>Ga0207641_10001789_pt1 | contig 20702 bp, 15 predicted proteins | sample KBSSwiS62_FD_184306 | JGI IMG/M metagenome (GOLD analysis project Ga0207641, IMG submission 184306) | Switchgrass rhizosphere microbial communities from Kellogg Biological Station, Michigan, USA - KBS Switchgrass S6-2 (SPAdes) (version 2) | ecosystem: Host-associated > Plants > Roots >... | reverse complement strand
ACCGGCCATCCCTGCTTCGCGCGCATCTCATATTTTTTTCCCCCCGGCCAGTCGCGCATGTTCGCTTTCAATCGCCCGGTTGTTGCCAGCGGTGTGGTTTCCGTCATGCCCCACAAATGAATCAGTTCCAGGCCGAAACCATCCAGCTTTCGAATCAGCTCCATGGGCGGAGCGGTTCCGCCGCAAATAATTCGCACTGGCCAGTCAAACTTCCACCGCGTCGGATTTTTCTCCAGCGTGTCCAGCACGCCGATCCACACCGTTGGCACGCCGCTGACAAACGTCGCCCGCTCCTCGACCATCCAGTCCAGCAACCCTTCCGGTTCCACGTTGGGCCCGCTCAGCATCAGCCTCGCGCCGGCCATAGCGCAGGTATACGGCACGCCCCAGGCGTTGGCGTGGAACATCGGCGCCACGGGCATTACCGTATCGGCGTTGCTCAATCCAAAAGCATCCACCATGCACTCCGCCATGGAATGCAGTACCAGCGAGCGGTGCGAATAAATCACGCCCTTTGAAAAGCCCGTCGTGCCGGAGGTGAAGCACATCGCCGCACCAGCGTTTTCGTCGATTGCGGGATACTTGAAGTCGTCGCCGGCCTCCGCCAGCAGTTCTTCGAGGTTCAAAAACCCTTCTGGCACCGGGCCGCCGCAGCCATATGGCGCGACAATCACTTTTTCAAACGGCGCATCCGCCCGGAATTTTTCCAACACCGGCAGCAGCACGTCATCAATCAGCAGGAAGCGGTCCCGCGCATGCTGCGCAATCGCCGCAATTTCGTGTGGATGCAGCCGCAAATTCAGCGTGTGAAGGATTCCGCCGGCGCAGGGTACTCCGAAGAACGCATCCAGGTGGCCGGCGTGGTTCCACATCATCGAAGCCACACGGTCGCCCGGTTGCAGGCCCAGTCTGGTCAGTACGCTGGCCAGGCGCCGCGCCCGCTTATAGAACGTCCCATAATTCGTTCGTACTACCGAACGATCCGGGCGCCGCGACAATATTTCCACATTAGGGAAAAGCTTGCCCGCACGCTCCAGCACCGCCACCAACGTCAGGGGGAAATCCATCATGGTGCCACGCATCGAACTTCCTCCGTGGGCGCTCAGTTGGCGGCATCCTATCACTTATTCCGATGTACTGTGTTTACCGGCAGCCGTGAGCCGCCGCCAGCCTGCCCTCAGCAATTTCTCATTGCAAAACTTGTCAATTTCTTGGACGATGCCTCTGACCGCTGGAGCGCCCGATTCGGTACCCAGGTTCAAGGCCCGCGCCAATCGCCTTGCAATCAAAGGTGGCTTCGGTTTCTCCGGACTGCCCGTAAGGATCCTCACGGCCTTCCAGCGCGCTCCGCGATACGCAGTTAGGTTCCGGGCAGAAGGAGTCCGTAAGTGAAGAAGCTCTATGTTGGTAATCTTCCATTTTCCGCAACGGAAGATTCGCTGCATGATTTTTTCTCGCAGGCTGGTGTTAATCCCTCGGCTGTCAATCTCATTCGTGATCGGTTCACGGGCCAATCGCGTGGTTTCGCTTTCGTCGAAATTGCCAATGACGAAGAAGCGGATCGCGCGGTCAATTCCATGAACGGCCAGAATTTTGGCGGCCGCAATCTCGTCGTCAACGAAGCTCGTCCCCAGGAACAGCGCGGCGGCGGTGGCGGCGGGCGCGGTTTCGGCGGCGGTGGCGGCGGAGGCCGTGGCGGACATGGCGGTGGTGGTGGTGGCGGGCGCGGCCGCGGCGACCGTGGAGATCGCGGCGATCGTGGAGATCGCGGCAATCGCTGGTAGCGCCTTTCTCCTTTCCAGACCCCTGCGAGAAGCGGCTCCCGTCGTGGACGTCGCTTCCCATCCCTTTCTCACACTCGACGCTACAGCTTCGCTTTGATTCCGTCTCCGGTTGTCCGCTCGCGCGGAACGCTCTTCGCGCTGGCGTTCTTCACGTTGCTGTCTCCGCAGTGTCGCCATTTCGTAAGCACCTTGTCCGCCCGCCTTTGCGAAACTTTTCCCGCAGTATCGGGTTTGAAACATTACGCAAGGAAAGTTTCCGGTTCCTTGCCTTTTGCAGTATCTTGGCGCTGCGCCGCGGCAGGTTTTCCGCCTACCGGACGTTCCGCACCGATTTTGCGGAATGGCTGGTAGTGACAGCGGGGAACCTTTTGGCAAGGATAAGCATCCAATCCTCGCAACCAGCCGTATTACAGAGGTGAGTATGGCTGGCGCGGAACATGGAAGGGAAACGCCTCCGCTTGGCATCGAAATTTGTATGAGCTCTTGGCAAAAAAGCGATTGGCGGCAATTTTATGAAATTGCTCGCCGCCCCTGGCGTCGTCATCGGCCGCCCCGTCCCGTGTATCCTTCGGGACTGAATCGCGTCGCGCCCGCGCAAGGTTTCAGCCTTTCTGAACTCGACGACGCCGGCGTGGATCTCGATCTCGCCGAAACCCTCGGCCTCCCCGTCGATGCCGGCCGCATCGGCGTCTACGGCCCCAACGTTTCCGTCCTCCGCGACTTCATCCGCTCCTCCCGCCCGCTCTAGGCTGGGCGTGTCCTACACCGGCTAAAACGCTAGCTTTGCTCTTCCTGCTAGCCCTTCAAAACCCCAACCTTGTCTTTCTTCCGCGTTCCCGGCAGTTCCATCACCCTTATCCCTGTGTGAAAGTCAGCACACTTCCGTCGCCCAAATCTGGCGCAAGTGACTTCTTAGGGTTACGCCGCACTCGGAAGACGCCAAAAAGATTCTTTTGAACATCGGACTAATGCTGGCCGGCATGGTCGCTTTTCCGCTGCTACTGCTGGCCATGCTCACCGGTTGGGACGGTTGCTGAAGCACCTGGGCGCTCACTGCGTGCCCACGCTCTTCTTCTCAATCACTTTCAGATTTACCGCCTTCGCGTCTTCATCCCGCAATTCCAGCAATTCACCCTTCGCTTCCTGTGGCCGCAAAAATTCCGGGTCCTCCCATTCACCTTGTTCGATCCCGGCCCAAGCGAAGATCCGGTAGCTTCCGGGCGCTAGCCCGTGCACATCGAACTTCCCGTATTGGTCGGTCGTCTGCGCCTTAAACAAGCGAAAACTTGTGCGTCGCGCCTCATCCGGCACCGCTACCACCCACACACCCGCGGCGGGCAACCCATCCTTATCCACCACCGTTCCCTGCACTCGGGCGCCCCGAGAGCTGATGGTAATCTCCAGCTGCGCTCCGCCTCCTTTATTCACCGTAATGATGTCGTCCTTCGCTCGCGTATCCCCGTATTGGATTTCCTTGAGGTAGCAGTCTTTCGAGATTCCGTTGGCGCTGACTCGGTACTCTCCATCATTCACATCCTTCAGCGTGTATTGCTGGTTCTGCACACGCGCCGAACCTCCGACCCAAAACCGCATCATCTCGGGTTCAAGGGTCACCTGCAGTTCATCTCCTTCCAGGCTGGGCTTGCCTTCCCAGCGCACTCGTCCGGGGATGGTTGTTCCGGAGCCGATGGTTAATGTGATTCCCTCCAAGTCACTTTCTGCTATATCGACTTTTTCTTGCGCCGTGTAGTATTTGCCTTCGTCAGGCCAGTAGGCGACAAGTACATACGAACCGGGGACGACGTTGGCAATCTCGAATGATCCATCCGGTTTCTTTACCCCTCCGTGCGAGCCATATTCCCACTCCAGCCGCTTCCCGCGAGGAATCAACAATAGTTCGACTTCTCTTCCCGCTTTATGGGTGACCTGATTGAAAACCTTTCCGCGAATTCGAAAAACCTCGACTTGCTTCAATGTGATGTCGGTTCCCGGAACCTCTTCTCCCTCTTTCACTGAAATCACCGACGCTTTCCCTGGATCGGTTGTCCCCGGGTAATACGTCTTGGTGTAGGCGCGCTCAGCTTCCTGCTTAGACTCTGCGCTGAATTCGCGGTCCCCATGCACCTGTCCCCACCCCGGTTCTGCCGCGCTTACGTAATACCTCCCGGGCGCCAGTCCAAACAGCCGGAACTGCCCTTGGTCATCCGTCTCCGCCCAGCCGTGTGTCGAGAGCGTCCTTCGCCCTTCGTTGTAGACTTCCCGCGATGCCATTACCGACGCACGCTGCGTCGGCTCGCCATCTTCGTCGAACACAAGGCCCGCGATCACTGCCGCGGGAATTAATTTGAAAACCAAGTCTTGCCGGTTCTCGCCGGCCGCCAGGGTAAACGCTGCTCCCGGGTCGCTCAATTTTTTCTGTCCATATTCGGCCGTCACATAACTATTACGCGATACCGTCAGCTTGTACCGGCCCGCCGGCACATTCTTCAGCGCGAAATGTCCGTCAGCCGATGTCCTTGTAGCAATCGTGTGCTCGCGGTCAGTCTCATTGCTCAATTGCACAGTCGCGTTCTTAAGGGGCGTGCCGTCCGCTAACTTTATGACCGTTCCCGAAATCCGGCAGCTTTCCTCTTTTTCCTTGCCCGCCTTTGCCGCCCCGCCTTGCGCTGGTTGCGGTGACTGTGCCGGGCCTTGTGCCCTGGCGCCAGCGCAAAACCAAACGGCACCCAGCGCCGCTCCCATCATTGCCACTGCGGGCTTCCACAAAACTCTCACGTCGCTCTCACTCAACTCAAGACCCAGGTTCGCAAAGCGAACCCTGGGTACCCACACCGCCCTGTACTTCCCGGATATCTGCCGCAGTGATATCCTTCGCCCGCACCCAATGTCAACCAATATCACTACTGGTATTTTGTTGGCATAACCCTGCTGTTCAATGCAGCGGGCAAATATCTCGGTGCGTTAGTCACACCCTTACGCGTCGGCAGGCGTCCTAGTAATGGTTGTAGCGATTCTCCTAACCTCCGCCGCTTTTATCCTGAAAAGAGCCCGCCAATGGAACGCGGCGTGTCGATCGAGACAAAAATAGGGGCGGTGGCACGCTCGATCCGCTAGGCAGTTCCGGCGTGTCCCATTCTTCGCGCCTTTTGCGACAAATGGGGCTGTTTCACCCAGCCGCTTTGACCTGCCCAATGACTCCGCGCACGGGATCGCTCATGCTTTCGGTTTGGGAAAGCGTGAGTCCAGCCCGCCCTCCCTGCCGAAACGAAGTGCTCTCAAACTCCCTGAATCTCAACTCTTGCGACCATTTTCCCAGAACGCTACTCTTGATATTTATTGACATTCAGCAAATCTCGTTCGGACACGTAAAAATCGCAGGCTCACTCCGCCCTTTCGTTCCCCCAGTCGTTTCCTTGCCCACACATCCGCAAACCGCGACTATAACTCGCTTTCCCTGCCATAGTCACAAAAACAGGTACCCTAACTCCTTTGCTTGCCACACATACAAACAGTCAGGGGTACGCCGGCCGTCAAATCGCCACTGGACGGATTTTACTCGCGCCCATAAATCCTTTAGAATCTGCACTTACATAAAGACGGAGGTGGCGTACTCTGGTCGATCAACAGAGAGTGCCGGTTTGAACGCTTTCGCAAAAGCAAGTAACATGAACTTTCCACTCCGCTATGGCTTCTCCCTTTAACATCATCTCCAACGCGCAGCCGCCGTTGGTGCCACCGCCAGGAACCCACCCGCGCCCCGACTGGCTCCGCGTAAAATTCCTCGGCGGCGAACGCTACCAGGACCTCAAGCGCATCATGCGCACACTCGACCTCCATACGGTCTGCGAATCCGCCCGTTGCCCCAACATGGGCGAATGCTGGGAACACGGCACCGCCACTTTCATGATCCTCGGCGACATCTGCACGCGCGCCTGCGGCTTCTGCGCCGTTCCTTCCGGAAAGCCCGTTGGCCCTCCCGATCAAGAGGAACCTCACCGCGTCGCCGAAGCTGTTGCCCGCATGGGGCTGCGTTACGCCGTTGTCACCAGCGTCAATCGCGACGACCAGTTGGACGGCGGCTCGGCGATTTTTGCTCGCACCATCGAAGAAATTCGCCGCCGCGTTCCCGGCTGCAAAGTCGAAGTCTTGATCCCCGATTTTCGCGGCAACTGGGACGCGTTGAACGCCGTCCTCGCCGTAAGGCCCGACGTGCTCAACCACAACACCGAAACTGTTCCGCGCCTCTATCGCCAGGTACGCAAAGGCGCCGTCTACGAACGCTCGCTCGAACTCCTTCGCCGCGCCAAACAAACCCATCCCGACGTCCCAACAAAAACCGGCCTCATGCTCGGTCTCGGTGAAGAACGGCAAGAAGTCCTCTCCACCATGGAAGAACTCGCCGCGCAAGGCACCGACATCCTCACGTTGGGCCAATACCTCCAGCCCACGCGCGAACATCTCCCCATCGTTCGCTACGTTCACCCGGACGAATTTTCCGAATATAAGGTTCTGGGCGAACAAATGGGCTTCAAGCACGTCGAAGCCGGCCCCCTAGTCCGCTCTTCCTACCACGCCTTCGACCAGGCCGAATCCGCCATCCGCTAGAACTCGTGAACGAAGAAAAGAGCAAGCAAAGTAAGAGCGCGAAACGAAGAGGGCAAAGAGAAAAGGTGAAAGACAGGAGAGCGTTTCAGCCCCGAAGAATCGTAGGTCCAGGAAGATTCGGCAAATATGATTCAGCTGCGCTTCTTGACGCCCATCACCGTGAGCCCCAATCCGGCGCCCAGTAAAATCACCGACACCGCAGCCGGCACATGGGCCAGTTTTTCCTCGTTCACGGTTGCGCGCATCGGACCGAGGTGCGCTACTTCTTCGGTCTTATGGTAGGTGAAGTCGGGGTGCACCAGCCCCACAATGCCCAGCACAAAAAACAGCAGTCCCGCTGCCACAAGGATCTTCTTCATCTACGCAACGTATCACGAATCAGAGGACCGGAGTAAGCCGCCGATTATTGCAAGAAAAAACAAAAACGCCCGCACCTTTCGGCACGGGCGCCAAACTTCTGATCTCTAGCTCGCTGCTGAGATTACGAGCGGGCTGCCGCGGCGGCAGCCTTCTTCGCGGCTTTCACCGCGGTGGACGCCTTGCGGCGCCGCTTGGTCTTGGGAGGAGTCGCGGGCGCTTCTCCGATGAGTTCGGCGGTCATGATGCTGGTGACAAACAGCTTCGGCCCGTGATCATCAAAATCGACCGTGGTCCGCTCATTGTCTGAAGCGGTCACGATTCCCAGCCCGTACACATCATGCTTGATAGTCTGGCCTTCTTGCATTGCTTGCACGACTTCCTCCTATGGCCACTCACTCGACTTTACTTCCCTAAACTCGTTGCACCGCTTGCATGTGCAGTGTGAAACCCGATCCCGTATGGTGGGGCGAAATCTTGCAATTCCGCCCCGGCACTGAACTAGAGGCTCGTGACGTTCTCTGCCTGAAGGCCTTTCGGACCCTTCTTGACTTCGAACTCCACCGCCTGCCCTTCATTGAGGGACTTGTAGCCGTCCATCATGATGGCGGAGAAGTGCACGAAAACATCTTCTCCGGTCTGGCGCTGGATGAATCCATAGCCTTTCGAAGCATTGAACCACTTCACTGTTCCTTGTTCCTTCACTTCTTACCTCTCATACGTGATCCCGGTTTTCCCAAGACCATCGTTATTAGCGATGATTGCTTGCCTCTTGGTCCGTGCCCCACGTCTTGCCCCGGCTGAGTTCCGGAAACCTCTCCACTACTTCAGAGTTTGCAAGTACGACTTCCTTAAACCCTGAAACCTCGAGTTCCGCTACGCCGCCAGTTCCGACTAGCGCCGTGACACCCCTTTGAGCGAAAAAAAAGACCGCAAAGTTTTGCCTTGCAGCCTTTTTGAAACGATTCAAAAGGTAGTACAAGAGCAACAAACGCTAGGGTTTAAGATAGCACAAAATGACCGGTTTGTCTATGGTGTTTCGAGACGGTATCGTTGGGCAAGTTGTTGATACTAATAAGGTTAGGTTGGTTTCGAGTGGCTCGGCTATTCCGCAACATCGGGATGCAAACTGGCTTCACCGGCCCCGGTATCCTTCCTTTGCCAATATTTCTGGACCCAGGCTTCCCAGCTTTTGCCGGCAGCAGTGTCGCGCCCCGTAAACGCTAACGCAGCAATCTCCGAGTAGGGAATTTTGAGACGGTTACCGCCGTTTTTCGGCAACACCCTGACAAACGAAGAACTTAGCCCCGCACCGGTGACGCGATCGAAGATATAACCTTCGATCGTTGTTCCGTCTTTTTGAGTGAGCGTAACGTCGCCTCGGTAGTCGAAGGCCTTTTCGAGCGCTTCGCGCAGTTCGGTTTCGCTCACCAGCTCAGGAATCCAGCCTTCCAGGCCTTCGCGCTGGCGTCCCGGAGCAATTTCCATCTGGTCGGGGTCTTGAAAAGTACCGGCGCCCGCCGCATCGTGGCGAGCAAAGTGAGTGGGAATGCTCATGCGCGAGTTTCTTCCATCTGGCTCTTGCCTGTTTCAATTTGCACCAGAGGGTTGAAAGAATGAACGGGCCGCACCGGCTCATTCAGCATTTCCAATGCATCCTGGTCGGCATAAGTTGTTGAGAACTCTGCCTTGACAGCGGCCCAAAGCCCACCGAGGCCGCTAAACGTGTGGTCTACGGCGGAGGCTTCGTAGCCGCTATGCACCATGCAGTTGGCGCACTTGGGATTGCCGGATTCAGTGCCGTAATTTTTCCATTCGACGGAATCCATCAGTTCCTGGAAGGTGTCGGCGTAGCCGTCCTGCAGCAAGTAGCACGGTTTTTGCCAGCCGAAGACGTTGTAGGTGGGCATGCCCCAAGGTGTGCAGGCGTAATTGCGCTTGCCCATCAGAAATTCCAGGAAGAGCTTGGACTGGTTGAACTGCCAGGATTTCTTGCGATTGGAAAGAATCGCGCGGAATAGGCGGCGGGTGCGTGCGCGGCCGAGAAAATGCTTCTGGTCGGGCGCTTTTTCGTAGGAATAGCCGGGAGAAAGCATCATGCCTTCGACGCCGACTTCCATCATTTCGTCGAAGAAGGCGCGAACGCTCTGGGGATCGGCGCCGTCGAACAGCGTGGTATTGGTGGTGACGCGGAAGCCGCGCTTGATGGCTTCGCGAATGCCTTCAATGGCCAGATCGTAACCGCCTTCGCGGCAGACGGAAAAGTCATGGTGCTCCTTTTGGCCGTCGACGTGAACTGAAAAAGTCAGATATTTGCTGGGCTTGAAGAGATCGAGTTTTTCCTTCAACAGCAGGGCGTTGGTGCAGAGATAGATGTATTTTTTGCGGGCGACGAGGCCTTCGACGATTTTGTCGATTTGCGAGTGCATGAGGGGCTCGCCACCGGGAATGGAAACCATGGGCGTGCCGCACTCTTCCACGGCCTTGAAGCATTCTTCCGGCGAAAGCTCCTGTTTGAGGATGTGCGCCGGGTATTGGATTTTTCCACAGCCCGCGCACGCCAAATTGCAGCGGAACAGCGGCTCGAGCATGAGCACGAACGGATAGCGTTTGCGTCCAGCCAGCTTTTGCTTGACCAGATAGCTGGCGACGGTCCACATCTGCGAAACAGGTACTGGCATTTGGCTCCTACGCCGGTCCAGAAGACATATTTTACAGGGGAATAGTGCTGGCCCCCCAGACCCTTCTATTTTACCCGACGACCGGCGATTTGTGCCGCGCAATTTCCGCGCGCGTTCCGGTGGTGTCCGGGGCGTTTGGCATTGGATGCAAACCGAGCGGATTCAGCGGCATGCGCCGCCGCTGCGATTGAGAACGAGGCGTACTAAGTGTCAGGACAGTTGCTATATAGTGTTGCGCGATGAACTCTTCCGGGACGGGAAACGAAGTCTCAGCCGTGTACTCGGCCCGCCTGAGTGCGCAAAGAGGCAAGCAAGAAGCCGCGGAACGCCGCCACAAACAGCTCGGATATTTGAAGCTAGTCGTCCTGGCAGCGACGATCTTGCTATTTTTGCTGGGGCTAAAGGCGGAGATCGCGTCGGCCTGGTGGCTGATTGTTCCCATCGTGGCCTTAGCGTTCCTGGAAAAAGCGCATGAAAGGGTGCTGGCGTCGCTAAGGAAATGCACGCGGATCTTGGCTTTTTATGAACGCGGGCTGGCCCGGATGGAAGACCGCTGGATGGGCGGCGGGGAAACGGGTGAGGATTTTCTGGAGACTGAGCATCCCTATGCGCGGGATCTGGATTTGTTCGGTAAGGGATCGCTGTTCGAATTGCTGTGCACGGCGCGCACTTCGGCGGGGAAAAACATCCTGGCGGAATGGCTGCTGGGTGCCGCGGGAGTTCCAGAGATCGAGAGGCGGCAGGAGGCGATCCGGGAACTGGCGCCGCGGCTGGATTTTCGGGAAGAGATCGCTGCGTCCGGCGAGGACATTCGGTCGCGCGCGCGTACAGAAGCGCTTCTGGCGTGGGCCGAAGCACCTTCCGTCTTGCATCCCAAGGCAGTGCGAGTGTTTGCGCTGGTTTTGTCGGTGGCCTGGCTTGTAAGTTTGCTGGTATGGGCGGTGGCGGGACTTTGGGAATTCGCGCTGGTGACCAGTATTGCCAATCGTATCTTTTATTCGCATTTCCAATCGCGCTGTCAAAAAATTATCGGCGCGGAAACGTTTGTCCGGGAGTTCGCGCTCTTGCCAATTCTTCTTACGCGCATGGAACAGGAGAAGTTCGCTTCCGCAAAGCTGGTCGAGCTGCAAACGCGGTTAAGACAGCACGGCGTGTCGCCGGCAGTGAGCATTGGGAGACTCAGGAGGCTGACGCAAGCGTTGGAATCACGCCGCAGCCTTTTGATCGCGGTCAGCGACTCGTTCGTGCTATGGACGACGCAAGTTGCTCTTGCGATAGAGACCTGGCGGCAAGAATTTGCGCCGGCGTTTCGTGTGTGGCTTATGGCCGTTGGCGAAATGGAAGCGCTGAATGCGCTGGCAAATTATTCTTACGAACGGCCGGAAGATGTGTTCCCCCAATTTTTGCCAGAGCGGGCGACGCTGGCGGCCAGCGGGCTGGCGCATCCGCTGTTGCCGCGCTCGCGCGCGATCCGTAACGACATAAGACTCGGTGCGGAGCTGCGCGTGATGATTGTCAGCGGCCCGAACATGTCGGGTAAAAGCACGTTCATCCGGGCCATAGGACTGAATGGCGTGCTGGCGCAGTGTGGGGCTCCTGTTTGCGCGAAGAGTTTGCGACTGTCGCCGGTGCAGGTAACGGCTTCGATCTGCATTCTGGATTCGTTGCAAGGAGGCGTGTCGCGTTTCTACGCTGAGATCAAGCGCCTAAAGCTAATTGCGGAACTTGCGCAAAAGCCTGACGCAGTATTGTTTCTACTGGACGAGCTGCTCAGCGGGACGAACTCCGACGACCGGCGTGCCGGATCAGAGGCTTTTGTGAAAAGCATGGTCGCGCGAGGAGCGATTGGTCTTGTGACTACGCACGATCTGGCACTGACGCGAATGGCCGATGAGTTGCCGCTGCATGCGGCGAATTTTCACTTCGAAGACCGCATCGAAAATGGCGAGCTGCGGTTTGACTACCGGCTGGTGGCAGGCGTGGCGAAGAGCAGCAATGCGCTGAAGCTGATGCGTTCGATCGGGCTGGAAGTGTAGGCCCCGGCTGGCAAGCCACGTGCGAGTGGCCCTGGTGATGGAAGGAAACTTGCCGACGTTCTTCGCGGGTCTCCTCAAGAGTAAGATTGGCTCGAAAAGCAGATGATGCGCACTAATCTGAGTTCGCTGGCCGATTCCTTCAGAAGATTTGGTGGCGATGCGGCTGTCGTGGAAATGCGCGGGTACCGTCGGCATTCCCGGACATATGCAGAGCTGCACGCGGCGGCGGACAGTTGGAGCGCGCTGCTGGAAGAGGAGGGAATTGGTGCGGGCGACCGCGTGCTCTTGTGGGGAGCAAACTCCGAGGAATGGGTGGCGGCGTTTTGGGGCGCGCTGCTGCGCGGAGCAGTAGCCGTGCCGATGGATGCCGGAGCGAGTCTGGATTTTGTGCAGCGGACGGTGGCGCAGTCGGGGGCGAAACTGATCTTGCGAGATTCGAGCGGGCCGGAGATGTCCGGGAGCGTCAGGACGTTGTGGTTTTCGGAACTGTGTTCACTTGAAGCCCGCCGATCGGGAGACCCCCCAAGGCGGGCAAGTCGGCGTTCAGCGGGACGCCATTGTCCGGCGGGGCGGGAGACGATTCTGGAGATTCTATTTACGTCGGGGACGACGGCAGAGCCGCGCGGGGTGGTGCTGACGCACGGGAATTTTCTGGCGAATCTGGAGCCGATCGAGCGCGCGATGCAGCCGTACCTGAAATACGAAAAATGGCTGCACCCTCTCCGGTTTGTTTCATTGGTCCCGCTGAGCCATGTGTTTGGGCAGTTCATGGGATTGTTTGTGCCGCCACTGTTTGGAGCGACGGTGGTGTTCGAGAATTCCGCGAATCCAGCGGATATTTTGCGAACGCTCAAACGGGAAAAGGCGACGGTATTGATCGCGGTGCCGCGCATGCTCGATTTAGTTCGAGCTCAGATGGAACGCGAAGTCAATTCGCGAGGCTGGCGAAAATGGTTCGCCAGGAACTACGAAGCTGCTTCGGGCGAACCGTTTCTGCGAAGGGCCTGGAGATTTCGGCGAATTCACCGGCTGCTGGGATTCCGGTTCTGGGCATTCATTTCCGGCGGGGCTAGGCTGGCAACAGAGACAGAATTGTTTTTCAAACGCCTCGGCTGGGCGGTGGTGCAGGGCTACGGAATGACCGAGACGGCTTCGCTGATCAGCTTGAATCATCCGTTTAGCGCGACGGAAGGGTCGGTGGGAAAAATCCTGCCCGGGCGGGAATTTAAATTGGCCGAAGACGGCGAAATTCTGGTGCGCGGCGAAAATGTTTCTTCGGGTTACTGGGAAAACGGCGAGCTGCGTGAGGGAATGGATGGCGGTTGGCTGTGCACCGGCGATTTGGGTGAACTGGATGCGAACGGAAATCTGAAATTTCGCGGGCGAAAGAAGAATGTGATTGTGACTTCAGCGGGATTGAATATTTATCCCGAAGATCTGGAAGTGGCACTGAAGAGGCAACCGGCGATCCGGGATGCGGTGGTGGTTGCGATTGAGAAGGATGGGAATGCGGAAGCGTGCGCGGTGTTGCTAAGAAACACTGAGGTTGCGGCCGACGGCGTACAGTCGGCGGTAGCAGGCGCAAACGCTTCGCTCGCGGAGTACCAACAAATACGAAACTGGCGGTTGTGGCCGGAGATGGATTTTCCCCGGACGCCGACCGGAAAGCCGCGCCTGGCTGCGATGGCCGAGTGGGCGGCAGGCAGGAAGACTGATGGAAACGACCAAGTCGCGCCTAAGGCCAGCGCCGCGCGATCGGATCCACTCACGAGATTTCTCTCCGAAGGGTCACTGAACTCGCTGTCTTCCCTGGATCGCGTGGAATTGCTGGCCGAGGTGGAGCAGCGCTACAACGTCGAAATCAATGAAGTAGATTTTTCACAGGCCACATCGGCAAACGAGTTGCGCAAACTTGTCGAAAAGGCCGCCGCCCAAGAGATAAACGGCAGCGGTTCGCGGACTGTGCGCTATCACTATCCGCGTTGGGCACAATGGGAGCCGATGCGCTGGTTGAGACTGCTGGTTTACTACCTGTTGGTGTGGCCGGCGACGCAGATTCTGGGACATCCGCGAGTGGTGGGACGCGAAAATTTGCGGGGCGTAAGAGGTCCGGTGATTGTGGTTTCGAATCATATCGCGCGGCGCGCGGACATGGGATTGATTCTGGCGGCGCTGCCCATGCGGCTTCGGCATCGACTTGCCACGGCGATGGGAGGCGAAACGCTGTTGCGCATGCGAACGCCGCCGTGTGAATGGTTTTTCGCAAAGCGCTGGGGATATCAACTAGGCTACTGGCTGGTGACGCTGCTGTTCAATGTGTTTCCGCTGCCGCAATTTTCGGGATTCCGGCAAAGTTTTCGGTTTGCGGGAGAGTCGGCGGATCGCGGGTATTCGGTGCTGATTTTTCCGGAGGGCGAGGTGAACAATTCGGAGGACGGCAAGATGGCGCCGTTTCAATCGGGCATTGGATTGCTGGCGGAGAATTTGGCATTGCCGGTGGTGCCAATGCGCATCGATGGAGTGTGGCAGATGAAGCGGGAGCAGCGCCGATTGGCGCATGTTGACGAAATTACGGTGCACGTCGGAGCGCCAATTACGTTCCCAGACGGCACGCCGCCGGCGGACATCGCGCAGCGCCTCGAAGCCATCGTGCAGGGATTGTAGTGCCGGTTTTTACTGCTGGCCGGTTTGGTGGATTCTGGCTACCACTCCGGTGGAGTAGCGGGCGACGTATAGTTCGCCGGCCTGGTCTTCGCCGATCGCAGCCAGGTCGCCGCCAGCGGTGGTAGTGAGGTTGGATCGGGTGAAGGTTTGTCCGCTCTGCCGCAAGGACCAGATGCGACCGCTGATGAAATCTCCAAAGATGTAAGTGCCGGAGAGCGCCGGCATTTTTGTGCCGTGATAGACGTGGCCGCCGATGACGGTTTCATCGCCTTGAGAGCGGTCGTAATCAAAAACTGGATCGGTCAAAGTGTTTCCGGTTGGCGTGCACGTCGCGGAGAAGGGATGTCCGCCTTCGCGCAGGTTCCAGCCCATGTTGGCGCCGGCTTGCTGCGGCGTGAGCATGTCCACTTCTTCGTAGGCGTTTTGACCGACGTCCCCAATCCAGAGATTGTCGTTGGCCGTGTCGAAGGAGAAGCGATATGGATTGCGCAAGCCGTAAAGCCAGATTTCGCCGCGCGCGTTTTGCCCCACGAAAGGATTGGCCGAGGGAATGGCATAGTTGAGGCCGGGCGCGTGTGGCGAATCAACGTCAATGCGCAGCATTTTTCCCAGGAGCACGTTTATATTTTGGCCGTTGCATAAGGGATCGCCGCCGCTGCCGCCGTCGCCGAGGCCGATGTAGAGAAAACCGTCATTGGCAAAGGCCAATCCGCCGCCATTGTGATTCGAGAAAGGCTGATCAACCGTGAAGAGAATATTTTCGGTGTTGGCGTCGGCGATGTTGGGATCGCTCGAGGAAGCGGTGAATTCGGCGATGACGGATTGCAATTGGCCGGAAATGGTGCGCGTGTAATTCACGAAGAAGCGGCGATTTTGCAAGTACATGGGATGAAAAGCCAGGCCCAGGAGTCCGGTTTCGCCACCACTGGTGAAGCCGGTCCTGGTGCTGACATCGAGGAAGGGCGAGGCGGCGCGGGCGCCGTCGCTTTGAATGATCTGGATGTGGCCACCTTGTTCGACGACGAAGAGGCGGCCACTATTGTCTTTGGGCTGCTGAACGTCGAGCGGGTTGGAAAAGCCGGCGGCGACGGGAATCAAATCAAAAGTGGCTGGAGTCGGCGGCGGAGTTGGCGTGGAGCTGTAGCTGCCGCCGCAGCCTGCCAGCAAAAAGGTCAGAAGGAAAAAGAAGACTTCGCCCAGAGGCGGACGCGGAGAGAACAAAGCGAGGCAAGCGGTCACGGAATCCCCCTGAGTTGTGTTTATCTTGCACCTCGATGTTGCGCGGGTCTAGCGGGCTTTGCCTGAAAAGCGTAGTGAGCGGGATGAAATTTCAGCGTATGTCAGAGAAGTGTCACCGTGAGGCAAATTCTCTACCCGGGAAGCTATGATTGCGTGTTCTGGAAGAAGCAAAATGTTGAGAGGCTAGTGCTGCGCGACCTTCTAGAGCGGTTTGCGCATAAAGATGGTGGCTTGGGGATTGTCGTTGTAGCGCTTGCACGGCAGAAAACCGTTGCGCTGGTAAAAGCGTGCGGCGGCTTTCATGCCGTCGGCGGTGTCCAGATAAATCCAGTGATAGCCGGCAGCGAGTGCAAATCTCTCGGCTGCCTCGAGGAGTTGCTGGGCAACTCCCCGGCCTCGTGCCTCCGGCCGGACGTACATACGCTTGATTTCGGAAGAGTGCGGCACATCCAGGCGGCGAAGTGCTATGCAGCCAATGATGTTGTAACCGGCGCGTGCGAGCCAGAAACCCGATCCAGCACAAAAGTAATCGCGCAGAAATTCTTCCTGGGTTTCGCGCTTTAGAACGGCGGCAGCTTGGTAGTATTCCGAAACCATCCGGTATGCATCGCGCAGTTCGGCCGGTGCGGCGCGGCGAATTTCGACATCGGGTAGTGCTTGCATTACGAGAAGCGTCGCAGACTGAAATGGGTATGCAACGCCCATTTTGTCCGGCGACTCGGATTAAGCTTGTGTACAAAACGCGGCGGCGGCCGGAAAGAAAATTCGCTCTGTGGCAGAATTAAAGGTTGGGGGTGCCGTTGCGCGGCATTCTGGTAGCACTACAAGGTTGGACCGATGGCACAGCGAACGATCTTGGAAGCGGAACGTCCTACAAAATCAGGAAAAAGCGGGAAGCGCGGCGCGAACGGGGCCGCGGCAGGGACGCCGTCTTTTGGGCGCGAACGAGTGTTTGAAGCGTTCCGGCGATGGGGCTACCTGGAGGCGTCGCTCGACCCACTGGGATTTCTGGAGCCGCTGAAGTCACCGGATTTGGACGGATTTAAAGGGCGCGATGCGGAAGATGCGCGGCGGATTTATGCCGGGACGATTGGCGCGGACTTCCTGCACTTGCTGGAGCCAGAACGCCGGCAGTGGATTGCCGAGCGGATGGAAGGCGAGGTTCCGGAAACCGACCGGCACATGATTTTGTCGCGGCTGGTGCGGGCGGATTTGTTTGAGCAGGTTTTGCAATCGCGGTATTTGGGCACGAAGCGGTTTTCGCTGGAAGGCGTGACGTCACTGATCCCGCTACTGGATTCGATTCTGGATTCGGCGGGGGAGCATGGTGCGATCGAATCGGTGATGGCGATGAGTCATCGCGGGCGACTGAACGTGATGGTACACACGGCATGCAAGACGCCGCACGAAGTGGTGGCGGGGTTTGAAGACGTGGATCCGCGCAGCGTGCTGGGTGCGGGCGACGTGAAGTATCACGTCGGTGCGACGGGAACCTACCTGACCGCACATGGCAAGGAAATTGAGATTCACCTGGTGTCGAATCCGAGCCATCTGGAAGCGGTGGATCCGGTGGCGGTGGGCCGTTCGCGCGCGAAGCTTACCCGCTACGCCGGTGGGTCGACTGAATTCGAGGCCAATAAGGTTGTGCCGATCGTGATGCACGGCGATGCGGCATTTGCCGGCCAGGGAATTTTTGCAGAGACGCTGAACCTGGCGGACTTGAAGGCGTACACGGTCGGTGGAACGATTCACATCATCGTGAACAATTTGATCGGATTCACTACGCGGCCGGTGCAGGAACACTCTTCGCGGTTTGCGGCGGATTTGGCGAAGCGGCAGAACGTACCGATTTTCCACGTGAACGCGGAAGATCCGGATGCGGTGGTACGCGTCGGCCAAATCGCCGCGGATTATCGCGGAACGTTTGGCAGCGACGTGGTGGTGGACTTGATCGGCTATCGCCGGCACGGGCACAGCGAAGTGGACGATCCGACGATCACGCAGCCGAGGCTGTACGAGAAGATCAAGAATCATCCGCCATTGTGGAAGCTTTACGCGGAACGCGTTGGTGTCGACGCAGCAAAGACAGTCGAGGCGGTGCGGGCCGAATATGAGGTCGAGCAGACCAAGGCGGGAAAGCTCAAGAAGATTCCACGTCTGCGGCAGTTGCCGCAGTACTGGTCGGCGTTTCATCGCGGAAAGTTCAAGCCAGAATATGAAGTGGACACCGGCGTCTCCGTGGAGACGCTGGCGGAAATTACGGACAAGCTGGTAAGCAGTCCGGCTGGCTTCCATGTCCATCCGAAAATCGTGAAGCTGCTGGATCAGCGTGCGGAGATGGGGCATGGCAAGCGCGCGTTAGATTATGGCTTTGCCGAGGCGCTGGCGTTTGGCTCGCTGCTGCAGGAAGGCACGCCGCTTCGGCTCACCGGGCAAGACTCGCAACGCGGAACCTTTAATCAGCGGCATGCGGTGTTGGTGGATACGGAAAACGAAAAGACCTATGTGCCGCTCTCCGCTCTGGCGAAAGAGTCGGAGCAGCAGCCGTTTTGTGAAATTTATAATTCGTCACTTTCCGAAGCGGGCTGCCTGGGTTTTGAATACGGTTTCAGCCGCGACTATCCGGAGGCGCTGGTACTGTGGGAAGCGCAGTTCGGCGACTTTGTGAACGGCGCGCAGGTGATCATCGATCAATTTATCAGCGCTGGCGAAGACAAGTGGGATTTGCCGTCAGGCATCGTGATGTTACTGCCGCACGGATTCGAAGGTCAGGGGCCGGAACATTCCAGCGCTCGGCTGGAGCGATTCTTGCAGCTGGCGGCCGAAGAGAACATCCAGATCTGCCAGCCGTCCAGCGCTTCGCAGTATTTCCATATGCTGAGGCGGCAGGCCCGACGGCCGTGGCGCAAGCCACTGGTGGTGTTCACGCCGAAGAGCATGTTGCGGCATCCGGATGCGTCGTCGAGCATAGAAGAATTTGCGCAGCCGCGATTTTTGCCTGTGGTGCCGGACCGCGAAGTGCCCGATGCGCGACGCATTCTGATCGCCAGCGGCAAGGTTGGTCATGAGCTGAAAGCGGAGCGCCGCAAACGCAAAGATACCAGCACGGCGATCCTGTTCCTGGACCAGCTATATCCGCTGCCCCGTCCGGAAATTGCGGCGGCGCTGGAAGCGCATTCCCGCGCTCGCGAAGTCATCTGGGTGCAGGAAGAGCCGCGGAACATGGGCGCGTTTTTCTACGTTATGCCGCGATTGACGCAGCTGGTGCAGGAGCGAGGGCTGAGCTTGCGTTCCGTGAAGCGGTCGTCAAGCGCTAGCCCGGCTACCGGGTCGGCCAAGGCGCATGAACTCGAGCAAAAGACGCTGATTTCGTTGGCATTTACCACTACCTCCGGCGACTAAGCCGTGCTTACGACGGCGCATTGCGGAACTCGCCCCTGGAGGGGATATAATTCCGCCGTCCATGCCCTTTGCCCCAGACACACCGCTTGGTCCGTACAAAATCGTTGCGTTAATCGGCGCCGGCGGAATGGGAGAGGTGTATCGCGCCCGTGATACGCGGCTGCTTCGCGATGTGGCCCTGAAGGTCTTACAGGAATCCCTCACGAGCGATTCGGATCGGCTACGGCGATTCGAACAAGAAGCGCGGGCGATCGCGGCCCTGAATCATCCCAATATCGTTTCGGTCTACGACGTGGGCGTTGCGGACAACGTGCACTACATTGTTACCGAATTGATCGAAGGCGACACGCTTCGGCGGCGCATTCCACCGCAGGGAATCCCGGCGCGCAAAGCTATCGAATTGGTGATTCAATTGGCGAATGGTCTGGCCGCCGCGCATGATCAGGGAATCGCGCACCGCGACCTGAAACCCGAGAACATCCTTGTTACAAAAGATGGCCGGCTAAAGATTTTGGATTTCGGTCTCGCGAAGCTGCTGCCTAGCCACGCACAAACGGAAACGCTTGATGGCATAACCGCAGCCGAGACGAATGCGGGAATGGTCCTCGGCACGGCAGGGTATATGTCGCCGGAGCAAGTGCGGGGCGAACCGGCAAACCATCTCTCCGACATTTTCAGTTTCGGCAGCATTTTGTACGAAATGCTGAGCGGACAGCGCGCGTTCAAGAAGCATACCAACGCCGAGACGATGACGGCAATTTTGAATGAAGAGCCGCAGGAACTCGCCCCGCGAATCGCAACCATGCCGCCGGCGCTGGAGCGCATCGTACGGCACTGCATGGAAAAGCAGCCGAAGCAGCGTTTCCAATCGGCTCGCGATATCGCGTTCGATCTCGATTCGGTCTCTTCAACATCGAGTACGTCGGCCATAGCAGCTGGAGGCGCCAAGGCCCGCACACGTTGGGTCAAGCCGGCGATCGCTGCGGTAGCGGTTCTCGCGGCCGGCCTGGCCTTGGGCATGTTGGTTCGTCCCGAGGCGCCGGAACTTCATCCCAAGTTGCACCGCATCACGTTCAGCCGCTTGACAATCCTCAGTGCGCGCTTCACTCCGGATGGGAATCTGATCTACGGCGCATCGCTCGAGGGGCGTCCGACTGAACTCTTTTTTGCGCAGCAGGGCAGCGTTGAGTCACGGCCTATCGGAATGCCCTCCGCAAATATTCTCGCCATTGCGCCAAATGGCGAGTTGGCGGTGCAGTCCAACCCGGTACCGACGCCGAGCTTCGCATACCGCGGGACGCTGGCGCGTGCGCCGCAGACGGGCGGTGCTCCCCGCCCGATTTCGGAAGCCGTGGAGTACGCCGATTGGGCGCCAGATGGTACGTTCGCGGCCGTCCGTCTTGTCGGTGGCAAAGTCCGGCTCGAATATCCGCTAGGCAAAGTGCTCTATGAGACTGCTGGATGGATCGGCCATCCCCGCATTTCACCAGATGGAACGCAGGTTGCGTTCATCGACCATCCGTACGCCCGCGACGACGGAGGCTCGGTCGCCATCGTCGACAAGACCGGACAGAAAAGAACGTTATCAACCCTGAGTTTTGTAAGCGCGCAGGGGCTGGCCTGGCATCCGCTGTTGAACGAAATCTGGTTCAGCGCGACGACGTTCGGCTCGAGCAGGGCTCTCTACGCTGTTTCGCCGGGCAAAAAGGAACGCTTGGTCTATTTGGGAACGGGAACTCTGACCTTGCACGATATTTCCAAGGATGGCCGAGTGCTGTTTTCGCGCGACGACTGGCGCAGCGGAACAATGGGGCTCGCTCCGGGCGCCAGCAAAGAACGCGATCTAAGCTGGCATGATTGGACCATTGACCGTGACCTCACCGACGACGGAAAGACCGTGGCCTTTGACGAAACCGGGGAGGCCGGTGAGGAGA
>Ga0207641_10001787_pt1 | contig 20706 bp, 14 predicted proteins | sample KBSSwiS62_FD_184306 | JGI IMG/M metagenome (GOLD analysis project Ga0207641, IMG submission 184306) | Switchgrass rhizosphere microbial communities from Kellogg Biological Station, Michigan, USA - KBS Switchgrass S6-2 (SPAdes) (version 2) | ecosystem: Host-associated > Plants > Roots >... | reverse complement strand
GCATCATTTTGCGCCACCCGCTCTTTATGATCAACAGCCCTTGGAGGCCTGGGCGAGTGTCGATGCGGCTTTGACGGCCTATGCGATCACTGGCGCGGAACGCTGGCGCGAGTCTGCAATGCGCGCCTGGCGCTGGTATCTCGGCGACAATGACCTCGGTCAGCCACTCGCTTCGATGGTGGGCGGAAGCTGCTTCGACGGGCTGATGAGCGATCGAGCCAATCTGAATAGCGGCGCGGAATCCGTACTAGCATTCCAGCTTGCTTGCTGCTCTATCGCGACGATGGAGGGAACCCGGCGGAGCGCCGGGCATTCGGGAGCGGGAGCGGTCGCGATCTAAGTCATCGCTGCTGCCTTCTGAGTAGGGAGACGGCGAGTCTTGGTCGATCTGATTCACGCATCCTTGCGCTTGCAGGCCGATGCGTCACGCGTAGTGGTGCGTCCTTTTCACGTGCCCGTCGATCCGGACAACCCAGGCAAAGGGCGCGTCGGGCGAATTATCGAGCAGGTCCTCGCGCTCGACGATGCGCAGGCCGAAGATGTGCTGGAACTGGTGTTGCGTGACTTTGAGCAGCGCCATTGGCAGACGCGGAACGTCTTCAATCAGCGCTACGCCCAGATCGCCCGGGCAGTCGGTCTCAACGGACAGATTTCCGCGATCAAGCACCAGCTGATCGGCGCCTATTTCTGCCACGAATATAGCTATGCGGCCGCGGCTTTGATGAACCCCAGTATCGTGCCGCACCCCGATCAGTCAGGCCTTTCGCCCGGATCCCAGCGGATCATCATGTCGCTGCGGGCGGTGGGCGAAGGGCATATCAGCTCGATCGCCTTTCGGGAGGGAATATTATCGCCGGGTGCGGAATTCGACCTTGCTCCGGAGCCGCCGTTCGCCACGGCCGCGAGCCTTGCGCCCGGTGATCATCCATCGACCGCCGCAGGCACGGTCGAGGTACACCGCCACGAGGATTCGAACATCTCGGGCACCGTGCTTTTTCCAATTACCAGAGAGCAGGCGAAGGGTCTGGAAGATCTTCGCCTTGTCCAGTTCACCCATGGCGATGGCAGCGTCGAATGGATCGGTACCTATACCGCCTATGACGGCAACGCGATCCGGTCCGAATTTCTGCGCACCAATGATTTCCGCAGCTTCAGGATGCAGCCGATCGATGGTCCCGCGGCGCGCAACAAGGGCATGGCGCTGTTTCCGCGCACCATCGGCGGCGAATATATGATGATCGGGCGGCAAGACGGCGAGAACCTGTTTCTCATCCGTTCGGACCGGATCGACCATTGGAGCGAGGGGGAGTTGTTGCTTGCGCCCAAATATCCATGGGAGCTCGTCCAGATCGGCAATTGCGGCGCACCGATCGAGCTCGACGAGGGATGGCTGCTTCTCACTCACGGCGTCGGCGCGATGCGCAAATATTCGATTGGCGCGGTCCTGCTGGACAAGGCCGACCCTTCGAAGATTCTGGGCCGCACCATTGAGCCGATCCTGTCCCCCGCGGACGAAGATCGCGAGGGCTATGTACCCAACGTCGTCTACACCTGTGGCGGATTGCGCCATGGCGACCTCCTGTTCATACCCTATGGCGTCGCTGACAGCTCGGTCGCTTTCGCTTTCGTGACGATCGCATCGCTGTTGGACGCATTGGACTGACCCGCGTCGCCGCGTGCGTGACCGTGGCAAGCAAGGCGTTGCCCTCGTTCATCCCCGTCTCTATCGCCGATTCATGACCGAATTCCGGACCTACTCGATCACGGCCTCGCGGCTCTCGCTCAACATCGTCGAATGGGGCGACCCCGAAGCGCCGCCGCTGGTTCTTGTCCATGGCGGGCGGGATCATGCCCGCGCCTGGGACGAGGTGGCACGCGCCTTCGCCCCCCGGTGGCGCGTGATCGTGCCTGATCTGCGCGGCCATGGCGATAGCGAGTGGGTGAACGATGGCATTTATCAGATCCACGACCATCTTCAGGATCTGATCACGCTTTCGCGAAAGCTTGATCTCCCGCCATGTCCCTACATAGGCCATTCGCTCGGGGGGAATGTCGTCACCCGCTTCGCCGGGCTATATCCAGATCGGGTAAGCCGGCTGGTCAATATCGAGGGACTCGGCGAACCGCCTGCGCTTGCGGCCGAACGCGCGAAGCGCGACCAGGTCGTGGTGTTGCGTGACTGGCTGGAGAAGCGCATCCGGCTGGCGGAGTTCGAGCCGCGTCCGCATGCCGACGCAGACGCGCTCGGCGATCGGATGGCCGCGCTCGATGCTCATATCCCGCGCGCCAAGGTGATGGAGCTTCTCCGCCTGGGCACCCGCGCCAATCCCGACGGCAGCGTTACGCTCAAATATGATCCGGCGATCTCTCCCGCGCCGCCCGATCTTCCCCAGGACGTCAAGCATCGGCTTTGGGCGGCGATAACCTGCCCGATATTGCTGATCTACGGCGCACAGAGCTGGGCTTCCAATCCAGCCGTCGATGGGCGCGCGCAGTTGTTCCGTAATGCGCGGGTCGAACTCATCGAAGGGGCCGGGCATTGGCTGCATCACGATCAACCTGAAGTCTTCATCGCGCTGGTTACGGACTTCTTGGCTTAGCCGCTCCTGCCGGCGGGGGCGTGATCGCTGACCCTGACGCAGGCGCTGTCGACGCCCGGATTGTCGCTACCCGCCATCATCACCGGGGACCAGGAGCGTGGCGTCGGCTCGATCCGGCTGCAAATCGAACGACGATCGAACGCAGAGCCGTCTATGCGGGCCTGCGCGCGCGATTCAGATGCTCGGGCGCCGGGCGGCGGTACTCCCGTTTCTTGGCGCCGGAGAATGTGGAGAGTGGATCGGTCCGCAAGGCCTCGAGACGGCAGATTGACGCGCCAATGCGGAGGAATATAGTGCCGATAAGCAACGGGACGGGAGCCCGGGCTGAGCGGGAGAACGCTCGTGAAGTACGTCAAAAACGTCTGGTATGCTGCCGGTTTTGCTTCGGAGCTCGAGGGCGATTTCCTGGCCCGTACGATCTGCGACACGCCCGTTTTGCTCTACCGCATGTCCAGCGGCGCCGTAGTCGCGCTGGAGGACAGATGTCCGCACCGTTTCGTACCGCTTTCGATGGGCAGGCGGATCGGCGATTCCATTCAGTGCGGCTATCATGGGCTTGCTTTCGGACCGAGCGGCCAGTGCCTCGAAAACCCCAATCACAAGGATGCCGCCGGGCGCGCCGACATTTGCGTGGCAAGCTATCCGGTGATCGAGCGATATCGCACATTGTGGATCTGGATGGGCGATCCCGCTCTTGCGGATCCGGGCACCATCCCCGACTTTGGCTTCCTCGACGATCCCGCTTTTCGGGCGCCGACGGGTTACTCGCATATCAAGGGCAATTATCAGCTCGTCGTCGACAATCTTCTCGACCTCAGCCACGTTCATTATCTGCACCCCGGGGTGCACGAAGGATCGGATTTCGCCTCTTTCCGTAATGATGTGAAGCAGGAAGGCGACGAAGTCTGGTCAATGCTATGGCGTCCCCATTACCATCTGAGCCCGGCGAGGCAGAAGGAGTGGGGCCTGGATGCCGAGGATGTGGAGGGCCAGGGGCATTCGCGCTGGAGTCTGCCGAGCACGGTCGCCATTTACACCGCTTTTTGGAAGCATGGCTCTTCCATCGAAAACGGTGTCGAGGTTCCGTCCGCTCATCTTCTCACCCCAGAGACTGGGTATACCACGCATTATTTGTGGGCAACGGCACGGAACCATGATCTGGATGACGATGCCTACACGGCTAGGCAGGTCGAAGCGGTCAAGAATATCTTTGAAACGCAAGATGCGCCGATGATCGAGGCGCAACAGAAGGCAATGGGTGCCGAGACCGACATCATCAAGGCTCGCTCGGCCATTCTCAAGGCGGATGCAGCCGGTATATTGGCACGTCGGCTCGTCAGCCGGAGGCTGAGGGCGGAAGGCGTGGCTGATCTGGCGACTGCGGCGGAATGAGCCTCCTGCCGCTTTGACTGTATGAAAGACCCGCCAAATTCCGCCCGCCGGCGACCGGGCCGGCGCCGCTTGCGCAACGCAGCGCCTGCGCAGGGGTGGCTGCAGTTCGACATCGCCACCGCCTTGACGCCGCGCCCGAACATTGATTGGGTATCGAGCATATGATCGCCGCAGCTGGCGGATAACCGGGAGAAGATGGTGGGTCGACTAGAGGGAAAGGTCGCGATCGTGACCGGCGGCGCGCAGGGTATGGGCCTCGCCCACGTCCAGCGTTTCGCGGCGGAAGGCGCGCGTGTGGTGCTGACCGATATCAAACCTGAAGGTGCCGAGCGAGCGCGGGAGATCGGCAAGGACGTTCTGTTCGTGCGTCATGACGTGGCGGATGCGGCGGTCTGGACCGATGTCGTCCGGCAGGCCGAGGAGCATTTCGGCCCGGTAAACGTCCTCGTCAATAACGCGGCCATCGGAGCCCAGCTGTTCTTCGACGACCTCACCGAGGCCGAATATCGCCGGTTCTTTGACATCAACCAGCTCGGCGTCTTTCTGGGGATGAAGGCGGTTGTCCCGTCGATGCGGCGGGCAGGCGGAGGCTCGATCATCAATGTCTCATCGACGTGCGGCTTTATCGCTCTGCCCGGTACGATAGCCTACACCTCGACCAAGTTCGCGGTGCGCGGCCTGACCAAGGGCGCGGCGATGGATCTGGGTGAGGACAATATTCGTGTGAACTCCGTCCATCCAGGCAACACTCGGACACCAATGCTGGAAAAAGCGATCGAGCTAGGTGCCGATCTGGTTACACGCCAGCCGATCAAACGTATTGCCGACCCCGCCGAGGTGGCGAATTTGGTGCTTTATCTTGCGTCCGACGAATCGTCCTACAGCACAGGTTCCGAGTTCATCGTCGACGGAGGTATCACCTGCGCGCATTGACCGGATATGCCGGCCAGCCATCGCCTTGAGGTTGTTGCTAGTCCTCCGGTCGCCATGTGGGGCCGAGGGTCGCCGGCATCGCGTATTCAGTGCTGTCCTGATCCCGGTTTCCATGGCGATATCGGCGCTGCACCTAGGTCTATTCGCGACGGCACGGGGAAATCCGGCGAGCGCTCCGACATGTGTGTCGCTCGCCTCTTGGGTGTGCTTCCGCCTAATTCTCACATCATCGGTCGGCGCCTGTTGATAGCGCGATCGTCGCGTGCCGAAACATAGGTGTGTTAACCGAGAGCCGATGGAGATGCCTCGACCGCGGCTGGCCACACGTCGCCGGCCGCGGTCACCAGCAATCAATCCGCGTCGATGCGTCGGCCCCTCATATCTTAAGATACAGCTGGCTGATATGACGAGCACGGGGAGTGGAGGCGTCCCATATTACGGCGTCGGAACGCTCCGACAGGCGTAGTGTCGGCAGCCGCTCGGCTGCCTTGGCTGTCAGCAGTGGGACGATGCTGCGCGTGATCGCATTACCGATGCAGGTGTGCATACCCTGCCCGAATGCAATATGATCCTTCACATTCGGGCGATCGATATCGAAACGATAAGGGTCGGGGAAGACCGCGGGATCGTGGCAGGCTACCCGGAGCATGACATATAAGGGCATGCCGGCCGGGATCGTCACGCCATCCACTTCGGCCGCTTCCTTGGCAAATCGCATCACCAACGACACGGGTGGATCCAGTCGCAGCGATTCTTCGAGATGCGCGCTAGCCAGCGACGGATCGTGACGAATGCGTTCCGCCACGTCCGGATTGCGTGCAAGATTCAGCAAAGCTGCGCCCGCCGCGCCCGCGACCGTCGAAAAGCCTCCGGTCAACAGGACGATCATCATCGCCATCATTTCGTCATCGGTGATCGCACCGCCGTCCGCGCCGTCCACGATGACGCCGACCAGGTTCTGACACTCGCCTCGCCGGGCGAGCTCTTGCTGGCCACGGCAATAGGCAGCTCCTGCCGCCCAGGCGTCAAGATATGCCTGGGGCTTGGAATCGCCCGGGCGCATTTTGTCCAGCAGCGGCAGGGTCGCCACATAATTCATGAAGATATGATGATCCTCGGCCGCAATGCCCATGAAACGGCCCAGCAACGTCTCGATCGCGAGCGGCTTCGTCAACTCGTCCATCACCTCGAACTCACCGCCTTTATCGATGAGACGATCGAGCAGTTCGTCGATTAGAAGGCCGGCCTTCTCGTTGAGCATCTCGACGCGCTTGGGCGTAAACGCCGGGTTGACGAGCTTCCGGCGACGGGTGTGGTCCGGTGGATCGGAATAGTTCATCACCGGCATCGAATTGAAGAAGTCGACGCGCTCCATCCCCGGCAGGCCCTGAGGCTTCAGGCTCGAGAAGGTCTTGAAGTTGCGCAGGATAGCGGTGTTCTGCGCATAGGTGGCGACGAACGCCGATGGCACTCCGTCCATCTCGATGAAACCCGGGGAAGCCTTGAGCAGCCGGGGCTCAAAAGCTTCCGGATTGCTACGAAATTCGGAGCCGAATGGATCGAAATCCATCATGTCGGCGCTCCCGATATTGTCCGCCAAAGTCGCCGACATCCGCTCCTCCGTCCGCGCAAAACGCGCTTATTCTAAGTAGTTGATCTCGTGGCCAGGAGATGTTGTCAATGGAAAACTCATGGCTTAGAGCAAGGCAAGGAGCTTGGTTGCGGTGCCGTTCCTTGGCCCCAAGGCGGCGGCACATCCCCAGTCATGGCAGCAAAAGAGTGGGTTTTCGGAAACGCTGGCCGCACGCTTCCAAGCCAGCTTGTTTCACGCCGGAGGTGCTACGGCCCGCCGACTTTGGCGCCGAAGGCAAGAACAGTGATGATAAACAATGGTACCGTGAATTTTGGAGGGTGATGTGCACAAGATAGGAAGCAGCGAGAGGCCGGACCTTCCGCTGGCCGTCGTCGTCGGAGCCGGCGGCATGGGCATGGCGGTCGCGCGCAGGCTGGGACAATCTTACCGGCTCCTGCTGGTGGATCGCGATCAGGCTGCACTCGATCGCCACAATGCGGCGTTAATCGGCGACGGCTTCGACGTGCGGGGCGCCTGCTGCGACGTTACCAACGCGGCGGACGTTGCCGCGATGATCGCCCGGGCGGTGGAACTGGGTCCGATCCGCGTTGTCGCCAACGTGGTGGGCCTATCTCCGAGCATGGGCGATTTCCGAGCGCTGATCGCGGTGAATTTGGTCGGTGCAACACGGATAGCACAGGGTGTTCTGCCGCATCTCGCGCCTGGCGCATGTGGCATCTTCATAGCGTCGGTAGCGGCGCATATGAGCGAACTATCGCCGAAAGTGCTCGCGGTGATCGATGATCCGCTGTCGCCCGATTTTATCGATCGACTCGAAGCGGCACTCGACGAACCGGCGAACTCCTATCTGGCCTATCAGATTTCGAAGGTGGCGCTGAGGCGGATGTGCAGGCAGGAGGCGGGGGCTTGGGGCCGCCGCGGTGCCCGCATCATTTCGCTGTCTCCCGGTTTGATCGCAACTCCGATGGGCGCGCTGGAGTTCGAACGTACGCCAATGAAGCATGATCTGCTTGCGGCTACACCGCTGGCGCGCGAGGGGACCATGCTGGAAATCGCCGATGTAGTCGAGTTCCTTGCCTCGGCACGTGCGTCCTTTATCTCTGGTACGGATATCCTTGTCGACGGCGGCCTCGTGGCGGCTGTGCAGTCCGGGGCGAAAGCAGCCGCGGGCTGAGCAACCGCTTGCCGTCGGCGGGCGGTCATGCCCGATCGCCCGCGGCCGGATTGTGGATGTTCCAGGGCGTACCATTGGCCGGGCTCGCTCGCGTCGCGTCTTGCCGCTCTCCTGTCCGCGACAGCATGGCGTCACGTCCGATGAGCGGCATGCCCTTATCCGATCAGGCGGGAGCCTGGACTCCCGGCACGGGCGGTGATCCGGCGTCGCGGCGGCTACGCGTCGCCAGGATCATTACGACCGCCACGACCAGAGAGGCGGCAAAGCTGTAAAAGGCGATGTCATAGCCGCCGGTCCGGTCGTAGATTTCGCCGATGAAGCGGATGTACACGGCGGTGATGATGCCGGTCAGCGGCGACTTGAGGCCGGCTACCGTCCCATAGGAGGCCGATCCGAACACCTGAGCAAGGAGCGAGATCAGCAGCGGATATAGCGTGCCCGTGGCCACCCCGCCTATCAGGCAGCATATGAGCAACGAGACATAACTATGGTCTGCCGATAGCGCGAGGGTGAGCGCGCCCAATAATATGAACGTACCGGCCAGAAGGACCCGCTGCTCCATCTTGTCGACGAAGACAGCCAGCACAATCTTGCCGAAGATCGCCGAAATGGTGAGCGTCGACAGAAGCGATGTTGCCTGCAGCAGCGTCAGCCCGCTTTCCTGTCCCAGTGGGACGATCGTGGCGGTCAGCGTCTGGGACACCGACATCGCGATCGCAACCGCGACATTTATGCCCCAGAATTGCTTCGAGCGGAGCAATTCCGGGATCGTCCATTTGCGGGAATCGCTGAGCGCGCGCTCGTGCGACGTGGCCGTGGTGATGGGCGGATTCAACAGTTCGATATCGTCAACGCCAGGACGCTCACGAATGAAAAACGCCAGAAACAGAATGATGCTTGCGAGACCGATGCCCTCGATAATCAGGCTCTGCCGCCAGCCGACCGCGTCCATGAGTTTCGCCAGGAACGGGAGGACAATAATCCCGCCGATCGACTGTCCCACCGCGGCAATCGCCATCGCGCGGCCGCGCTGATATTTGAACCAACGCGCAATCAGTACGAAACCAGCCATCGCGGCGCTGCCCGAAAAGGCCGCCGACAATGGGACCGCGAGTATCAGCGCATTGAGCCAGAGCGATTCGGACAGGCCCAAGCCGACCAAGGACAATCCGACGGCGACGCCCGACACCGCCAGAAAAGGCCGCATCCGCATCCGGTCGGCGAGACGACCTAGGATCGGCGAATAAACGGCAAGACCGATGTTCAGGATGATAAGCCCGGTGTTCATCGTGGCCCGCGACAGACCGAACTCCGCTGAAACGGGCTTTACGAAAAGACCAAAGGACATGAGCGTGCAACTGAGCACAAGCATTGAGGCGAGGAATGCAATCCCGACTATGACCCAGCCATAATATAGGCGTGCTCTCATCGTGGTGCTCCATCCTCTCGCCGCCGCCTCGGGGTTGTCCTGCTCTGAACGTGCCTTGCTCCACCTGGACCTCGGCCGTCAACCGGCCGTGGGCGTTCTTGCCCCGGGATGCACTCAGGGCGTTTTCGATGGCTGTGCAAGGAGGAGGATTGCCCGGACTTGTTAACGGCGTGGCGGCAGACGCCGGGCACGAACATCGTCTCGTGATCACGAGCGCCTGACGCCGCAGGACCGTTGCCGGACCAGACCCGATAGGGACGGCGCATCCGGTGAGAGCCTCGTGAACCTGCACGCGCTCCCACCGGGCGACTTTGATCGCGTTAGAATTCGACCGTCAGATCGACGCCGAAGGTCCTGGCCCGTTCATATTGAGCACTGATAACGGTGACGAGCGACTGCATCACCGTCGGCTTGTCCTCGTTGAACAGGTTGCGGACCCAGAATGCCAGCGCCGCATCGGTGCCACCGACCTTCAGCCCGTCGAGGCTCACGCGAGAGTTCACCATCCAATAGCCTTTGGCGACAGTCGCGGCGCGGAAGATGTCCTGCTGTGCCTGGGTGAATGTTGCCGTCACGACCGGGATGCCCGCCACCAGGAACGCCTTCGAGCGATAACTGGCATCGGCGCGGAACGTCATCCGCACGTCGTCGAACAGGGGCTCGGTCTCATACTGGCCGGTGAGGTTCGCAGTCCATTTCGGGCGACTGATGGGTTGGTACAGCGCGGTTCCGGCCGTGACCACCGGCAGCAGCTTGGTGAACTTATAGTCGGTGTAGCCAAGCCCGCTCGAGAAGGACAGGCCGCGCGCGGGCGCCACCTGCACCTCGAGTTCGAAGCCCTTCGCCTTTGCCGCGCCGGCGCTGACGAGGAAGTTGGTCAGTTCGGGGCGCGGCGGCGTCAGCGCTCCACCATTGCCGCTGAACTGCACGTTATTGTACTTGACGTCGAACACCGCAAGGTTGGTGCGCAGCAAACGATCGAACCAGTCGGCCTTGATGCCGCCCTCCAAGGATTTCGCCGTCTGCGCTCCATAGGTGAGACCGCCGATGGCGCCGCCCGAGATGAATCCGGTGCCATATTTGGCGTAGAGCAGGACATCGCGGTTGGGCTTGTAGTTGACGCCCAGATTATAGGTGACCTTCGACGCTTTGTAGTCGAGCGGGAAGACGGCCGGATTGGCGGCACTGAACACCGTCCGATCGATGCCGGTCTTCTTGTCCTTCGTGTACCGGATGCCCGCGATCGCGTCGAGCTCGGGGGTCAGGTGGAATTCGCCCTGGCCGAAGGCGGCATAGGAATTGGTGGTGACAATCGACGTCCGGCTCATCACGCCCCCGGCCTGGCCCGGGAACGGCACCGAGAAGTTCGGATAAACGCGGAACGCGCCACTCTTCGCTTTGCCGAGTGCGGTATCCTCACCGGTGCCGCCACGGGTCTGGCGGTTCCGGAAATAGAGGCCGCCGACGGTAGCGGTCAGGAAGTCGGACTGATAGTTGAGCTGAAACTCTTCGCTGGTCTGCCGGTCCGTACCCGAAGTGGCGGTGGCCTGAATGAGAAAGGGTGCACCGACCGTGGTAGCGGCGAGCGGGCCGAGCGCGCTTGCGAAGATCGGCGCGCCATTGTTGATCAGCACGCCGGCGCCGCTGATATCAGTCCAATTGGCGAAATAGCGGCTCTTGCGATAGGCGAGGACATTCTTGACCGCCAGTGCGTCGGACAGCCGATATTCGGTGACCACATTATGCCCGTAGCCGTCGATATGGCTGGGGACGGCATTGCCGTTGTTCACCGCCTTTGGTCGGTCCGGCCGGATCGGCGTTACCGTGGCGGGATCCTGCGACGCCATGAGATTACGGACGAGCGTATTGGCATAGACGAGCCCGGTACCGTCCTGGGTGAAGTCGCTCTCATACCAGTCGAACCGGTAGACGATCTTCAGGCCGTTGCCCGGATCATATTTCAGGGCAGCCAGAACGCCCTCGTTGTTGTTGCTGCCGAGATATTTCGGGGAGACGAACTTCTTCGGCCTGCCGAACGCCGGTGAAAAGTCCCAGACCACCCCGGGCCGCAGGTTGCGGATGTCGCCGCGGCGCTCCGAATGGACGTAATTCACCAGCGCGCTGAAGTCGCCGATCTTGCCCGTGTTCACGCTGGTCGCGCTGCGGAACTGATCATAATTGCCGTAGGTCAGCACCTCCCGCACGCCAAACTGATCGGCTGGTTCCGGGGTATGGATGCTGATCGCGCCGCCGGTCGCGTTGCGTCCGAACAGGGTTCCCTGCGGCCCGCGCAGCACTTCGATTCGCGCGATAGTGGCGAAGTCCGCCTGGGCGCCGTTGGTCGCCGCGATATAGACGTCGTCGATATAATAAGCGATGCCCCGGTCGGCACCAAGCGCGGCAGTACCGGCGAATTCGCCACGCATTGTGTAGGTCGGGGTGGCGCCGCCGCCGACGCTTGAGCGCGACGTCAGATTAGGAACGACCCCGTTCAGATCTCTGAGGCTGAAAATGCGATTGGCCGTGACCGACGCTGGTGTCAGCGCGGTAACCGCGACGGGCACGTCCTGAAGCCGCTGCTCGCGCCGCTGCGCCGTGACGACGATCTCCTCGAGGCCGGTGGAGCCGGCATCAGCTTCGCTACCGGTGCTTGCCGCGGCAGGCGTCTGTGCCAGCGCAACCGACGGCGCGCAGATCGCGGTGATCGATGCAGATGCGACCAATATCACCCGCAGAACGCTGCCGCTCGTTTCGACACCCAGCCGACCGGTAGAAATATTCTTCATGTCTTCCCCTCTCGATGGCCGCCCGCCTGGTCGCGATCCGCAGCCGTCCTTCTATCGGCGTGCGCTTATAGCAGCGCATACGTTGCGTCAAACCAACCCAAACAGATGGTTAGGGGGGAAGGGCCACCTGCGTGCGATTGGGCGCGCGCCCCTCGGCGGGCGAGGCTTTACCGACGCGATCAGCGCGGAGGGGTAACCCATGGGCAAGGTGTGCAGGCCCGCAAAGCTAGCCGCGCTTTGCAGTCTCCCCGCAAACCTGCCTATTCCATCGGGAAATTGGTACCCCTCCGGTGAGAGCGTCGTGAACCTGTACGCGCTCCCACCGGGAGGTTCGTCTCAGCTCAGAATTCGACCGTCAGATCGACACCAAAGGTCCTGGCCCGTTCATATTGAGTGCTGATGACGGTGACGAGTGAAACCGCCGTCGTCGGCTTGTCCTCGTTGAACAGGTTGCGGACCCAGAATGCCAGCTCCGCTTCGGTGCCACCGATCTTCAGGCCGTCGAGGCTCACGCGAGAGTTCACGATCCAATAGCCTTGGGCAACAGTCGCGGCACGGAAGAGGTCCTGCTGCGCTTGAGTGAATGTCGCCGTCACGAGCGGGATGCGTGCCTCCAGGAACATCTTCGAGCGATAATTGGCATCGGCGCGGAACCTCATCCGCACGTCGTCGAACAGAGGCTCGGTCTCATACTGGCCGCTGAGGTTCGCAGTCCATTTCGGGCGATTGATCGGCTGGTACAGCGCGGTTCCGGTCGTGACCACCGGCAGCAGCTTGGTGAACTTATAGTCGGTGTAGCCAAGCCCGCCCGAGAAGGACAGGCCGCGCGCGGGCGCCACCTGCACCTCGAGTTCGAAGCCCTTCGCCTTTGCCGCGCCGGCGCTGACGAGGAAGTTGGTCAGTTCGGGGCGCGGCGGCGTGAGATTGCTACCGCTGCCGCTGAACTGCACATTATTGTACTTGACGTCGAACACCGCAAGGTTGGTGCGCAGCAAACGATCGAACCAGTCGGCCTTGATGCCGCCCTCCAAGGATTTCGCCGTCTGCGCTCCATAGGTGAGGCCGCCGATGGCGCCGCCCGAGATGAATCCGGTGCCATATTTGGCGTAGAGCAGGAGATCCTGATTGGGCTTGTAGTTGACGCCGAGATTATAGGTGACCTTCGAAGCTTTATAGTCGAGCGCGAAGACGCCGGTGCCAGGAGCGCTGGCAGCACTGAACACTGCCCGGTCGGTGCCGGTCTTCTTGTCTTTCGTGTACCGGATGCCCGCGATTGCGTCGAGCTCGGGAGTCAGGTGGAATTCGCCCTGGCCGAACACGGCATAGGAGTTGGTGGTAACGATCGAGTCCCGGCTCATCACGCCCCCGGCCTGGCCCGGGAAGGGAACGGAGAAGTTCGGATAAACGCGGAAGGAGCCGCTCTTCGCCTTGCCGAGTGCGGTCTCCTCCCCGGTGCCGCCACGGGTCTGACGGTTCCGGAAGTAGAGGCCGCCGACGGTGGCGGTCAGGAAATCGGACTGATAGTTGAGCTGAAACTCTTCGCTGATCTGCCGATCCGTGCCCGAGGTCGCGGTGGCCTGAATGAGAAAGGGCGCACCGACCGTGGTAGCGGCGAGCGGGCCGAGCGCGCTTGCGAAGATCGGCGCGCCATTGTTGATCAGCACGCCGACGCCGCTGATATCGGTCCAATTGGCGAAATAGCGGCCCTTGCGATAGGCGAGGACATTCTTGAGCGCCAGTGCGTCGGACAGCCGATATTCGGTGAGCAGATTATGCCCGTAGCCGTCGATATGGCTGGGGACGGCATTGCCGTTGTTCACCGCCTTCGGCCGGTCGGGCCGGATCGGCGTTACCGTGGCGGGATCCTGGGACGCCAGGAGATTGCGCACCAGCGTATTGGCATAGACGAGCCCGTTGCCGTCCTGGGTGAAGTCGCTCTCATACCAGTCGAACCGGTAGACGATCTTCAGACCGTTGCCCGGATCATATTTCAGGGCAGCCTGGACGCCCTCATTGTTGTTGCTGCCGAGATATTTCGCGGAGACGAACTTCTTCGGCCTGCCGAACGCCGGTGAAAAGTCCCAGACCACCCCTGGCCGCAGGTTGCGGATGTCGCCGCGGCGCTCCGAATGGACGTAACTGACCAGTGCGCTGAAGTCGCCGATCCTGCCCGTGTTCACGCTGGTCGCGCTGCGGAACTGATCATAATTGCCGTAGGTCAGCACCTCCCGCACGCCAAACTGATCGGCTGGTTCCGGGGTATGGATGCTGATCGCGCCGCCGGTCGCGTTGCGGCCGAACAGGGTTCCCTGCGGCCCGCGCAGCACTTCGATCCGGGCGACAGTGGCGAAGTCCGCCTGGGCGCCGTTGGTCGCCGCGATATAGACGTCGTCGATATAATAAGCGATGCCGCGATCCGCGCCGAGCGCGGACGTGCCGGCGAATTCCCCGCGCAGCGTGTAGAATGGCGTGGCACCGCCGCCCACGCCCGAGCGCGTCGTCAGGTTCGGCACGATCCCGCTCAGATCCCGGACGCTCGATATCCGGTTGGCCGCGATTGCCGACGGCGAGAGCGCCGTGACCGCGACGGGCACATCCTGAAGCCGTTGCTCGCGCCGCTGCGCCGTGACGACGATCTCCTCCAGGCCGGTGGTGCCGGCATTGGCTTCGTTGCCGGCGCCTGTCTTGGCAGGCGTCTGCGCCAGCGCGACCGTCGGCGCGCAGATTGCGGTGATCGATGCGGATGCAACCACTATCGCCCGCAGGCCGCTGCTATTCATCGCCGCGCGCAGAAGATCTGTCGAAAAAGGTCTCATCGTCCCCTCCTTTTACCGGGCATCTCGCTTATGAATGCGATTTGAAGCCGGACCCATATAGACTACAATCCTAACACCGAAGTCCTATGCTTCACAAGGCGTAAAAACGGGTCGATCGGGCTGGAGATAAGTCTGGCAGATGACCCCATTCGATCCCTTCCAGCCCAATAGCCCGCAACGGATTTCATTCATTATTCACGGCGTTCAATCAGATAACCATTCTTATTGAACGTCATACAGACAGCATTGAATCCGGACCTCATCTACCAGAAGGGCGGCATAAAGACCATCGGGGATCTCTGAACATTGGCTTCAGTCTTGAGCGGCGGTCGGGCGGCGCCGCGCACATCATGCGCCTTCAGTGATAGCAAATTGAATCTCTTCTGTCGCCGCGACCTCCGCAGGCTGCTGAGTGGGATGCTGCCGGGGAACGGCGCTGTTTCTCGCTAATGGGAGGCGCTGTGTGGCGCCGGTTTCGGGCCGACCTCCTCTCCGGCAGGATCGAATCAGTTCTTCGGACGCAACATAGCGGACGTTGCCCGATCTATCTTTCGCTGCGGCGACCCTGGTAATTCATGGTGTCAGGATCGGCGCCAACGCGTCCATCGGGGCGGTCGAGCGTTGCCATCATGGCAAGATCATCTGTGTCGAGCTGCAGCGTGAGCGAGTCATAGTTGTCGCTAAGGTGCCGTTCGCTTGTCGCCTTCGGAATGACGCTGATGGCCATGCCGAGATGCCAGCCCAGCACCACCTGTGCCGCGGAGCGGCCATGTTTCTGCGCAATCTCGAGAATCAGCGGATCGTCGAGCAGTGCACCGACGGTGCCTTTGCCGCCACCGCCGAAAGGGCTCCACGCCTGCGTCGCGATTCCGTGGCGCTGATGAAACTCATGCAGTTGGCGCTGCTGAAAATAGGGATGGACCTCGACTTGGTTTACGGCCGGGACGACCTGGGTTTTCTCGATCAATTCCTCGAGATGAGCAATTTGGAAGTTGCTCACCCCAATGGAGCGGGCGAGCCCGTCCTGCTTGAGCTCGATCAGCGCTTGCCAGGTTTCGACATAGAGACCCAACGCCGGACAGGGCCAGTGCATCAGATAGAGATCGAGCTGGTCAAGGCCCAGGCGCTTAAGACTTCCCTCCAGCGCCACACGTGCCTTATCGGCACCCTGATCCGCATTCCAGAGCTTGCTGGTGACGAATGTTTCGCGGCGATCGACGCCGAGATTTCGGATCGCGTCACCGGTTTGCGGTTCGGTCCCGTAGACGGATGCGGTGTCGAACAACCGGTATCCCGCGTCGAAAGCACGCCGGATCACGACGCTCGTCATGTCCTTCCCGCTGTGGCGCATCAACCCCAGGCCGAGCCTTGGCATGGCATTGCCATCGTTCAGAACCATGGCTGGATGCCCGTTCACGCCGTTCACGTCATGTCCCTCCGAATCCACTGCAAAAAGAGAGGCTATTACAGTCGGCCGTGAGCCGCGAGGTCTTGAAAAGCGTCAGGGGGTACAAATCTTCTTTGGATGCAGGACGATCCGTCGATCGTCGAGCTGGCGGGCAAAGGGTGCCTCCACCGGCCGGGCACGCGAACCCAAAGGCGGAGCCCAGCTTGGTCAACGGTCTGGCCTCGACGAACCGCGTACACCGAGCTAGGTGCTCCGCACCGGCTTATCCGAGCAGAGGGATTTTCACATGATCGAGGCCTTTATCTGTGACGCCATTCGCACGCCGATCGGACGTTATGGTGGAATCCTCGCGGGTGTGCGCGCCGACGATCTCGCCGCTCTGCCCATGAAAGCGCTGATTGGGCGCAACCCCTCGCTCGATCCGGCTTCGATTGACGAAGTTTTTTACGGCTGTGCCAACCAGTCGGGCGAGGATAATCGCAATGTCGCCCGCATGGGGCTGTTGCTCGCCGGTCTGCCGCACACCGTTTCCGGCGTTACGCTCAATCGGCTTTGCGCGTCGGGGCTCGAAGCCGTCGGTGCGGCGGCGCGAGCGATCAGGTCGGAGGAGATGGAGCTCGCCCTCGCCGGAGGTGTCGAGAGCATGAGCCGCGCCCCGTTCGTCATCGGCAAGGCTGACAGCCCCTTCGGCCGCAACCAGAAGCTCGAGGATACCACGATGGGCTGGCGCTTCATCAATCCGGCGTTGGATGCGCTCTATGGTACCGAGACGATGCCACGCACCGGCGAGAATGTCGCCGAGGATTTCTCGATCGGCCGGGACGACCAGGATGCCTTTGCCTTGCGCAGCCAGCATCGCGCGAGCGCTGCGCAACAAAACGGTTTTCTTGCCGAGGAGATCGTTCCGGTAAAGGTGCCTGCTGCGAAGCGCGGCGAAACCGTTCAAGTCGACATGGACGAACATCCGCGCGCCGATACGACGATCGAGATGCTGCGCAAGCTGAAGCCGCTCTTCGGGCCGAACGGGACGGTTACGGCCGGCAATGCGTCGGGTATCAACGATGGCGCGGCCGCGATAATCGTGGCGAGCGAGGCGGCTGCCAAGGCGCAAGGCCTCACCCCCCGCGCTCGCATATTGGGCATGGCATCGGCGGGCGTCGAGCCACGCGTGATGGGAATCGGGCCCGTGCCCGCGACGCAAAAGCTGTTGCAACGCCTCGGCCTGTCGATCGACGATTTCGACGCGATCGAGCTCAACGAGGCCTTTGCAAGCCAAAGCCTCGCCGTGATGCGCGGCTTGGGCCTGCCCGATGACGCACCGCATGTGAACGCTAATGGCGGCGCGATCGCGCTTGGTCACCCGCTCGGCATGTCCGGGGCCCGCATCGCCATGACGCTTGTGCACCAACTCGAGAAAAGCGGCGGTAAGCGCGGCCTTGCTGCGCTCTGCATCGGGGTCGGGATGGGGCTCGCCCTCGCCGTCGAGCGCGTCTGAGTCGGAAAGCCCCGTAGCGTCGGCGGCGTTCAGCGCTCAGCTACTCGGCTGGAGCGCGGCGTCGGCCGGGACCTTGCGCGTTGCGGCACGCTCAGACTGCCCCGGCGGAAGCGTCAGGCCCGTGCTTCGCGCGTGTAAACGAGGTCAGCCGACGTTGCCGAGCAGAGCGCGGATCCACGCTCCAGCCTGTACGACGGCGCCTTCTCCGTCAGTGGGTAGCTCGTGGAGGAACAGAGGCCATGCGTGAAGCTGATCCTTCCACACATTGAGCTGCACCTCGACGCCCGACAAGGCAAGGTTGCGAGCGAAGGTCACCGAGTCCTCGAGAAGAAGCTCGGCCCCGCCAACCTGGATCAGCGTTGGCGGAAAACCGCTGGGATCGGCCATCACGGGCGAGATGTCCGGATCGGCAGGATCGTTTCGGCCATGATAGAGCTTGGCCCAGATCGCCGGCGACTCCGGCGGCAGAAGCGGATCGCGGTTCAGGCCGTCACCCGCTGGCACGGCGCGCGGGCGTAGATCCAGCCACGGGCTGATGAGATAGGCCCCGGCAGGCCGCGGCAGCCCTTCGCGCGCAAGCCTCAGCAGCAGGGCGGCCGTGAGATTGCCGCCGGCCGAGTCGCCCGCGACGATCAGGCGCTCCGGCGGAACGCCCTCGTCCAGGGCGAACCGGTAATTGCGGACCGCATCTTCCACCCCCGCGGGGAAGGGACGTTCGGGGGCGAGCGAATAGTTCATGTTGTAGGCGATTAGACCGGCTACCTCCGCCAGCCTCGCGACGAGGTGGCGATGCGTCGATGAACTGCCGAAAACATGCCCACCGCCATGGTGGTACAGGATCGCGCCCGGGCCGTTGAGCCCTTGCGGTACGATCCGTTCCCCGGTGACGCCGGCCTTGTCCAGCGGCTCGACCGTGCAGCCGTTCGGGAGCGGCACGCCTCCATATTCGATTTCAGCGTTCCGGCGAAGCTCGGCGAGGGTAGTGGACCGTGCGAGGGCCCGATCCGGCCAGCTGGCGATCAACGAGGCCCGCTCACGCTCCGCCGCGATGCTCACACGGCCCGGTAACGCGAAACCATGCCACCAAGCCGAGCGACCGCCTCGCGATATTCACGGGCGAACTGGCTGACGCGCTGAGCTGCCGGAACGACTTCCCGGACCGCACCGATGCCCTGTCCGCAACCCCAGATATCGCGCCACGGCTTTGCCTTGGTGTCGGGGGAGAAGCTCATCGTCGACGGGTCGGAGGTCGGCAGATTATCGGGATCGAGCCCGGACGCGACGATGCTGGGCTTCAGGTAGTTGCCGTGGACGCCCGTGAACAGGTTCGAATAGACGATGTCCTGCGATGTCGATTCGGTGATCATCTCCTTATAGCGTGGATCGGCGACGGCCTCCTCGGTCGCGATAAAGGGCGAACCGATATAGGCGAGATCGGCGCCCATCGCCTGTGCTGCGGCGATCGAGCCACCGGTCGCGATCGACCCCGAAAGCGCCAGCGGGCCATCAAACCAGTCCCGGATCTCCTGGATCAGCGCGAAGGCCGAGGTAGTGCCGGCGTGGCCGCCGGCGCCGCTGGCCACCGCGATGATGCCGTCCGCGCCCTTGGAGATGGCCTTGCGCGCAAATTTGTCGTTGATGACGTCGTGCAGAACGATGCCGCCGTAGGAGTGAATCGCCTCGTTGACATGCTCAAGCGCGCCGAGCGATGTGATGACGATCGGCACCCGATATTTGACGCACAGCGCAAGGTCCTCCTCAAGCCGGGTATTGGTACGGTGGACGATCAGGTTGACCGCATAGGGGGCGTCCTTCTCGGTCAACTCGGCGTTCAGCCGTTGCAACCATTGCTCGAAGGTGCCCGAAGGGCGGGCGTTCAGCGACGGGAACGAGCCGATCATGCCCGCACGACAGGTGGCTATCACGAGCTCGGGCTGCGAAATGATGAAAAGTGGCGAGGCGATGGCCGGGACGGACAGCCGCGCTTCGATGGTCGATGGAAGGGACATTCAGGCCTCCGAGAATTTCAGCTGCGATGGGAGCGGGCCCCGGATCGTCAAAGCGGGCAGTCCGGCGGGAATATAGGCTTGCGACGCTCCCGGAAAGAAGCCAGCCCCTCGGCGGCCTCGGGCCCGGTGAAGCCGAGAAACTCCAGGGCGAGCGAGGCGTCGAAGGTCGGTCCCATCTGGCGCAGCCAGTTGTTGAGCGAATATTTCGTCCAGCGGATGGCGCTCTGGGCACCGTTCGCGAGACGCTCGGCCAGCGCGAGCGCCGTGGTCTCAAGGTCTTCGTCATCGACGGCCTTGGAGATCAGGCCGATGCGCTCCGCTTCTTCACCCGACAGGGGATCACACAGCAACAGGTAATATTTCGCGCGGGCGAGGCCGCACAGCAGCGGCCAGATCATCGCGGCATGGTCTCCGGCGGCGACGCCGAGGCGAGTGTGGCCGTCGATAATGCGCGCTGTCTTGCTCGCGATCGAGATGTCGGCCAGCAGCCCGCAGACGAGGCCGGCACCCACTGCCGGGCCGCGCATCGCGCTGATGATCGGCTTCGAGCAGTTTACGACGTTATAGACGATGTCCTTGGCTTCTTTCCAGATTTGCGCGCGGACCGCGAAGTCCGAGACAATCCCCTCGATCATGTCGAAGTCGCCACCCGCGGAGAAGGCCTTGCCATGTCCGGTCAGGATTGCGACCCGCACATTGGGATCGGCGTCGATGTCCCGCCATACCGCGGCGAGCTCTCCGTGCATCTTGATGTCGGCAGAGTTGAGGCTGTCCGGATTGTGCATGATCACCCGCAAGACACCGTCGGCCGGTGCCTCGAAACGGAGGCGTTGATAGGCGCTATAGCGTTCTAGCATCATAATGGACTTTCGGACTGGATGTTGCCGTTAATCTCTCGAATTACTGGAATTCGAGATTGACTCTTCCTGAGAGGAGGCCCTGAGCGATGGCGCGATACTGGATTTCGGTTGCGCCTTCTGCGATTTGATTGAGGCGGGACATGAACCAAGCGTCGATGAGCTTGGTTTCGTTTGCGATGCCCATTCCGCCGTGGATTTGCATGCATTTGC
>Ga0207641_10001786_pt1 | contig 20709 bp, 21 predicted proteins | sample KBSSwiS62_FD_184306 | JGI IMG/M metagenome (GOLD analysis project Ga0207641, IMG submission 184306) | Switchgrass rhizosphere microbial communities from Kellogg Biological Station, Michigan, USA - KBS Switchgrass S6-2 (SPAdes) (version 2) | ecosystem: Host-associated > Plants > Roots >... | reverse complement strand
TGAGCGTCACGCGGGCCTCCGCGTTGGAGTGGGTGACGGCGGTTACGAAAGGTTGCTCCATCGTTTGATCCTCTGCGACCACGAGGGTACCGGGGCCGTCCTCGAAGCTGCTGCGGCAGTGGATGCGGACGCCGTGGTTGCGGGCGTACTCGACCGAGCGCAGCTGCAGCACCCCCGCTCCCGAAGCCGACATCTCCAGCATCTCCTCGAAGGAGACGCGGGCGAGCTTGCGGGCGTCCGGCACGACCCGGGGGTCGGCGCTGAAGACGCCGGCGACGTCAGTGTAGATCTCGCAGACGCTGGCGTCGAGCGCCGCGGCGAGGGCGACGGCGGTGGTGTCGGAGCCGCCGCGGCCGAGGGTGGTGACGTCGCGGCTCTCGGTCGAGACCCCCTGGAAGCCGGCGACGAGGACGATCCGGTCCTCCTCCAGCGCCTCTTTGATGCGGTTGGCGCGGACGTCGATGATGCGGGCCTTGGTGTGGGAGGAGTCGGTGACGATCCCGGCCTGCGAGCCGGTCAGCGAGATCGCCTCGTGGCCCATGTCGTGGATCGCCATCGCGCACAGCGCGCAGGAGATCCGCTCCCCGGTCGAGAGCAGCATGTCCATCTCTCGCGCCACCGGGCGCTCGGAGATCTCCTGGGCCTGGGCGACCAGTTCGTCGGTCGTCTTGCCGCGGGCGGAGAGCACCGCGACGACCCGGCTACCGGCCTCACGGGCGGCGACGATCCGCCCCGCGGCGCGCTTGATCTGCTCGGCCCCGGCCACCGAGGTGCCGCCGAACTTCATCACGACGATGTCGGAATCGACTCCGCTCATAGGCATCTGAGGATAGTCCGGGCGGCGCCGCGACTTAGCTCTCGCCCAGCCAGGCGGGACCCCGGCCCAAACCTAGGAGCCGCCCCCGAGATTGCCGAGCATCGCCTGTTCGGCCATCCGGACCAGTCCGAGGCCGCTGTGGGGGCGCATGTCGCTGCTGCGGACGCGGACGTGGGAACCGTGCGGGCCGACCACCTCGACGATCGTGCAGACGTCGCCGATTTCGCAATCGTCGCCGTAGTCGCCTTCGATCGCCTCCATCTGCTCGGCCACGACCCGGCCGATCTTGCTCTGGTCAAGCGCCATCTCTGAGCTCCTTTGAGGGTGTTTTGGGACGAGATCTTCGAGTAGCGACTGTATGCGCTTCCACGTTGACCGCATAGGTGTGACCAACATCACACGAAGATATATCGGAGCGATATATCTTCCTGGCGATGGAGCAGCTCAGCCCAACTGCGTACGTGATCCTCGGGATGATCCGCGGGGCGCCGAAGTCCGGCTACGAGATCAAGGCCGTGGTCGACGAGACCACCCGCTTCTTCTGGGCCGCCAGCTACGGGCAGATCTACCCGGAGCTGAAACGGCTCTCCGAGGCGGGTCTCGTCGCCGGCGTCGACACACCCACCGGCGGCCGCAAACGAACCGTCTACGAGATCACCGCCGACGGCGGGGAGGAGCTGAGGGCCTGGCTGCGCCAGCCCCCGGCCACCTTCGAGATGCGCGAGGAAGGGCTGCTGAAGCTGTTCTTCGCCAACGCCCTGCCGCCCGAGGAGGCGGTCGAGATCCTGCGCGCGATGCGGGACCACCGCCGCTCGGTGCAGGCGCAACTCGTCGCGATGGAGCCGATGGCGGCGGAGAAGCCGGACCCGTACCCGCTGATGGTGCTGCGGGGCGGCATCGAGTTCACCGCCTGGTTCGCCGACTGGTGCGAGCGGATGGAGGAGCAGATCCTCGCCTCCGCTCCCGAGAAAAGGAGCAGCTGATGTTCGATTCCCTGGCCCGCCTCGCCGACGGGCACGCCCGGCGCGTCGCCCTGATCGCGCTCGCCTTCTTCCTGCTCGCCGCCGCGGTCGGCGGCTCGGTCGCCAGCCGCCTCGACCCCTACGGGGCCGACGACCCGTCCACCGAGACGGTGAAGGCGCGCGAACGGCTGCAGGACGCCGGGCTCAGGGTGCCGGCGGTGATCGGCGTGGTCGAGAACGCCCCCGTCGCCAAGCCGGTCACCCGGACCCGAGTCGAGGCGCTTGAGAACCAGGTGCGCGAACGCTCCGACGTCGCCACGGTCACCGGCTACTACGACACCCGCTCCCCCGCCTTCGTCTCCCGCGACGGCGACTCGACCTACTTCGCGATCGCGCTGAAGGAGACCGACAACAAGCAGGTGCAGGAAGCCGGCAAGGACATCGCCGCCGAACTCTCGGCCCATCCGGGCGTCCTCGCCGGTGGCTTCGCGGTCGCCCAGGAGCAGGTCAACAAGCAGGTCGAGAGCGACCTGCGGATGGCCGAGCTGCTCGCCTTCCCGCTCCTCTTCCTGCTCTCGCTGCTGTTCTTCCGCAGCCTCATCGCCTCGGTGCTGCCGCTGATGATCGGCGGCCTGGCGATCGTCGGCACCTTCCTGATCCTGCGGATCGCCAGCGAATTTGGCTCGATCTCGATCTTCGCCCTCAACCTGACCACGGCGCTGGGCCTGGGGCTGTCAATCGACTACAGCCTCTTCATCGTCTCCCGCTATCGCGAGGAGATCGCCAAGGACGGGCCCGGGCCGGCGGCGATGCGCCGCGTTCTCGCCACCTCCGGGCGCACCGTCTTCTTCTCCTCGCTGACCGTGTCCGCCGCCCTGGCCTCGCTGCTGGTCTTCCCGCAGACCTTCCTCTACTCGATGGGCCTCGGCGGCGCCCTGGTGGCGCTGTTCACGGCGCTGATCTCGCTCACCGTGCTGCCCGCGGTGCTGACCCTGCTCGGCAACCGGGTCAACGCCGGGGCGCCGCGCTTCCTCCAGCGCCGCGCCGAAGCCGACGCCCGGCCCGACGAGAGCGGCTTCTGGTACCGGCTCTCCCGCTTCGTGATGCGGCGCCCGGTCCCGGTCGCGACCCTGAGCGCGCTGCTGCTGATCGTCCTCGGCCTGCCGTTCTTCGGAATCAAGTTCAACACCGTCGACCCGACCGTGCTGCCGGACTCGGCCAGCGCCAAGCAGGCCTACGAGGTGGTCAGCAACGAGTTCCCGCCCTACCACGACACCCCGATCTGGGTCGACGTCGAAGGCGGCGGCCCGAAGGCGGCCGCGCTCGTCGCCGCCCGCGCGCGCCGGGTCCCGGGCGTCGCCGAAGTGGCACCGCCGCAGCGCCTCGGCGGCGATGTCACCGCGGTTCAGGTGATCTCCGCCAACCCGTTCGTCTCCACCGACAGCCAAGACACGGTGCGACGGATCCGCGACCTGGCGGCGCCGGCGGGAGCGACGGTGCTGGTCGGCGGCGCCACCGCCGACTTCGTCGACCTGCAGTCGAGCATCGCCTCGCACCTGCCGATCGCGCTGGCGATCGTGATCGTCGCCACCCTGGTCATCCTCTTCCTGATGACCGGCTCGGTGATCCTGCCGATCAAGTCGCTGATCATGAACTTCCTCAACCTCAGCGCCGTCTTCGGGCTGCTGGTGCTGATCTTCCAGGACGGCAGGCTGGAGGGCTTTCTCGACTACTCCAGCCCCGGGGCGATCGAGCAGACGATGCCGATCCTGCTCTTCGCGGTCGCCTTCGGCCTCTCCACCGACTACGCGGTCTTCCTGCTCTCTCGAATCAAGGAGGCGCGCGACAACGGTGCCTCCGACTCGGAGTGCGTGGCGATCGGGCTGGAGCGGACCGGGCGCATCGTCACCGCCGCGGCGCTGCTGTTCGCGGTCGCGATGGGCGCCTTCGCCACCTCGCAGATCATCTTCATCAAGGAGAACGGAGTCGGCACGGCGCTGGCGGTGCTGATCGACGCCAGTATCGTCCGCGCCCTCTTGGTCCCCTCGCTGATGGAGCTGCTCGGGAAGTGGAACTGGTGGGCGCCGGCGCCGCTGCGACGCCTGCACGAGCGCTTCGGGATCAGCGAGCACGCGCCACCCGTCGCCGGGCCGGAGCCGGAGGGCGCGTGAGCGACGGGGCGGACACCATCGCGCTGCCGGGGTTCGAGGCCGATACCGCCGTCGAGAATCTCGGCGGCGGTCGCTTCGGGGCGACCATGAGCGAGCGCTGGTGGGTCGGCAAAGGGCCCAACGGCGGCTACGTCGCGGCGGTGATCCTGCGGGCGATCCAGGCGAGCGCGAGCGCCACGCGGGCACCGCGCTCGCTCACCGTGCACTACCAGCGGGCGCCGAAGGTGGGGCCGGTCGAGGTCGCGGTCACGGTCGAGCGCGAGGGCGGGCACATCACCTTCCTCTCGGCCCGCCTGACCCAGGAGGGGAAGGTGCAGGCGACCGCGCAGGCGGTGCTCTCCGAGGACTGGAGCGAGGGCGGCTTCGAGGAGCTGACGATGCCCGAGGCGGGAGAGCCCGGCGAGCTGCCGACGATCGACGCATCGGGGGACGGCCGGCCGAACATGCTGCAGAACTACCGCCTCCGCCCCGCCCTCGGCGAGCCCGCCTTCTCCGGCGGCGCCCCCGAGACCGGCGCCTGGATCCGCACCCGCGAGCCATACCTGCTCGACGCGCCGCTGGCGGCGGCCCTGCTCGACACCTGGTTCCCGGCCCCCTTCGTCCGGCTCGAGCGGCCGGCCGGGGCGCCGACGATCGACTACACGGTCCACTTCCGCTCGCCGCTGCCGCCGGCGGGCGCCACGACCGAGGACCCCTACCTGATCTCGTTCCGGTCGAATATCGCCCGCCACGGGTTCTTCGAGGAAGACGGCGAGCTCTGGGCGGCCGACGGGACCCTGCTGGCGCAGTCGAGGCAGCTGGCGCTGCTGCTCGACGTTTCGTAGTTGTAGACGCTGGCGTCGAAGGGGGTGAGCGCTTCTTCGGCGGCGTAGCCGATCGGTTCCAGTTCGAACAGTTCGTCGATGCTGCGCAGCAGCGAGTAGTGGTTGTAGTAGCCCGTTTCGTTGATCGTGCCGGGTTTGACGAAGGACGAGAGCAGGAGCAGGCCGGTGCGGCCGCCGCCGCCCGTCGGCTTGACGGGGCCGGGGGGTGCCGCGGGGGCCGCTTCGGGGGGGAGGTTCGGGTAGGTCGGGGCGATGCAGCAGGAGCTGGCATCCGGGGTCGGGCCGGTCTGGCGCGCCTGCGAGGAGGTGATCGCGATCAGCCCCCCTTCCTTGTAGGCGGGCGAGGCTTCGATCTGCGGCACGACCTGCCGCAGGAATGGTTCGGCGGCGAGGATCCCCGCGGGCTGGCCCGGTTCGCACGGCAGTTCGCCGCCGTCATGACAGGCGTCGGGGACGATGTAGGAGAGCGCCGGCGTCTTCTTCGCCGCCTTCAGATCGGTCGCGAGCTGATCGAGGCCGACGTCGCTCTGGGCGCATTCGGCGGCTTCGGTCAGCGCGTGGAAGTAGACGAAGGGGTCGCGCGAGGCTTCCTCGTGGACGCAGGGAGCGAGGCGGCCCTCGACGTAGGCCTTCGCTTTCAGTTTCTTTTCGGCCAGCTGACCCGGCAGCGTCTCGGTCGCCGCCGGGTAGACGCAGCCGTTCCCTTCGACCTGGCCGGCGGGCGAGACCGTGCCCGGGAGGACGTCCGCGTAGACGGGACAGTTGAGCGCGGTTTCGGCGGTCGGCCCCTGGCCGCTGAGCAGGGCGATCTGGTTGGCCAGGTCGCCCTTCGTCACCGCGTAGTAGTTGGAAAGCAGCTCGCCCTTTTCGGCCAGCGTCTTCGCCAGGTAGGGGGCGGGAGAGGCGGCGCCGAAGGATTCTTCGTAGCTGTTTTCGCCGAGCACGATCACGAACACGTGCTTGACCGGCGGCAACAGTTCTTCTTCTTCGAAGAATTCGGGCGGTGGGGTCGGTTCGGGGGCCGCTTCCGGCGCCGGTTCTTCGGGCGCCGGCGGCGCGATCGGGATGCTGGAGGTCGTGGCCGGAAGGAGCGGCGCCGGTTCGGGCGCGGCGGCGACTTCCGGGGCCGCGGATTCGGCCGGTTCAGTGGCGGCCGGGGCCGGCGTCGGCACTTCCAGCACGATCGAGGTGAGACCGGCGCTTTGGGCGATCTGGCTGCCGGCCGAGCCGAGCATGACTCCGAGCGTCAGCATCCCCATCACCGCCACCGCCGCCGCCCAGGGTGAGGGCATGAACCGGCACTCGAGGCACTGGTCCCGCTTGCCCGAGATCGCCGCGCCGCAACCGACGCAAGCCTTGGCGCCGGTCCCGTCGAGGCTGTCGTCGTTGCTGGAGGTGGTCACGCCGCGCGCCAATCCTCGCCTCGCGGCGGCGCTCACTTGTGAACATCCTGAGTACGCCGCGGCCAGCGGCGCCTTCACAACTCTTAAACACTGGGGCGGGCGCGGGGTCCGAAGATGCGCCGGTGAGCGAACAGTGTCCGTCTTGCGGCGCCCACATGGCCGCCGATCAGCGTTACTGCCTCGAGTGCGGCATCCGCCGCGGTGACCCGCGCCTGCCGTTCATGGACGCGGTCGTCTTCATGGACGCGATGAAGCAACCCGCAGCGGCCGCCGCGGCGCCGACTCCCCCGCCCGAGCGCCGTTCGCGGATGACCGCGAACGCCTCGCTGATCGCCGGCGTCGCGACCCTGGTGCTGGCGATCGGGGTCGGCGTGATGATCGGCCAGTCCGGCGACAGCGGCAGCTCGGTCGCCTCGGCGCCGGCACCGCAGATCATCAAGGTCGGCGGTGGCGGCGAAGAAACCGCAACCGCTTCGGCCTCCGAAAGCGGCAGCGAAACCGGCGGCAACAAGGGCAAGGGGAAGAAGGCCAAGGCCCCCGAGAAGGCAGTCGACAGCAGCGGCACCTCCGAAGCCGCCGCCGAAGTCCTGAAGCCGGCCGGTGACGTGAAGCTGCCGCCGCCGACCGTGCAGCCGGGCGGCAAGTGCGAAAGCGGCGCCTCCGGCTGTAAGGGCGGGGAATTCACCGGGGAATTCTTCGGCGAATGAAGCTCGGCATCCCCAGGCGAAATGCCGCGGCGCCGGCGCCGCCCGCGGCCTGGGCCGCCACGGCCCCGCCCGCACGGGGCGAGCTCTCGGCCGCCTACGGCCAGGAGTTCGTCGTCGACCTGCAGCGCCGCCGCGAGCAGCTGGTCGCCCGGGTCGCCGAGCTGCAGTGGGACCTCGGCGGGCTCGCCTACGAGATGACGATCCGCAACAGCGTCAAGGTCGACGTCCTCGTCAAGCGCGCGGTCGAGTTGCAGGACGCCGACGCCGAACTGAGCGAGGTCGAACGGATCGTGCGGATGGAGGAGACCGGCGCCTCCGGCTCCTGCGGATCCTGCGGAGCGCCACACAGCAGCGGCGCGACCTTCTGCTGGCAGTGCGGCCACTCGCTGCTGCCGCAGGTATCGGGCGACTCGATCCGCCGCAGCTAGCCGAAGCGGCCGGTGACGTAGTCGCGGGTGCGCGGGTCGCGCGGCTGGCCGAAGATCTTCTCGGTGTCGTCGAACTCGATCAGCGAGCCGACCGGCTTGGTGCCGCTGGAGTCGAGGCTGAAGAAGGCGGTGCGATCGGCGACCCGCGCCGCCTGCTGCATGTTGTGGGTGACGATGACGATCGTGAACCGCCCTTTGAGGCTGTGCATCAGGTCCTCGATCGCGCCGGTGGCGATCGGGTCGAGCGCCGAGGCGGGCTCGTCGAGCAGCAGCACGTCGGGCTCGATCGCGATCGCGCGGGCGATGCAGAGGCGCTGCTGCTGCCCGCCCGAGAGCCCGATGGCGCTGTCCTTGAGCCGGTCCTTGACCTCGTCCCAGAGCGCCGCCCCGCGCAGGGCTTTCTCGACCCGCTCGGCCAGCCCGGCCTTGAGGCCGAGGTTGCGCGGGGCCCAGGCGACGTTGTCGTAGATCGACTTCGGGAAGGGGTTCGGTTTCTGGAAGACCATCCCGATCCGCCGCCGCACCTCGACCTGGTCGACGTCGCCGCCGTAGAGGTCGTGGCCGTGGTAGAGGATCTGGCCCTCGATGCGGAAGCTCGGGACCGAGTCGTTCATGCGGTTGAGGCTGCGCAGGAAGGTCGTCTTGCCGCAGCCGGAGGGGCCGATCAGGGCGGTGATCTGGCCGCGGCGGATCCGCAGGTCGACCCCGGTCAGGGCCTGCTTGGCGCCGTAGAAGACGGAGACGCCCTGGGAGTCGAAGACCACCTCGGGCGCGATCCGCACCTGGCCGTTGGCGCTGGCGGTCGCGGCGCCGGCCAGGCCGGGCGCCTCGCGGATCCGCATCCGCGGCGGCACCGCGGGCCGATCCGGCTCGCCGCCCGTCAGCTCGCCCCCCTTGATCGGGTCGAAGGCGCTCACGAGGCGAGCTTCCTGCGGCTGCGGGCGAGCAGGGCGCGAGCGCCGACGCTGGCGAAGAGGATCAGCGAGACCAGCACGAACGAGAGCCCCCAGGCTTCGGCGAAGCCTTCCGGGTTCGCTTCTTCGGAGAGCTGGAAGACCCGCACCGGGACGTTGGGCAGGGCTTCGAAGGGGTTGAGCGAGTAGCTGGAGGGGTCGAAGACGGAGGTGGCGAAGATCAGCGGCGCCGTCTCGCCGGCGGCGCGGGCGACCGAGAGCACGGTCGAGGTGAGGATCCCGCCGAGGGCGCTGGGCAGGACGATCCCGAGCACGGCGCGCCAGCGGCTCACCCCCAGGGCGTCGGCGGCTTCGCGCAGGTTCCCCGGGACGAGCAGCAGCACCCCCTGGCTGCCGCGGGCGATCAGCGGCACCATGATGATCGCCAGCGCCACCGAGGCGGCGATGCCCGACTGCTGCTTGTGGTTGACCAGCAGCCCGAAGACGAAGAGGCCGATGATGATCGAGGGCAGGCCGTTCATCAGGTCCAGGGTGAGCCGGATCAGGTGGGTGGCGCGGTTGCCGGCGAACTCGGTCAGGAAGAGGGCGACGAGGACGCCGATCGGCATCGCGATCACGGTCCCGATGCCGACGATGACGAAGGTGCCGACCAGCTCGGGGCCGATGCCGTCCGGGGCGCCCTTGATCAGGAAGTCGAGGTCGAGAGCGCTGGCGCCGCGGCTGACCACGGTGTAGACGACGATCGCCAGCACCGCGACGGCGGCGACCGCGGCGGCCGTCGCCGCGTACTCGGCGAGCAGACTGAAGAGCCGGCGCCGGCGCAGGTTGCCGCTAGGGACCAGCGGCGCCGACGGATCGTAGCCCTGCTCGTTCATCGCACCACCCCGGCGTCGTAGCTGAAGCGCCGGCCGATCCAGTGCGCGATCAGGTTCGAGGCGAGGCCGATCACCAGCAGAATCACACCGAGATAGAAGAGCGAGGATTTGTGCATCTCGGTCAGCGCCCCCGGGAACTGGTTGGCGATCCTGGCCGCCAGGGTGTCGCCGGTCTTGAACAGCGAGGCCTGGATTTCCGAGCCGGCGCCGATCACCTGGGCGACCGCGATCGCCTCCCCCAGCGCCCGCCCGAGCCCGAGCAACGAGGCGGCGACAACCCCGGGGGCGGTCGAGGGGAGGACCACCCCGCGCACCACCTCCCAGCGGGTGGCGCCGAGGGCACTGGCGCCGTCCTGGACATCGTGCGGCACCGCCAGGAAGAGGTCGCGGGAGATCGAGGCGATGATCGGCACGACCATGATCGTCAGGATCAGGCTCGCCGTGAAGATGCTTGCGCCGGTCGTTTCCGGGGCGCCGAAGATCGGGATGAAGCCGAGTTTGCCATGGAGCCAGGGCTCGAGCGTGCCCTGGACGAAGGGGGCGAGGACCAGCACGCCCCAGAAGCCGAGGATGACGCTGGGGATCGCCGCCAGCATCTCGACCAGCGGCGCCACGATCCCTCGCACCCCGTTAGGCGCCAGCAGGCTCAGGTAGAGGCCGATCGAGATCGCGATCGGCGCCCCGAGCAGGAGCGCGAAAGCGGAGCTGACGGCGGTGCCGAAGATCAGCGAGCCGGCGCCGAACTGACCGAAGTTCGGCTGCCAGGTCGTGTCGGTGAGGAACCCGAGCCCGTACCTCGAGATCGCCGGGCTGGCGCCGTCCACCACCTGGTAGCCGATCAGGACGATCGTGACCACGCAGAGCACGGCGGCGAAGAGGCAGATGCCAAAGAGCGTGCGATCGCCGATCCGGTCGAGCTGCTTGCGGCGCTGGCCGGAGCGAATGCGTGAACGGGCGGCGGGACTGAGGACGGACGGGCTGGCGGCGGTGCTCACGGGCGCAGCGTAGTCGAGGCAACACCACTATTTGTTACGAACTTTCACACTTCCTGTCACATTTTTGTAACACACCATCTTTCACGGGATTGACACATATGTGTGATTTTCGACCCCGATGCTATGCCGCGCCCGGGTTGCACCCTTGCGCCCGCCAGACATCGAACAAGTCGAAAGGAATTCTCTTGAATCGCATCAGGTTGCTTGGGGTGGCCGTCATGGCCGTCTTGGTTATGGCGACGGGAGCCGCCAACGCTTCCGCCGCGGGTCTCACCGGAGCTGGATCGACCCTGGTTGCGCCGCTGATGGCCAACTGGATCAACGGCTTCGAAATCAAGGAAGGCATCGCGGTCAAATACGGCGCCGTCGGCTCCGGGGCTGGAATCGCCCAGATCACCGCCCGTACCGTCGACTTCGGCGCCTCCGATGCTCCGCTGACGCCACAGCAGGCCGCCGCCTGCAACGGCTGCGTTCAGGTCCCGTGGGCCCTCTCGGCCACCGGCCTCGGATTCAACATTCCGGGGGTGAAGAAACTGAACCTCTCCGGGAAGATCCTCGCCGGTATCTACTTCGGCAAGATCACCAACTGGAACGATCCGAAAATCAAGAAGATCAACCCTTCGGCGAAGCTGCCGAACCTGGCGATCACCCCGGTCTTCCGCAGCGACGGCTCGGGTGACACCTACACCTTCACCAACTACCTCTCGAAAATCAGCCCGGCCTGGCGCAGCGAAGTCGGCTACGCGACCACGGTCGGCTGGAAGGCCGGTGTCGGCGCCAAAGGAAACTCGGGAATCACCGCCACGGTGGTGAAAACTCCGGGTGCGATCGGCTACATCTCGGCCTCGTACCTGATCGCAGCCGGCCTCGGCGCCGTCGCGGTCCAGAACAACGCCGGCAACTACGAGCTGCCGAACCTGAAAAACATCGAAAACGCCGCCTCGACGGTGAAGAGCGTGCCGCCGAGCAACGAGATCAACATCACCAACCCGCCGAAGAAGGCATCGACGGCGTACCCGATCTCCACCTTCACCTACGCCATCGTCCCCCACGACGCCCCGCAGAAGGGCTTCGTCCAGCAGTTCCTCACCTACGCCATCACCAAGGGCCAGGTCTACGGTGCCGCGCTTGACTTCGCGCCGCTGCCGAAGATCGTCCTCAGCGCAGCCAAAAGCTCGATCGGCTCGCTCTAGCGAAGTAGCCGCTGAGTTGCCGCCTAGGCGAAAGCCTGGGCGGCACGGCGGCGCAGGTCGGCATTGAGCATGCCGGTCACCTGGCTCGGGCTCTCGCCCGCGGAGGGAACGGCGTCGCCGATCAGGCCGCTGGCGCGGAAGCCGAAGAGGGGAGCGTCGAAGCCGACCTCGCGGATCTTGCGGACCAGCTTGACGGCGCCCTGGGTGTCGGCACCGGGGCCGCAGAGCACGATCGCGGTCGGATCGAGAGCGCCGAGCGCGCGCTCCAGCCGCTCGTCGCCGAGGTCGTTGGAGAGCACGAGGACGCGGAAGCCGGCGCGCCGCAGGGCGAGATCGAGGGCCTGGGTGTGGACCTCCTCGGCCAGTTCGCCCTGGCTCGAGTCGAGCAGCAGGATCCCGGCCGGGCGCGAAGCGGCGGCGGCGAGGCGGCGGGCGCCGTGCAGCCAGCCGGTCGCCCAGCGCGAGGCGAACTCGAGCTCGGCCTCGCCTTCGGGGTCGGCGGCGAGCTCGTCGATCGCCGGCAGCAGCAGCTCCTCCACCGTGCGCTCGAGCGGCCGCAGCGCCAGGCTCTCCTCGATCGCGCGGTCGGCGGCACCCTCGTCGAAGCTCTTCAGGGCGGCGAGGATCTCGCCGCCGCTGGCCGGCGCCGCCTGGCGCTGGCGCGCCAGCGCGATCGCCGAGGAGATGTTGCCGGTCTGGGCGAGGGCGTCGCGCAGCGTCTGCAGCTCCATCAGCTCGTAGTTGCGGTGGTTGCCGACGGTGCGCTTCGGCACCGGGTAGCCGTAGCGGCGCTCCCAGCTGCGCAGCGTGTTGGGGCTGACGCCGAGCACTTCAGCCGCAGCGTTGGTTCGGATTCCTGGCATCTGGCCGCCATCTTCGCACCGCCCCGGCGGGTTTACACCAGTTATGGACAAATTTTCGGAATCTGTCAGCGATCTTGCAAGGCGCCGACGCCCACCGGCTGCCCCACCGCGCGTGCCCGCCACATCGCCGCATCGGCTTTGTGCAGTAGCTGCTCGACGTCGGCGCCGTGCTCCGGGCAGGCGACAACGCCGGCCGAGACCGTGATCCGCAACCCCCCCGCCCGCTCCAGTTCCTCGAGCTGGGCCAGCAGCCGCTCGGCCATCTGCACCGCTTCGACGGTCTGCAGATTGGGCGCGAGGACACAGATCGCGTCCTCCTCCAGCCGGAAGGCTTCGTCGACGATGCGGATGCTGTCGCGCAGCGCCGCGCCGACGACCGCCAGCGCCGTCTCCTGGCTGCTCCCCGACCCGCCGTTTCGCGCCCCCGGCCCGGAAGCGTCGAAGACCGCGAGCGCGAAGGGGTGGCCGTAGCGGCGGTTGGTCTCGGCCATCTGGTCGAGGCGGCGGCGCATGTGACCGGGCTGATAGAGGCTGACCAGCTGGCGGTGCTCGGCGGGAAGTGGCTCGGGCTCGGGCCCAGCGCCCGGCTCGGGCTCAGCCTCCGGCGCCCGCGCTTCGGCCTCCGTGTCCCGCGGCGGCATGCCGGTGGCCTGCGAGCCGAACGACGCATCAACGGCGGTCGCCGTCACCGAGCCGAAATCGACGGCCAGGCGCTCGGCGGCGGCCGCGAAACGCTCGGGCTGCTCGTCGCCGAGCTCGGCCCGCAGCTTCGCCAGCAGGGCGGCCTGTTGGTAGGCGACCTCCCGCGCGATCCGGCCCCCTGACGAGCCACTGCCTGAAGTCGAGTGTCCAGCCACGCCGTGACCTTCGCGAAAGCGGCGGACGTAGGCGTTAGGAAAACCCGCTATTTGCGGGCTGATGCTCGTCCAGGACGGATATCCAATTTGCGGGCTTTGGCTCCGCGGCCGACCTAATCGAGGCTGCGGCGACCGGCGAGCGCCTTGCCGAGCGTGACCTCGTCGGCATGCTCGAGGTCGGCCCCGACGGGAAGCCCGCTCGCGAGGCGGGTGACCGCGACCTGCCCGCGCAGCTCGGCGGCGATGTGCAGGGCGGTCGCTTCGCCGGTCGTGGTCGGGTTGGTGGCGAGCACGACCTCGCCGATGCCACCGCGGCCGACCCGGGTCAGCAGCTCGGCGATCTTGAGGTCGTCGGCGTCGACGCCGTCGATCGGCGAGAGGGCGCCGCCGAGCACGTGGTAGAGGCCGCGGTATTCGTGGGTGCGCTCGATCGGGATCACGTCGGCCGGCTCCTCGACCACGCAGATCAGCGAGCGGTCGCGGTTGGTGTCGGCGCAGATCCGGCAGAGCGGCCCCTCGGCGAGGTTGAAGCACTCCTCGCAGAGGCCGACCTTCTCCTTCACTTCGCGGATCGCGTCGCCGAGCGCGAAGGCCTCTTCGTCGGGCGCCCGCAGCAGGTGGAAGGCGAGCCGCTGGGCGGTCCGCTGCCCGATCCCGGGCAGGCGCGAGAGCTCGGCGACGAGGCGCGCCAGCGGCGCCGGGCCCTCGGTGCTCACATTCCCGGCAGGCCGCCGCCGAGCCCGCCGGTGATGCCGCCCATTTTCGAGCTGGCCAGCTCCTGCGCCGCGCGCAGCCCCTCGTTGACCGCCGCTTGGACCATCTCGGCCAGCATCTCGGCCTCCTCGGGGTCGATTGCTTCGGGGTCGATGGTGATCTCACGCAGGCTCAGGTCGCCGCCCATCTTCACCTTGACCATGCCGCCGCCGGCACTGGCCTCGACCACCTCGTCTTTGAGCTTCTCCTGCGCCTCCAGCATCTGGTCCTGCATCTGCTGTGCCTGTTTCATCAGCGCGTTCACGTCGAACCCGCCGGGACCGCCTCCGCGTGCCACCTAACTGACCTCCTCCGCGTCGAACTCGCTCTTCAGCCGCTCCAGCAGCTCTTCCTCGTCCAGCCCCTCGTCCTTGGCCGCGGGCGCAGGCGCCTGCTCCTGCTCCGGCGCCTCACTCTCCACGTCGAGGAGGACGTAAGTCGGTTTCAGCGCCTGGCCGGTGACCGCCGCCAGCGATTCGGCGACCCGCTCCCGGTTCTCCGGCGTCTCGGCCTTGCGCTTGTTGAAGGTGGCCGCGGCCGGGAACGAGATCTCGACCACGCTCTCGGCGGTGTCGAACCCCACAGGACGGGCGTCCTCGAAAAAGGCTGCCAAAGCAGGGGCGTTCTTTGAGAGCTGATCGAGGATCGAGGGCCAGAGGTGCTTCAACTGATCCAGGTCGATGGAGCTCTCGCCGGCGGGTCCTGTCGCGGCGGCATCCCCCACGGTGCTCGGCTGCTCCGCAGCCTCCGCGCCGCGGGGGACCCCCGCCCCCGCGCCACCCCCCGGAGGAGCGTCCTCGGCAGGAGCTGCAGGCTCTGGCGTCGGTGCAGGGTCCTCAGAACGCGGAGCGTCTTGCTCGGGAGCAACAGGCTCAGGCGCTGGAGCTGGGTCCGGCGTCGGCTCCGGCGATACCGGTGGCTCGACTGGCTCCTCGGCGTCTGCTGGAGATGTCTCCGCCGCGGGTGGCATGGGGTCGGGGGGTCCGAGAACGGAGACCCCGTCCCCGCCCGCAGGACCCCCCGACCCCGTGGCACCCGCGGCCGGAGCTCCCCCCGTCAGCCGCCCCTCGAGTCTCTCGATCCGCCTCAGCAACCCCTCGGTCCCCGGATCCAAGTCCGGTCGCGCCGCTTTGAGCAGGGCGATCTCGACCGCCATCCGCGCGTCGTCCCCCTCGCGGACCGCGGTCAGCGCCGCCGCCAGCTCGTCGATCGTGCGGACCAGGGCGGCGGGGCCGACCGCCGCCGCCTGCGAGCGCAGGCGGGCCGAGTCGGTCGCCGTGACCACGAAGGAGGTCGGCACCTCGCCGGTCATCTGGGTGACGAGGAGGAAGCGCAGGTGGGCGAGCAGGTCGCGGGCGAACTGCGAGGGGTCGCGGCCGGAGCGCGCCATCTTCTCGACCCCGAGCAGCACCGCCTTCGGGTCTTCGGCGACGACCGCGTCGACGGCCTCGAAAAGCAGCTCGGCGTCGGCCGCGCCCAGCATCTCCAGCACCTCGTCGAGGCCGACCTTGCTGCCGCCGTAGGCGACCAGCTGGTCGAGCGTGCCGAGCGCGTCGCGGAAGCTGCCGGAGGCCGAGCGGGCGATCATCGCCACCGCGCCCGCGTCGACCTCGATCTTCTCCTCGACGGCGACCCGGTCGAGGACCTCGGAGATCTGCTCCAGCGAGGGCCGCTGGAAGTCGAAGCGCTGGCAGCGGTCGGCGATCGTCGCCATCACCTTGTGCGACTCGGTGGTGGCGAGGACGAAGACCGTCTTCGGCGGCGGCTCCTCGAGCGTCTTCAGGAAGGCGTTCCACGCCTCTTTGGTCAGCATATGCGCCTCGTCGAGGATGTAGACCTTCCAGCGGCCACCGGAGGGGGCGTAGGCGACGCGCTCGCGCAGGTCGCGGACGTCGTCGACGGAGCGGTTGGAGGCGGCGTCCATCTCGATCACGTCAATCGAGGTGCCGGCGGCGATCGTCACGCAGGACTCGCATTCGCCGCAGGGGGTGACGGTCGGGCCGCCGCGCTCGCAGTTGAGCGAGCGGGCGAGGATCTTCGCCATCGAGGTCTTGCCGGTCCCGCGCGAGCCGACGAACAGGTAGGCGTGGTGAACCTTGTCCCGCTCGACCGCGTTGCGCAGGGTGCGCACCACGTGTTGCTGGCCCACGACCTCGTCGAAGGAGCCCGGGCGGTGGCGTCTATATAGGGAGGTCGACTCGGTCACGGGGAGGTCGAGCCAGTGTATCCACGGCCCGGCGGCACCTCCGGGGGCGGCACCGATACCTTGCGCCGGTGCCATCGAGGGTCTCCAGCTGGCTAACGCCGGCCGCCTGGGTCGCCGCGGTGACGGCGGCGCTGCTGGTCGTCTTCCCGGTCGGCTTCCCCAACTACGACACGATCTACGCCCTCGTCTGGGGACGGGAACTGGCGCACGGGGTCAGCCCCGACTACGGCTCCGCCCTGCCCCCCACGCCGCACCCGCTGACCGACCTGATCGGGCTGCTGACGACGCCGCTCGGCGACGGCGCGATCACGGTGACGATGGTCGTCGCCTACGCCTCGCTAGGCCTGATCGGCTATTTCGTCTACCGCCTCGGCAGCCTCTGGTTCGACCGCTGGATCGGCGCCGTCGCCGCCGCGATCGTCCTCACCCGGGCGCCCTTTCTCTCCAACGGCCTGCGCGCCTACATCGACCTTCCCTACATCGCCCTCTGCCTCGCCGCGCTGACGGTTGAGGCCAAGCGCCCCCGCGCCGGCTGGCCCGTCCTCGCCCTCCTCGTCCCGGCCGGCTTACTGCGGCCGGAGGCGTGGCTGTTCTCCTTCGCCTACCTGGCGTACCTGGCGTGGAACCCGACCAGCGGCTCCGATGGGACGGAGAGGGTGTCCCTCGAACGGGCGGATACTCAAAATGCCGGTCTCCCTAGACCGGCATTTGTCCGAGCGAGGGGCACCCTCTCCGTCCCCTCTCTGCCCCTGATCGCCCTAGCTTCTGCCGGCCCGATCCTCTGGCTTCTCTTCGACGGAATCACCACCGGCAACTTCCTCTACTCACTGACCGGCACCCAGGAAACGGTGGAGACGCTGAAACGCCATACCGGTCCGGTCGACGTCGTCCTCTACGGGCCGCGGGCGCTCGGCGAAGTACTGCAGTGGCCGGGGATGGTCGGCGCCCTCGGCGGCGTCGTCCTCGGCTTCGCCTTCCTGCGCCGCCGCTCAGCGCTCGGCATCGCCGCCGCCGTGCTCGCGCTCGGCGCCTTCGCCCTGCTCGGCGCCGCCGGCCTGGCGATCATCGCCCGCTACACCATGCTGGCGGCGGCGATCCTGGCGATCTTCGTCGCCCTCGCCCTGCTCGGCTGGCGGCTGCTCGAGCCCGGCCACCGCTGGCGCCGAGCCTGGCAGCTCTTCGCCGGCCTGGTCGCGTTGATGTTCCTGGTCTGGCTGCCGAACCAGTGGGATCTCGACTCCCGCGTCGACACCGACCTCACCAACCAGGCGCGGATTGAGTCGGACCTGACCGACCTGGTCGACGCCGGCGCCTTCGAGCCGCTCTGCGGCAAGGTCGCCGTCCCCAACCACCGCGCCATCCCCCGCCTCGCCTTCGGCCTCGAAGTGAAGCCGACCGAGATCGTCAGCGCCAGCGAGGAAGGCGTCCCCAGGCGCGGCTACTTCGTCGAAGCGGCCAGCCCCTTCGTGATCCACAACTTCATCCTCGACCCGAACGACCCGACCGACGCCACGTTCCCAGTGCCCGCAGGCTTCCGCCGTGTCGCAGGCAACGACTCCTGGATCGTCTACCGCCGCTGCTGACCGAACTGCATCAAGTTCGTAGCCCTCGAGATTACGAACTTGATGCAGTTCGACTTGACCGCTCGTACGGTGGCGGCGTCAGCTCGAAACCGCGGTGGAAGCGCAGGGCGCTGACGCCGTCGCAGCTCTCCAGCGCTTCGTCGGGAACCGGTTCCGGCGAGGGCTCTTCGGGAACGATGACGCCGAAGTTGGCGACGTCGCGGACGCCGAACTTGAGTTCGACGTGGACCTGGCCGAGGCGCCCGTTGCCACGCTCGCGCCAGTTGAGGATCAGCTTGCCGCTGGCCGGGATACGGCGGCCTTCCGGAGCCTCGGCGCCGGCGCTGAAGAAGCGCTGTTCGCTGGTCGGCGAGTCGGAGGCCTGACAGGTGATCTGGATGTTGAAGTTGAGCTTGCTGACCTTGCGATCGCGGACGACGAAGACGACGTACTCGCCCCGCGGACCGAGGACCCCGTAGGTGCCGTCGGGGATGACGGCGGTGGTGGCCGGGCGAGCGCCGGCGGTCGGCGTCAAGGCGACAGCGGCGACTAACGCTACGAGCAGGCAGATGACCGGGGGGACGCAACGCATACCCGCCTATCGGTCGCCACTACGGCGACCTTGAATGCCGAACGCACGCCCCGCGTCTGCCTTGGCGTCCGGTATGCGGACACCAGAGCAGACGCGCTAACCGCTCTCCGCCCTGGTGATCGCCGCGTGGGTGGCCGCGGCCAGGTCGGGATCGGCCAGCTCGACGCCGGGCGGGAGCTCGACGTGGAGGTCGTCGGAGGGATCGAGGCGGGCCCGCGGCCCCCGCGAGCGCGAGCCGAGCACGTGGCCGCCGCGGGCGCGGTCCTCGCTGATGAAGTGGAGGTGGTAGCCAGCGACCTCGATCCCCTCGACGTAGGCCGGGAAGCGGAAGCCGAGCATCGTCCCCTCGACGTCCTGCAGCTCGAACACGTGCTGGTCGGCGACGACCTCGGTCAGCGGCCGGTAGGGCGGGCTCTGAGCCGGGACCGAGCGGGCGCGGACCAGCTCGAAACGGCCATCGAGGCGGATCGCGCAGGAGGAAGCGCCGGCGGGGACCAGGGCATCGAGCCGAGCCAGCAGCTCCTCGTGCGTGAGCTCACCCTCGAGCCGCGTGTCGATCTCGGGTTCGAACTTCGTCACCACCGCGAACGGCGTCCGCTCCCCCGGGTCGACCCGGTTGACGGCGCCGTCGACGTCGGCGCGGAAGAACTCGCCGCCGAGGGCGATCATCTCGCCGTCGAGCCGGTTCAGCGTTCCCAGTCCGAGATCGCCATGCTCGGCCAGCTCGGCGAAGCTGAGGTCGCCGTCGAAGGCGCCGTCGAGCAGGGCGCCGATCGTCGAGGCCTGGAAGAGGGCGTGGGAGTCATGCTCGGCGTGCAGGTCCGCGTGCCGCATCGACTCCACGTGCAGCGATCTGATCCAGCGCTCGTCGAGCACGCCGTCAGCCTCTCAGCTGAGCGGGCCGCGGTGCATCCGCAGGTGGAGGAGGCCGCTGCAGACCTCGAGGTCTCCGCCGCGACCCGGAACGGTGACGGTGATGCCGGCGTAGGTGGCGCCGCCGCGATGGAAGTTGATTTCGGCCAGGCCTTCGCCGTAGCGACCGGAGCTTTCGGACGTGTAGCGGCTTTCCCAGTGCCCGGCGCCGTCGATCCGCCCGCCGCCGATGCCCCGGGCGTCGAAATCGCGCACGTAATCTTCGCCGGTGTCGGTGTTGTGGCATTCCATGTGGGTGTTGAAGAAGAAGTCGCTGACGACGCGGCCGCGCAGCTTGAAGCCGAGCAGCTCGTCACCGCCGCGGGTGAGTCCGCCGTAGCGGCCATTCGGAGCGGGGACAGGCCCCGCCGGACGCGCCAGCGCCAGCGAGATGCCGCCGAGCAGCAGGGCGACCAGGGTCAGCGGGACGAGCTTGAGGAGACGCGCGCGATTTGGCATGCCGGCTCATCGACAGCACGGTGGCGCGCCTTGAGGCGGGCCGACCCCCCGGCCATGAAAGCATCAGCGGCGATGGCGGCAATCGAACTCAGCGGCGTGGTCAAGCGCTTCGGCCCGATCACGGCGGTCGACGGGCTCGACCTCGACGTGCCCGAGGGCATCTGCCTCGGCCTGCTCGGACCCAACGGCGCCGGCAAGTCGACGACGATGCGGCTGCTGACCGGGCAGGCGATCGCCAACAGCGGCGAGCTGCGGGTGCTGGGCCACGAGCTGCCGGCCGAGTCGAAGTCGGCCCGGGCCGAAATGGGCGTCGTCCCCCAGCTCGACAACCTCGACGTCGACGTCACCGTCGAGGACAACCTCGCCGTCTACGCCCGCCTCTACCGGGTCAAGGACGTCGGCGCCGCCGTCGACCGCTGCCTCGACCTGGCCCGCCTGCGCGACCGCCGCAAGGACGCCGTCGACGAGCTCTCGGGTGGGATGCGGCGGCGCCTGCTGCTGGCCCGCGGCCTCGTCCACGAACCGAAGCTGGTCCTGCTCGACGAGCCGACCGTCGGCCTCGACCCGCAGATCCGCACCGAGCTCTGGACCCTGATCGGCGAACTCAAATCCCGCGGCACCACGATCCTGATGTCGACCCATTACATCGAGGAGGCCGAGCGGCTGGCCGACGACATCGCGGTGGTGGCGAAGGGCAGGGTGATCAGCCGCGGCCGCCCGGCCGACCTGATCGCCGAGCACGCCGGCCGCGAGACCGCCGAGGTCTACGCGCCGCCGCAGCGACTGGCCGAGCTGCGCGAGCGCGCCGAGGCGAGCGGCCTGCGGGTGCGCCCGGCCGGCCCGGCGATCGCGATCGTCGGCTCCGAGCGCGCCGATGACGGGATCGTCCCCGACGACGCGGTGATCCGCGCCGCCACGCTCGAGGACGTCTTCGTGCTGCTGACCGGGGAGGAGGCCGAGTGAGCGCCGAGACGCAGGCGACCCCGCGCCGGATGCGGCGGCTGGAACCGGCGGCGATCGCCGGGGTGATGAGCCGCGAGCTGGCGAACTTCCGCACCTACTGGAAAGGCACGACCTTCTCCAGCCTGCTCGAACCGATCGTCTACCTGCTCGCCTTCGGCCTCGGCCTCGGCGCCACCCTGGTCGACGAAGTCGAAGGCGTCCCCTACATCCAGTTCGTCGGCACCGGCATGGTCGCGACCGCGGTGATCTTCTC
>Ga0207641_10001783_pt1 | contig 20719 bp, 20 predicted proteins | sample KBSSwiS62_FD_184306 | JGI IMG/M metagenome (GOLD analysis project Ga0207641, IMG submission 184306) | Switchgrass rhizosphere microbial communities from Kellogg Biological Station, Michigan, USA - KBS Switchgrass S6-2 (SPAdes) (version 2) | ecosystem: Host-associated > Plants > Roots >... | reverse complement strand
AAACGAAGAAGCCTTTCAATATTTTAATGATGTTACAAACAAATGGGAAATGGACCGTGGCGTTTTTGACTTTATTATTGGAAGCTCATCCAGAGATATCAGATTAAAGGGTTCGGGAATTTTATAACCAATTAGAAACAGAATAATCTCAGTGGGAAGTTCACAACATGTTATATCACCTGCATTCATTTATAGGCAAAAGGCTCCCCCCTCCTACCAACTTACTTGTATTTGCGCTAAACTGCGTAGGCCGTATTATGCAAAAATTGTGGATAAAAATAAGTCGCGCCATGAAATCCCTGCAGTCCAAATTTAAAATCAGTCCTTTGTCGGTCAAGTAATTAGTTTATTATGAAATCAGGCTTTAGTTGACCTTTAAAATCCTTTTAAATGCAGACAATAGGCCTGTAAAGAGCGGGGTTGATTATAGCTAATCTGGCAACGGCTCGCAATGATAACCACATTCGGCAATTAGCAACTGGATGTCTCGTTCATTAAGGAACTCCTGTGGACTCTCCACCCTGAGAATCTTGTCGCAGTCAAGAAGATCAAAATTAATTTTGCAATTACTAAAAGCTTGTTGCAAAAGGTAAATGATATGACTGGCATCCAGATGATCGTTCACATTGGTTTTAAAGACCTTTACTATTTTCATATTATAGATTTTGGCTGAGAAGTATGTGTCAGAAAATTGGACGGGTTTCCAAAGACAGTCTACCGCTCTGGCTGCTGTACTGTAGTAATTACTAAATATTTTGAATTACCGGATTCAATGCAGAACGTACACTAATCCCAATAGTGCATAATGTTGATGAACGAGTAAAGTATAGCAGGTGCTAATCGTCCAGGGCTCCCATGGTCACATTGACTGTCGTTCCCATCATCGCGCTTGCTTTGTCGGAAGCCATAAAGGCAGCTACATTAGCCATCTCTGCAAGTGTCAGAAAGCGTTTGGGATGGTTCATGCCTGCAAGATACCCTGCGAACTGTTCCCAGGTTATGCCCGCTGTGCCGGCTCTCCATTCAAATATTTCCTTAATTGTCCCTGTCTCCGGCATGCCGTGCGGCTGCAGACCAACCACGCGGATGCCCTGGGGCGCGAGTTCCAGCGACAGGTACCGGGTAAGCGCCTCCTTGGCAGCCTGTGATGGACCATAACCTCCGTTTGGCGTGCCTATTCTTGCGGGAGGCGCGGTAACGGTCATGATCACCCCGGATTTATTCAGGAGCATGTATCTTGCTGCCAAACGTGCAGTCAGAAAGTATGAGGTGGTATAGCTCGTGATCGGCATGGAGAATTGTTTAAGCTCCATATCGACCAGCGATCCACCCAGGTACTTAACCGGCGAATTCCCCACCGCGTTGAACGAAATATTGATACGGCCTGCCTTAGTTACTACCGACTGCAGGTGCTTATCTATGGCCTGCTCATCCAGCGCATCCACCTCCGCTGCCTCTGCATCGCCACCAGCAGACACAATGTCCCTGGCAACCGCTTCAACCGGCGCCAAACGATGCCCGGTAAGAAAAAGCCTGGCCCCTTCGCGTGCAAAAGCACGTGCAACAGCGCCGCCGATTTCGCCCCCTGCCCCATAGATCACTGCAATTTTGTCTTTCAATTCATTCATTGTTTTTATTTTTAACGTTAAATACACGTGAACCATTCACGCTTCATAACTAAGACGTAAGGGGCGAACGTTTCCGGACATTTTATTTGGATTATTTTTTTGGTGCGTCTCGTCCTAAAAAAAGTTTACACAATTATTAATTAATGCTGCTTTAAATGTCTAAAATGAATATTAGCGGTTCGTGGTTTTTCCCCCACATTCATAGCAGTTTGTTACTGGGTAGGCGGCGTACCCGGCAAGCCCTTGCGAAGCGCCCGGCGGTGAATCGTTCAGCAACAGTTAGCTGGCAGGGCCCCCTGCCCCCGTTACATAAGTCGCTTAAGCAGTAATATCCTGACAAATCATCGTTTTGCACGCCTTTGCCAGGCTGGCCATTATAATTTTTTTGGATCTTTGCTTTATGAAGAAGAAATCAATACAAATGCAGGTGTCGGCAGAAATAGGAAACGTCTCAGGTATTTGCGCTATCCCGCCTGCGCCAGCATGTGTTCTTGTACTGGCACATGGAGCAGGTGCGGGAATGGAACATTCGTTTATGGAAACCTTGGCATCCCGGCTTGCAGAACAAGGAATCGCCACGGTACGTTTCAACTTTCCTTTTACAGAAAACAAAAAAGGAAGACCCGATTCACCGGCAGTTGCCCATATGACTATCAAAGCTGCTATTGCAAAGACGCGGAAATTGTTTCCGGATATCCCGCTATTTGTTGCCGGCAAATCATTTGGCGGAAGAATGAGTTCCCAGTATTTGTCGGCTAACCATGATGATACCGTAAAAGGCATTATCTTTTATGGTTTCCCGCTTCATCCAGCCGGCAAACCTTCCACCGATCGGGCAGAACATTTAAAACAAATACATATACCGATGCTGTTTTTACAAGGTACCAAAGATACATTGGCAACCTGGGACCTGATTGAAGCGGTATGCAAACCACTCCGATCGGCCAACCTGGTAAAATTGGAAGGGGCTGACCATTCCTTCAAAGCGGGAAAAAAAGATACCATGTCACTATTGGTTGACGCCACAAAGCAGTGGACTGAAAAAATAATTGCCCGGAAAAATAAATAGCAGGCATACCGGTAAGGACTTGTAAATTCAGCCTTCGTGGCAATATTGTTTATACAACCGACTTTGAATAAATCATTACCAGCACATTGCAGACAATGCCAGCGCGAAACGTAGAAACCCATGTTTGGTTTCGTAGATACACGATTTCCGTCGTGAAAACCACAGATTAAAGATCGATTAGAAGTCCTCTTGTCCACAATGGCACTGTGGATTAATTTTGGATAACAAAGCTGGTAACAAATCCAATATCCTTAAAAAGACAAACGACCCAATATCCGTAGAAAATCCAAACCATTACCGGCCTGATTAAAAGAATTTGCCTCCTGCTCCTAAGCAGGAGGCTTTTTTTTGCAGTCTGTTTTTATACCTAATTTGGTTGTATTAAACTTCCCCGATGCAAAATAGGCTCTCCGAACTGTATGGCAATATTGATATCTACCTGTTTGATCAATTATTAAAAGGCCGTTACGATAATGTTCAGAAACTGCTGGATGTGGGTTGCGGCAATGGACGAAACCTGTATTATTTTTTGCGCAATGGTTACCAGGTAGCAGGTATTGATCCCGATGCGCAGGCTGTCCGTAAGGTAAAAGAACTATCCACCGCGTTGGCACCGGGTAATCGCCCCGAAAATTTTGTGGTTTGCCCTGCAGAAAATTTGCCTTACGCAGATGCAAGCTTTGACCTGGTTATTTGCAGTGCCGTATTGCATTTTGCAAGGGATGAGCAGCACTTTGAAAACATGCTGCGGTCGATGTTCAGGGTTTTACGACCGGGTGGCTATTTTTTTGCGCGCCTGGCATCGGATATAGGGATTGAGGCACGGGTAAAATCATTGGGCAAGGGCCGCTATTTATTGCCAGACGGTTCCGAACGTTTTTTGGTAAATGAACAAAAGCTCCTGCAGTATACCAATGAACTGGGAGCACTATACGAACCCATCAAAACCACCAACGTGCAAAACATGCGTTGCATGACTACCTGGTGCGTGCAGAAATCCGGTGGCTGACCGGCAGGGCGTAACGACCAACATGATGCGTAATTACCACGGCGCGTTAAATATCCACACTCACCTGCTATTGAATGCCGCTTGTCTATCAATCCACCAGCATATCAGTTTTGGTGGTTTTGGAATGCGCAGGACCGCGCTGTTCATCGCTGCCCGGGATGTGCAATTTGCGTGGGGGGCTCTTTGTATTAAGAGAATTGGGATCAACAGGCGTGACCTTACCCGTAAACATTTTTTTCAATACAGCAATGAATTGCCGCAAGTTGCGTGGAACAGGCATTGTTTGTTCTTTTTAAAGTGACTGAATAGCAATTACAGGTAGCAGATAATGGGCAGTAACGAAAGTTAACGATTCCCTTCTTTTTTGCCAAATTGTTTATGAACCTGTACGCCTCAGCGGCAAAAAAAATCCACCACAGTGAGAATGATGGATTTTGACCGAACTAATGGGATAACTGTTATTCTTCAATTATTTATACTTCGCTGCTGTATTTTTGCCCCGCATTACTGACGGTGAATGTTGCATTTTTAGGTTGCCGTGATACTTACTGATTCAGTAAGATTGCAATAACATTCTCTACCTTTGTTTCCTTACTTGCACTATATGGGAAGACAAAATATCCCTGTCATTGTTATTGCGGCTATTGTTCTGGCAGCATTGGTGGTGTTTCTGATCTGGAAAAACCGGAAGGATGAAAAATTACTGAACCCCGATGCGGAGGATGCTGTGAATGAGACACACATGGACCAGGAAAGGAAAGCTGATAAAATGTAATTAGCCGGACCTGCAATCATCAAAACGTTCATTTAAGAACATTTTCAAGTCGTTGCGACAAGACCGTAATAATTTTGTAATTCTTCCACCGACGCACCCATCCAAAGAAGCACCAGATAAATAAAACAAACAAAATATTCATGCGCCGCCTGCCCATCATCTTCATTGTATTACTAACAAACCAAATTTGTATTGCCCAATCATGGGTAGATACCCTGTTGTTGATAGACAAAACATTCAGCCAGTACAAACCAGAAAACCCCGGTTGCCAGGTATCGGTATCAAGAAACGGGCAAATCATTTTTTCCAAAGCATGGGGCATGGCAGACCTGGAACGCGGTGTACCGCTTACAACGCATTCAATTCTCGAAGGAGGTTCGGTATCAAAACAATTTACGGCAGCGGCCATACTGCTGCTGGAACAGCAGGGAAAATTGTCGCTGGACGACGATGTAAGAAAATACCTCCCGGAACTGCCGGACTACGGAACACCCATCTACCTGCGGCAAATGATGCACCATACCAGCGGGTTAAGGGACTGGGGCGCCATTGCTTTGCTCGCCGGCTGGCCGCGCGGAACAAAGTTTTATTCAAATGAGGATGCGCTGGAAATCATTGCCCGCCAGCAACACCTGAACCATCCACCAGGTGCCGAATTTTTGTACAGCAATTCCAATTATAACCTGTTTGCCATCATTGTGCAAAGGGTAAGCCGACAAACCCTTGCCGCATTTACGCAGCAATATATTTTTGAACCAGCCGGCATGATCCATACCAGCTGGAGGAATGATCCCAACCGGGTTGTCCCCAACCGGGCTATTGCTTATTCAAAAACAGTCAACGGCTACCAGACCGATATGCCCAATGAATATGTTTATGGCAATGGCGGGCTGTTAACCACAACAGAAGACTTATTAAAATGGACTCAATTTTACCAGCAACAAAAACTGGGCACCGCCTCCCTTTACCGCAAACAAACGGAAACAGAACCACTGACCAACGGCTCTATGAACACCTACGCAGCCGGTCTTTTCATTAACGATGTGATGGGCTGGCACAATATCAGCCACAGCGGCGCAACTGCCGGCTACCGTGCCTACCTGGAGACATTCAATGAACTGGGTCTGTCCTTCGCGGTATTAAGCAATACTTCAGCGTTTAATATCGGCAATGTTGCCGCCATGCTGCGCAAAATTTTCCTGCACCCCAATACAAAAAATCTCCCCGGCAATACAAAGACCATCCATCTTTCTGACACCGCATTAAATCATTTCACCGGCCTGTATAAAAATGAAAGGGACGGTTCCACTTCCTGGTTGTCTTTAAAAAATGGGCAAATCCTGCTGGACAATGAACTGCCATTACAACCACTGAATGAAAATATATTGACGGCGAATAATTTTCTTTTACAACCCGATGGCAGCAAAGGCTTGTATATCCCGCTCTCACCCCGCGATACCATACCTTTTATTAAATTGGAACCGGCGCATCCGCTGCCAAAAGATCTTGAAGCCTATACCGGCAAGTATTTTTCTGCAGAAACAAATTCATGGATGACCATCCAAATGAATAAAGACAGTTTAACGGTTCAACTCAAACCTGGCGAATCCTTTCCGCTGACACCTACTTATAAAGATGGGTTCAAATTCGACGCCCTTGACGCATACATAGCTTTCAACAGGAACGCCAATGATAAAATAGCAGCACTCTCCATCAGTGTTACGAGGGCAAGAAATGTAGTTTTCAGGAAATTAATTGTGAATTAATGCGCGGCGCCGCGCCAGAACGCAGCTTGCCCGAAACAAGCAGCTTTTCCAAATAAGATTTGTATTAACTTTATTACTATGAATCCTGATAAAAAAATACTCATCATCACCGGCGATGCAGGTGAAAGTTTTGAAATTCTCTATGCCATGCACCGGTTGCGGGAAGCAGGTTATGAGCCTGTAATTGCAGCCCCTGCTGTTAAATCCATGAACCTGGTAATCCATGATTTTGAACCCGGATGGGACACCTATGTGGAGCGCAAAGGTTATTTAGTGGATGCCCAGATTTCCTTTGACCAGATGGTTGCCGATGACTACAGGGCGGTTCTTTTTCCCGGGGGACGCGCACCTGAATATTTGCGCAACGATCCCAGGGTAATCAGTATCACGAAAGAATTTTATAACAGTGGCAAATATATTTTTGCTATTTGTCATGGTGTGCAGATTCTGGTAACGGCCGGTTTGGTGAACAACAGAAAAATTGCCTGCTATGAGCATGTAAAGTTTGAAGTGGAATCTTGCGGAGGCATTTATGTTTCGCCAGACGAAGCAGTAAAAGATGGCAGAATTGTTACCGGGAAAACCTGGCAATCTCATCCTGAATTTTATAAGATCGTATTCAGTTGCCTGAAAGAACCGGAAAAAGCTGTGATGCCCAATTAAAGAATGACAAGCAAAGGCATTCTCCGGACAAACCATTTTTAATGCTGGTATACAAAGGATACGATCAGTCAGCGCTTGACAGGCAGTATAATAACCGGTTGCATGTTCCGGATTATGCCACTTATATGGATAGATGGGAAATGCTCAGCAGGCAAACGGAAAAAGAATTGCCCGTTGTTAAAAATATTCCCTACGGTACCTTACCGCGTGAACAATTAGATATATATCCTTCGCTGCAACCTTGCTCCAAAACATTGATCTTTATTCACGGTGGCTATTGGCATAAATTAGATAAAAGCAGTTTTCAGTTCATTGCGGCTGCATTCAGCAGTTATGGTATTACTACCGTTCTGATAAATTATCCGCTGGCCCCTGTAGTGGCTATTGATCAAATAGCAGCATCCTGCCGCCTGGCTATTCATTGGCTATACCATAACATATCAGCCTACAATGGTGATCCCGCGCAGCTTTATATTGCCGGGTATAGCGCAGGGGGACACCTGTCGGCTATGTTGCTGGCAACGGACTGGAGGCCGTTTAATCTTATACCAGATACCATTAAAGGGGCATGCGCTATCAGCGGTTTGTTTAATTTAATCCCTGTCGGGCTTTCTGAAATTAACCATGTACTGAAAATGGATACGGAAACAGCGTTTCGAAACAGCCCGGTTCATCTGGTACCGGCAACACAATGTCCGCTGTCTGTCGTTGTGGGCAGCAATGAAACTGATGAGTTCCTGGATCAAAGCAAAGAATTATACGCATGTTGGAAAGAAAGTACCCCTGTAGAAATAATACAGATAGAGGGATTAAATCATTATTCAATAGTAGAAACGGTGCTTGATCCGCAATCCTGTCTTCATAGGGCAATACGCCGGCTAATGAAAATTTAGTGTAACAAATTTGAGTGCCGAACTTGCTGCAGGTACAGCAAAAGAATTACCGGGCGTATTTTATTGCAGCATCAAACCGACGGACTGGTTCAATTGGTAAACTTCAAAATCGCATGCCAGTGGCTTTCCGCCATTTCATTCATTCTTTTGCGGGTATTGTTGCGCAGCGAAGCGATGGTTTTTTTAAACGATGAGGCAGGCGCCGGTGTTGGAACGGGCAGCTGGTTGGTGTCCAGGCAGCAGTACAAATTGTCTTTCGCCACTTCTTCCACAGCGGTAATTACTTCAATATCGGAAGACCGGCTGGTCAGGTAACCGAGTGCACCGGCAGCCAGCATATGTGCTGCGAAGCCCGCATCTGCCTGCCGCGAGAGTGCGATGACACCAGCCCTTGAAACTGTTCTGATTTTTTTGGTTGCTTCGATAGCTGCGAGCGGATCAGTGCTGCCATCAATGAAAACAATATCCGGTTGCACACTGCCCGTCATGGTAATGGCCGCATGTGTATCGGCGCAAACTGCTGTTATATGAAACAAGGGTTGAGTTTCCAACAGACGGATGAGTGCTTCGCGGGAAGCTTTGTGATCACAGGCAATCAGGATATTCAGCATGGCTATCAGATTTTGTACCTGCAAATTCCGACAGGCCAGCGATATTAAAAATAGGCGAAGCTATCAATCATATGTAGGAAGCGGTAAAGGCAGTTCTACATATTTACCATTATACCGGTATTCAAAAGTTAAAATTCAAAATTCAAAAAACTTTTGTATCGGCAGTGTTTTTTACTTTTTAATTATTTATGGTCGGCAGACTTACGTTTACTCAACCACCAATTTCACGATAAGTGGTTTATCGCCCCCGGTTATGTGTATGGCATGTAAACCCTGTGCAAGCCCATAGGTACTAACCATGGCAGTATTTATTCCCGCAACCAGGTTTACTCTTTGCATTGCCACGATGTTACCGTTGATGTTTACAACAGCCACTGTTGCCGTACCCGCTTTATTACTGTTGATTACCAGTCTTGCCATTTGTCCGCTGGCAACAGGGTTGGGACTCACCGTTGAACTCAAACCGGTCAGGCCTGAACCCAGGCCAGGCAAGGTTGAACTCAATGCGGGCAAGCTGGTAGCTGTTCTCAGGGTAGTGGTAGTAAAGCCGGCAGTTGTCACAGTATCGGCAGCAAAAGTTGCTACCCGTGTGCCTGCTGCTTTTACAGTAACTGTTTTGTAAGAATACGCCGGTGTTCCGTTGTTGTCTTTTACCTGCAAACCGAATACATAGGTGCCTGCTGTTGTAAGACCGGTAGCCGTGGTCACTGCAGCGAAATTATCTCCTATCACAGACTGAACGGGGCCTTGTGCCTGGAACCAATAATATTGTACAATATTGCCGGTAGAAGCGCTGCCATCCAGTGTTACCGAACTGGTCGGCAATACAATCGTCACATCACTGCCCGCATTGGATACCGTTGCCGCTGTGGCAGCCGTTGTAAACGTTGTTTTGTTGGAGCTAACACAGTTTGTAGCCACACCCGTTGCATTTCTTGGCGCTATATACCAGTTGTACGTGGTCGATGCTGTTAAACCACTTGCACTGTAAGACAATGCAGTTGTATTGGCTGTTGGTGTGGTGGGTACTGTAGCACCGGTCCACAGGTATACATCATACGATGTAGCAGTAGCTGCCGATGGCCAGGTAAGTGTTGCCGTGGTTGGTGTACCAATGGTGCTTCCATTGGCAGGCGATGTATTGGTAACGCATGCCGGCGGCGCCGCACTATCGCTGGTTGGATACAACTGCGTTTTAGGCACCATTGTTTTTACTGTAGACGGACTGGACCAACGCAAAGAAAATATACCGGTTACATAGCTGTTGATGCTATTGTATACATTTTGATAATTATAATTATTATAATACTCAATTTTTATATCGTACTGCTGGCCCGCCACCATTGAAATGGTCGCCGAATTCTCGGTTCCACCATGGGTTGTCCAGTTATCAATTAGCAGTTGCCCGTTGATCCACATTCTTACACCATCATCGCTAAATGTATAAATGGTATACGGCTCAGTAAATTTTGCCTGTATTTTTCCTGTCCACCTTACCGAATAATTGGTATTGGTTGCGATGCCTGGTGCGGGTGATGCGCCGTTCTCAATATAAAAATTCATTGACGGATCCAGCCTGGACACCACTGGATTTGTAAGGTTATTGCTGTTAAAATAAGTAGCCGCCAACCCTGTTCCGTTTCCGGTAACTGGTGGACATACCGCCACGATTTTTGCAGGAGACAATGACCAGTCGGACCAGGCGGATGTACTGGTACGCATAAAACTGCATCGGTATGTACCAAATGCAGTAGCTGTATAGTCGCTCGAATTGGCTCCGGGAATAATAACACCATCTTTATCCCAGCGGTAAGCATAATAACCCGGTGTTATACCCATGGTAGCAGAAATATTGGTAGCACCCGGGCAAAAAAACCGGTTGTTGTTATACACCAGTGGATTGGCTTTATGCGCGGTACTCCAGGCAGAATCAAAACTGGGTTCTTCAGCCCATTGGTAATCCCACATAACATGGCTCTGCAGCGGCAGGTAGCTACGCAACATAATACCACCGGACGCATTATAACCATTTTCAAAAACCTGTACGGTAGCAGAATCCGGCGATGTGTCCTGTCCCCCATCTCCAAACCACAGCGGTATATGAATGGCGGGCCCCATTGAATTGGCTAAATTACCAACCTGGATGCCGGAACTGGCTATAATAGAAGCAACCCGTTGCGGGTAAGCCAATGCATACTGTATGCTGGCGAGACCACCCACAGAAAGCCCCATTGAAATAACGCGATCGGGATCGCCCTTGCAATTCTTTATAATCTCATCAATTGCCACATTCATGGCAGCAAACTGGCCGCCATCCCACCCTATAATGGGCGACTGCGGAAAAAGTATAAAAGCATCCTGGTCAGTAGCCGTTTTTGTTTCAAGCGCCTGCGCCCCCTGGTAGAGCTGGTATTCATTGTCCCATACACCGTTTCCGTAGGCGTGGTATGTATATACATTATTGTCGAGTGAGTAATAACCTTCACATTCGCCGCCGCCATGCCAGAAAATGACGATGGGAAATTTCTTTCCATCGTTGGCGCCGGGCACATAGCCGTTGGGATAACGCATACGGAAAGGCAGGTTATTGACCATATAGCATTTGTAATTGCCGGTATTCCATGTAATAGCCGGCGTACCGGATGGATAACCAGCGGTCTTGGGTGTTCTAACCCATTTAACAATCTGGTTATTGTATGGCACTATTGGATGGGCTGCAGAACCGGCTGGTTGGGTACTATCATAGTTGATGATAGGATCAGCGGGGTTAAAAACAGCGGATTGAGAGTAACTAATTCCGTAACAAAGAAAAAGAATAAGGGCCGGTAAAACATGTTTCATTGATAAACCATTTATATGGGTAACCACCCAACTAACTTATAGAATCAATACGCGTGCCGATGGTATTTTTAAACTGCAAAGTAGCAGACAAATTGTTATAGCGGGTATCATTAACCGTCTTTTAATTAAAAGAGTAATCAGTGTTTAAACAAACTATTGTTTTTCCCTTGGCATTAAGGTCCGGCAGGCTCCTGCAGTTGTTTCTGTGTCTTTTTTCAAATTGGTTCCAATAACTTTTGTTGCACTACCGGATTATTTAAAGTCCGTTTTCAACATCTGGATGGGAATGATTTTACACATTTTGATGATGGGACGTTCAAAATTGCCCCGTTCTGCCTGCATTGCTGGCTGTTGACAAAAAAAAAGACAAGGCATAGGCATGGCAGGGAAGTTATAACGGCAGTTTCGCCTCTTTTATATGAAATTATTGTTTCACTACCCGCATTGTTTTTTTCACCTGTCCCTTGTTCCAATCTACAACCAACTGGTAAATGCCATTAGCCATCAATTTCATATCTGCACTAAGCTGGTTGCTTCCTGCAAAAAGACCGGCGGTTTGTGTTTTTACCAATGCGCCCTTACTATCGAAAATGTTTATCGTAGCCTGAGATGCATTACCGGAAACAATGTTTATAAATAACCTGTCCCGTACAGGGTTGGGCCAAACACTGAATATATCTGGCGCACTGCAGAACGACCGGAGGATGCTGCTATACTGCACTTTTCCATCCAGATCATATTCCCCAATCCGGTAGAAATTATTTTGCAGGAGCGTATTGTCTGCAAAGGAATAGACTTTTTCATTATTACTGTTGCCTGCTGCGGGCAGGTTACCAATAACTGTCCAGCGGCTGCCATCAATGCTTCCCTCTATATCGAAACGATGGCTGTTCTGCTCCTGTGCTGTTTTCCATGTTAGCAACACCCTCCCCTTCTCACAATTTGCATTCAATGAAATAAAACGCACCGGTAATACAACAGCTGCTATACTATCATCAGCAGCAGATATTCCCGGAAGACCGGATAAGGGCATATAAAACAGCCCCCTGTCGCTGGCGTCCCAGAGTTTATCGCCAAGAATATCAATTTTCCAGGTAAAATGATCGGCTACAACACTAAAATTCCGAAACGGGTGCTGAAGAGAATCTTTCTTGAGATAATAAAACAGGGTGGTGTTATTAACACCGTCAAAAATATACCTTGATGAAATTACTGCCTGCTTTGCATTTACCATAAATGTAGCACCGGTTACCAGCCGGCTACCAAAAAAATTCCAGCTAAGCCCATTATTTGTACTCATATAAAAAAAACCGGTTTTGCCCGGCCAAAACAAGGTATCATGCGCACTGATAATATCAAATACGCCTTCGTTCACAATTGGTGGATTGGTAAGAAAACGCTCCTCCCAGGTGGTTGAATTAGGTGGCAGGTAATCATACAGTGCATTATTGTTTGCTCCGGCTACCAGGGTAGAACTGGTACCAATAATGGAATTGATAACTGTACTTATACTGGACAGTCCATCATTGAAGGATAGCCAGCTGGCCCTGCTGACAGGATCTAATTTATAAACAGGGTTCCCAAAGCTTCCTTCTGTAGCTGCATACAGGTCTCCCCTGTATTCACAGAAATCGGTCACTTTTGGAAATATACCGGCACTGATATCCTGCCAGGTGGCGCCGCCATCCGGGCTTTTAAAAACACCTTTTGTGGGAGCCGATGCATACAATTCATTTTTGTATACGATTATATTGTTAATGATTGAACTAACCGGTGAAAGTTGCGGGATGGCAGTTGTTGAATCCCAGGTTTGTCCCCTGTTAGTGCCTACATAAATAACATTTGTTCCACCAGCATACAAAACATTGTCTTTATGGAAAAGCGTAAAGATATTGGATGAAGGCAATTGCGGAACGCCTGTCCATTGGGAAAATGAAAAAGAAAAAAAGAATAAGGTTAGTATGGTAATGATATATTTCACGATAAAAGTTTAATGGTTTGGTGAGTTGAAAAATTGCAGGTAACAAATTTTATGCGCCGCTTTTTGACGCTGCTTTTATACAATGCAATGCTGCAGCGCTGGATGAAATCAGCTGTACTGCTATTAAAATACGCTGGCTAAAAAAGCTGGCTAAAACCGGATTCATCCATATTCACCCCGCAGCATTGCATCGGCAGTATCGTTAATGAACCTGCACAAGAGGATTTGTATCGTGAAAAACGCCATCAGGATTGAATTGCCAAATCCAGGCATGCTGAAGCCACAAACCAAAATCGGTATTGCGTTCCCACACATCGGCCGAACCTGTAAATCCCTCTGGTGCTTTATCCGGACTCAGGCTAATGGGCACCGCATATTCTACCGCCACCAGCTCAAATTTTCCATTAAGCCGCTTATTGTACACCAGGATCTCCGGCCTGGTTATTTCAAATTTTGCATCTACTATGGCAGATTTCATAAAATGGTATCCCATGTTTGGCACTACTACATTTATATCAGCAAAACTGTCTGCTTTGGCCCGCTCAAAGTCACGATATTTTGCCGTGGCTGCCCGTGCCCGGAGAAGTTCTGACAGTGTAATAAATGAAAGTCCATTTCCAGTCCCCCTCATCTTATCCTGGCTTTGACTATTTTCCCTGTACGAAGCAAGAAATTGTTCATCCGAATTCAGCGCCTGACTTTCTGTTGAATCAACGCCATCTTTTGCCGGCGTTTCATATTGCTGTTTACTGCATCCCGGCAATGATATACTAAGAAACAGGATCAATGTGAAAACCAGGAATATTCCACTCCTTTGCGTGTGAAACAACGACTGCACCGGATAATTCTTTTTACAATTAAAACTGGTGCTGAATAACATTTTCATTTTTTTTTATTTTTTTTATTGATTAAATACTTGTTAACGATGATGAAAGAAAGCAAAATTGCAAAAGCAATCCTTCATTGATGCAAGGGTTATTCCCTATTTATTGGAAAAGACTACCTATTTCATAATTGCAAAGACAAGTGCGCAGGCATGTTTGCTTTTCTGCGCATAATACTTTCTTATCCTATCATGCCCGAAAGCAGTAATCAATCCATCGAGCTTTCCACCTTCCCAGTCAACAACCGCATCATAATACTGATCATAAAACTCGGTTGCCCAATCAAGAATTTCATCCATACCTTCTATATAGGCGGCATAGTTTTTTTCCTGGCTGAATAAAAACAAGGCCATAATAAATTTCCCGGCCAGGTGATTGGCAACTATTTCAATAAACATGGCGCCCTGTTTTGATTGCATTATCATTCCTGGTTAGCTAATAATGAACACGAAATTGCAATGAGTTTTGCAGTCCGGCTACAGAGGTATCACCTATTTAAGAATGAAAGATTCCCTATTTTATAATTTGCCGGCGAATGCACCTGGCTTATACAACAAGCCGCGCTTTTTTTGGGGGGAAGCGTTTATAGCAGCTTTGCAGCTAACACAACCAATTGGCATTACTGACCTATCCGGTATGTATAAGCCTATAAGTTGAGGATCGCTTTTATGAGATTGTTATTAAATATTTCGTCAACTATTTTTGTTGCTGTCAGTGACTCCTGGAATGGATGGTCCTGAAAAATATTTTTATGTAAATCTTCAATGGTGTTGGAAATGGAGGCAGCTTCTCTGTTTGATAATTCGAAGATTCTTTTTCGGTGCCCGCTGGTAAACTTTAAGTTGCCCGGATCAACAAAACCCGCTTCAATATATCCCTTTGTCTTTTTTGCACACCGGCACGGATTTGATTTATTTACCAAACCACATCTTTGGTTCATCCAATTGTAAAGGTCCTGCCTTGCCCTCATTAACCGGATGCGAAAATTTCCTGCTGTAATTCCGGTTATTTCAGCACCCAGGTTATGATCAATGCCAAACATTTCGCCCAGAATATATACCATTCGTTGCTCCCTGTCCAGACACAGCAACATGCCTGCTGTGCAACTGATTCTTATTTCCTCTATTGAGCCGGCTAAATCATTTTCTTCCTGGTCGCTTAATTCAAAGTCGGGCATGTCGTCTATTGAATTAAAGTAGGTTTCAAAATCTGTAATTTTTAATTCCGTTTTTCTTCTTTTTGTATTTATAAAATGATTAACGGTTATTCTGTAAAGCCAGGTCCTGAACTGGCTTTTTCCTTCAAATTTTGACAAAGCTGTGATTGCTTTTATAAATACTTCCTGCATTAAGTCTTCTGCATCTTCAACACTTTTAGTCATTTTAAAAGCAAGGTTGTAAATGAAAGGCTGATGCCTGGTTATCAGGTTTTGCAATGCCTTTTTATCTCCGCCTATAGCCAGTTTTACCAGGTCTGCATCAACCTGGTCGGGATAATTTAATTGAAAAGGATTGTCCATACACACTTTGTAAAACTTGCTGCAACCGCATTGGTTGCGATAAATAAATCAGCAATTAAATTTGTCTTAAACCACCATCAACTGTCAATTCATTTCCAACAATGTAGGATGAGTCGTCAGAAGCAAGAAATAAAACGGTTTTTGCGATTTCCTCCGGTCGTCCCCAGCGTTTACCTGGAATTTGATTCGTAATTGTTTCGCCTGCTGCTTTCAGCACATCTTCCGGTAAACCCATCTTCTCCCAAAGCGGTGTTTCAATGGCACCCGGGCTTACTGCATTCACCCTGATTCCTTTGCCGGCCAGTTCTGCTGATGCCACTCTTACAAGAGAACGCAATGCGGCTTTACTGGCACTTAACAGGCTGCTTCCGCCAAAACCAATACTGTTTAACCAGGAGGTGGTAAATATTACTGAAGCATTGTTGTTTAAATACGGAATGGCTTTTTGAAGTGTGAAATAAGCGCCTTTAAAATTTACGTCAATCATCCCGTCAAAAAATGCTTCTGTTGTGTCAGCAATGAGAGCCAGTTTAGCCTGGGCTGCATTTACAAATAATATGTCAACACCACCAAACCTGGACTTGGTTTCGGCAAACAATCTCTCCACATCTGCCAATTTGCAAACATCGCCTTGTACGGCGTGGCAGTTTGCACCAAGGCCGCTCACTGCTTCGTCAAGGGCCTGTTTACCCCTGCCGAAAATTACAACGCTTGCTCCATTTGCTACAAATTCCCTGGCTGTTGCTAAACCAATTCCGCTGCTGCCGCCTGTTATCACGGCTACTTTGTTTTGTAATTTGTCCATTTTACTACTGATTTTAATGACAACTCAATTGTTATCATTATTTGGACAACCAGGAAAAGGACATGTTACAAAAGCCCGGAACTTATTTCAATAAAATGTGAGGGACTGTTATAATTCTAAAAAAATGACTGGTGAATTTCCTGCCGGTTGTAATCATTATTGCTAATCATCGCCGGTGGCCGGGTTAATCACCGCTTTTATTTCTTCAATTGTATCTACGGGAAAGTTACCGCACTTTGCATGTTCGCGGATATCGCCCTCATTTTCTGCTTCGTGGATGCAATATATTTTGTCGTCGGTAACAAATGATTCAATCCAGACATAGGGCTTGCCCAATACTGATATAACGGCAACAGAAGTTTTTGAAATGGCCTGTAATTCTTCCGTGCTCATTTTGCCTGCACCCGGCAGGCTTCTTTCAATAATAAACCGTTTCATTGAATAATTTTTTGGGGTTAAAACACAAAGCTACCCTGATAACAGCAAAATGATATAGAGATACTTACCTAATTACCGCAGACGATTCCCTATTTTAGAATTTCCTGGCGAACTGCTTCATTTACAGCCTTCACACGTGAGTTAACATCCAATTTGAATAAAATGGAGGATATATGATGATCGACTGTTTTAGCAGATATAAAAAGCTTGCCCGCAATTTCTTTGTTCTGCAGACCTTCTTTCAGCAACAGTAATATATCCAGTTCCCGGGTAGTTAAAAGCGCGGGGTTTGATTGGGTAGATTTTCGCAAGCCACGTGGAATGCTTTTAATACCGGATGAGCGCATTGCTGCTTTCATTTTTTGAAGTATGGCACCTGCACCCAAACCCTGGATGATGGCCAACGCTTCTTTTTTATCTTCATCCCTGCATTCAAATAAAGTCAGTGCCTCGTTGTAAGGACTTCCTGTCTTCCTCCACAAAAGCGCCGCTTTTTTTGCTTTTGCGTAATCGCTTATATCATATCCTTCATACACTTCTTTCAGCGGCAGGGATCGACCCCTTGCTTTTTGCAGCCAAAACGCAAATTCGCTGTTTCCATATATATTTCCCCTGTCTTTGATCAATTCTATCGTGCTGTCAAGAATTTCTTTTTCAATAAAAATTGTGCCTGTTATCCATTCGTACTCCAAAAAAGCCGTCAACGCCTGAATGATTCTTTGCGGCTCCATGGTTTCAAACGCCTTCTCTTTGGCTTCCATTAAACGGGAAAGAACCTGATCGTTATCACCCCTTCTCATCTCAATAGTTGCTAAAGTTGTAAGGGCAAAGATTTTAATAATTTTTGCAGGTTTTTCATCCCGGGTCAGTTTGCTTGCTGTGTCGCAGGCCGCTGTCCAGTCTCCTGTTTCCAACCTAAGTTTTGCTTTGATGGTAAGAAGGTACAATCGCCACAGGTCCAGGTTATTTTCTTCGCAATAAGGCAGCCCCCTGTCTACCGCCTCTTTAGCCAATGCATAGTTTTTAATGATAACGCCATTGTATCCGAGATTGGTGTATGCCATGCCTGCATAGTCCTGGTAAGAATTTTGCAGCGCAATTGCGAGACTTTGCCGAAGCATTGCCAAGCCTTGTTCCTGATCTGCCGGTATCCTTATCTTAACAGATCCAATATTGCCTAAAGCATAAGACAGCATCGCATCATCGGATAATTCTTTTGCCAACGCAACAGCCTTCTCTCCCCAATATATGCTTTCGTCTGCAAGGTCTGAGAACATTTTCAATTGCGACATAAGGCTGTACGCCCTTGCCCTGGTAGCCGAGGCGGGCTGGTTTTCCAATACATCTATAGCCAGCCTGGCGGCGTTTTCGGCATTTGTAAGGTTATCGTCTATCCACCAAAGCCTGGATAAAAAACAGTAGCAATGGCCGATTTTTTCCCAATCATTTTTTCCCTGCCAAAGCTTCAGCGATTTTGTTGTATAAATGATGGCTTCCTTCACCTGGTTGGTCAGGTAACATTCATAAGCATAACTTTCACACAATCCGGGGAGAATAGCTGTATCATTTTCCTGGTGGTATTCAATGGCCAACAGATACAACCTCGCTGCTTCTGTGTGCGCGCCTACAGAGGCTGCCTGTTTTGCTGCCAGCGGTGCATATTTAACAACCAGCTTATTCTCGTTCGCATTTTTCGCGTAGTGCACAATCCGTTCAATCTCTCCTTTTTCCTCAAAGGAATCCAAAAAAAGTTCCAGTAATTTTTTATTAAGAGCAATTCGTTTAAAAGGTGAAAGGGATGCTTCAATTGTCCTCCTGTACAATTCATGTTTAAAAATAATTCTGTCATTTTTTACCACGATGATTTTTAATGCAAAACAATGATCCATCCCCTCATCCCAGGAAGCCTTAATTTTAGCAAACCGGCTAATTTCTATGCCTTCCGGAATTACCGAACATATCTGCCAGGCATTTCTTGTGCCTTCTTCCTGGCGATCATAAACGGACAATATAGCATCCTTAATATTATCAGGAACACCGGGGCTATAACTGGCCAGAATTTCATTTACATAAAATGGGTTACCCCCGGAAATATTGTAAACATTTTCTGCATCATATCCTTTTTCATTGGCCATTTTATAAACCGCTTCCCTGGACAAAGGGATTAACCGGATGCGGGTGAATGTATCGGGAGACAGATCGCCCAGCACATTCCTGAGGCGGTAGCTGGCATCGATCTCCTCATCACGAAAAGTAAGAATAAACAGACACCGCAACTGCGTAATGCGCCTGGCCAGGAATTTTATAAAATCAAGCGTAGCTTCATCTGCCCAGTGAATATCTTCAAATACGATGATGCCGGGTTTGGCCTGATTGTTTAATTCATGAAAGAACCTTGTAAATAATCCGGTCCTGTCTTCGATGCCCCCCGCCTCGTGCATGAAATCACTTCGCATTTGCAGGGCGATATCGTACAACGGCGCCAGTGGACGTGGTGTGTATAAGGCATCGCAGGTTCCCTTATATATTTTATACTCCTTTTTTAGTTCAGCACAAAAAGCATTTATCAGAGAGGTTTTACCAATGCCGGCTTCACCGCTTATAAGTACACAACGCCCCTCACCTTCTTCAATATTTCTAAAGTGTGTTTGCAGCATTGCCAAAAACCCGTCTCTTTCTATCAGCTCCATATTGAAATTTGTAAGGTGAGTATACTGTTATCATAAAATAGGGAAAACCCCTTAAACGTCAAAGCAAAACAAAGGGTTGCTTTGCATCCGAAATCAATTTTTATACAATTAAAGTAATCAGCTATGAAATTCAGTTTGAGGTTGTCAGCGTTTTCTTTCTTCAGCATTTTCTCCTTTCATCTGTCTGCACAAACAAATGTTGCTGAAATGGCTGCCTATAGAAACCTCATTAAAACCCTTTATACAGATGCACACGGGCCGGAACCGGGTAAAGCGAAATATGAGGCAGCTGCTGAAGTACACAAAAAAGATCCTGCTGTTCAGCAAAAATACGGGGTTTACGAAGGAAAAGGGCTTGAATATTGTCTCTCATCTTTAAAGAATACTAACGCCATCCTGAAAACACATGCCGGGGCACATGGAATGTTGCCTGCACATATTTACCAGGTAGCAGATGGAGAGGAAGCAACTTTAACCCGTCAAAAGAATTTATTCATGGATGTTCATTTCCTGGGCGCGGGACAAATAACCGCAGTGGATGTTGCAGCAGCACACAAGAAAGACCTTGCCGTACAACAAAAATATGGGGTGAATTTTATTAAATATTGGGTAGATGAAAAAGACGGTACGGTTATGTGCCTGTCACAGGCAAAAGATGCAGCTTCAGTTATTAAAACCCATAAAGAAGCGCATGGACTGGTTCCGGCCTATGTGTTAAAAGTTAAACAGGGAGAATAGTGTGACTGACTTTTGCAGGCAACTGGCATTGATGCAAAGCCCCGCGCAATCTTTCTACAAAGTTTTCCCGGTTGACGGCCCTGTAACAGAAACGTCGCAGCAGGATTAGCTACAATAAGGTGCCCCAATATACCAACTATCGCATTGGCCCAAACCACCGCCGTTGGCAGTAGTGATGATATCCATAAGAAAATTATTGCCGTTGGCCGCCAGGTATGTTGCGCTAATCAAATCACACAATCACAAAATTCCGAAATCAGCAATGCTACTTTTTTAAGCGATTTCTTTCTTATTTTTTGTATCTTTTGGGCAGCCCAAAAAATAAACCCATGCGCCCCCTTTTGCTCATCTTAATTGGATCGTTTTTTATGGCGGCCTTTGTTCAAAAAAACAATACGCCAGGTATAGC
>Ga0207641_10001781_pt1 | contig 20745 bp, 15 predicted proteins | sample KBSSwiS62_FD_184306 | JGI IMG/M metagenome (GOLD analysis project Ga0207641, IMG submission 184306) | Switchgrass rhizosphere microbial communities from Kellogg Biological Station, Michigan, USA - KBS Switchgrass S6-2 (SPAdes) (version 2) | ecosystem: Host-associated > Plants > Roots >... | reverse complement strand
CCCACCGTCAGGACCGCGACCAGGGTCAGCACCGCGCCGACGATCACGATGATGCTCAGCGGCACGCTCGACCCGTCGGTCGCGGCCACCAGCGCGGCGGCGATCATCGGGGTGAAGCCGGCGCCGATCAGGCTGGCCGTCTGGTAGGCGATGGACACCCCGCTGTAGCGGACGCGGGTGCTGAACATCTCCGACAGCAGCGGCGCCAGGGGCGAGAACATCATGTTCTGCAGGATCTGTCCGCCGACCATCCCGAGCGCCAGCAGGAGGAAGGATCCGCTGGTCACGGCCGCGTAGAGCGGGAAGGCGTACAGGATGGCGCCGACCGCGCCGATCAGCACCATGCGGCGCCGCCCGATCCGGTCCGACAGCGCGGCGAAGGCGGGGATCGCGACCAGCGACACGGCGGTGATGATGAGCATGAGCTGCATGACCGACGGGATGGCATAGCCCAGCTGGCCCGCGTAGGCGATCATGTGCGAGCTGAGCAGCGCGGTGAGCGCGAACGGGCCGATGCCCGCCGCACAGCCGAGAAGCAGCCTGCCCGGCTTGCGGAGCAGCTCGACGGCGGGCGCGGCGTCGGCCTTGCGCGCGTCGGCCTCGTCGACCGCGGCCTGGAAGACCGGGCTCTCCGCCACGCTGAGCCGTACGTACAGCCCGATGCCCAGCAGCAGGGCGCTGATCAGGAACGGGATCCGCCAGCCCCAGGACAGGAAGGCGTCCTGCGGCAGCGTCGTGGTGGCGAGGGTGACGGCGAGGGTGGCGAGCAGCCCGCCGAGCGGCGTGCCCATCAGCACGATGCCCACCCACGCGCCGCGGCGCTTGGCGCTCGCGTGCTCGATCACCATGAGCGCGGCGCCGCCGTACTCGCCGCCGACCGCGACACCCTGGAGTGCGCGCAGCGTGACGAGCAGGATCGGCGCGGCCACGCCGATCGTGGCGTAGCCCGGCAGCACGCCGATCAGCACGCTGGCCACGCCCATCAGGATCATGCTCAGCACCAGCATCGACTTGCGGCCGAGCCGGTCGCCGAAGTGGCCGAACACGATCCCGCCGAGCGGGCGGGCCACGTACCCCGCCGCGAGCGTGCCGAACGCCGCGACGGTGGACACCGAGCCGTCTCCGGCAGGGAAGAACACCGTCCCGAACACGAGCGCGGCCATCGTGCTGTACAGCAGGAAGTCGTAGTACTCGATCACGGTTCCGAGCAGGCCGGAGAAGGCGACCTTGCGGACGTCGCGTGTGCTCGCATCCTGGGTCACCGTGTCCACCGGCACCGGTTCCTGAGCGACCATGAACCCCTCCACGTCACTGTGAGCGACTGCGGGACCGCGCCCGGACGGCGCGCTCCATCAACCAAGCGCTTGCTAGGTGCCGTGAAGCGTAGATCCGGTACTGCCGCCGGTCAACGGGTGTCGGCGGGTCCCCGGGTCAGAGCGCGGCGAACCCGGCGTCGACCGGGAGGGCGACGCCGGTGACGTAGCGGGCCTCGTCGGAGGTGAGCCACGCGATCGCGTTGCTGACGTCCTCGGGCTCGATGTAGGGCACGTCGAGCAGGTTGCGGACGCCTGCGGCGGCGCCGGGGTGCTCGGCGAACAGTCGCTCGATGACCGGGTTCATGATCATCGGGGTCGCGACGCCGGTGGGATGCACCGTGTTGCCCCGGATCCGGTGCGGGGCCAGCCAGTGCGCGAAGGTGCGCATCAGCCCGACGAGCCCGTGCTTGCTCGCGGTGTAGCCGTCCGCGCCGGCGACCCCGCTCCCGCCACGACCCGTGAGACCCTGGGTGGAGCTGATCAGCACCACCGCGCCGCCGCGACCCTGCTCGATCATCAGCGGCGCGGTGGCGTGCACCGTGTTCCAGGTGCCCACGGTCGCCCGCGTCCTCGACGGCCCGATGCCGACCCCCACCTCGGTGAGCATCGGCAGCGCACCCCGGCTGCGGACCGAGCTGGACCGGGTGCGCGAGCGCGGGATCGCGTTCGACCGGGAGGAGTCCGTGCGCGGGATCGGCTGCGTGGGCGCACCCATCGGCACCCCCGGCTCCTTCGCGGCCGCGATCTCGGTGAGCGGGCCGATCAGCCGGATCCCGTTGGAGCGCATGGTCGCGCCGGTCCGCGCGACGGCTCACAAGATCGCCTACGCGTTGAGCTACTCGCGCCGGGGCGAGGGGCACGACGTGGGTGGGACGGGCTGGCCCAGCTACACGCGGCAGTGACCCGCGACCTGGTGTCCCCGTCTCGACGGACATGTCGACGGCGAAGGAGCCTCGCCGGCCGCGCTGTGCCTCGGGCGGGTCCGGGATGGTGATGTCGACCATCGCCTCGCCCAGCCCGCCGGACCATGATCGGCCGGTACGGCGCGGACCCGGTGGCCCCTGCACGGATCGCGGCCTGGACCGCCGCGTCGCCGAACGGCTCGACTCGGCGGGAGAGCGACCCGAGCGTAGGTCTCAGACGGCCCGCCGGGCCCCGCGCGCCCGCACCGGCCGGTCCGGGGACACCCCGGCGATCTCGCGGACGGTCGTCGCCTCCACGCCCTTGCGGGCGAACAGCCGCGCGGCGACGCCCAGGATGTCCGTGCGACGGTCGCTGAGGGCGCGACCGGTCCGGGCAGGTCGGAGCTCACTCGGCCGCCGCGGCTGCAGCCGCTGTACCCCGAACGGTTGACGCGGCGCTGCCGGTCCAGGATGCTGAGCAAGCGTTTGCTACATCGTTGTGTGCGCCTCTGGAGGGTGTGGTCGATGAGGACTGCCAGGTCGCCGTTGCGCCGTGTCGCGACGCTGCTCGTCGTCTTGCTGTTGGTCAGCATGGCGGCGTTCCTGCTGCTCGAGCTGATCCCCGGTGACCCGCTCGCGACGCTGCTGCCGGAGGGCGCGACGCCTGAGGTGCGGGCTCAGGTCGAGGCCGCGTACGGCCTGGACCAGCCGCTGTGGAAGCGGTACGTCGACTGGCTCGGCCACGCCCTGCAGGGCGACCTCGGCCGGTCGCTGCAGAGCCAGGTCCCGGTCAGCCATGCCATCTTCGAGCGGCTGCCGGTGACCCTCGAGCTCGCCGGCCTCGCGCTCCTGCTGGCCCTGGTGATCGCCATCCCGGTCGGGGTCTACTCCGGCTACCGGCCCGGCGGGATCCTCGACCGGATCGCCACGTTTCTCTGCTCGATCACGCTGTCGATCCCGAACTTCCTGCTCGGTGTCCTGCTGGTCTTCGTGTTCGCGGTGTCGCTGAGAATGCTGCCGGTGACCGGCTGGACCCCCATCAGCCGCAGCTTCACCGGTCACGTGCAAGGGCTGATCCTGCCGGTCGTGACGCTGGCCGCCGTCGAGGCGGTGGCGTTCATCCGGCTGCTGCGCAACGACATGGTCGCCACCCTGCAGCAGGACTACGTGCTGTCGGCGCGGTCGCGGGGCCTGACCACCGGCCGCATCCTGTTCGGCCATGCCCTGAGGCCGTCGTCGTTCTCGCTGGTCACCGTGCTCGGGGTGACGCTGGGACGGCTGATCGGGGGCACGGTCATCGTGGAGACCCTGTTCTCGCTCCCCGGCCTGGGCTCGCTGGTGATCAACGCGATCAGCAACCGGGACTACCTCATGGTCCAAGGCATCGTGCTGGTCGTGGCGGTCGCCTACGTCCTGATCAACACCCTCGTCGACCTCTCCTACCCCCTGCTGGACCCCCGGGTCCGGGCATCCTAGAAGGAGGCCGCCGTGCCCCAGACGAAGACGGAGCAGCAGGCCCCACCACCCCTCGAGGGCGCCACCTCGGCGGCGGCCCTGGCCACGACCGCACCTCCGCCCGCCGACGCGCCAGTGGTGCGCCGGCGCCGCCGCAGGCGGGACATCGGCGCGGCGCTCGGGGCGACCTGGCTGGTCGTGATCGTGCTCGCCGCGGTGCTCGCCGACCTGCTCCCGCTGCCCGCGCCGGACGCCATCGGCGACCAGTTCTCGCTCGCCCCGTTCCACAGCTGGGAGCACGTGCTCGGGACCGACCAGCTCGGCCGCGATCAGCTCAGTCGAGCGATCTACGGCGCCCGGGTCTCGCTCTCGGTCGCGATCGGCGCCACCCTGCTGGGCCTGGTCGTCGGGACCTTCGGCGGGATGCTCGCCGGCTACTACCGGCGCGCCGCCGACACGACCTTCGAGATCGTGACCAACGTGCTGCTGGCTTTCCCGCCGCTGATCTTCCTGATCGCGCTGGTGGCCGCGCTGCGGCCGAGCATCACCACGCTTGCCGCCGGTCTGGCCCTGGTGGCGGTGCCCACCTTCGCCCGGATCGCCCGGGCGAACACGATCGCTTTCGCCAACCGCGAGTTCGTCACGGCTGCCCGGGCCATGGGCGCCACCGACGCCCGGATCCTCGGCCGCGAGGTGCTGCCGAACGTGATGCTGCCCGTGATGTCGTTCGCGCTGGTCGTCGCCGCGGCCCTGGTCGTCGCCGAGGGCTCGCTGAGCTTCCTCGGCCTCGGGGTGCCACCCCCCGCGCCCAGCTGGGGAGGGATGATCGCGTCCGGTCGGGAGGAACTCTACGACCACGCGCACCTCGTCCTCGTCCCCGGCCTGTTCTTCTTCCTCACCGTGTTCTCGCTGAACCGGGTCGGTGACTGGGCCCGTGGACGGGTCGGACGGGAGTCGGCGCTGTGATCGAGGCAGTCGTGACCGAGAAGGTGGCCGAGGCGGGCCTGGCGCCCGTCGAGCCGGACGCACCGGCGTTGTCGGTGACCGACCTGCGGGTCTGGTTCGACACCGCGCGGGGGCTCGTCCGGGCCGTGGACGGGGTGAACCTGCACGTCGAGGCCGGCCGGACCCTCGGGGTGGTCGGGGAGTCCGGGTCGGGCAAGTCCGTGCTGTCCCGGGCGGTGATGAACATCCTCGCGCCGAGCGCGGTGGTCCTGCCCGGCTCGCGCATCGAGATCGAGGGCCACGACACCGCGACCCTGACCAAGGAGCAGGCCCGGCACCTGTGGGGCGCCCGGGTGGCGATGGTCTTCCAGGACCCGATGACCTCGCTGACGCCGGTGCTCACCGTCGGCAGGCAGCTGACCGAGACCCTGCGCCGCCACCTGGGCCTCGACCGCGCGGCCGCCGTGACGCGCGCGGAGGAGCTGCTGCGGTGGGTGGGCATCCCGGAACCGGCCCGGCGGCTGCGGCAGTACCCGCACAACCTGTCCGGGGGCATGCGCCAGCGGGTCGGGATCGCGCTGGCGCTGTCCTGCTCGCCCCGGCTGCTGATCGCCGACGAGCCGACGACCGCGCTCGACGTCACCGTGCAGCACCAGATCCTCAACCTGCTCGGCCGGCTGCAGGCCGAGGAGGGCATGGCGATGATCCTGATCACCCACGACCTCGGCGTTGTCGCGGGCCGCACGGACGACATCGCGGTGATGTACGCGGGCCGGGTGGTGGAGCGCGCCCCGACGAAGGTGCTGTTACGCGAGATGCGCCACCCGTACACCCGCGCCCTGGTGCGCTCCATCCCGCGGGTGGCGGACCCGAGCCACACCCGGCTGCGGGCGATCCCCGGCCGGCCGCCGACCGTGATCGACCCGCCGCCGGGCTGCTCCTTCGCCGCACGCTGCCCGCACGCCCGGCCGCGCTGCCTTGCCGAGACCCCGGTCCTGGGCGGCGACCATCCGGGCAACACGACACCCGGTCACCGGCACGCCTGCTTCTTCCCGGTCGGGACCCCGGAGGGCGATCAGGCGTTCGCCGACAACCTGGCGGCCGGGCGGACGGCGGCCGGACTGCCCGTCGACGAGGGGAGCGTGCTCTAGTGGCCGGCAGCGGAACGGCGCACCTGCGCCCGGCGGACGAGGACATCCTGCTCTCGGTGCGCAACCTGGTGGTGGAGTTCCCGACGGGGCGCGCCGAGAAGGTGCACGCCGTGTCCGACGTGAGCCTCGACGTGCGGCGGGGCGAGACCGTCGGCCTGGTGGGCGAGTCCGGGTGTGGGAAGTCCACGGTCGCCAAGGCGATCATGCAGCTGCCCCGACCGACGTCCGGCGAGGTCGAGTACGACGGGCGGGACCTGACCTCGCTGCCGAAGCGCGAGCTCCGGGAGACGCGCCGCAAGCTGCAGATGATCTTCCAGGACCCGATCTCGTCGCTCAATCCCTTGCGCAAGGTCAAGGACATCGTCGCGGAGGGTCTCGACATCGCGGGCGGCACGGCGCGGTCCGCGCGCTCGGCGACCGTGGACGAGATGCTCGAGGTGGTCGGGCTCGACCCGGAGACCGCGGGCGAGCGCAAGCCGCACGAGTTCTCCGGCGGGCAGTGCCAGCGCATCTCCATCGCGCGGGCCATCGTGCTGGATCCGGACCTGGTGATCTGCGACGAGCCGGTCTCCGCCCTGGACGTCTCGGTGCAGGCGCAGATCCTCAACCTCCTGGAGGACATGAAGGCCCGGTACGGGCTGACCCTGTTGTTCATCGCGCATGACCTGGCGGTGGTGAAGAACGTGAGCGACCGGGTCGTCGTCATGTACCTGGGGAAGATCTGCGAGGTGGGGTCTCCGGACCTGCTCTACGCCGAGCCGCTGCACCCCTACACGGAGGGTCTGCTCGCGGCGATCCCGGACCCGGACCCGGATGCGGACCTGGCCGATCGGGCGTTGGCAGGCGACCTGCCCTCCCCGGTGAACCCGCCGAGCGGCTGCCGCTTCCGTACCCGCTGCGCCCGGGCCGACGCGCTGTGCACTGAGCAGGAGCCGGTGATCCAGGAGCGGCGACCGGGGCACTTCGTGGCCTGCCACCATCCGCTCGACAGCCCGGCCCCGCCCACCTCGGCGAGCAGGAGCCCGGCAGCCACACGGGCATGAGCTGCTCACCGATCATCGCGTGCTGACCTGAGCATCGGCATCGCCGGCGGCCACGCCACGGTGCTCGACGCCGGGACGTCCCTTCGTCCCGGAGGCGTCCTCCCTCCCTACGAGACCTGTCGCGCGCGGCAGGTCTCGAACGCGCAACGACGTACGCCGCCGCTGTCCTGTCAAGCGCTTGATAGATAGGATCCTCGCGCCACAGGCGACAGCCACGGGGCGACGGCACGACGACGGACCGCGTTCGCGGCTCCCCGCTCGGATCGACCCCGGGCGGGAGGACCGCGATCGCCACGGGCGCCCGCCTGGGCCGTCCGGAGACAGAAGAACCCGCAGTTCGACGAGGAGTTGCGATGGCTGTTCGGCAACGGGTCCGCTGGCGGGCCCTGCGTGTCAGGCGAGCGGTGCCCGTGCTGGCCGTACTGACCGTGCTCGGATTGGTGGTCGGGGCATGCGGCGGTGGTGCGGCCGCCCCGGCGGGTGCCGACGACGGCACCCCGCAGCGCGGTGGCACGGTGGTCTTCTCCTGGAACTCCGACCCGCAGACGCTCGATGCGGTCCGTTGCGGGAACGCGGTCGCTTGGGGGGCCTGCCAGGCGATCTACGGCACGCTGATGAACTACGACGCGGGCACCGGCAGGTTCTCGCCGGGGATGGCGGAGTCCTTCACCTCCGACGACGGCAAGGTCTGGACCCTCAAGCTGCGCGAGGGGGTCAAGTTCTCGGATGGCACGCCGTTCGACGCCGCCGCGGTGGTGTTCAACTGGGACCGCGCCAAGGACCCGGTGAACCTGTCACCCGGCGCCTCCGTGGCGCGCAACATGACCTACGCGGCCGTCGACGCCCGGACGGTACGCGTCACCCTGCCGCAGTCCAACTGGCAGCTTCCCTGGTCGCTGTACATCGAGCTGGCCTTCATCGGGTCGCCGACGGCGATCCAGCAGAAGGGGCAGGACTTCGCGAACGCACCCGTCGGCGCCGGGCCGTTCGTGTTCACCGCGTGGGCCCGGGGGACCCGGCTCGACCTGTCCCGCAACCCGACCTACTGGGACCAGCCCCGGCCCTACGTCGACGCGATCGCGTTCGCCCCGATCGGCGCGGACGACCAGCGCCTCAACGCCCTGCGCGCCGGCAACATCACGGTGATGTCGACATTGACCGACGAGTACTCGGACCGGGCCACCAGCGAGGGCTTCGCCGACCACACCATGCCCAGCTTCGGCGGTGTCGGCGTCCGCGTGAGCTGGAAGCAGGGACCGCTGGCCGATCCGGACGTCCGGATGGCCATCGCCAAGCTGATCGATCCCGTTCAGATCAACAACGCGCTGTACAAGGGGGCCCCAGCCCCGGCGACGTTCTCCCCGCCGGGCAGCACGTGGTTCGACCCCAACGCGGTCTTCCCCCAGCAGGACGTCCCGGGGGCCCAGGCGTTGATCGACGGCTACCGGGCCCGCAACGGCGGCGGCGACGTCGTCATCACCTACCGGCTGGTCGGCGGGATCCCGCTGCAGGACCAGGTGGCACAGCTGTTCCAAGCCCAGGTCCAGCGGGTCAGCGGGCTGAAGCTGCAGATCGTCGCCCTCGACATCGGCGCCTTCGTCGGCGATCTCAACTCCGGCAACTACCAACTGATCCTCAACGGGTTCAACGGCGTCAACACCGACGCCCTGTACGAGCTGTTCCACACCGGCGCGTCGCAGAACCAGGCCGGCTACTCCGACCCGGCGACGGACGCGGCGCTGGAGCGGGCCCGGCAGACCAACGACCCGGCACAGCAGCTCGCGGCGTACCAGCAGGCGATGGAGCACATCGCGGCGAACGTGGGGCACCGAGCTTGGCGCTACCAGACCACCCACCTGCTGTCCAAGGACACCGTCCACGGGATCCAGCCGAATTTCAACTACTTCCTGCGCAGCGATCTGGTCTGGATCCAGCAGTGACCGGGCGCGGCGGCTGAGTTCGACGTCACCGGACCGGTCCCGGGGCCGACCGTCCGGGCGGCCTGCGACGAGCCGGCGTTCGTCGGTTCGCCGGTCGCGATCCGGCGCGGAAGGGCACGGACAACGGGTCCGCCCCGGTGGGGGCGGGCCCGTTCTCCAGACGGAGAGCGTCGCCATCTCGAGGTCACACTCCGTCCCGGTGACCGGGAGTGCCGATCGCCGGGCCGCGCGCGGAGGTCATAGGGTTCCGTTCGACCGGCGGGGGTGGCGGGCGAGCGGCCCCCGCCGACCAACTCTTCGACGGGGAAGGTCTCTCATGACGACCGAGCTGGGTGCCGACGTCGCGCCGCGGATCAGCCGCGGGGCCTACGAGCTGACTTACCGGGAGGCGGGCACCGGACCGGCGCTGGTGATGCTGCACGGCTCGGGGCCCGGGGTCTCCGGGATGTCGAACTTCGCCGCGAATCTCGGTCCACTGTCCGAGACCTTCCGGACGATCGTGGTCGACATGCCCGGCTTCGGCGACAGCCCCGCCGTGGAGTACACCAAGCCCTATCCCGAGCACGCCGCGGACTCCGTGGTGTCGTTGCTCGACGACCTGGGCCTGGCTCGGGCGCACCTGGTCGGCAACTCCATGGGCGGGTTCGTGGCCCTGGAGACGGCGTTCGCCTACCCGGACCGGGTGGACCGGATGGTCATGATGGGTCCTGGCGGGATCGCCGCGGAGATCTTCTCGCCGCCGGCGTCCGAGGGTGCTCGGCGGCTGTTCGACTTCGTCGCGGACCCGTCCGAGGCCGCGATGCGGGCGTGGGTGGACACGATGGTCTCCGACCCGACGAGCGTGCCGGACGAGGTGATCGCCGAGCGCACCCGGCGGGCGCTGGCTCCCGGGGCGATCGAGCGGATGCGGGCCATCTTCGGCTCGCTCGCCATCCCGTCGGTCCACGGTCCGATGTGGACCCGTACCGACCGGATCCCGCACCGCACCCTGGTGACCTGGGGGCGCGACGACCGGATGCTCCCGCTCGAGGGCGCCTTCTTCGCCACACGCCGAATGCCCAACGCCGACCTGCACATCTTCTCCCGGTGCGGACACTGGGCGCAGGTGGAGCGCAAGGCCGCCTTCGAGGCACTGGTGGCCGAGTTCCTCACCGCGGACTGATCGCCGCCGAGTCACCGGTCAGGGGTTCGCGGGCACGGGGCGGGACGTCCACGTCACGGTGTCGAGGTCGGTCGACCAAGCGCTTGTTAGTTCATCCGGGTCATCGACATCAACCTCACCATCGCCTGACCGGACCGCGGACATGCGCTCGAGGGTCGCCGCCCACCACGAGTCCGATCGAGCGCTTGATCGGTGAGGCGGTGTGTTCGTATCCTCCTCGTGCCACGACCGGCTGGTGTGGTGCCGCCGGCCGAGCCGCTGCAGCAAGGAGCCCCCTCGATGGAGTCCGACACGCGCACCCCCGTCCGCACCGAGCGTCGGGGGCGGGTCCTGCTGATCGTCATCGACCGGCCCGAGGCGCGCAACGCGATCAACGGTGCGGTCGGCGAGGGGCTCGTGCGCGCCGTCGCCCTGCTCGACGACGACGACGAGCTGACCGTCGGCGTGCTGACCGGTGCGCCGCCTGTGTTCTGCGCGGGTATGGATCTGAAGGCGTTCGCCCGGGGTGAGGACATGTCGGCCTCGGGCGCCTTCGTGCGCGACGGTGCCCGCAAGCCGTTGATCGCGGCGGTCGAGGGCGCGGCACTCGCGGGCGGGTTGGAGCTCGCCCTGGCCTGCGACCTGATCGTGGCCGCGGCGGATGCCCGGCTGGGGATACCCGAGGTGACTCGGGGACTCCTCGCGGGCGGCGGGGCGTTGCTGCGCCTCCCGGCCCTCGTCGGGGCCGCGCGGGCGATGGAGCTGGCGCTCACCGGCGATCCGGTGACCGCCGCGCGGGCCCACGAGATCGGCCTCGTCGCGCGGGTGGCCGAGCCCGGGTGCGCGGTGTCCGAGGCCCTCCGGCTCGCCGAGCGCGTGGCGGCGAACGCTCCGCTGGGCGTGACCGCGTCCAAGCAGGTCGTCCGAGGGGTCGCAGGCCTGACCGACCGCGAGGCGTGGGAGTTCCAGGCGCCGATCATGGAGTCGGTCTTCGCGTCCGCGGACGCCCAGGAAGGGCCACGGGCGTTCGCCGAGAAGCGCACGCCGCGGTGGAGCGGCCGGTAGGCAGGCGAGGCCCACGTCCTGCTCATCGCCGATCGCCGGGTCTCGCCGCGGGGTCTGGTCCGGTGCCGGGCCACCGATGAGCACCTCAGCCGAGCGCCGCCCGGGCCCCGGTGTCCAGCACCCCCGCCAGGGCCTCCCGCAGAGCCGTGCGCATGAGTTCTTCCAGCTGCGCGATGTCGGCGGGATCGCCGCGGACCCACAGCTCCGTGACGTAGCGGGCGGCGGCGGAGACGAGCTGGGCGGGCAGCCCCCGCAGCCGTGGATCGGGCCCGAGCTCCACCCGGCCTGCCAGGAAGTCGGTGATCGCCCCGCACACGTCGTCGTCGGCCTCGAGCCAGCGGAGCCGGAACTCGGGGGTCTCCACCACCAGCGTCATGAACAGGACGTCCGAGGGGACGAGCCCCTGCTCGCGGGGCTGGGCGAGCAGCGCGTCCGCGATCGCGTCGATCGGGTCCGCGTCGGCCTGCGTGGTGCGCAGGGCGGCGACGGTGAGCTCGGCGCTGTACCGGAAGAGCGGCCGGATCACGTCTTCCTTGGCGGGGAAGTGCCGGTGGAACGTCCGCGCGGAGATGCCGGCCTCGGCCGCGATCTGCTCCACGGTCGCCGTCGTGTCGCCGGCCTCGGCGAACATCCGCATGGCGGTGCGAGCGACCTCCAGGCGCAACTGGGTCGCCCGACGCTCGGTCAGGCTGGGGCGACGACCCGCCGTCACGGACCCTCGCCCTTCGGCACACGCATGACTGCTGTCACAGGCGTCAGTTTCTGACAGAACGGCAGGGAATGCAAGGTTCCCGGGTCGTGCCCACGCCAGGCGACGGCGCCGGAGGTGCACACGGAGACGGCGGTCCGGCCCGGTCCGGTGGCGATGATCGACCGGCTCGCGTCCGTGCTCGACGCGCTCGACGGCCGCGGCGCTGCGGACCGGGCCCGAGTAGCCCTGGGTCGGCGGCTACAGCGAGACGGCCAGCGCGTCGAGTGCCTCGGCGAACTGGCGCTGTGCCGCGGCGCGCCGGGTCGGCACGTGCTCGGTCGGGACCGTGACGGGCCGGTATCCGCGCAGCACCCGGCGGGCGACGGTGACCTTGTGCACCTCGTCGGGCCCGTCCACCAGTCGGGCCTGCCGAGCCTTGCGGTACATGAACTCCAGCGGCATGTCCGTGGAGAAGCCGAGGCTGCCGTGGACCTGGATCGCCCGGTCGACGATGTCGTGCAGGACCTTAGCTCCCGCGTACTTGATCATGGCGATCTCGGTGCGGGCACCCGCCGCACCCACCTGGTCGATCCGCCAGGCGGCGTAGAGGGTGAGCAGCCGGATCTGGGTCAGCTCGGCGTGCGACTCCGCCACCCAGTTCTGCACCGTCTGCTTGTCCGCCAGGGTGGAACCGTGGGCGGTGCGCGAGACCGCGCGCTCGCACATCATGTCGAACGCCCGCCCGGCCTGCCCGATCCAACGCATCGCGTGGTGGATCCGGCCCGGCCCGAGCCGCTTCTGGGCCAGGGCGAAGCCGTCCCCGGGCGCGCCGAGCAGGCTGTCACCCGGCACCCGCACGCCACGGTAGACGATCTCGGCGTGGTTGCCGTAGCGGCCGAAGACGGCGTCGGGATGGTCCATCGTGGCGACGTCGCGGACCACCCCGACCCCGGGAGTGGCGCGGGGCACGACGAACATCGACGCTCGCCGGTGCGGCTCGGCGCCGGGGTCGGTGACCGCCATGACGATCAGGATGTCCGCGATCGACCCGTTCGAGGTGAACCACTTGTGCCCGTCGATCACCCACTCGTCCCCGTCCCGGACGGCGCGGGTGGCCAGCAGCGTCGGGTCCGAGCCCGCGGCACCGGGCTCGGTCATCGAGAACGCCGACCGGATCGTCCCGGCGAGCAGCGGTTCGAGCCAGCGGGCGCGCTGCTCGGCGCTCGCGCCGAGGGCGAGGAGCTCCGCGTTGCCGGAGTCGGGCGCGTTGTTCCCGAAGACCAGCGGGGCGAAGAGCGTGCGGCCGAGCACCTCGTGGAGCAGGGCGAGCCGGACCTGACCCATGCCCTGTCCGCCCAGGTCGGGGCCGAGGTGGGCGGCCCAGAGCCCGCGAGCGCGGACCTCCTCCTGCATCGGGGCGATCACCCCGGACAGCTGCTCATGGGTCAGGTCGAGTGTCTCCAGCGGCTCGATGCGCCCCCGGACCAGCTCCCGGGCCCACGCCAGGTCCTCGGCGAACGCCGGATCCGTGCTGAAGTCCCAGGTCATGTCAGGCCGCCGGCGGTCGAGGCCACCACCCGGTCGTCCAGCACATCCATGTGTAGTCCTTCAGTCTCGTCGGGTTCGTCGTGTCCGTCGTCGGGCTCAGCCGGGGTGTTCCAGGGCGTCCTGGGCCATCCCCACCAGCCGCTCGACCTGGGTGAGGGAGCGCCTGACGCTGCCGCGGTCGGGGGTCGCCGCGCCGATCGGGTGCAGGGCGCGATGGGCGACGCCGGCGACGATGCAGGCCAGCTTCCAGTAGCTGAACGCGAGGTAGGCCTCGAGGTGGCGGGGGCGCCACCCGACCTCCTCGCGATAGGCCTCGACCAGCTCGGCGCGGGGGGCGAACCCGGGCACGGCCGACGGCGGGTCCTGCAGCGCGGCCCGCGGATCGGCCGGTTCGGCCCAGTAGGCGAGCAGGAGCGCGAGATCGGCGGTCGGGTCGCCGATCGCGGCGAGCTCCCAGTCGACCAGGGCGAGCAGCCGGCCGTCGTCGTCGAGGACACAGTTGTCCAGCTTCGGGTCCCCGTGGACGACGGCGACGCGCTCCTGCGGAGGAACGGCCTCGGCGACCCGGGCGCCGAGCCCGACGAGCAGGTCACGGCATTCGCCGTCGCCCGCCTCCACCTGGCGGGTCCAACGCCGGACCTGCCGGCCGACGTAGTCCCCCGGACGCGCGAGTTCGGCCAGGCCGACCTCCTCCGGACGGAGCCGGTGCAGTCGGGCGAGAGCTCGCGCGAGATCGGTGCCGGCCCGGGCCCGGCACACGGACGACGCCGCGCGTGCACTGGCGGAGTCGCGCAGCACGTGTCCGGCGACGAAGTCGGACACGACGAAGGGCGCGCCGTCGACCGCGCTGTCGGCACAGGTGGCGCGAACGGGCGCCACCGGGACCGGGGTGGTGGCCAGCGCCGCCACGATCCGGGCCTCCCGGAGCACGTCGTGCGCCGTCGCCAGCACCGGGGCACGCGGCGGGCGGCGCACTACCCACCGCCGTCCGCCGGCGTCCTCGACGACCGAGGTGAGGTTGGACCGTCCGCCGGGCAGGGGATCGAGGCGCACCGGGGGCACGATCCCCGGGAGGTTCGCGATGAGCCACGCGGTGAGGCGAGCCCCGTCGTCTGCCATCTGCCGCCCTCCTGTCCCGCGGAGCATAGCAAGCGCTTGGTCGCCTGTCGGGTGGGTGCGCTTCGCACCTCCGCTCAACCTTCGACTCGATGCCCAGTCGCTGGACGCCGTGAGTCGCCCGGCGGATCCGGGCGATGGACACAAGCAGTGGGACCTCTCACCGCAAGGGCGACGGCCGGTGGCTGATCAGCTACCGGCGTCTGAGCCGGCTGCGGGTGGAGCACACGCCCGGCTTCTTCTCCACCTCGTCGGGCGGCTTCCGACCGATGGCGGCGACCGGTGGGGGTGCTCCACGGGCTCTTGGCAGACCGGCCCGGCCCTCGGTGGGATGACTCTTCGTCGTGTCGTCACGATCGCCACGGCGCTCGCCGGGTCCACTCCTCGAGGCCCGCGCTCGGGTGACCCGTCGTCGGTGGCGGGTGGCCCGTCGGGGCCGGTTGGATCGACCGGACGCCGCGCCCGGGAGCTCGGGCGCGGCTTCTCCCGGTCCCTCTCGGGGTGCTGGAGCAAGCGCTCGTTCGGGGTTACGCTGTCGACATCTGCACCTTCCCCGCCCCGCCGTCCGACAGGTAGCCCTCCGCTGGGCGGCCGCTGGGGGTCGACCGGCCGGGCCGCTCGCGGTCGTTCCGCTGCCGGGTGGGCCGGGGTCGGTGCGGGCTGCTGCGGTCCGCTCGGCGGACGACGAAGTCCACGTGAAAGGTTGAGCCATGTCCCGTCGGCAATCCCCGCCCGATCCCGATCTGGCCGCCCTCATGGAACAGCGCAGGGCGAGTAGGCCCGGCTCCATGCGTGAGGTCGGGCTCGATGCCGTGCGGGCCGGCCTGGAGGCGATGCCGCACCCCGCGGACCTGCCGAAGATGGCGGACGTGACGGAACGGGAGATTCCGTGCGGGCACGGGACCATGCCGATCCGCATCTACAGCCCGACCGCGGACGCCGAGCTGCCGGGCCTCGTCTACCTGCACGGCGGCGGCATGGTGATGGGCAGCAACCACTCGTTCGCTCCGCTGGCGACGGTGCTGGCGGCCGAGACCGGCCACCGGGTGGTCGCGGTGGACTACCACCTCGCTCCCGAGCACCAGCCTCCCGGCCAGGTCGAGGACGCGTGGGCCGCCACCGAGTGGGTGGCCGCGAACGCCGCCGAGATCGGCGTGCTGCCGGACCGGATCTCGGTGTTCGGCGACAGCGCAGGCGGGACCCTGGCGGCGCTCGTCGCCCTGCGGGCCCGGGACCGGGGACATCCGCGACTGTTCTGCCAGGTCCTGGCCTACGGCGGGCTCGACCGCGACATGGCGGCTCCCTCGGTGCGCGAGCTCGGCGACGAGGGGGTCGGCGGCCTCACCCGGGACGACATCTTCTTCCTGCACGACACCGCACGCGCAGGCCTGCCGGAGCCGACGGCCGCGGACGAGGTGCCTGCCTACGCCACCGACCTCTCCGGGCTGGCACCGGCGATCGTGGTCGTCGGGGAGCTGGACCCGATCCGGGACTGGTCCGAGCGCTATGCCGAGCGGCTGCGCGAGGCAGGCGTGCAGACCACGCTGACCCGCTACCCGGGCGTCGGGCACGGGTTCGTCATGCAGTTCGCCCACGTGGCGCGCGGGCGGCTGGCGCTCGTCGAGATCGGCGGGCTGTTGCGCGCCAAGCTGGCACACCCGCTTCCCTGGGGAGGGGTCTGATGACCGCCTCCGTGATCGAGCCGAGCCGCACCACGCGGACCGTCGACGAGGTGCGACGAGTCTGACCGGGGACACCACGTTGCTGGGTGAGCATCGCGAGCCCTGGCCGCCGCCCGCAGCTCGGGCGGCAGCCGGGTATCGGTGCTCCGGGGCCGGCCGGTGGTCGACCGAGACCACGGGCCCCCTCCGCCACCGTCGTCGAGAGCCTTTCCCGAGAGGTCTGGCCGTGTAACCTGGGCGAGCAAGCGATTGGTAGACCGGGCGACCAGACGCGACCGCGGCACCGGAGGAACCTGAGATGACGGCGACCACGACGGAGCACGACCTTCCGCACCTGGACACGCACACCCATGCGTTCCTCGACCGACCCAACGAGTTCCTCGGGTCCGGTCCCGACCGGCTCCGGGTGGCACAGGGTCGGTCCGGGGCGGAGCTGTTCGGCTACGAGACCGTCCGGGCGGTGTTCCGGGACGACCGGATCTCCCCGCGCACGCCGCAGGTGTTCCTCGACAAGGGGGTCACGGGTGGGCCGATCCTCGAGTACATCGTGGACGGCAACCTCAACCTCACCTGGAAGGACACCCACGACCGGCTGCGGCCGATCATGATGCGGGGCTTCCGCCCGCGCCGGATCACCGAGATCAGGCCGGTCATCCGTGAGCTCGCCGAGTCGCTGATCGACAGGCTGCTCGAGCGCGACTCGGCGAACATCGTCACCGAGTTCGCGCACCACCTGTCCATCGGCACGATCGCGCAGTTCATCGGCATCCCGCTGGAGGACGTGCCGGAGTTCGACACCGCGACGGTCGAGCTGCGCCTGCTCGGCCAGGAGCCCTTCTGGCCGGGGGTCCCGCGGCTGGAGGCGGCGCTGGAGACGGTCCGCGCCTACTCGGAGCGGATCGTGGAGATGCGGCGGGCTCAGCGCCGGGAGGACTTCATCTCCGACCTGGTCGACGCGCGGCAGGAGGGTGAGGACCTCTCCGAGGCCGAGCTCGTCTGGAACATCGCGGGCATCCTCCTCGCGGGCCACGACACCACCCGTTACCAGCTCTCGTCCCTCGTACGCGGGCTCGCGGAGTCCGGGCAGTGGGAGGCATTGGCGGCGGCGCCGCAGCACATCCCGACCGCGATCGTCGAGGGCATGCGCATGTACCCGGCGACCCCGCGCCAGGTCCGGGTCGTGCAGGCGGCCGCGGAGATCGAGGGCCGCTCGTTCCTGCCCGGCGAGCTGCTCACCCTGAACCTCACCGGCGCCGGCCGGGACCCGTCGGTCTTTCCCGACCCCGACCGGTTCATGCTCGACCGCCCTGGCACCAAGTACGACATCGGTTTCGGCTACGGGGCGCACTATTGTCTCGGGTTCGCCGTCGCGAAGGCCGAGATGGAGGAGGGGATCGCGCTGTTGCTGCGTCGGCTGCGCGACGTCGAGCTCGACGGCCCGGTCGAGGTCAAGCCGGGTGGCGTGATCGCGGGGCCCGAGGTCGTCCCGGTGCGGTACGCGGCGCGCTGACCTGCGCCCGGTCGAGGGAGGTGGGCTTGGCCGCCGGTCAGGGGACGCCGGGGACCGTCGGGACGACGACGACGTTGATCGCCTTGGCGTCGGGCACCTTCCCGGTCAGGGTGTCGAGGGCCTCTTCGAACCGGTCCAGCCCGAACACGTGGGTGCGGAGCCGCTCGAACGGCACCGGGCGGGCGGCGATCAGCTCGGCGGCCCGCCGGTAGGCCTCGTCGCCCTGCCCGTTCACACCGATCAGCCGCTGGTTGCGGGCCACGAGGCTCGCGATCGGGAAGTCCACGCTCGTGGCCTTGATACCCGCCACGACCAGGGTGCCCCCCGGGCGCAGCATGTCCAGCGCGTCGAGTACCGGCCGGGTGGAGTGCGGGGTGGTGTCCACCACGAGGTCCAGGCCTCGGTTCCCGGTCAGCTGGCGGGCGGCGGCGACCGGGTCGTCGTGCTCGACGTCGACCGCGACGTCGGCGCCGACCTCGCGCGCCAGGTCCAGCTTGTGCCGGTCTGCGGCCAGCCCGGTGGTCAGCACCGGGCCCGCCCCCGCGAGCCGCACCGCCGCGACCGCGGCCAGCCCCCGCTGGCCACAGCCGAGCACGCCGACCGACGTGCCGATGGTGGTGCCCGGCGTGAGAACGGCCCACTGGATCGCGCCGGCGAGCGGGTTCCACAGCGTCGCGGTGAGCGGGTCCACCGTGGCCGGGAAGCGGTAGAGGATCGTCTGTGGGGAGACGTAGCAGTGCGTGGCGTAGCCGCCCCAGAGGGCGGGCTCGCGCCATGTCGGCAGGTAGCCGTGCACGGAGGGCACGCCCTCGGACCCGGTGCACATCTGGGCTGCGCCGCTCAGGCAGGCCCGGCACGCGCCGCAGGCGAGGAAGGGGTTCAGGCCGACGCGGTCGCCCACCGACAGCCCGTCCCGCACAGCGCGTTGCGGCGTCAGCTCCTCGACGATCCCCACGATCTCGTGCCCGGTGATGCGCGGGTAGCGGGGTCGCCCGGCCGGCATCGGCAGCCGGTCGCGGCCTTCGAACGCGTCGATGTCGCTGCCGCAGACGCCGTTCGCCTCCACCCGGACCAGCGCGGCGCCGGGCGCGAGCGTGGGTAGGGGGAACTCGCGCAGCTCGACGGTCCGGGGACCGGTCTGGACCAGCGCGGTCGCCAGGGTGCTCATGCCGTCGGATTCTCGGTACGAGAGCTCGCCATGTCCCCGAGTCCCTGGCCGTCAGCGACCGTGGAACGTGGGCCGGCGGCGTTGCAGGTCTGCGCCGATGCCTTCGGCGCAGTCCTCGGTGGCCCAGAGCCTGGCCTGCTCGGTCAGCTCGTGGGCCAACGCCTGTTCGACCTGGTCGGCGAGGCCGGCTCGCAGGGTGGCGCGGATCGAGGTCACCGCGAGTGGGGCGGCCGCGGCGATCTCGTGGGCCCAGGCGAGCGCGGTCGCGCGCGAGGTGCCGGGGTCGGCGAGCCGGTCCACCAGACCGATCCGGGCGGCATGGGAGCCGTCGATCCGACGGCCGGTGTAGAGCATGTCCGCGGCGTGCTGGGCGCCGACGATGCGGGGCAGGGTCACGCTGAGCCCGAAGCCCTGGTGGAAGCCGAGCCGGGCGAAGTTCGCGGCGAACCGGGCGCTGGGATCGGCCACGCGGAAGTCGGCCGCGCACGCGAGTCCGAGCCCGCCGCCGACGGCTGCGCCGTGGACGGCGGCGATGATCGGTTTGCGGGTGCGGAAGAGCTGCACCGCTCGCCGGTAGAGGCCATCGGAGACGGTGACCCGTTCGTCGCCGAAGCCGATGTCGTCCCCGAAATCGGCGCCGGCGCAGAAGTGCTTGCCCTGCGAGCAGAGCACGAGGGCGCGGCAGGCCGGGTCCTCGTCGAGTCCCCGCGCGGTGTCCACGATCGCGCCGACCAGCTCCTCGTCGAAGTAGTTGGCCGGCGGCCTGCGGATCTCCAGCACCGCCACCGCTCCGTCGAGGTGCACGGCGAGATCCGGCCGAGCCGTCGGTGCGGCGGGGCTCTCGGTGGACCCGGTCGTCTCGGTGCTCACTGGTCTCCTCATGCAGGCCTCGACGTCGGCTCTCGCAGGCTAACCCATCAACCAGGTCGGTCTCAGCGTGCTGACGTTGATGCGTCATCGTGATCAGTGGGAGCGCCTCGTCGCGGACCCGTCGGGGGTCGACGACGCGGACCGGCTCGACCTGATCCGGGTGGGCTCCCGCGACCCCGCAGCCGTACAGACGTCGTGACGCAGGAGTCGAGTCATCCCGGCTGGGCCGCGTACCGCTCGGTCCGCTGTGCACCGTGACGTGGACCCCGCTGTCGACCGGCGCGCGGTGGGATCGCGGAACGAGATCTCCCGGTGACCGGACAGGAGCCTTGTTCGATCTTGAGCGGCGTGGCGATACTGCACGCCCCATCCGCCGGAGGGGTCCTGGTCCGCGGGTTGCAGCAGGCGGCGCCGGTACACCTCGGATCGAGGAGACTCCTATGAGGACGATGATGTCCTTGTCCCGAGTGCGCACCGGCCTGGTCGCCGTCGCCGCACTCGTCGCGCTGCTCTCGGGCTGCGCCGACTCCGGCACGAACGGCTCGGGCGGCACGGGAGCCGCTGCCGGTGAGCCCGTCCGCGGCGGAACCCTGCGCCTCGCCTACAACATCGGCACGACCACCCTCGACCCGGCCCGGTGCGGCAGCGAGTCCTGGCAGCCCTGCCAGGCGATCTTCGGCACGCTGCTGGAGGCCGACCCGGCCACCGGGGCGATCCGGCCGGGCATGGCCGAGTCGTTCACCTCCACCGACGGGATGACCTGGACCCTCACCCTGCGTCCGGGGCTGACGTTCACGGACGGCACCCCGTTCGACTCGGACGCCGTCGTCGCGAACTGGGCACGGGTCAAGGACCCGCTGACCCTGTCGGCGGCGATCACCACGGCGTCGACCATGTCGTGGTCGGTCGTCGACCCGCGCACGGTACGGGTCGTCCTGGACCGGCCGAACTACCAGCTCCCGAAGGCGCTCGACCAGACCCTGGGCATGATCGCCTCGCCGACGGCGCTGCGCGAGAAGGGCAAGGACTTCGGGAACGCGCCGGTCGGCGCCGGCCCGTTCGTGCTGCAGAGCTGGCAGCGGGAGACCCAGATGACCTTGAGTCGCAACCCCGGCTACTGGGACCAGCCGCGACCGTACCTCGACACCCTCGTGCTCTCGGTGATCCCGGCGGACGACCAGCGGGTCAATGCGCTCAATGCC
>Ga0207641_10001779_pt1 | contig 20758 bp, 22 predicted proteins | sample KBSSwiS62_FD_184306 | JGI IMG/M metagenome (GOLD analysis project Ga0207641, IMG submission 184306) | Switchgrass rhizosphere microbial communities from Kellogg Biological Station, Michigan, USA - KBS Switchgrass S6-2 (SPAdes) (version 2) | ecosystem: Host-associated > Plants > Roots >... | reverse complement strand
GTCAACGAAGGCCAGCTATGGGCGACGATCGCGCTGACGATCCTGCTCTCGACGATGATCCATGGTTTTTCGGCCGGATGGGTGGTGAGCCGGATCGCGCCGGCGGAGCCGCGGTGAGGGGGCGGCTGGGGCGCGTCGGGGTTCGTCGAATAACCCCTTCCTCCTCAGGGGAGGGGTCGGGGGTGTGGGCTCGCCCCTAACTCCGGGGCCGATGGGGAGACGAGCCCCCACCCCAACCCCTCCCCTGAAGGGGAGGGGAGTTCGTTAAGCGCGGGACCACTCTATTTCCGATCCATCAGCGGGTGGCGGCTGTTGACCAGTTCGACGAGGTGGGCGCTGTCGACATGGGTGTAGATCTGGGTGGTGGCGATATCGGCGTGGCCGAGCATCGTCTGGAGCGCGCGGAGATCGGCGCCGCCTTCGAGCAGGTGGGTCGCGAAGGCATGGCGCAGGACGTGCGGGCTGATCCGTTGCGGCGGGATGCCGGCCTCGGCGGCGAGCTCGCGGACGAGCTGGAACAGGCGGACGCGGCTCAGATGGCTTTTGCCCGAGGGGAAGAGGAAGGGCTGGCCATCGGGGACGTGCGCGCTCCATTCGGCGACGGCGGCGCGTGCGCGATCCGAGATCGGTACGAGCCGCTCGCGCCCGCCCTTGCCGCGCAGGATCAGGAATGGCCGGTCGCCGCGCAGCGCCATCCGCGGCAGCGAGACCAGTTCGGTCGCGCGCAGCCCGGATCCGTAGAGCAGTTCGAACAGCGCGATCAGCCTGAGCGTCAGCGGATCCGAATGGCGATCGCGCCGCCGATCCTCGAGCGCGGCAAAGATCCGGTCGACATCGGCATGGCTGAGCGTGCGCGGCAGCGCGCGCTGCGTCGCCGGGCGCGGCAGCGCGTCCGAGGGATCGTCCTTGCGTATCCCCTCCTCGTCGAGGAAGCCGAAGAAGCGCCGCAACACCGATGCCTTGCGGGCAACGCTGGTCCGGCTCAGCGGCATCCAGGCCGCGCCCAGCCGCTGCAGCGCCGCGGTGTCGGCCGCCACCAGCCCGCCCGCGAGCACATCGGAGGCGGCACGCAGATCGGAGCCATAAGCGAGCAGCGTGTTCCTCGCCGCCCCGCCCTCGGCCGCGAGCATTTCGAGAAACAGCGCGATCGCCTCGCGGTCGCTCATCCGTCATCGTCACCCCGGGTCAAGCCCGGGGTGACGGAGAGAGAGGCGCCGGTCCGGACGGATGCCGCACCCATCACAGCCGCGTCATCGCCTCGGCGGCGATCATCCGGGCCTCGCCCTCGAGGCCGACCTGGCGGAGCGCGCGGATCATCGTCGCGAACATCGCCGGGTCGATCGCCGCCCATCCCTGGCGCTGCATACCAACCGCCACGAGCAGCGCCACGGTCGCCGGCTGGCGGTGGTCGGCCGCCCGCAGCAGCCTGCGCGCCCAGACCGAGCGATCGTCGAAGCCGACGCGCTGCTCGTCATAGAGCTTCGCGGCCGCTTCGCCGTGCAGCCGATCGAGCCCGGCGAGCGCGGCGAGCAGCAGATGGAGCTTGTGGCGGTTGTCCTCGCCCCAGCGGTCGGCGACGCCGGCCAGCCGCTCGGCCGAGAGGTCAACGCTGACCCGCGGCGTGCCGACTGCCAGGATCGCCCAGGCAGGATCGGCCTTTTCCGGCGCGAGGCCGGCAACAACCGGAGCCCAGCGCGCCGCCCTCTGGTCGAGCCCGGCCGACATCATCGCGCCGATCAACTCCGCCGCCTCCGCGGCCTGATCGGCATCGGGCCGCAGGCGGGCCGCGGCGCGCGCGGTCAGGATCAGCCCGGCATAGCGGTCGACCCGCTTGTCCCCCTCGCGCCCCTCGCCTTCCCAGAAGCCGCGCATCGCCGACAGGCGCGCGGCCGCCCCATCGGCGACATAGCAGGCGCGCAGCCGCCCCGCCGGGCTGTCGGAGGCGAGCTCGCCGCTGTCGTCGCCCGCCTGCGCATAAAGATCGACGAGCGCCGAATTCGAGAAGACGCCCAGACGGGCGGCGGTCATCGCCGCGTCGAGCCGTTCGGCCGCCGGCACCATCGGCGCCCGCGCCGCCCAGCCGACGACCTGCGGGCCGACGGTCTGCATCAGGTCGGACGGGATGGTGAGGCCGAGCGCGCTCGCCATGCCGAAGCGCCAGGCGGTCAGCTCGTTGACCCCGGCCCATTCGATCGCGACGCTGCGCTGCCCGGCGCCGTTGACCCCCATCATCCGCTCGGCAAGCTGGACGTCGATGCCATGCTGATCCGGGGCCCGGCGGCGCGCCTGATCCATCAGCGCGCCGGCGATCGCCGTGTCGCCCGACAGCGCGGCGCAGATCGCGCGCGCCATCGGCCAGATCGGCTCGCGGCTGCGGATCGATCCGCCCGCGGCGAGCGGGCAAAGCCCGGCAGCGTCGGCGCTGGCCAGCGCGGACTGGACGGCGATGGCGTAGAGCTTGGCGTTGAAGCGATCGACATCGACCGCCTCGACGAGCATGCGCGCGCCGTCGGCCTCGCCCATGCGCAGCAGCAGCCATGCGCGCTCGGCGACCCAGTCGGGCGTGGAGACGCGCGCAGGGGTCGGCACCCGGCTCAGCAGCGCACGGCGCAGGCTGATCGATACCCAGCGCGAGGCGATCGGCACGTCCAGCCGCCGCATCAGGACCGACAGGAAGCGCCCGTCGGCGTCGCCCCAGGCGTCCCGGCCGAACCCGTTAAGCGGTCCGACCATCGCGATTGACCGCCGCGCCGATTCGGGCAGTTCGACCGGCGCCTCGGGCTCGCTCGCCTCGGTCGCCGCGAAGATGTCGGGATCGAGTGTCAGCGCCGGCGCGGCGGCCGGCGCCGCCGCCTCCGCGACAGGCCCGGGGGGCGCGGGCTGGCCGGGCGCGGGGGAGCCCACCTGCTGGGGACGGTTAGAAGGCCCGGGCTGGCTGCCGAAACCCGGCGGAAGCAGCGATTCCTGCGCCAGCGCGGCCGCCGCGGCGAGCGCGGCCACGCCCGCAGCCAGCGTCAGCAGCCCCTTCTTACTGGGCCTGCGCATCATTCAGCATCGCCTTTTCCACGGTCACCGGCGCGGTTTCGGTGTCGACGAAGCTGAGCCCGACGAGCGACACGACGACGATCAGGGCGAGGACGAGCAGGATGAAGCTGAACCGAGACATGGATTCCACCGGCAGTTGCAATGGAGGCGCTTTTGCCCGAGGTGGCGCCCATGTGTATAGCCCTTCACGACATGCCGCAAAGTCCGCCGCCCAATATACCGCTTTTCGATCGGCCGCTTGTTCTGATCGGACTGATGGGCGCCGGCAAGTCGACGATCGGCAAGCGTCTCGCGGCACGCCTCCATTTGCCCTTCGTCGATGCCGACCATGAAATAGAGCGCGCCGCGGGACTGACCGTGTCCGAAATTTTCCAGCGCTTCGGCGAGAAGGAGTTTCGCGACGGCGAGCGGCGGGTGATCGCGCGGCTGATGGATGGCAAGCCGAAGGTCATCGCGACGGGCGGCGGCGCCTTCATCCAGGACGATACGCGTGCGTTGATCCTCGAACATGGCCTCGCCATCTGGCTTGACGCCGATGTGGATGTGCTCGCCGAGCGGGTCGCTCGCCGCGACGGCACCCGCCCACTGCTCAAGGACCGCGATCCCCGCGAGGCGCTCGCCGAACTCGCCGCCATCCGCAACCCGATCTACGCCAAGGCCCACGTCCATATCCGCAGCCAGCCGCTGCCCCACGACATGACCGTCGAGGCGATCGTCCAGGCTATCGCGACATGACCGTTCGCGTGGAACTCGGCGAGCGCAGCTATGACATCGCCATCGAAGCCGGCGCGCTCGACCGCGCGGGCGAGCTGCTGCGTCCCTTTGCGGCGCGCAACCGCTTCGTCATAATCACCGACGAGCATCTCGTTCCAAATCAACTTCTTAGACTCGAAGGTTCGCTGCAGGCGGCAGGAGTTTCCAGCGAGGTGGAAATCCTCCCCGCAGGAGAGTCGACCAAGAGCTGGACACAACTGGAGCGGCTGACCGACGCCTTGCTCGATCGCGGCGTCGAACGTAGCGATACGCTGATCGCGCTCGGGGGTGGCGTGATCGGCGATCTCGTCGGGTTCGCGGCCTCGATCCTCAAGCGCGGCTGCCGCTTCGTTCAGATCCCGACGAGCCTGCTCGCCCAGGTCGACAGTTCGGTCGGCGGCAAGACGGCGATCAACAGCCGTGCCGGCAAGAACCTGATCGGCGCCTTCCATCAGCCGGTCCACGTCCTGATCGATCCGACCACGCTCGACACGCTGCCCCCGCGCGAATTGCGCGCGGGCTATGCCGAGGTCGTCAAATATGGCCTGATCGACGATCCCGCCTTCTTCGCCTGGTGCGAGGCCAACGCCGCGCGGCTCCTCGCCGGCGATCCGGCCGCCCGAATGGAAGCGATCCGGACCAGCGTCGCCGCCAAGGCGCGTATCGTCGGCGAGGACGAGCGCGAGACCAGCGGCCGCCGCGCCCTCTTGAATCTTGGGCACACCTTCGGCCACGCGCTCGAGGCGGAGACCGGCTTTTCTGACAACCTCCTCCATGGCGAGGCCGTCGCCGCCGGCATGGCGCTGGCCTTCCGTTTTTCGGCGGCGCAAGGCTTATGCCCGGCGGAAGATGCCGCGCGGGTTTCGGCCCATCTCGACGCCGTGGGCCTGCCCTCCACATTGCAAGCGGCGCATGTCGACGCGAGCGGAGCAACGCTCGTCGGCCATATGATGCACGACAAGAAAATGGCGGCCGGCCGCCTCCCCTTCCTGCTCGCGCGCGGGATCGGCCGCACCTTCGTCGAGGGGGCGGTCGACCTCTCCGCCGTGCAGCGCTTTCTCGACAGCGAGCGGGGATAGCGGCAGCCGGATCGGGACCGTCAATCGTTGCGAAAACGTGGGGATTCGGCCAGATTGACTTCGCTCAGAGCGGTGGTTAGTGACCACTGCATAGAAAATGCGCCGGGGCGCGGCGCTAATAACAGGCTTTAACGCCGAGCGCGTGGCAACAGGAGAAGAGGGATGTCGAAGAAGCAGGTTTTCTGGATCCGTCTGTGCTTGTTATCCTTCTTTCCTTATTCGATAATCGCAGGTTTCTTCTGGGGTTACCTCGCCCATAATATCCCCCCCTTCCCCGCGTCGATCCCGGCCGAAGAGCTCGCGCAATATTTCCGGGACAATGCCTTCCGGATGCGTCTGGGCTATTCGGTGTCGCTGCCTTTCTGGAGCATGCTGATGGTCTGGGCCGTCGGCGCGTTCTGCATCATGCGGCGGGTAGAGGGCGGAGACGGCGTTCTCTCGTACATCCAGCTGTTCGGCGGCGCGCTCACCTCCGTCGTGATGTCGGTGGCCGCCGGCTTCTGGGTGACGGCCGCCATGCGGCCCGAAACCGATCCGAAAATCATCCAGATGCTCTATGATGTGGGCTGGCTCGAAGGCGATCTCTTCAACGGCATTTCCATTCTGCAGAACATCTCGTTTCTGCTGGTGTTCTACAAGGATGATCGCCCGGTTCGGCTCATACCAAAGTGGGCGCTCTGGTTCGGCTTTTTTCTCGCCATGTCGTACTTCCTCGAGATTTTGCTGCCCTTCTTCCGGTCCGGCCCGTTCGCGTGGAACGGCCTGATCAACTATGGAGTGGGCTTCGTCACGCCCTTCTTCTGGATGATCATCATGACCATTTATCTGCAGCGCGCGGCGGTAACGCTGTACAAAGAAGCCGAAGCTGCCGGTACGGCAACGGCCTGACGACCGCTGTGAAAAACGACAGTTCGGACCGGGGTGGCGTCGCTGCAACCGCCGCCAAGCCTATCCTTCCCGGCGATGACGGCCTCTGGTTCTTCATCGCCGCGGAAATCTGCCTTTTCGGTTTGCTGTTCGGAGCCTTCCTCAACGAGCGCTCCGGCAGCCCGGACATATTCCGCGAGGCCCAGCGCCTCATGGTTCCAGCATTCGCGTTTCTGAACACGACCTATTTGATCACCAGCTCCTGGCTGGTCGCCATGGGCGTTCAGTTCGCTCGCAGCAACCGGGTCGCCGCCGCGCGACGCAGCGTCACATGGGCGATGATATTGGGCCTGTTCTTCGTCGCGACGAAGGTTGCCGAATATTGGTATGAAATCGGCAAGGGCGCCAATCCGGGTACCAATCCCTTCTTCATGTTCTATTTCGTCGTCACCGGGATCCACCTGGCCCATGTGCTCGGCGGATTGGGACTTCTGACGTTCGTCAGGACCCAGCTCAAGGACAGCGTCGCTCCGGACAAACGCTCATTGTGGATCGAAAGCGGCGCGACCTTCTGGCATATGGTCGATCTGTTATGGCTGATCATACTCGCGCTTTTTTATCTTCTGCCGTAATTCGATAAGGTCATCATTCATGAATAAGGTGCAGAAACGCACGACGTTCGTGTGGCTGTTGATGCTTGTCGCGACCGCGATATCCTTCTTCACCAGCCACGACCATCAGATCGGCGCCAACATCGCTTATGTCTCGATATGCGCGCTTTCCTATTTGAAATGCCGCATGGTCATCATGGAGTTCATGGAGGTGAAGCACGCGCCTCTGGGCTGGAGGCTATTCTTCGAGGCGTGGATGATCGCCGTGATTGGCGAAATCATCATATTCCGATTCTCGATCTGACGACGGTGAAAACGGGCCGGGCGCCCCGCCGGCCTCAGACGAGGCCGGAGGGCTTCGGGCGAGGCCAGTGCAGCTCCACCTTGCGATGGGCGATCAGCCAGTCCCCATCGACGCACTTGAAACTGTCCCGGTAAGTACCGAAATTTTCGATCTGCCCGTCCCGGATGACAAGAAAATGGCTCTCGGCTTGCGCCGAAACACTGTCGACGACCGTGATCAATATGCTCCCGAGGAAATGGCGCGCACGTGTGCCGGCACTCAGCTCGGCCAGCGCGATGTCACGGCGCGCTTCCACGAAGGCACTGATTGCCTCGAGCCCTTCGATCCTCTGTCCGGGTATCTCCAGTATCGAAGATCTGTCGAAGATCGATTTGGCATCAAGCGTGCCGTTGTCGCCAGACCGATTATATAAAGCCAGCTTGTTGTTGATCGAAGTCGTAGCGACCGCCACGTCGATATCATTCATGATGTTGGCCCTGATATCCGGAGTTCCTCGTCGCCGGCTCATTTGCCGGGCCGAGAGGGCGCCTGGACTGATTGCACCGCGGCCGCCGATACATCGCTGGCCGAAGACACACATCCCGTTCGCGAACGCAGCCCTTTGTCACCCATCGAGACTCTCAATGCAACCTGCCCGGATCGTCGGGTAGATGGATCTGCCCAGTGTCCGCGATAGCTCGGACTTGAACAGTTCGTCGCATCGCGCGGGCGCCTCGACCACAGTCCAATCCTCCTCGATCCACGTTCATCCGAGAGCAAGCCTGAGCCGAGCAGGCATCCACTTCCAATTTGAAGGAGAGGCTCGATGCACATTTGTTTCCGAGGGTCGGCTCTTCCCGTCCTCCTTGCCGCGCTCACGCTCCCTGCGTCGGCACTGTCCGCGCAAGGGGAGGATCAACCCAACCCGAACATCATCGTGAACGGCGGCCTGGCCAAGGGGCCCGAGATCAAGGGCGTCATCACTGCACGCAGCGGTGACAGGCTCAAGCTGGCCACGGCGGATGGCGCCAGCACGATCGTTGCCGTCACCGAGGCCACCAGGATCACCGGAGCGGGCGGGCAGACCGCCGAAGCGTTGCCCAACGGCCTGCCCGTCACCGTCAAGACGCTGCAGTCGGACGGCGGCCTTGTCGCGAGCCGGATCAGCTTTCGGAAGGGCGATCTCAAGACCGCGATCATGATCCGCAACGCCACCGCGCAGAAGTTCGAGGAGCAGACCGCCGCGACCGAGGCGCTGCGCGGCCGGATGGGCGATATCGACAAATATAATGTCAAGGCGACCACGAACGTTCATTTCGACACCGGCCGGACCGATCTGTCCGAAGCCGACAAGGCCGAGCTCTGCAGCACCGCCAGTTCGGCCGGATCGACCGATAACGCGCTGCTTCTTGTCGTCGGCTATACCGATTCGGTCGGCAGCGACGATTACAACCAGGTCCTGAGCGAGAAGCGGGCCAATCGGGTCATCAACTATCTCCAGCAGGCATGCGGCTGGAAACCCTATCGGATGCTCACCCCTACCGGCATGGCCAAGGCCGATCCGCTGGCCCCCAACGACACGCCCGAGGGCAAGGCCCAGAACCGCCGCGTGGCGGTCAACGTGCTCGTCAGCAAAAGCGTCGACGGTTTATGAGCTGAGACGGGGCGACCGAAGTCCGCCCCGGCGTCGTAGCGCCTCGTGCGGAAGGCGGGAATCGCCCTTCCGCGCGATGCGTGCGCCGTCCGGACCGGCATTCGGGCGAGATTACGCCATCGACAATGATCCGGTTTCGGGTGACTATGGCGCGACCGAGTGGCTGTCGCGCCGGTCGATGAGGCGAGGAGAGGAAGCGGTGGACGTAGCAGTGGCACTGCCGGAGCCTCTCATCAAATATGCCGGGCAGATCATGGACGTGGACAGCCACGAGATGGTCCCGCTCCAGGAATGGGAGGCGGTGTACGGACCGGTCGTCAGGCCGGTTTTCGACGCCTGGAGCGAAAAGACCGAAACCGACGAAGACAATAAAAATTCGCCCAACGTTCCCGGCTATCCCGGCGACACCGCACCGATCGGCGAGGACATCGCCACCCGCAAGGGCTGCCGCGCGCCTGGTGCGCGAGACCCTGAGCGGCGGCTGGGCGCTATGGATGCGATGGGCATCGGCAAACAGCTTATCTTCTCGACCTATGTCGGCAGCTTCGCCCTCGTCATGATGATGAATCCGCGCGACCGGGAGTTTATGAGATCGATCCAGGAGGATCGTCCGGGGCTGGCCAGCCGGCTGCTCGAGACATATCATGAATGGGTGATCCGGGTTGGTCGGATCTCTGATCGCCTGCGCCCGGTGGCGCCGCTCCATGCCGATACGCCCGCCGCCATGGTGGAGAAGGCGACCAGCCTCATCGGCCGCGGAATCCGCGCCATTCAGATCGGCGCCGCAGGCCTTCCCGGCAAGGTGTCGCCGGCGCATCCAGATCTCGACCCGTTCTGGAGGCTGCTCACCGACGCGAAATGTACGCTGGTCCTCCATATCGGCTGCGGCGGACAATTTTTCGAAACCCGCGACTGGGGCAAGGCGCCGGCCTTCGAGGGCTTCCGCAATATGGGCGAGTTCGACGTCGATCCCTGGTCGCTCGCGATATTGCATCTGCCCTACCAGAATTTCGTCAGCACGATGATCAGCGGTGGGGTCTTCGATCGTCACCCGGACCTGAAAGTCGGCGTGATAGAAGTCGGCGCACACTGGGTGGGCCCGATGATGGAAGCGTTGGACCTGTGGTACATGAACTCCCGCGCATTCAAGAGGATCACAGACGAAAATTACCGACTCCCGGAGAAGCCATCCTATTATGTAAAGAACAACCTGCGCGTCACCCCGTTCGTGTTTGAGCCGGTCGATTGTTACATAGAGCGATATGGGCTGGAAGACGTGCTCTGCTTCTCGAGCGATTATCCGCATGCGGAGGGAGGGCGCAACATGCTTCACAGCTTCTATGGCAAGGTCGAGCGCCTTGGGCCCGAGATCGTGGAAAAATTTTTCGTGACCAATGGTAGCGCGCTGCTGCCGGATTGATCCCCTGCAGCCGGACCGCATCGAGCAAGATCGCCAGGCATGAAGGTGTAAGAACAGCGGCGGCGCTATGGTCACCCTCCCCCGGTCTGTTGCGCCCCGGCGCCCCACTTGATCGAGGTGCGCAAATCAAGGGTCGTAAAATGGCAGAACGAGGCCAACGATGAACCGACTGGGGCTTGATTATCTCACCCTGCCGGGCGTGGCGCCTGACACTTTCGTTCGGCTGGCGGCCGAGGCGGGCTGCGGTAATGTCGCGCTGATGCCGGCCTTGCCGGAGTTCATGCAGGCCAGTGGGCCGTTCTGGTCGTTGATCGACGACGCGGCCCTGCGCAGCGCGACCCGGAAGGCGCTCGCCGACACCGGCGTCTCGCTCGCGCTGCTCGACGGCTTCGCGCTGTTCCCCGGCTCGACGCGCGACGATCATCGTCGCACCCTCGACCTCGCCGCTGATCTTGGCACGCGCCGGCTCAATACCGTGTCCTTCCTCGACTGGCCGCGCACGCTGGACGACACGGCATGGATGGTCGCCCTGGCCGCGGACTATGGCATGACCGTCACCATCGAGCCCTGCCCGGGGCTCACAGCCGGCACTCTTGCGCAGGCGCTTGAACTGATCGCCTATGTCGGGCAGCCCAACTTCAAGCTGCTGATCGACACGATGCACGTCGCGCGCACCGGCGGGGCCGGCGATCTCGCCGCGCTTGATCCCGGACTGATCGACTATGTGCAGATTTCCGACGCGCCGCTCGCCATGCCCTCGCGCGAGGCCTATATGGAGGAGGCGCTGCATGAGCGGATGATCCCCGGCACGGGGGAGTTGCCGCTTGTCGAAATGCTGCGCGCGGTACCCGACACGGTGGTGGTCAGCGCCGAGGTGCCGCTCCGGTCACTAGCCGAAGCGGGCGTGGGCGATCTGGAACGCGTGCGCCTTATCGTCGCCGGCATCGATCGCGTGCTCGCTGCCGCCGCGCGCTGAGGACGACCATGCAATGACGCTGCTCCGGTTGACCATGCCGTTATCGGCACAGCGCAGCTGATCGAGACCATCATTTCCTCTGACGAGGCACCCTGCCTTGCGACATGCCTGGCGGCCGCTGCGAGCAGCGCGTTTCTCGGTGTCGGCCGATAAAATACCCGGTCTGTGCACTATGCGACTGAATTAACGGTGGGGCGCATCAATGTTGACGCGCGCAACTCTGCGTCTGGTGAGGGATGGTGTCATGGCTCAAGTTTCTGGTGGTTCAGTCGCAATCCGAATGGATCAGCTTAGCGTAGGGGATCTTGTCGATGGCGATGTCCTAAGCAAGTCCAGCACGCAGCTCCGAATAAATCTCGGAGATGGATATATAGATACCTTCACCGGAACCGGATTCAGCTTCAACAGCAATAACGAACCGACCAGTGGAACCATCACTGGTATCTCGGAAACACTGAATGGCAACGTCGCCTTCGCGGTGACCGGACTGTCGACAAGCGCGACCCAATTTTTCAGCTTTGTCGCCTCGAATGATAGCGCCGGTGCGCTGAATCTGGTGTTCAGCGGCAATGACGATATGCAGGGAACCGCGCAGAACGATCTGCTGGTCGGTTTCGCCGGCCACGACAACATCTTCGGCGGCGACGGAGCCGACTCGCTCGATGGCGGTTCGGGCAATGATCATCTTTATGGTCAGTCCGCCAATGGCGGGAACGATGGCAATGACCTCATTTTCGGCGGCGATGGCGCCGATTATCTTCAGGGCAATGCCGGCAACGACTCGCTCGACGGAGGAGCCGGATCCGACCGCATCCAGGGTGGGCGCGACAATGACAGCATTCGCGGCGGCACCGGTAACGATTCGATCAACGGGAATCTTGGCAACGATACGATCGACGGCGGGGCCGAGAATGATTCGCTGCGCGGTGGACAGGGAAATGACTCCATTCTCGGCGGCGACGGAAACGACCATATCCAGGGCGATCTCGGCGCCGACTCGCTTTCGGGAGGCGCGGGGACGGACATTTTCATATTTGGCGGAGGTTCGGCTGTTTTCGCCGGGTCGACCGCCGACGTGGTCACGGACTTTCAGGACGGCGTCGACGTGCTGAGCATCGGCTATGCGCCGGCCGCTGTGCTGACCGGCTCGGCGGCGAGCTTCTCGGCCGCGGCGACTTCGGCACAACAATTGTTCGATGGCCATGCCGGAACGTCGGAGGTCGCTGCGATCAAGGTCGGTTCCGACACCTATATTTTCTATTCGAGCAACAATGGCGCGACCGCGGATTCGGCCGCGCAACTCACGGGCATCGACAATAGCGCGATCGCCGCGGCAGATTTCGTCTGATCGATCGGCGGGTCGGACCTGTCCGCTTGCCGCCGGACGGCGGGCGGCAAACCGACCCGCCATAGCCCGGCGCCGGCGCCGCTAGCCCGCCGAGCACGGCAGGGGCGGCCCGGCCCCGAAGCGTCTGGAGCCCGATGCTTCGAGTTGGAAGCGCTTGCGCTTCTGCCGAGCAGGTTTCTGGTTTGGGCTTCCGGACTGATCCAACCTGAAATATCAGGCCCGGCGGCCGGTCAGCGCCTCGCGCCGCGCAGCGTCTGCAGGAGGCCAATCGCCGCTACGCCGACAAAGGCAGCGCTCGTCCAGGGCCGTGCCTTCGCAAAACTACGGGCTTTTTCGGTCAGCGGGGCGTCGCCCGAGAAATGGGTCCGAAATGCATCGGTCAGCGCGGTCTTCCGGTTGGACGGTTGCGGCGGGGTCGCCGGGGTAAGGGCTTCGGTCACTGCGCTTCACTCCACTGGGTTTTGCGGATCGGTCAACGCTCGACCGGACCGCTAGTGCCCGGCGGACGAGCACAAAGCTAGTACGGGCGCCATAGGCGGACATTCGCACGTCAAGTTGGCGTCCGCCATTGGGACAAGTCAGCCATTTGATCCCGAATATGGGACGGCGGACGCAGGCGTCGTGTCCGCCGCCCGCCTCCGCTGGCGGCAGATCAGTGATCGCTCACCGTCCGCGCAGACAGACCACCGCCAGCCACATCCAGCCAAGGATCAGGGCGAGCCCCCCGAACGGCGTCACCATCCCGAGCCATCGCGGCGCCCCGAAAGCCATCGCGTAGAGCGTGCCCGAAAAGACCAGCGCTCCGGCCAGCATCAGCGCCGCTGCCCAGCGGCTGCGGCCGAGCGCGACGATGCCCGCAACCGCGTGGATCATCGCATAATGGGCGCCGGTGGTCAGCCATTCGGCCGCCTTTCCGCTCGCGCCATGCGCGCCATAGGCGCCTGCGATCACAGCGAGCGCGCCCGACAAGGCGAACAGCGCCGCCAGCGGATCGCCGCCGCCCGCTCCCCTTGCGCCTCTAGCCCGGCTCATCCTCGTCCCTCCCCTCTTCGCGCGGCAGATCGAGGCTGCGATCATGATTGAACATCATCTCGCGCCGGACGGTGATATCCCCGGTCTCGATCTGCGCTTCGAGCCGGCTGCCGTCGCGGCGGCGATATTCGGCCTCGATGGTGTCGACATTGGCGGCGCCGACGCCCAGCACCTCCAGCGCCTCGCGCCCGAGCAGCACCGCCGATTCGAACAGTTCGCGCACCGCACCTTTGATATCGAGTCGAGCGAGCGCCATCATGTGGCGGCGATCATAGGCGCGCACCAGCAGCGCGGCTTTGGGGAAGGCATCGAGCACCGGCTGAAGCTCGGCCTTGCCGAGGCCCTCGCCATCGACGCAGAAGATGATCGCGCGCGCATCGGCGGCGCCGGCCTGACGCAACAGATCGACCCGGGTGCCATCGCCGTAGAAGACCTTCATCCCGAAATTCTGAGCCACGTCGATCTGCTCGGGCTTGCTGTCGATCAGGCTGACGCGGATGCCCGCCGCGAGCAGCAACTGCGCGACGGTCTGGCCGAAGCGGCCATAGCCGACGATGATCGCCACCGGGCTGTTCGCGCCGTCGGGTCCGGGCCGCTCGTCCTTGGCCGGCGGCGGGGTCAGGAAGCGGCTCGACAGCATCATCAGGAATGGCGTTGTCGCCATCGACAGCGTCACGATCGCGCCGAACAGGCTTGCTGCCTCAGGGCGGACCAGCATCGCCTCGCTCGCCTGGCCGAACAGAACGAAGGCGAACTCGCCGCCCTGGCTCAGCAGCAGGCCGAAGCCCAGCGCGCCACGGTTCGACACGCCGAACAGCTTCGCGACACCAAACATCACGGTCGCCTTGGTCGCCACGACCGCGAGCGCCATCGCGATCACGAACAGGGGCCGTTCGGCGATCACATGGAGATTGAGCATCATCCCGACCGCGATGAAGAACAGGCCGAGGAGGATCGTGCGGAACGGCTCGACATCGGCCTCGAGCTCGTGCCGATAGGGCGAATCGGCCAGCATCACTCCCGCCACGAACGCGCCGAGCGCGGTCGAGAGGTGAAGCGCCTCCATCACCGCCGCGCTGGCGAGGACGGTGAAAAGCCCCGCCGCCACGAACAGTTCGCGCTCGCCGAGGCCGCCGATCAGCCGGAACAGCGGATTGAGGATGAAGCGGCCGGCGAGCACGAGCCCGATCACCGCCGCAACCGTGTAGAGCACGAGCAACCAGCCCGGCGGCGTACCGGGCTCCGGCGAAACGCGCGACAGCGTCGCAATGATGGTGATCAGCGGGATCAGCGACAAATCCTGGAACAGCAGGACCGAGAAGGCGCGTTCGCCCTGCGGGGTGTTCAGGCGGCCTGCCGACTGGAGCATCGGCAGCACCTGCGCGGTCGAGGACAGGGCGAGCGGCAGGCCGAGCGCCAGCGCCGCGGCGGTGCTGAACCCGGTCGTCACATAGATCACCGCGCTGATCGCGATCCCGCAGGCGACGACCTGGACCGTGCCCAGGCCGAAAATGTCGCGCCTGAGCCGCCAGAGCCGGTTTGGATTCAGTTCGAGACCGACGAGGAACAGCAGCAGGACAATGCCGAGTTCAGCGATGTCGAGCTTCGATTCGGCGCCGCCGATCAGGCCAAGCCCCTGCGGCCCGATCAGCGCGCCCGCGACGAGATAGCCGAGTGTCGCTCCCAGCCCCAGCCGCCGGAACAGCAGGACGAAGACGATCGCGGCACCAAGCAACAATACCCCGTCGCGCAGAAGCAGGCTTGCCGTATGCGAATCGTTCATCGCGGCGGCGCCACGCCGGGCGGATGACGTTGCGCCTGTTCTGCGGCTTCGGCGACCGCCTCGAACGCCAGCCGGATCGACGGGTGACGGGCCGCGTGCGGCCTGGCGGGTTCGAAAAGATCGAGGCCGGGCCAGTCGCCCGGATCGGCGCGCTCGCCCGCGAGAAAGGCGGCCAGCGCGTCACGCGCCGCGGCCAGCTCGGCGGGCGTCCGGCCAATGGCGTGCTCGGCCATCAGCGCCGCCGATGCCTGGCCGAGCGCACAGGCCCGGACCTCCTGACCGATCGCGGCGACGCGCCCGGCATCGTCCAGAACGACGTCGACCACTACCCGGCTGCCGCAGATCGGCGACCTTCGCGACACGCTCGCCTGGGGATCGGCGAGGCGGGCCTGGTGCGGGATGCTGCTGGCGAGACGGAGTATCCGGGCGTTGTAGAGCGTGGCCGACATGGAGCTCATGTAAGGCGGATTGTTCCGGCGGGTAACCCCCCTCTCCCCCTTTCCTCAGCCCTCCAGCTGGCGGATAAGCAGGCGAACGTCGGCGTCGAGCTCGGCATCGGTCTGGCGCAGCTTCTCGATCTGTTTGACCGCGTGGATCACCGTCGTGTGGTCGCGCCCGCCGAAACGCCGCCCGATCTCGGGCAGCGAGCGCGGGGTCAACTGCTTGGCCAGATACATCGCCACCTGCCGTGGACGCGCCACCTCGCGGGCACGCCGCGCGCTCGACATTTCGGCCTGCCGGATACGGTAATGGTCCGAAACCTTACGCTGGATCTCGTCGATCGTGACCCGGCGCTGGTTCGCGCGAAGGATGTCGGCGAGCGTCGCCTGGGTGAAGTCGATGTCCACGGGCTTGCCCGACAGCGCAGCATAGGCGACGACGCGGTTCAGCGCACCCTCCAGTTCGCGGACATTGGCGCTGATCCGGCGCGCGAGGAACATCACCACATCCTGTGGCACCTGCGAGTCCGGCATTGCCTCGAGCTTGCGGGTCAGAATGTTGAGGCGCAGCTCGAAATCGGCCGGATTGATGTCGGCGACCAGCCCCCAGGACAAGCGCGAAAGGATACGGCTCTCAATTCCGTCAAGATCCTGCGGGCTGCGATCGGCGCTGATCACGAGCCGGCGGCCGGCCGAGATAAGCTCGTTCATCGTATGGAAGAATTCCTCCTGGGTGGATTCCTTGCCGGCAATGAACTGAACGTCATCGATCATCAGCACGTCGGCCGCGCGCAACCGTTGCTTGAAGCTGAACGTGTCCTTGGCGCGCATCGCCGAGACGAACTCGAACATGAACTTCTCGGCCGACATGTAGACGACCTTGGCTTGGGGATGACGGGCGAGATAGTCGTGGCCGATCGCATGCATCAGGTGCGTCTTGCCCAGCCCGGTGCCGCCATGAAGGAAGAGCGGGTTGAACACGAGCCGGCCGCCCTCTGCCAGCGTCCGCGCCGCATTATAAGCGACCTCATTGGCCTTGCCCACGACGAAGCTGTCGAAGGTGTACCGTGCCTCCAGCGGCGTTCCGCAACGCGCGGAAAGCAGGCTGTCTGCCTGCTCGGGCTCGGCGGCGCTCGCCGCCGCCTCCTCCGCAGATGCCGAGAAGAGCGTGACACGCTCGGAGCTGCCGGCCGAAACAATGGCAACATCCCTGACCTGGGGCAGCAGCGCTCGCCAACCATGTGTCAGATGCTCGACGAAATGGGTGCTGACCCAGTTGGCCATGAATTCGCTCGGCGCGATAAGATTGAGCCGCCCGGTGACGAGATCGCACTCACCGAGCGTGAGCGGCTTCAGCCAGCCATCGAAGGTCCGCCCGCCGATACTGCGGCGGAGGCTCGAACGGATCGTTTCCCATGCCTTCGCCAGCGCCTGATCGGCGTCGCCCGTCATGCCCGGAAATCCGTTCATATTCAGCCCGACGCCTTCAGACACGCAGCTTCCTTCCTGGGCAGACAGCCGCCTGCCCCGCAAAATGTTCACGATGTCGAGGGCAAAGCCCTCCCCCTGTCCGGACACGCCCGTGCCGGATTTTGCTTCACGAAAGCACCCTGAGACCGGCTACGATAGAATCGCCCGCTGGCCATGACGCTCATCTATGAAGAAGACGCAGCGGGTTTCAAGACAATCAATTCGTCATCGAGCTGCAATATGCGCTTGACACCCCGAAAGCCGGGGCCGTGCCTCAATAAAAAATTTTATCGTTATTATACAATATTCTAGTGGGCAGCGTCGGAACGAATCACGATAAATCCGACAGTTACGCCTCAGTGACGGACAGATGACAAAAGCCCGCCGGCATCGCTGCCGACGGGCTTCGCATATCGGGTCTTGAGAAGCTTAGCCGAGCGCGCTGAGCCGCTTCGTCAGGCGTGAGAATTTACGCGCCGCGGTGTTCTTATGAACGACACCCTTCGAAACGCCACGGAAGAGCTCCGGTTGCGCGGCAGCAAGCGCGGCGGTCGCGGCGGTCTTGTCGCCGGAGGCGAGAGCGGCTTCGACCTTCTTCACAAAGGTGCGGATCCGGCTGACGCGAGCGCCATTTACGTCGGCGCGACGATTGTTGCGACGGATGCGCTTCTTTGCTTGCGGCGTGTTCGCCATGCTCGTTCAAACCCTAGCTATGATGACGGGAACGGCGCGAGAGACAGCTCCCACGCCGCGAAGGCCGGGCCAATACATGGCGAAAGGGAATGGGTCAACCTCGAACAGGCCGACATTCCCGCGGCTAATTCTGACATTTCGGACAGGAGAAAGTCGAGCGGCCGCCCTCGACCTTCCGCATTATCGTGGCACCACAATGACAGGATTCTCCTTCGCGGCCATAGACCCGCCACTGCTTGGCGAAATAGCCGAGCTCGCCGTCCGGACGGGCATAATCGCGCAGGCTGGACCCGCCCACTTCGATTGCAGCCTCCAGCACCGTCCGAATCGCCGCCGCCAGCCGATCGAGCCGCGCGCGAGAGATGCGGCCGGCGGGCGTTGACGGAGCTATGCCGCTCATATGCAGAGCCTCGCAGACATAGATGTTTCCGAGCCCCGCGATAATCCGTTGATCGAGCAGCATCGCCTTGATCGAAGCGGTCCGCCTTTCGAGGACGCGCGCGAGATAGGCACCGCTCAGTTCCGGGCCGAGCGGCTCCGGGCCCAATGCCTGGAACGCCGCAAACGTTGGAAGCTCTTCCTTGCGGACGAGATCGAGCGAGCCGAAGCGACGCGGATCGCACAGCGCGATTGTCCGACCCTCGTCGGTCTCGAGGACGAGATGGTCGTGCTTCCCGATCTCTCCGGGATCGATCCGCCAGCGGCCCGACATGCCGAGATGGAAGATCAACACATCGTCCCGATCGGTTTCGATAAGCCCATATTTGGCCCGTCGGGCAAGCCCGGTCACGCGTGCGCCGGTGAGGCGCTGACGCAGGTCGGCCGGGATCGGTCGCCGCAAGTCCGGCCGGCGCGCCTCCACCCGGACGAGGCGATGCCCATCGAGCGCCGGGCGGAGGCCGCGGACGGTAGTTTCGACTTCGGGCAGTTCAGGCATTGTTTTCGCTTAGGATGGGTTTGCGGCAGCGGCAAGCTGGAGCTAGAGCGCCCTCATGAGCGAGACCGTGTCCTTCGGCTATGCCGATGTCAGCCCCGAAGAAAAGACTGCCAGGGTCGGCGAGGTCTTCCGCAACGTCGCGCGCCGCTACGACCTGATGAACGATGCCATGTCGGGTGGCATGCACAGGCTGTGGAAGGACAGTTTCGTCCGCCGGGTGAAGCCGCGCGAAGGAGAATCGATTCTCGACATGGCGGGGGGCACCGGCGACATCGCCTTTCGCCTCGCCCGGCGTGGAGCGCGGGTAACGGTCTCCGACATCAACCCGGCGATGTTGGAAGTCGGTAAAGAGCGCGCTGCAAAGAAGGGGATCGAGACTCTCGCCTGGTCCGAGCAAAATGCGGAGGCGCTGACCTTCGCCGATGCCGTCTTCGACGGCTACACGATCGCGTTCGGAATCCGGAACGTCACACGTCGCGCCGAGGCATTGGCGGAGGCCCATCGCGTTCTCCGGCGCGGTGGGCGCTTTTTCTGTCTCGAATTCTCGACCACTGTCTGGCCGGGCTTCAGGGACGTTTACGACGCCTATTCGCATCGGCTGGTGCCCAAACTCGGCAAGCTGCTCGCCGGCGATGAGGAAAGCTATCGCTATCTGATCGAATCGATCCGCCGCTTTCCGCCCATGGAGGCGTTCCGTGCGGAAATCGCCGCCGCCGGTTTCGTCCAGACCAGAGTGGAGCCGGTTCTCGGAGGTCTCGTCGCCATTCATAGCGGCTGGAAGATTTGACAAGCAGCGTCACCCACATCGTCCGGCTGCTCCGCTGGGGTCGGACGCTCGCACGGCATGGAGCGCTGCGCGGGATCGAGCGTGACGCGTTGACCCCGCCGCAGGTTCGCCGGCTGGTCCGCTTCGCCCGGCTGGGCGCGCGCATTCCGAAGCAGCCCGCTTATGCCGATGCCTTCGAGGCGCTCGGGCCGGCGGCGATCAAGCTGGGCCAGGCGCTGGCAACCAGGCCCGATCTGGTCGGCGAGCAGGCCGCCGCCGATCTCTTTCGCCTGCAGGATGCTCTCCCCCCCGCCCCCTTCGCAACCATCCGCGCCTCGATCGAGCAAAGCCTCGGCCGACCGGTCGAAGAGCTGTTCGCCTCGATCGAGGAGGCGCCCGTCGGCGCGGCGTCCATCGCACAGGTACATCGCGCGGTGACGAGCGAGGGCCGCACCGTGGCGGTCAAAGTGCTGCGACCCGGCATAGAGGACGAATTTTCCCGCGCGCTCGAAACCTACGAGTGGGCCGCCGCGCATGCCGAGCTCATGGGCGGCGAGGTCGCGCGCCTGCGGCCGCGCCTGGTGATCGCCACCTTCCGGCAGTGGACGGCCCGCGAACTCGATCTCCGCCGCGAGGCGGCCTCGGCGTCCGAATTGGCAGAAAATATGGCGGCCGTGCCCGGCTTCATAATTCCCCACATCGACTGGCAACGCACGTCACGCCGGGTGATGACGATGGAATGGATCGAGGGCGTAAAGCTTGCGGACCTGCCGGGGATAACGGCCGCCGGCCACGATCCCCGGACGCTGGCGACCCTGCTCGTCCAGGCCTTTTTGCGGCAGGCGATCGCCGATGGCTTCTTCCATGCCGATCTGCACCAAGGCAATCTTTTCGCGCTGCCCGACGGCCGCATCGCCGCGATCGATTTCGGCATCATGGGAAGGATCGATCGGCGAGCGCGGATCTGGCTCGCCGAGATCCTGCACGGATTGATCACCGGCAATTACAGGCGGGTGGCGGAGATTCATTTCGAGGCCGGCTATGTCCCCCCTCATCATAATATCGGGGAGTTCACGACGGCGCTACGGGCGGTCGGCGAGCCGATCCGCGGCTTGGCGGCCAAGGACATCTCGATCGGGCAGATGCTCGACGGCCTGTTCGCGATCACGCGCGACTTCGACATGCCGACCCAGCCCCATCTGCTTCTGCTTCAAAAGACGATGGTGATGGTCGAAGGCGTAGCGTCATCGCTCGATCCCGATCTCAATATGTGGGAGACCGCGGGGCCGTTCGTGCAGGAATGGCTCCGTTCGGAGTTGGGACCCGAAGCCTGGCTCGCCGACCGCGTCGTCGAGGATCTGCGCACGCTTACGCGACTCCCCGATCTCGTCCGCCGCATCGAAGATCGCTTCCCGGCTCCAGGGGGCGCACCCCCGCCCCCGCCCTTGCGCGAAGTCCAGGTGATCCGCATCGGTAGTGGCTGGCGATACGCTGCGGTCGCAATCGGAGCGGCCGTGGCTGGCGCGACGGCGATGCTGCTCTTACACTAGCGGCATGATCGCACCTCGCATCCTTCTCATCGTCGGCGGCGGCATCGCAGC
>Ga0207641_10001778_pt1 | contig 20758 bp, 16 predicted proteins | sample KBSSwiS62_FD_184306 | JGI IMG/M metagenome (GOLD analysis project Ga0207641, IMG submission 184306) | Switchgrass rhizosphere microbial communities from Kellogg Biological Station, Michigan, USA - KBS Switchgrass S6-2 (SPAdes) (version 2) | ecosystem: Host-associated > Plants > Roots >... | reverse complement strand
CGACCGACAAGATGTCCTTCCCTCGCAGACAGATGGACGCGGCGCACGAGCTGGCGCACGCCATCCTCCATAGGGCGGTGCCGACCGAGGAGTTCGAAGCCAATCTCCGCGTGATTGAGCGTCAGGCTTTTCGGCTCGGCAGCGCCTTCCTCATGCCATCGACAAGCTATCCGCATGAAGTTCGCCGCTGCTCGCTTGCGGTCCTAGCCGGCCTTAAGGAGAGGTGGCGGGTATCGATCAAGGCGCAGATCAAGCGCCTTTCCGATCTCGACATCATTCCTGAAGATTTGTCGCGTCAGCTTTACAAACTCTATTCGGCGAAGGGCTGGTCGAAGGGCGAGCCGCTGGATCAGCACTGGCCCGTCCAGCAACCGCGAGCTCTTCGCGACAGCCTCAACCTGATCGTCGACAATGGCGTGCGCAGCAAAGCGGACCTGCTTGCGACCGAGTTCACGATCTCGGCAACCGATGTCGAACTGCTTTGCGGTCTCTCGCCGGGCTGGTTCGAACGCGACGCGGCTGAGGTCGTGACGTTGAAGCGCGCTACGTTGGATGGCGAGGCTTCGCCGCAAGGCGAAGGTCAAGTCATAGCCTTTCCGGACCGTCATCGCCGCTGATGCAGCACCAAGGTCGTTTGTTCGCTATTGGGCGCGGAGCCGCTTATCCCACCTGAATGAACGGCAGCAATGGGTTGGTTCGCCGATGAACTCGAACGGCCGCGAATGGACGCCAACCTGAACCAACCGCCATCCCCTGTCCTACACCCCTTGCTCCATGCCTCACTCGGCTGGCAATCTGCCATGATGGCCCTGTCAAGCGATTGCCATGATGGGTAGTGTGCGGGAGGTTCTGCAAAATCCGTTGAGGATCTGAGCGGCCATGGCAGGCTGGTGATGTTCGAAGTCACCAACGCCATGAGGAGCCCTGCCATGACCAAGATCGAGAATAGACCCGAGATTGCCGCTGTCCAAGAGCTTCTGACGCAGAGCCCGGATGGGCTGCGTGAGATTGTTCGCAGCGTGATGCAGGCGATGCTGGAGGCCGAGATGGCCGACGCGCTTGGAGCGGGCAAGGGCGAGCGGACGGCGGCGCGTCTTGGCTATCGTTCGGGCTATTACGGCCGGACGCTGGTGACGCGGGTGGGCAAGCTCGAACTGCGTGTGCCGCAAGATCGCGACGGCCGTTTCTCGACCGAGCTGTTCGAGCGCTACCAGCGTTCGGAGCAGGCGTTGGTCGCCACGCTCGCGGAGATGTATGTCCAGGGCGTCTCGACCAGGAAGGTCAAGGCGATCACCGAAGAGCTGTGCGGCCACAGCTTTTCGGCGTCGGCGATCTCGGCGATCAACAAGCGGCTCGACGCGAGTCTGGCCGCCTTCGCCAGCCGCCGGCTCGTCGAGCCCTTCCCCTATCTGATTCTCGATGCACGCTACGAGAAGGTCCGCGAAGGCGGCATCGTCGCCAGCCAGGCGGTGCTGATCGCGGTCGGCATCGATTGGGACGGCCGGCGCCAGATCCTCGCCGTCGAGATGGCCAACCGCGAGAGCCGCTCGTCGTGGAAGGATTTCCTGCTGGGGCTTCGCGACCGTGGGCTGCATGGCGTCGAGCTGGTCGTCGCCGATGACCATGCCGGGCTGCGCGCGGCGATCCGCGAAGTGCTGAGCGAAGCCGCCTATCAGCGCTGTTATGTCCACTTCCTCAGAAACGCGCTCGACCATCTGCCGCGCAAGGCCGACGACGACTGCCTGCAGGAGCTGCGCTGGCTTTACGACCGCCGCTCGGTCGAAGAGGCCCGGCGCGATCTCGCCGCCTGGATCGCCAAATGGTGCGGTCGCTATCCCAAGCTCGTCGCCTGGGCCGAGGAAGCGATCGAGGAGACGCTGACCTTCTACCGGTTGCCGCGACGCCACCACAAACATCTGAAAAGCACCAACATGCTCGAACGCCTCAACGAGGAAATCCGCCGCCGAACCTATGTCGTGCGCATCTTCCCCAACTCAGCCGCATGCCTGCGCCTCGTGCGCGCCCTCACCGTCGAAACCCACGAAAACTGGCTCGAAGCACACCGCTATCTCAACATGGACGACCTGAAGGAGCACAAGAAAATCCAGCTACGACAAGCCGCCTGACCAGCACCCATGGCCGCCCCAATTTGCAGACATTGACGCACACAACCGGGACGGTTGGCCAGCTGTCGTGCCGTTGCGCCCAGCGACATTGCGGATGCGCACCTTGCCACTTGGCAGTAGCCCGGACGGAAAAGCGGCAAATCGACTCACCCGTGAAGCTGTCGTGACTTGACCACCCATTTTCGCACAGAACCACGATCGACCTATTCGCCATCAGCCGCGGAGACCAGGAATTCCTGGTCTGCAGGTACGATGGGCGCTTCCCCAAGCGTCCGCCGGCAGTCGGCGTGACTGGCCAACCGCTGGGCGCTTTGCCTTGCCGATGCCGGAGCGGCGTCAGAGGAACGCTGCAGTCCTTACGCTGCTGCGATTATCGTACCGCGGGATGCCCGTGTCGAGGTGACGTAACGGCCGTCACCTTGACCCGGGCCGACCTGACGAATGGTCTTCAGGAGTAGCAAGACTTGCTATCTGAACCGAAGCGAAAGAGCCAAGCCATACGTAGACGGTGCGCCCTGGTATGAAACTGTCGCTTCACCAGGATTGAACGTGGCTACCTCATAATATTTTTATTGAAGATGTTTCTACCAAAGACAGTTATCTTCCACGTTTCATCATTTGCCTGAACGCCGGCGCGCAGATCGACAAGCGTTCGGCTCCTAAGTACATAATTGGGAGCCTTCAGGGTCGAATTTACGAAAGTAGCGTTCGTGCGATCCTGATAGGTCACGCTCCCGCCGACAAACGCCGCGACGGTTTCCTTCACAGGGAAGATATATTCACTGTCCATCGCGGCTGAGAAAGTCGGCGCGTAAGGCAGCGAAGAACCCCTGAACTCGCCGGTGTAGCCCTCCTGGTTGTAAACTGCCCTGCCTTGGAACGAGTCAAAAGACCCGTTGACCCGCGATTTTAGATATGTCGCGTTGCCGCTCACCACCAAGCCGGCCAGGGGACGGGCCGTGACCTCAACTTCCGCACCCATGACGTACGACTTCGGGACATTGACGGTACGTTCGAGAAGTCCGAACACAGGATCGAGTATTCTAACACGAAGCTGCTTGTCGCGATAGTCGTAGTAAAATCCGGCGACATTCAATTGAAGGCGCCTGTCCGCCAGCGGAGCCTTTATTCCGACCTCATAAGCAAGGAGGGACTCCTCACTGACAGGAGCGTACTGATCCGTGGTAGCGGCCGGCATGTTGGGGAGGACACCGGCTTTGTAACCTTTGCTCACTGTGCCGTAGATCAGGGCACCGCCTTGAGTCTGATAGTTGGCGCCGACGCGCCAGGATACATTGTCCTGCTTCAGGGACGTCCGATACGGCTGGACTGTCGGCCTGAGGTATCGCGGGTCGCTCGTCGGGACATTCGTATTGAGTACGTAGCACTGACCCGGCGTAAGTATGATGTGATTTGCCGGGTTAAGGCCAAAGGCGGTCTGGAGATCGTAGAAGCCAAAGCCCGGAACGACATCCGCGTTCCCAAAAGTCTTGGAGAGGGCAACGCTCGGCGCCAGATCTCGTGCACATGAATTGCCAGACAATCGATTCTGCGTGAAGCGCACGCCGCCCAGGATCGTCAATCCGCCCAACTTCCAGTCCATGTTGGCAAATGCTGCATAGGACCTGACCTTGCTGTTGATGCCCAGTTCCACACCCGAGTAGCGCAGCCCAGGAAGGGCCTCGGTGGAAGAGTTGTCAGTGCCATCCAGCAATTGGTAAGTATCACTGATTCGAGAATGTTCGATATTCCCACCAATGATCCAGTTGAGGTTGCCAGTATTGCCGGTAACGCGCAATTCCTGACTGAAGGACTTTATATTTCCGACCTCCCGGTTGTTTGCAGCATTTGCAGTCGTTCCGTCCTGATCCACATTAATGTCAATGTGCGTTTTTAGGAAGGATGAAAGTGATGTCACCGTAATGGCATCACTTAGCTCATACTCCAAGCGCAGAGCACCTTGATAGAAGCTGTTATCGGAAGCCGAGGAGAGACCGGGCGTCCATTCTGCCGCTCGGCTTTTGGTGAGCGGCCGACCATTCCCCAAAGGTCCTCCGAGGTACGCCGCTGTCCGGGCCGGATCGGTGGGATAGATCTTCGCCCCCGGAGCGAATCCCTGGCCGAGTATCCGGCCGTAAACGACTGCCTGGCGGCTCACGAAGCTCGGGTCGAAATTGGGGCTCGTCGGCGTCGTCAGCCCGGCGAATGCGATGGGATCGACGATGGCGGACGCGTTGATCGAGCCTGCCTGTCCGACTATATTGAGCTGATTGGATCGAAATTGTCCCTGGGTAGATTCGGATTTGTCTCGCCAACCATTGAAGTTCAATCCGACCTTCAATCGTTCGGTCGGTGTCCAATCGACCAACAAGCGTCCGAACAGACGGTTCGCGGCGCCATTTTTGTCGTTCTTCCGGGAGACGCTATATTGCCACGCGCCGCCTTCGATCGCTCGCGCGGAAAGTCGCACGCGAAGAGTTTCGGAAAGCGGACCGCTGACGAACCCTCCTGCATCGATCTTCCCGAAGCGCTCGAAAGACGCATTGAAGCCGGCTTCGAAGCTCTCGGTGGGCTTCGCACTAATGTAATTTATCGCGCCGCCGGTCGAACTTTGGCCAAACAGAGTGCCCTGCGGTCCCTTCAGGACCTCCAGCCTTTGCACGTCGAGAGTCGCGCCCGCCTGGGTCATGGGATAGGGTAGCGGGATCTCATCGACATATACGGCGACCGAGGGGGCCGCCCCCAAAGTAGCGTCGTACAATCCCACGCCTCGCAGCGTATACACCGGCGTAGCTCGAGGGGAGAGGGTTGCGTTGAAACCGGACACAACCTTTGCAAGGTCACCCGTGTCCACTACCCCCCGCGTCACAAGATCGTCCCCCCCAATCGCCGCAATTGTAATGCCGACGCTATTGGCCGCCTGTTCACGCTTCTGCGCGGTCACAATAATTTCGTCGATACCATACTCGCTGGCCGAGGCATCGCCCTCCTCGCCCCGGGATTCGTCGCGAGCGAGCGCAGGATCTGTGAACGCCAGCCCTGCAACTCCCGTGAGCACAGCAATTCGAACAAGCTTTCTCATTTGTAGTCTCCCTCTACATTTCACTATATTTTACTTTTTGTTAGTGAGATTTCGCGTCGATTGCCGTGCCCCCGACACGGAGAAATGCGCTGGTCAACCATCGGTGTGCGATATTCGCAGTGATGCGCGGAATGCGCACATCATGTCCGGTTTGCAAGGGTCGTCAAGAGACAACACCGTCGTCGCCTGGAATTTCTCGACTGGACAAGTCACCTGACGTTCAATGGAGCCGGTCCATGAACTATCGGAAGTCTTCTTGGTGAAGCAGGTTGCCATCTTGCACCGGTCCAGCCCGACGAATGAATGGTCGCGCAGGAAAGTTCGCGCAGGTATGCCCGCAAATGCGCGCGTGCCACCGACATCCTCGGGCTGGCGATCTTTCGTAAGCGGTAAAAATCCCCCACATTTTCAAGCGTGCCGAGGTTGGTAGTTTCGCCGCATTGCACGGCGAGGTGATCAATGAGTGATGAAATTGATTTCGAAACTTGTTTCGAAACGAGCGTGACGGGCCGGGCGGAACGGCTTGATGTGATCGAAACTCCTGGTGGTAAGCGCCGGTGGACACCCGAGGCCCGGGCGCGGATCATCGCCGAAAGCCTGGAGCCGGGAGTGAATGTGTCGGAGGTGGCGCGCCGACACGGGATGTATCCGCAGCAGCTTTACACATGGCGGCGTGGATTGCGCGAGCGGGCCGAGGCGCTGAGCTTCGTGCCGGCGATGGTCGACCGGGAGAATGCAGGCCTGCTGCCCGGCGTGCCGTCGCAATCGGCCGGCGGGCAGATCGTCATCGAGACCGGCGCGTTATCGATCCGTATCCCGTCCGACGTGAGCGCGGATCACATCGAGCGGGTGCTGCTGGCGGTGCAGGTGAACTCATGATCATCCCGCCCGGACCACTGAAAGTGCTGGTAGCGACGCGGCCCGTGGACTTCAGGAAGGGAATGATAGGGCTCGCCTCTCTGGTCGAGCGTGAACTCCGGCTCAATCCCTTCTCTGGCGTGCTGTTCATCTTCCGGGCGCGTCGGGCAGATCGGATAAAACTCCTGGTCTGGGACGGCACCGGGCTCGTGCTTGTGACGAAGCGTCTGCACGATGGAAAGTTCCGGTGGCCGCGTCCTGGAGATGGCGTGATGAAGCTGTCGGCGGCGCAAGCTTCGGCCCTGATCGAGGGGTTGGACTGGTCGCGCGTGCACGTGCCGCGAGTGCCCAAACCGCTCCATGCGCAGTAGGTCGCACACCTGATTCTGCCTGGCGCAAGGCCGTTCCTATCGGGGTAAATCCGGCTAGGATGCGGGCGTGGCGGCGCATCCCGAACTCCCTGCGGCGACTGGCCCGGAAGCCGGATACGACGAGCTCCCCGACGACGTCGAGCAGCTCAAGGCGATGCTGCTGGCCGAGCGTGCCCGCGCGGCGCGGCTCGAACATATCCTCAAGCTGATCAACCGTACGACCTTCGGCAAGCGTTCGGAGAAGTTGCCCGCCGATCAACTTGCACTGGCGCTGGAAGACCAGGCCGTTGCCCTTGGCGAAGCCCAGGGGCTGCAGGACAAGACGGATGAGGAAACCGAGCGTTATGGCCTCAGGCCTCGCCGCCGCCGGCCTGCCGACGCGGAGCGTGCATCGCTTCCTTCGCATCTGCCGCGCATCGAGGTCGTGATCGAGCCCGACAGCCTGGAATGTGCCTGTGGCGGCGCGCTGCACAAGATCGGCGAGGATCGTTCCGAGCGGCTCGACATCATCCCGGCGCAGCATCGCGTCATGGTGACGATCCGGCCACGCTATGCCTGCCGCTGCTGCAGCGACGGCGTGACCCAGGCCCCGGCCCCGGTGCACGTGGTCCCTGGCGGTCTGCCGACCGAAGCGCTGATCGCCGATGTTCTCATCAACAAGTACTGCGATCACCTGCCGCTTTACCGCCAGTCGAAGATCTTCGCCCGGCAGGGTATCGCCATCAGCCGTGCCACGTTGGCGAACTGGGTTGGCCGGGGCATCGCGGCACTCATGCCGATCACCAACCGGATGCGTACGGATGCCCTTGCCCGATCCCGGCTGTTCGTCGACGAAACCACCGTCAAGGTGCTGGCGCCGGGAACCGGCAAGACCAAGACCGGATACATGTGGGTCATCGTCTGTGACGACCGCGCCCATGGCGGCACCGATCCGCCGTTGGCGCTCTACACTTACCTGCCGGGCCGCGGAAAGATGTGGGCGAGGCAACTGCTGGGGTCCTACGAGGGCATCCTGCAGGTCGATGCCTGGCAAGCTTACGACCAGTTCGGCAAGGACGATGGCGCCAATGTCGACGTCGAGAAATCCTACTGCTGGGCTCACCTGAGACGCGGGTTTATCGATGCGGGCAGCGATGCTCCGATCGCGCAGGACGCATTGCAACGCATCGCCGAAATCTACGGCATCGAGAAGGAAATCCGCGGTCGGTCGGCCGAGGAGCGACTTGCCGTCCGGCAGGCGCGAACCCGTCCGCTGGTCGACAAGCTCCACGACTGGTTCGCCGCCACCGCGCCGCGGATCATGGCCGGCTCGGCGACGAGCGACGCGATGAAATACGCGCTGAAGCGCTGGGCTGGCTTTACCCGCTTCCTCGACGACGGCCGGATCGAGATCGACAACAACGCCGCCGAGCGAGCCATCAGACCGGTGACTCTCCAAAGAAAAAATGCGTTGTTCGCGGGCCACCAACTCGGTGCCGAAAACTGGGCGGCGATCGCCTCGCTAGTCGAAACCTGCAAGATGCTGGACATCGAGCCCTACGCCTACCTCTCCGATGTGCTTGCCCGGATCATCACGCGCTCCGACACCGATCCGATCGACGATTTGCTCCCATACAACTGGGTCGATACAAACGCCGGACAAACCGCGTTCGAGATGAGCAATCTCGTCAGCGCCGCCTGATCGCCGAAATTACACCGCCGACCTCGCCGTGGTCGCTCAGCCAGCCTGTGGGGGATTTTTACCGCTTACGATGGGCGGTCGACGGGGTTTGATTATCTTCGCATAGTCCTGGCTGTAGCGGTGATAGTGATACACACGGTCGGGATCTGCTATAGTATGGATGCGCAGAACCTCTTTCGTGCCGCCTTGGTGCGCCCCTTTACGGCAGTCGTCCTGCCCATGTTCTTCTCCCTGAGCGGTTTTCTGGTTGCGGGCAGTCTCGCCAGAACCAAGACGCTCGTGATGTTCATGGGCTTGCGCGCAATTCGCATCTTCCCGGCACTGGCGGTGGAGGTTGTTCTCAGTGCACTGATCTTGGGGCCATTGGTCACCCGGTACGGACTTCCCGACTATTTTTCTTCATCCCTGTTCGGCCGCTATTTCTACAATCTTGTCGGGCACGTGCAGTTCGTCCTGCCCGGCGTGTTTCTCGACAATCCGATACCGAACTTCGTCAATGCCCAGCTCTGGACAGTGCCATTCGAGCTCTATTGCTATCTGGCGCTTGGTGGCCTTGCCATCGTCGGCATAGCGAAACGGCCGCTTCTGTTCCTTGCTGCGGTAATAGGGATCCAGTGCGTTCATTTCTATGTGGCTCATCCACCCATCGGCAGCATGCTGACCGGAGATCAACGCCTGTACCTTTCGGGCACGAATTTGGTGATGGCCTTTCTCTGCGGCGTCCTGGCCTATCTGTTCCGCGACCGCATTCCATGGGATCGCCGTCTGTTCGTCATGATGTTGGCAGGCTCATATCCGCTGCTGGCTACGCCGATCGGAGATTTTGTCGCACCTCTCCCCATAGCATATGTCACGGTTTTCCTGGGCCTGCTCAACCCGCGCAAGATCGGCCTGCTGAGAGGTGCGGACTATTCCTATGGGCTGTTCCTGTACGGCTATGCCATCCAGCAGACACTCGCTTTTCTCGGCCTTCGTGACTGGTACACCAATCTGCCTCTGGCATTGCTGGCGACGTGCCTGTTCGCCGCCCTCTCGTGGCACATGATCGAAAAGCCTGCCCTTGGCGCGCGTGCCGGGCTGCGTGTTCTGGAGCGGGGATGGCTGTCGCTGAAGACGTGGATCGTCGGTGGATGGACAAATTTGGTGCCCATCCTGCGCACCCGGTAAAAATCAGATCAGGTTGCGTGGTGGTCCGCGGTCCGGGCTGGATGCATGCCGAAGTGGAGCGGGTAGCGGGGATCGAACCCGCATCACAAGCTTGGAAGGCTAGTGCTCTACCATTGAGCTATACCCGCGCGCATCCAGCAACGGCGGGCGTTCCTTGCCATTGGCGAGCGGGGCTAGTCAATCGCCTTTTCCCGCCGGGTCGGCTTTGGGCTTGCCATGCGTTAGCTTTATACTTATTGCTGCGGTGATGGAACGCCCGACGCTTCGCCAGCTGGAGATACTGACCGAGATCGTCCGTGTCGGTACGTTTCGCGGGGCTGCGCGGGCGCTTGGTTTGTCGCAAGTCGCCGTCAGCGACCACATCAGGCAGCTTGAGCGGCGGCTCGGATGCGCGCTTTTCGTGCGGAGTGCCGGCGGCAAGGCGAGCCTGTCGCCTGCGGGTCGGACGGCGGTCGACCACGGCCGGAACGTGCTGTTTGCCTGCGATGCGCTCATCGCTGCGGCCCGGGATGTTGACGGGAGCGCACCAGCCATCCGTAAAACAGCCAAAGCTCCTCCTCCCTTGGGTCAGCCGCTGCAGGCCCTGGCTGAAGCGCCTGTTGCCAAGGCCATAAGCAATAGCGAAAAACCGATAACCATAGCCGCGCATCCCAGCATGCTGGCCCGGTTTCAGGATCGGCTGGCGGCCGCCGAAGAAGCTTTTCCCGATCGGCCGATAGCCGTCGATTTCGGGTCTTTCACAGCCGATACGGCCGGCACGGCGCTCAGCGAAGGCCGGGTGGATATCGCGCTGTTCTATTCGATCGGGGATACGCCGGATTTCCCGTCCGACTATCTCTGGAGCGAACAATGGTCGCTGCTTGCCAAGGCGGATCACCCATTGGCGCGGCAGGACGCCTTGTCGCTGGCCGAATGCGTCGACATGCCGGTCATCATGCTCGATCCGGCCAATCCGCTGCGCATCCTGTGCGAAATCAGTCTTGATAAGGCAGGTCTGTGGCCGTCGCCGACTGTGCTCGAGACAGATGATTATGCGCGCATCGCCGCCGAACTGGATCTGGGCGAGGCGGTTTTCGCTGCATTCGGCGTAACCGCGGCGCAATTTGCCGCTCGCGAGGGCCTGAGAAGGCTGGCCCTGGCCCAGCCACTGCCCAGCGTCGAGGTGCGCCGTGCACTGGCCCCGGCTGCGGATGGCGATCCGACCATCGCGGCACTGGCGGGGTTGCTGCAATGATGGTGGCACTGACAGCTACTGGCACCTTGCGCCGAATTGAATCCCGCCGCATGCTGGTCTATGGATGGCAGGCAAGCCCCGGTGTTCGCTGATCGATTGCGATTCGCGCCTCCGGGGCACTCTTTTTCTCCTTGGTGAGTAGGCAAAAACGTGATGGCACGCCGCCGACAGATTTACGAAGGCAAGGCCAAGATCCTGTACGAGGGACCGGAACCCGGCACGATCATCCAGTATTTCAAGGATGATGCCACGGCCTTCAATGCGCAGAAACGAGGCACGATCTCCGGCAAGGGCGTGCTCAACAACCGCATTTCCGAGCATGTCTTCACCCTGCTAGGTCATATCGGGGTGCCCACGCATTTCATCCGCCGGCTGAACATGCGCGAGCAACTGGTGCGGCAGGTGGAAATCGTGCCGATCGAAGTGGTCGTGCGCAATGTCGTGGCCGGATCGCTGGCGAAGCGGCTGGGCATCGAGGAGGGCACGCAGCTCCCCCGGACGCTCATCGAATATTACTACAAGGATGACGCGCTCGGCGATCCGATGGTGACCGAGGAGCATATCGCCTGTTTCGGCTGGGCCGCGCAGGAGGAAATGCACGATATCGCCGACATGGCGATCCGCGTGAACGACTTCATGTCGGGCATGTTTGCCGCCATTGGCATCCGCCTCGTCGATTTCAAACTGGAATTCGGCCGCGTCTGGGATGGCGACTTTAGCCGCATCATCCTGGCGGACGAGATCAGCCCGGACGGCTGCCGCTTGTGGGACATCGAAACGGGCGAGAAGCTCGACAAGGACCGGTTCCGGCGCGACATGGGCGGCGAGGTCGAGGCCTATCAGGAGGTCGCCCGCCGGCTTGGGCTGTTGCCCGAGGGGCTGGATACCGACGTTCTCGACCTTGAGAAGCATCGCCGCAAGCGGGGCAAGTAAAAGGGGCGGCGGGCGTCTTGCGATCCGCCGCCGCTCGGCTTAAGGGCGGGGCAACTCGAACAATCTGGGACGGAAAACTGCCGATGAAGGCACGGATATTCGTGACGCTGAAGCCTGGTGTACTCGATCCCCAGGGCAAGGCGATCCATCATGCGCTGACCGGCCTCGGCTTTGCCGGCGTCAATGACGTTCGTGCCGGCAAGGTGATCGAGCTCGACCTGGCGGACGACATAGGCGACGCCGCGATCGAGGATATGTGCCGGCAGTTGCTCGCCAATACGGTGATCGAGAACTACCGGATCGAGCGATCGGCGTAGGCGGCCATGAACAGCGCTGTCATCGTCTTTCCCGGGTCCAATTGTGATCGCGACCTCGCCGTAGCCTTGCAGGCGGTGAGCGGCCGCGCGCCGGCCATGGTCTGGCATGGCGAAAGCACCCTTCCTGATAAGCTCGACATTATCGGTGTGCCGGGCGGTTTCTCCTATGGCGACTATTTGCGGTCCGGTGCGATGGCGGCGCGATCGCCGGTCATGCGCGCGGTGGCAGAAGCATCGGCGCGCGGCGTCGCGGTGCTCGGCATCTGCAACGGCTTTCAGATCCTGACCGAAGCTGGCCTGCTGCCTGGCGCGCTCATGCGCAATGCGGGCATCCATTTCGTCTGCCGCGATGTCGCGCTCACGACCGCGAACAGCCAGACCGTCTTTACCACCGGCTATGAAACGGACGAGCTGGTCAGCTTTCCTGTCGCCCATCATGACGGTAACTACCAGGCGGATGCGGACACGCTCGATCGGCTCGAAGGGGAGGGGCGCGTCGCCTTCCGTTATGCCGAGCAGGTCAACGGCTCCGCGCGCGACATCGCCGGGATCGTGAACGATGCGGGCAATGTCCTGGGCATGATGCCCCATCCCGAACGTGCCATCGACATGGTCCATGGCGGGATCGACGGCCGCCGCCTGTTCGAGGCGCTGCTGGCCGGCAAGGTCGCCTGAGTTCAGTTAAATTCTGATTAATTCAGGGTAATACACTGATAATCATAGAATAATCTGGATCTAAATGCCGGCCTTGAACGGGCTGAAATTGGTCCGCTCGTCAAACACGTCCATCCCCTCATGCCGCTTCAGCGCGCCCACGACCGCATAGGTCACGGGCGTCAGCAGCGCCTCCCAGGCCGTCTTTATCACGAACTGCGAGAGGACGACCTGCCAAAGCTGGTCCACCGGCCAGCCGGCAAGGCCGTAGAAGGCGAGGGGATAGAAGATGACGCTGTCGAGCCCCTGGCCCACCACCGTCGAGCCGATCGTCCGGGTCCACAGATAACGTCCATTGGTCAGCGATTTCATCCGGGCAAGGACAAAGCTGTTGGCGAATTCGCCCGCCCAGAACGCGGTGATGGAAGCCAGGACGATCCGCCAGCTATTGCCGAACACGCTTTCATAGGCGGCCTGTCCCGGCCAGCCAGCCGCGGGCGGCAGCGAGACCACCACCCAGCTCATGAACGCCATGAAGATGAGCGCGGCAAAGCCGACCCAGATCACCCGGCGCGCGCGGGCATAGCCATAGACTTCGGTCAGCACGTCACCGATGATGTAGCTGATAGGGAAAAACATGACACCTGCACCGAAAGACCATGGCCCGATGAAGGGCAGGTCCAGCGTCGCACGCTTGGACGCGCCGATGATGTTGGACAGGAGCAGGATCGCGACGAAGGCCGCCATGATAAGGTCGTAATAGCGCAACGACCGGCCACGCAGGCTGGCGGCGTCGACATGGGCGGGGTGCTGGGTCATCCCTGCGATGCATACCGGCCCGGTCCGCCAATGCAAGCGCGGCTGCGTCAAAAGCCGTTCCACCGGCCGCGCGAATGCTCTATGGGCAGGCGGGCGCGCGCCCGTAGCTCAGCTGGATAGAGCATTCGCCTTCTAAGCGAAATGTCACAGGTTCGAGTCCTGTCGGGCGCGCCATTTGCCTCAAGCGCTGGCGGCGACATCCGTCGCCTTGGCTATCCTCGCATAAGCTCGGGCGGCCGTTCGGCCTTGCGAACCCATTCGGGTTCGAGGCGATTAGCGCTAGGACGCCTTGGCCAGCGGCTGAAAGGACTGCAGCCATGCGTCGACCTTGAGTCTGCCCCGGGCAGCTTCCCTCATACATGCTCGGCTGCCGGCTGCGGATTGAACAGGGGCATCTGTCGCGTCGACGAGGTGGAGCGCCCGTCCGGTCCGGGCCCTGGCCTGCTTCGCAAGACTTTCCATGGTTGCAAGATGGCTTTCGATTTCCTGTTCGGTCAGGAAGCCTGTGGCGACGCTCCTGATCATCCCCAGTTCTTCGTCATAGGTCGCGACGAGCATAGTATCCCTCCGCCTTATTTACCCATGAGCCGGATCGAGCACTGGCATGGCAAAGGCCGCCTCAACGGCTCTGGTATAACATTGCGCTCAGGGTCGCGGCGTCACTCCTTCGCGCTGCGCGCCTGGAGCATGCCGGGCGTGATGAAGCCGATGGGGTCCGCCGACCGCGCCTTTTGCTTGAGCGTCGCCTCCATCGCCTCATATTCGCGTTCCATCTCGGGCGTGACGGACGCGCGCGTTTCCTTCAGCGCGGCATCGAAATGCGCCTTGCCGACGACGCTGACCGAAAGCGACTCGCGCAGGGCATGGAGGCCGGCCCGGCGGACGAGGTCCTCGAGATCGGCGCCGGTGAACCGGTCGGCCCGGTCCGCTATGTCATCCAGGTCCACATCCTCGCCAAGCGGCATGCGGGCGGTATGAATGCCGAGGATGCGGCGCCTGCCGTCGCGGTCGGGCACGCTCACATAGATGAGCTCGTCGAAGCGCCCTGGCCGGAGCAGCGCGGGGTCGATCAGGGTCGGCCGGTTGGTGGCCCCGATGACCGCGACGGATTGCAGCTCCTCCAACCCGTCCATTTCGGCGAGGATCGTGTTGACCACGCGCTCCGTCACCTGCGGCTCGCCAAGGCCGCCGCCGCGCGCGGGAACGAGGCTGTCGAGCTCATCGATGAACAGCACGGTCGGCGCAACCTGCCGGGCGCGGGCGAAGAGGCGGGCGATCTGCTGCTCGCTCTCGCCATACCATTTCGACAGGAGGTCGCTCGACTTGGTGGCGATGAAGTTCGCCTGCGCTTCGCGCGCCACCGCCTTGGCGAGCAGGGTCTTGCCGGTGCCGGGCGGGCCATAGAGCAGGAAGCCCTTGGCGGGGCGGATGCCGATGCGGCGAAAGGCCTCCGGATCCTTCAAGGGCAGCTCGATGCCTTCACGCAGCCGTTGGCGCACGTCGTCGAGGCCGCCGATATCGTCCCAGCTGACATCGGGGGCCTGCACCATGACCTCGCGCATGGCCGAAGGCTGGACGCGCTTGATCGCGGCGAGGAAATCCTCGCGGGTCACGCACAGATCGTCGAGAACCTCGGGCGGGATCGTGCCCTCCTCGAGATTGAGGCGCGGCATGAAGCGGCGCACCGCCTCGATCGCCGCCTCGCGGGTCAGGGCGGCCAGGTCCGCGCCGACAAAGCCATAGGTGGTCCGGGCCAGTTCGGTGAGGTCGACCTGCTCGGCGAGCGGCATGCCGCGTGTATGGATGCCCAGGATCTCCCGCCGGCCGCGTTCGTCCGGCACGCCGACGATGATCTCGCGGTCAAAGCGGCCAGGACGCCGCAGCGCCTCGTCGAGCGCCTCGGGCCGGTTGGTCGCGCCGATGACGACGAGGTTGGTGCGCGCCTCCAGCCCGTCCATCAGCGTCAACAACTGCGCGACCAGCCGCTTCTCGGTCTCGCCCTGGACCTGGCCGCGCTTGGGCGCGATCGAATCGAGTTCGTCGATGAAGAGGATGCTGGGTTGGGCCTTGGTCGCCTGCTCGAATATCTCGCGCAGCTTGCGCTCCGACTCGCCATAAGCGGAACCCACGATTTCGGGTCCATTAATGAGGAAGAATTCGGCGCTGCTTTCATTGGCGACCGCCTTGGCGAGGCGGGTCTTGCCGGTGCCTGGCGGGCCGTGCAGCAGGACTCCGCGCGGCGGATCGACGCCGAGGCGCTGGAACAGCTCGGGATAGCGCAGCGGCAGCTCGATCATCTCGCGCAGCTGGTCGATGGTGTCCGCCATGCCGCCGACATCGTCATAGGTCACGTCGGCACGGCGGCTCTCGCGCGGCTCCTCATATTCCGGGCGCAGCTCGATTTCGGTCGACGCATCGATATGGACGAAACCGCGCGGTATGGTCGAAACGACGGTCAGCCGGATTTCCTGCAGCGCATAGGCAGGCGCTGTGAACATCCGGCGCAGTTCCGGGGGCATGTTGCTGCGATCGACCTGCTGCTGCCCGGCGGTGGCGACAACGTCGCCAGCGGCCAGGGGACGGTCCGCGAACACGCGTTTCAGGGCGTCGGGATTGCCCTGCAGCCGCAGATTCTCCTGGGCGGGCGCAAACACCACGCGCTGCGCGGGGCGCGATTCGGCCTTCGCGATCATGACGAAATCGCCCGATCCGACTCCGGCATTGGCGCGTTGCAGTCCATCGAGGCGCAGCACGTCCAGCCCTTCGTCCTCGCGGTAGGACAAGATGACCCGCGATGGCGTCGAACGCTTGCCGATGATCTCGATCATGTCGCCTTCCAAGAGGCCCAGCTCGGTCATGACGGCCGCAGGCATGCGGGCCATCCCTCTCCCGCTGTCTTCCGGCCGGGCATTGGCGACCTGGATGCGGCGGCCGCGGGGCTGTTCTTCGGTCATTGCGGAGTCGTCCCGATTATTTCTGCACGTCAGACATAGGGTGCCATTTCATGAACGCAATTGTACCGCTAAATGATCCGCCCAAAGTACCACCAATGATAAGACTCGCGCTGCCGAGCGTTATGCGCAATAATTGTGCAGTGCAGCGAGATGGGAGATATAGCACCATGCGGCGCCTGCCACCGTTAACAGCGCTCGAAGCGTTTCTCCAGGTCGCGCGCACCGGATCGGTGAAGGCGGCCGCGGCGGAACTCGCGCTTTCGACACCGGCGCTCAGCCGCCGGGTGCAGGCGCTTGAGCGGTTTCTCGGCATGACATTGTTCGAGAGGCGGCATCAGCAGATGGAGCTGAATGCCGACGGCCAGCGGCTGATGGCCGAAATCGCGCCGGTGCTGGACGGGCTGGCGGCGGCTATCGAAAACGCTGTCAGCGGACCGCGCGAACTGCGCCTGCGACTCGGCGTCCTGTCCCTGTTTGCCGGGCAGCGCCTGTTGCCACGCATACCGGACCTGCGGAAGTTCCATCCCGAGCTGCACCTGGACATCGACACGAGCCCGCTGGCGCTGTCGCGGCTCGGCGATGGGCTGGATGCGGCCATCATCCTGACCCAGGAGCCGGACGCCGGTTTCTATACGAAGGAACTCGACCACGACGAAATCTATCTGATCGCCGCCCGCCTGCGCACGGAAGGTCGCAACGCCATAACCAAGCCGAGCGACCTGAACGAGGAAACCATCCTGATTCATCGCGACATGCCCAAGCTGTTCGAGGTGTGGAAGGACGCCATTGGCCTGCCGGATCTCGAGCCCCGGTCGATCGAACATTATGATTCGGGTCAGCTCATGCTGGAGGCGGCGGCGCAGGGGCTCGGCGTTGCGCTGATGCATGGCCGACACTTCGAATATGCCCATGATCCGCGTCTCGCCCGGCTTTTCGATTTGAAGATCGAGAGCCCTTACCGGTATTTCTTCGTCTGTCGGCCGCGGGCCATGGAGAACAAGGCAGTCCGCCTTTTTCACGATTGGCTGGTATCTTCTGAAATCTGACAGGTATCGAGGTTCGTAAAATGTGCAGGTGCGGAACGATTTTTAAACTGTAAGCCAGTTATCACTTTCTCAGCGCACGAGAGATACTCAAGAAAGCCTGTTGATGTCGGACCAGATCAAAGTACTGATTGACGGGGATCGAGGGGCGGTGGCGTTTGGCTGTGCGAGTCTCGGTGGGGCTGCAGCGGGATGAAACACGCGCCCGTCGACCTTGCATCGTCCGATGCCCCATCGCCTGACCGGCCTTCGTCGCCGTGCGTCTGTGCGCACGACGTGGGCGCCGACCATGGCGCCGACCATATGGTGCGCGCGCTGATCGCCGACGAGCTGGAGGCGATCCGCGAAGTGCTGGAGGAAGTCGGCATGCACCTGTGCATCGATCCGGTCATGATCGAGCGATATAGCATGGTGCTGCAGGGGATCGACGAACTGGCCCAGCGCAATGAGAATCTGGCGCGGATATTGCGCGCGGGCGCGATGGAGCCCGCAATCCAATCGGTTTCGCTGGAGAGCTTGCGCAGTCGTCTGCTTGACGGGGTTGCGGCCTGTCGTGTCGACCCGCCGGCCATTGGATAAGCCGCCTGAAAATCCATCCGATTTTGCGCCCAATTCATTTCGCCGACACAAAAACTCATCGCAAAGGCTTTACCAGAGCGTCGCAAGCGTTCTAGACCGTCCACCAACCGCAACAGCTCAAGCGAGATCATGACCGCACCCGCGCACGCCCTTGCCGACAGCCGCAGCAAAGCCTCCGATTATCTCCGTTTCCTTCGGGCATGGGTGCAGCGCCCGCGTCAGACGGCGTCGATCGTGCCGAGCAGTCCGCATCTCGGCCGGATGATGGCGGCGCAGATCGAACCGGACGGCGGACCTGTCATGGAACTGGGCGGAGGGACGGGCGCCCTTACCCGGCAGATTCTCGCCACCGGCCTGCCGCGCGATCAGCTGGAAGTCGTGGAAATCAATGGCCACTTCGCGCGCGAACTGCGCATCGCCTTTCCCGGCGTTCACATCCTGGAGACGCCCGCCGAATCCGTGAGCCAGCATGCGATCGGTCAGGTTGGCAGCTATCAGGCCGTCATCAGCGGCCTTCCCATGCTGGCGATGGGCGTGAGCCAGCAGCAGGCCATCCTCGCGGAAGCCTTTCGCCTGCTCTCACCGGAGGGTGCGTTCATCCAGTTTACCTATTCCCCGCGCCATCCGTTCCGGCGGGAGGTGGTGGAGGCGCTCGGTCTCCGGGCCACCCGCATCGGCAGCATCTTGCGAAACGTGCCGCCCGCGACGGTCTTCCGTATCGACAGAAGCGCAGCCGAGGATTGACCTCCGGCCCCGCCGGGCCTAATCGGCGCCCCGTTAGGGTTCCCGTGGCAGCACGGGTGAAAAGGGAAGCCGGTGGGAACCCGGCGCTGTTCCCGCAACTGTAACCGGTGAGTTTCGCCTCATCCAAAGCCACTGGGTCCGCAAGGGCTCGGGAAGGCGAGGCAGCGAACGATGACCCGGAAGTCAGGAGACCTGCCTTAACAGTCTGTCCTTCCCCGGTCGGGATGTGCCGGTTGAACGAGGCTGAAACCCTCGCGTGACGACGTCAGGAAACGGGCTGTGGCCCGGTGCCGGTCGCTGCGCTGCGACTCCGCCGGTCGCCGCCCCGCGTTAAGGGGTATGTTGAATGGACTATCGGAAACTTGTTTTGTCGGGCGCATGCAGCGCCGCGATCGCCCTTGCCCTCGCGCCGGTATCGGCATGGGCCGAGGATGCCGACGCGGAAATCGTTGTCACCGCGACCGGCGCGCCGCAGGAGCGCGACACGGCCGGGCAGGCCATCACGGTCATCAGCAGCGACATGATCGAAACCCGGCAGGCCGTGTCGCTCGCCGAACTGCTGGCGACGACGCCCGGCGTCACCTATTCGCGCTCCGGCGGTCCGGGCGGGCTGACTGCGGTGCGCATCAGGGGCGCGGAGGACAGCCACACGCTGACCCTTATCGACGGCGTGCGGATCAACGATCCCTCCTCGACCGGCGGGTCGTTCGATTTCGGCAATCTGCTGTCGCTGGTCGTCGACCATGTCGAGGTTCTGCGCGGCGCCAATTCCGTGCCCTGGGGCAGCCAGGCCATCGGCGGCGTCGTCAACATCTCGACCGAGGCGCCCACCCAAGACCTGTCGGCCCGCGCCAGCGCCGAATATGGCTATAAGGATGCGGTCAATCTCGCGGGCCATGTCAGCGGCACCTCCGGCCCGGTTTCGGCGAGCCTGGGCGGCGGGTATTTCCGCGACGACGGTGTCTCGGCCTATCGTTTCGGAACGGAGCGCGACGGCTATCGCCAATATGCGCTGACGGGCCGGGTCGGCATTGCCATCGGTCCAGATGCTGGCCTCGATTTCCGGGCCTATTATGCGGACAGCCGGCGGGACAGCGATGGATTCCCGCCGCCTGATTATCTTTTTGCCGACACCCCAGGTTATGCGACAACAAAGGAACTGGTCGCCTATGCCGGCGCGCACTTCGGCCTGCTGGACGGCGCGCTTAGCAACCGGCTTTCCTTCACGCTGACCAATGTCGATCGTGACCTTTTCGATACGGTGGATCCGTTCAACAACGGGTTGTTCCGCGGCGTGGTGCAGCGGATCGAATATCGGGGCGATGCGGAGATCACCAAAGGCATCCGGGCAGTCTTCGGCGCGGAGCATGAGTTCAGCCGGGTGAAGGACGGATTCACCCGCAATTCGACGACGGCGGACAGCGGCTTTGCGCAACTGGTGCTGACGCCCGTTCGCCAGATCACACTGACTGGCGGCATCCGCGTCGATGACTATCGCACCTATGGCACCAAGACGACCTTCGCGGCCAATGCGGCCTGGCGCCCCACGGACAGCCTCACCTTGCGCGCGAACTATTCGGAAGGGTTCAAGGCGCCGTCGCTGTACCAGCTCTATAGCTTTTACGGAAATAGCGCTCTGCTGCCGGAAACCTCGCGCAACTATGAAGTGGGCGCAGAGCAGCGGCTGATCGGCGGCCGGGCGGTTGTGGGCCTGACGCTATTTCAGCGCGACACGACCAATCTTATCGACTTCCTCTCCTGCTTCGGCCTTACCACGGGGGCTTGTGCGGGGCGGCCCAATGGCCTTTTTGACGGCGTATATGCAAATGTCGGCCGCGCCCGCGCGCAGGGTGTAGAGGCGACGCTGCTGGTCCGGCCGGTGGATGGACTGACGATGGAGGCAAACTATACCTATGCCGACTCCGAGGACCGGCTGACCGGCTTGCGGCTGCTGCGCCGTCCGCAGCACAGCTTTAACGCCTCAGTCGACTGGGAAGCGGTCAAGGACGTGAAACTGGGGGCGACGGTGCATAGCATGAGCAGCAGCGAGGACATCGACTACCAGACATTTGCCCCGACCACGCTGGGCGCCTACACGCTGGTGGGCCTGCGGGCGTCGGTGGCCATTGGCGAGCATTATGAGCTCTATGGCCGCGTCGAGAATCTGTTCGATGAGAAATACGAGATGGTGTCCGG
>Ga0207641_10001775_pt1 | contig 20771 bp, 18 predicted proteins | sample KBSSwiS62_FD_184306 | JGI IMG/M metagenome (GOLD analysis project Ga0207641, IMG submission 184306) | Switchgrass rhizosphere microbial communities from Kellogg Biological Station, Michigan, USA - KBS Switchgrass S6-2 (SPAdes) (version 2) | ecosystem: Host-associated > Plants > Roots >... | reverse complement strand
ACGGACGCGCTGAGCAAACTCCAGCCACCGCAGAGCACGGCGGCGTGCTCGGCGTCGGATGCGTCTTCGTGCGCGCAGGCCGCGGCTAAACTGCTGCCGATCATTCTGGGCGATTCGCCAATGATCGAGAATTTGCGCAAGCTGACGGACGAAATCGGGGGGCGGGTTAGCGGCACTCCGGAAATGTCCGAAGCGGTGCAGTGGGGCGTGGCGGGGTTTCGCACCGCTGGCGTGGACGTGCACACGGAAAAGTACAAGTTGCCGGTGATGTGGAAAGAAGGAGCGACGCGGCTCATCATTACTGCGCCAGCATTGGCAACTGCTGGAGACGCATCACTGCGCGCCGTCTCCGAGGGCTGGGCGCCGGGCACGACGCGCGAAGGCATCGAGGCGAACGTGATCGACATCGGCGATGGCGGCGATGCGGAAATTTCACGCGCGGGAAATCTCAAGGGCGCAATCCTGCTCGTCCATAGCCAGATAGGTTCCACATGGCCCGATCTTTTCAACGAATACATGCGGCCGCCGGGAATCATTGTGCGAGCAGTGAAAGAAGGAGCCGCCGCCATCTTGTGGATGGGAGCACGCGAACGACTGCTGCTTTATCGCCACACCAATTCGCTGAACGGCGAAGTCGACAAAATCCCGCAAGCCGTGGTCGCGCGGGAAGACGCGCTTCGGCTGGCGCGCCTGGTTTTGGCGGGTCAAGGTTCCAGCCCGGGAAAAGTCCGTGTAAAGCTGACGATGCCCAACGGAATCAGCGGGCCGGTGGAGCAGGAAAATGTCGTCGGGGAAATTCGCGGATATGAAAAACCCGACGAAGTGGTCATTCTGGGCGCGCATCTGGATTCGTGGGAACTTGGTACGGGTGCACTGGACAACGGGTGCAATGCGGCGCTGGTGATTGAAGCGGCGCGCGCGATCAAGGCCATGGGCGTGCTGCCCAAGCGGACCATCCGCTTTATTTTATTCAGCGGCGAGGAGCAAGGCACCATCGGCTCGCACGAATATGTGAAAGCACACGCCGCCGAATTGGACAAAATTCGTGCAGTGATTGTTTTTGACGAGGGCAGCAGCCGTACTACGGGGTTTTCGCTGGGCGGCCGCACCGACACCGATGCACCACTTCGGAAAATCCTCATGCCGCTCGAAACCTGGAATGTCGACGCACACACACCCGATGCCTCCTTTGGCACCGACAACTTTGATTTTCTGCTGGAGGGCGTGCCAACATTCGTAGCCAACCAGGAAGTTTCGAATTATCTGGCTAACTACCATGCGGCGTCCGACACGTTCGACAAGGTGGATCAGCGCGAACTGAAGATGAACACGGTGATCGCCGCGCTTACGGCATGGGGAATCGCCGACCGCAGTGAGCCAATCGGCAAGCGCCTGACGCGCGCCGAACTCGATGTGATGGTGAAACAGACCGGCCTGGACCAGCAGATGCAGATCTTGGGTTATTGGGAGCAATGGCAAAGCGGAGCGCGAGGCCGCAAACCATAGACGATATACTCAAGTAGTGAGCCGAATGTCCCCATCCACAACGCAACCGACAGAGACCGCGGGCACCGGCGGTCAGATCCTTGCGATCGACTACGGCCGGACGCGCATCGGCTTGGCTATTGCTGACGCACAGCACGGCGTCGCGCAGCCGCTGGCCACTCTGGAACGCATCAACCGGAATGAAGACATGCGACGGCTGCGCGAACTGGCGCGCGACCATTCCGTGAAATTTGTCGTGGTCGGTTTGCCGCTGCGGCTCGACGGGACTCGAGGCGAAATGGCCGAAGAGGCGGAGCGATTCGCGCAACGCGTGCGCAAACAAATGGGCGTCCCGGTAGAAATGGCCGATGAGCGATTGACCAGCTGGGAAGCCGAACGGCAGCTGGAAGAACAATTTGGGCGCAAGTCGAAATTGACCGATTCCGCATCCAAGAAGAAGCTTGTTGAGAGAGTTTCCGTGGACTCCATGGCAGCGGCTATTATCTTGCGCGACTATCTGCAACGCCGAACCCCCGCCTCCGAAGGCGTCGCCGAATGAAATTTCTGGCCAGACTTTTCCTACTATTTCTGCTGATCGCAGCCGTCGCCGTGGGTTATTTGTGGTACTGCGTGGAAAAACCGTTTGGAACTTATCCGGCGGAAGGCATCTTTGTAGATATTGCGCACGGCGCCTCGCGGCGCAACGTGGCGCGGCAGCTAGAGAGAGAAGGCGTGGTGCGCAGCGCCATCGCTTTCGAGATTTACGCACGGCGCCATCCCAAGCGCACGCTGCAAGCCGGCGAATATTTTTTCGATCACGCCATCAGCGGCAAAGATGTTTTCTCGACCATCGCCAGCGGCAATGTGTACCGGCGGCCGTTTACGGTGCGCGAAGGCGAAACGATGTTTGACATCGCGCGCGAATTGGAAGCGGGCAAGTTCATGGCGGCGGACGATTTTCTGGCTGCGGCGAGAAATCCGGAACTGGTCCACGATCTTGTGCCGCATGCCAAGACGCTGGAAGGCTTCCTTTTCCCGGCAACCTATAATTTGCCGCGGCATCCAGTGGCCAAGGAACTGGTAGCGGAGATGACGCAAGAGTTTCGCGAACAGTGGTCGCAAATCGATCCTGCGAAGTCCGACCCGACCGGAATCGGCCATGGGCATCCTTTGCTTTCCACCGTCACGCTAGCTTCTTTAGTGGAAAGGGAAACACCGAAGCCGGAGGAGCGATTGCTGGTCGCCGGGGTATTCGAGAATCGCTTGAAAAAAGGGATGCTGCTGCAATGTGATCCTACGGTGATTTACGCCCTCGAGCAGGATGGCCGCTACAATGGTTCGCTGACTACTAAAGACCTGCACGTCGAATCCCCGTACAATACTTATATGCATGGCGGACTGCCTCCTGGGCCGATCGGCAACCCCGGCGCAATCTCTCTGCGCGCAGCGCTTACGCCAGCGGAGACGCCGTATCTTTATTTCGTGGCCAACACGCAGGGCGGACATTTTTTCAGCGCGACACTGGCTGAGCATAACCAGAACGTGAATCGATATCGCCGTCTGTTGACCGGGCAGCCCGCCGATCCGCCGCAGGCTCCGCCGGCACAAAATTCGCGCAAAAATCCTCAAGGCAAGAAGCGCAAGGGATCAGGCAGATGACCGAAGTATTGCAAACCAAGAAGGCCATGATTCTTCGTGCGGCTGCGGCCATCGGCGCGGAGAGGTGGACACCGGCGGAAATTGATCAGCTGCGCAGAAAACTTCTTGCCGACCACGGCGCTGAAGGCAAAACAGGCAACGATTACATCGTGGAAGTCCTGGAATCGGCAGGATGGAAAGTTGCGCTTACGCAGCAGGAAGAGGCCGAAGACCAATTCGAGGAAGAGTTCGAGGACCTGCTACATTTCAAAACGCTGGGCGACGCGGAAGTCAGCCTGATGCGGCTGGACGAACTGCTGCGGCGATTCCGAGCGCACGGAGAAAAAGCGGCGGCGGAGCGCGTGCTAGAGATTGGGCGGCTGGGTAAACGGCGCGCGGAAATGATCTCGCGAAACCACAAAGTGGAAGCGCACAAGCGACAGGAAAAAGAGGAAATCGCCAACTGGTTTCGCGTCTGGTTGGAAAACCCCGACGCCTTTTTTGATTGGGTAGAAGTGCGTAAGCAGGCGCCGGATTTTCGGGCGAGATTTCCTGAATCGGAAAACGAGGAATGAGCGGCCCGGCAAACGGTTCGGCCACCGGCGAAGCACTGGGCCTTCCCGCATTTTCCCTGGATGTGCAGGCGCTGGATCTGGGCGCGGACATCAAAGCCGTCGGCCTGGAACTGCTGGAAACCGAGAGCCGCGAACCGGTGCGTGGCGAGCGAGCGGCGGAATTCTGGGCAGCGACGTTGCCCCTGCTGGCCAACGGCGAACCCTTGGTGCTGGATTTTTTCAGTCACCTGGAGCGCGTGCGTGAATTCTGTGCCAGCCACAAAATTGACTTTCGCGAGACCGGGTCGCGCAGTCTGGTGATTTCGCGGCCTTCGCAGGAACAGTTGCAACAACTTTCTGAAAGGTTTGCGGCCGAGACTTTCGCGTTGCGCAGCGGTGAGCGCACCAAGGAAGAGGACGCAGAATTAGCAGACGGACTCTCCGGCCGGGGCGTGGATGCTTATCAAGCTGCGTATAAACGTTATTCGTTTTGCGCGATTTGCGAAATAGACGACGGGTGGGTAACGCTGCTGAGCGAGACATTGTGGCCCAGCGAGGTAGTGCGGCGGCTGCGGCCGGCGGCGCAATCTTTTCACGTGCATATTGCCAGGCCGAATTGAGAAAACTGGTTTCAGCAAGAAGACCCAAATAAGGAATCAACCGAATTGACGGCTCTGCGAGTGGTTGCTAGATTGCTATATTTGGGCTGAAATGTGCGAAAAATACTGAGAAAACAAGCCAATTGGTGGATGGTGGTGGCGACACTGGCGGCCATTTCCGGCGGGTGTGGCGGGAATGTTTCGAAGAATACCACCGTAAAGGGGGCGCAACGGCCCGTGGCATTGGATGCTACACGCGAGGAGCTGCTCGAGAAATACAACGCGTTTGCGGCTAGCGTAAACACCGTGAATTCGACGGTGGAATTGAAGACCACGGCGGGATCGAAATACTCCGGACTGATTCAGGAGTATCACGAGGTCAAAGCATTTTTGCTGGCGGCGAGGCCCGCGAACGTGCGCATGGTGGGGCAGGCGCCGGTGATCGGCAAAACGATTTTCGATATGGCAAGCGACGGGAACGAATTTCATGTGTGGCTGCCGACCAAGAACAAATTTCTGGTGGGCGAAGTGGCCTTGGAGCGGACCAGCGAAAAGCCGCTGGAGAATTTGCGGCCGCAACATTTGCTCGACGCGCTGCTGTGGCAGGAGATTCGCAAGGAAGAAACCGTGCTGCTCGAAGAGTTCAATGATGAGACCGCGCGTTACTACGTGCTGACGCAACTGCGCGGCGGGCGGTCCACGGAAATTTACCGCAAGATCTGGTTCGATCGCGCAGACCTGAGCATCGCGCGGCTGCAGTTTTTCGGCCCGAAGGGCGTGCTACTTTCCGACGTGCGCTATTCGAATTGGCAGGCGCTGACGGACGCGCCATTGCCCGCGAATGGTCCGGCGCAATTTCCGCGCGCGTTGCACATTGACCGCCCGCACGACGACTATAAGCTGGACATTCAGATAACGAAAGTGGTTCTGAACAGCGAACTCGAGGCTGCGCGTTTTCAGCTGCCTCAGCCGGCCGGTGCAGAACTGGTGCGCGTGACCGGGAACGGCCCAAATTCCAAACCTGCCGCGCAGAGCAATCAACCATGATGGGCGAACTGATCGTCCGCAATCTGTTCCACCGCCCGGTGCGCACATTTATCGGGATTCTGGCCATTGCGGTCGAGGTTTCCCTGGTTGTGTTGGTGGTCGGTCTCGTCACCGGCCTGCTTGCGGAAACCGCAAAGCGCATTGAGGGCGTTGGCGCGGATATCGTCGTGCAACCGCCGGCGGCTTCTATTTTGCTGGGATTCAGCGGCGCACCGATGCCGATCAAAATCGCCGACAAGCTGAAAGAATTGAAATACGTGCAGGACGTCGCGCCCACTCTGCTGCAGTCCAACTCGGCCGGCGGCGTGGAAGTGATTTACGGAATTGATCCAGAAAGTTTTCGCGCGGTGTCGGGCGGGTTTGTGTTCCTGGCGGGCCACGATTTCGAGGGGCCAAACGACATCCTGGTAGACGACTGGGCGGCGCGCGCGAAAAGATTGAAAGTGGGCGACTCCTACAATCTTTTTAACAACGACTGGCACGTGGCAGGAATCGTGGAGCACGGCAAGGGCGCACGCGTTTTCGTACCGATCGCGACGTTGCAAGACCTGATCGGGGCGCACGACAAAGCTTCCATCTTCTGGATCAAATGCACTCGGCCGGAGCACACGGACGACCTGATGGCGGACATTGGGCGGGAGCTGCCGGGCTATACCGTGCGCCCCATCAAAGAAATGCTTTCGATTTACACCTCGACGAACATCCCGGGGCTGCAGATTTTTATAGATGCCATGATCGCGCTCGCTGTTTCCATCGGACTCCTGGTCATTTTTCTGACCATGTACACCACGGTGATCGAACGGACGCGCGATATAGGTGTGCTGAAATCGCTGGGCGCCAATTCGCCGTTCATCGTTCGGACTCTGCTGATGGAATCGGCATTGCTTTGTCTAGCCGGCATCGCGGCGGGCGTGGGGCTCAGCTATGCGGCGCGCAGCGTCTTTTTGCAGATTTTCCCGACGCTTTCGATTCGCATCACCCCGGAGTGGATCCTGCGGGCCGGTGTGATCGCGCTTCTTGGAACCGTTGTCGGAGCGAGTTATCCGGCGTGGGTGGCCAGCAAAAAAGATGCAGTCGAGGCTTTGACGTTTGATTAAACCTGAATTTGCGAAAGGCCGGTTTGCTAGGCACTGATGACAATCGCAGCTACAATACCAGCGCCGCAGGTGGCAACTCAGGGCGCTGATGGAAGGAATACAGGGAAGCGAAGCGTGGAGCCGATACTCAAGACGGAAAATTTGTGGAAGCTCTACCACGCGGGCAGAGTGGAAGTTCCAGCGCTGCGCGGAGTTAATTTTGAAGTGCTGCCAGGCGAATCGGTTGCGGTCATGGGGCCGTCGGGATGCGGCAAGTCTTCGCTGCTATACGTGATTGGCGGGCTGGCCAAAGCTTCGCGTGGAAAAGTTCTGGTGGACGGCAACGACCTGACCGAACTGAGCGACGCGGCGCGCACAAAACTGCGGCGCAGCAAAATCGGATTTGTGTTTCAGCGCTTCAACCTGCTGCCGACGCTTACAGCGAAGGGCAACATCGCGATCGCGCAATATATTCATGGGGACGGGTTCGATCCGCACCGCTTTGACGTCGTCACCAAGATGCTGGGACTTGGCGGCCGGCTGAGCCACAAGCCTTCGGAAATGTCCGGGGGCGAACAGCAACGTGTGGCTATAGCGCGCGCCATCATCAATGAGCCGAAAATACTGCTGGCGGACGAGCCTACCGGAAATCTCGACACCAAGAATTCGGAAGTCGTTTTGCAAATGCTGCGACAGTTGAACAAAGACCTGGGCCAGACGATCGTGATGATCACACACAATCCGGAGGCGGTAACGAATTTTGACCGGGTGGTGCACATGCGCGACGGCGTCATCGTGGACGGGGTGCCGGCGGACTGACATGGCGGGACCCGGTCAAATCCTTTCGCGGATTTTCTTTTGGTCCTACGAGCGCGGCTCCTGGCAATACGACCTTGCGGTTATCGCGATCCTCGTTTTTGTGTTGCTGACACCGGCGCGCTGGTTCCGCGATCAGCCGACGCGGGTCATGCCGGCTGCGTCCGCGCAGGTTGAGCTGCTGAGCGAATCTGGCAATCAGCAGACGTACAAAGTGGATGCGCGGATTTTGACGCCGCCAGAACAAATGCCGCAACTGCAGAATGAACTCCACCGTGCGCTGCAACGGGCGCAAGCCACGCTGCAGAACGGGCGCTTTGAAATCACCAATGTGGAAGCGGTGCGCGATGAGCAGGGTGGCGTCACCGCGTATCAGGTCTCTCTTCGCAAGAAATAGATAGGCAATTCGTCTTATCCCACTTCAGCAATTGAGCAACTTGAGGCGTACACGGCGCGTCTCTTCAGTGTGCTACGATGATTTCAGGGGAATTTCCTTTCTCTGCTAGATTATGCAACCGAAGGCCGCCGCCAAAAGCCAGTTAAAGCTCTGTGCGATTCTTCCGCTCTTGCTGTTTTTCCCGTTGCTGCCTGATTCACAATCCGCCCAAAAGTGGACGTTGGAAACCGCGCTGGACCGGATGGACGCGGGTGCGCGCGATTTTCGTACGCTTACTGCAAACGTGGAGCACATCAAATACACCGACGTGGTGAAAGACACATCCACCGAAGCGGGACAGATGTGGCTGCAGAAAAAGGATGAAAAGATGCGCATCGAGTTTGCTAAGCCCGATCAGCGCACCATCCTGCGAACCGGGAATTCGCTGGCGATTTATAACCCCAAAATCAATCGCGTCGAGGAATACGATCTCGGCAAAGACCGAGCACTGGTGGACCAGTATGTGCGGCTGGGATTTGGCACGCGCAGCGAAGACCTGAAAAAGAGTTTCGACGTGTCGTTTTCCGGCGAACAGGATCTGGACGGCAGGAAAACGCTGTTGCTGGAACTGACGCCCAAAACGGAGCAGGTGCGCACGCAAATCAGCAAGATCCAGATGTGGGTGGACGAGTCGGCGTGGCTGCCACTGCAGCAGAAATTTTATGAAGCGGGTTCCGGCGATTACTTCATTTTTCATTACAGCGACATCAAGAAAAACCTGAAGATCGAGGAATCCCGCTTCAAATCGGACTGGCCGAAGAACGCGACGAAGATCAAGCCACGCGGCTGACCTTCGTTGCGGGCCCGGCATTGCGTTCGCGCTCCAGCAGCGTTTGCTTGCGCGAAATTCCCCAACGATAACCTGCGAGATTTCCATCGGTGCGCACCACGCGATGGCACGGCACGACGATGGAGACGGGATTTGTTGCGCATGCGCGTGCGACCGCGCGAACTGCACCCGGCTTACCCAGTGCTTTCGCCACTTGCGAATATGTTCGCGTGGCGCCGCGCGGAATGCGTTGCAGTTCCTGCCACACGCGGCGCTGAAACGCAGTCGACTGCAAATCCAGCGGTAACTCGCGACGCGGAGCGCTTCCTTCCACGCGGGCCACAATCTCCTCCACCCATTCCGAGAATCCGCCCTTTTCGGCCACGATTTCCGCGCGCGGATATTCTTCCCGCAGCTCGCCTGCCAGTTTAGCCGTGGCATCTCCCAGATAAACGGCGGAAACACCGCGTTCGGTCGCCGCCACCAACACTTCACCCAAGCTGGATTTCGCTGTCGTATATTTGATTCGCATTCCCTTTCCTCCCTTTTGATATGTCGCGGGCGTCATGCCCAATTGCGCGTCGCTGCGCTCGTAAACGCGGCTAGCCGAACCGTAGCCCGTTGCGTACAACGCATCCGCGATGCTGCTGCCCGAGCGCAGCAACCGCTTGAATCGTTTCAAGCGCAGCGCCGCCGCCAATTCCTTAGGATTTAGTCCCGTTTGTTGCCGAAAGGCACGGCGCAACGCATCGGTTCGTACGCCTACTTTTCGAGCCAGGGTGTTTACGTTGACTGGCTCGTCGATTTCGTTCTCCAGCACTTGCGCAGCGCGTTTCACGATCAGCACGCTGGCCGGAATGCTGTCGGGCTTGCAACGGCGGCAGGGACGATAGCCTTCTTTTTCCGCTTCCTGCCTGGTTTGAAAAAACAGTGTATTGGTTCGCAGCGGACGCCGTGCCGGGCAACTGGGCCGGCAGTAGATGCTCGTCGAACGCACTGCGAAAAAGAAAGATCCGTCCGCCTGGCCGTCGCGCGCCAGTACCGCGCGCCAATAACGTGCATCCTGGCCGCTTGGCTTTCCCCGACTAGGGTTTCGTTCCGTGTTCATAAGCGCCAAATTACAGCAACGAGGAGGGAGTTGCTATCCGGAAACTGCGTTCAAACCAAAATCGCCTGCAGAGCGGCGGATCTAGGCTTCTCCAGGCACGGGCACTGCGCTGCTCACTTCGGGCACTTCACGGTGCGGCGCTGTAATCACCAACACAACGGCAGTCAGAATGACCGCTCCAGCCCACAGAGTTCTACCTGAAAGACCCTCGGCTCCGAAGCCCCAGCCGATTAGCAGAGCTACGATGGGATTCACAAAGGCGTAAGTGGCTACGCGCGCGGCGGTGCTCTTCTTCAGGATGTACAGATAGGCGCTGAAGCCGACGCACGAACCGAAAACAACCAAATAGGCGGCGGCAAGCCAAGCACGCGGCGTCACGCTTGCCAGATGAAAGCGCGCTCCTTCGCCGGTCAGCAAGCCGACAATCCACAGCGCGGCTCCTCCGCACAAAGCTTGCATACCGGCGCCGAGCAGCGGTGAACTCGGCAGCGAGCCGTGCTTTGAGTAGAGCGAGCCGCAAGCCCAAGAAAGCGAAGCTAGCACCAGCACCACGGCGCCGACTGGATTCACGCGCCCAGAGTTTCCCAAGCGCGCCGGGCCTACCAGAATCAACAGTCCCGCTAAGCCGATCACGATTCCGACCAGGACGCGCGCCGACGGCTTGTGCCCGCCTGGGCGCAGCCAGTCAACAAGAACCATCCAGAGGGTGACCGTCGCCACCAGAAGCGCCGTTATTCCCGAGGGAACGCTCTGCTCCGCCCAGCAAACTCCACCGTTACCGCCAAAAAGTAGCAGGACACCGGTAATGGCAGCGGTCACCCACTGTGCCTTGGTGGGCCGAGTTCCGTTTTTGCGGAATAAAAGATAAAGGATCACCCCAGCGCCAATGTGCCTCGTTCCGGCAAGCAGCAGCGGAGGAAAGGACCCCAGCCCTATGCGTATTGCGAAATAAGTGCTGCCCCAGATGACATAAACGGCGAAGAAGCTGGCAATTACCAAAAGTGATGGCGAGGCTCGGTGCGGGAAAATCGAAGAAGCGGCTGGCGCCGAGTGGCGCTTAGCTTCTGAAGTGACCTGGGAAGAAATAGCCATAAAGAAATCTAGAGGGTCCGGACGGAAACGTCGAGCGCCAAAATGGAACGGCAATTGTAGAGGCAACCCACGACCCCGTACTAAAACTAAGTGTTAGACGATAGGACACTTAGGCGGATTTCCACAGGTTGACGCTTCTGTTCCGTAAGTGGCATCCTCACAGTCCGCTTCGGTACACGGTTTGGGGTATGGGCTTTGTTCCGTATTTGAGCAGTCTGCTAGGCGACACGAGAAGGCGATTGCGCTATCTTTCATCGCGCTGAGGGCAAGATGAACGCATCCAGCCAAGCTGTCAGGAAAGAAGAGGAATACCCGGCTCGACCGGTTTCCTTGGGACCGCAGCCCATTCCAGCTCTTGCCGGAACGTCGGGCTTGGGCGCTCCGGCGATTGGCGCGCCGCGGGTTCCTTCCCTGCGAGTTATGCCATTACTACCCGTCACTCCGGTGCGACGCTTCGCTCGCGTGCCAACGCACGCGGTAGGCGTATTCCCGGAACAACGGGAATACCCGCGTGCCAGCCTGAGACTTCCGCTGCGGTTGCGCTGCGTCAACGGACGCACCGAGGATTCTCCAATTACGTTGGTTACCCGAGACATCAGTTCCTCCGGCGTATTCTTTCTCTGTCCGCGCAACCTGGCTGTGCAAACTGCGATTGAACTGGAAGTTGTCCTGGTCAGCCGGCCCCTGGGCCGCGGCAACGTGGTGATTGTCAGCAAGGCGCGCGTCAAGCGCACCGAGCCCGCCGCAATGCCGGGTTGGTTCGGAATCGCCGCGTCGTTTGAGGATCTGGAATTCGATCGCGACGACAACATTCCCACACGATACTTCAGCGTCTAACCACGCGGCAAAATCAACTGCAAATTTCGCATCCGCCCGAGCGAAAGATCGGATTACGACTTTCCACAGGTTCACGCTTGCGTTACTTTCTTATCCCCCAGTACACTCCTTCCAGACAGATTCTGCGGGTTTCTCCAACCTCTGGAGTTCTTTGCCTGCGGAACGGGGTTGTCACGGGGGGATTGTGAAAATATTAATGACGTGCGCCGTTCAGATGGCGCTGTACCTGCTTTTGGCAGTAAGCGCCTGGGGACAGGCGCAGTTCACTACCGGCAGCGTGCAAGGCGATGTGCTCGACGAAAAAGGCGGCAGCGTCGCGGGCGCATCGGTAGAAATCAAGAATCTCGACACCAACTTCACTCGCACGGAAACCACCAACACCGACGGTCATTTTCAGTTTCTAAACCTGACGCCGGGGCGCTACACCCTTACGATAACGAAGGCCGGCTTCGCCACCATTCTGCAGGAAAACGTGAATTTGACCGTTGGGCAGGTGCTTACGATCCCGGTGACCGTGAGAGTTTCCACGGTTTCGCAGCAGATCGTCGTTTCGGATGTTCCAGTGATCGAACTCACCAAAACCGAATCGTCGTCGACGCTATCGGAAGCGGCGATTCAGCAAACACCGGTGCTCGGACGCAAGTTTGAGGACTTGCTCACGTTGACGCCCGGCGTAAGCATTTCGCAAGGGCCAGACGGAGATGAAATCAATATCAACGGCCAGCGCGGAATTTTCAACAATATCAGCCTGGACGGCGGCGACTACAACAATGGATTCTTCGGCGAGCAGATGGGTGGGCAGCGCGCGGCGGTGGACATAACGCTGGAAGCGGTCAAAGAGTTCCAGATCGTGGCTAGCGGCGCGAACGCCGAATACGGCCGCACCGGCGGCGGCGTGGTGAACGTTATCACCAAGTCCGGCACCAACAGCGTGCACGGCAGCTTGTTTGAATATCAGCGTTTGAAGGCGCTTACGTCATCCACTTCCGATGGACAACCGCTCGAGAGCTTTCACCGCGAGCAGTTTGGCGGAGGGATCGGCGGGCCGATCATTAAAGACAAACTGTTCTTTTTCGGCGCGGCGGAGGGTATCCGCGAAGACTTGAGCCGCAAGAATTTGAGTGTGCCCATGGGCACACCCTGCCTCACCACTCCTGTGTTCGACGGCTCGCCTGCAACGGACGCGCTGATCATGTCGAGTCCCGATTGCCAAAGAGTGTCCCTGCTTAACTTCCTACAAAGCAATTTCAACGAAGACGATAGCAAGCCCGTGGACCATTCCATTCGCAATGGCTCGGCGTTCGGCCGCGCGGACTATAACTTCAATTCCAAGAACCAGCTGTTCGGTTCCTACAGCTTCGACTGGTCAAAAAATCCAAATCAGACGTTCGACGTGCCGACTTACGGCACGACGGCGAACGGCATCGAAGGACCTAGCAAAATTCAAGTGTTTAATACCAGCTGGTTCAGCACCATTTCCAGTAACAAAGTGAATGAAGCGCACTTCACCTATTCTCGTGAGAATCGTCCGCGCAACACGATTGATCCGACGGCTATTCCCGATACGGCGATGGGCTTTGGGCCAACATTCCGCTTCGGCCAACCATTCTTCCTGGAACCGAACATCGATGAACTGCTCTGGCGTACGCAGATCCGCGATAATTTTTCCATCGTTCGCGGAAAACATACCTTCAAGGTAGGCGGGGAGTGGCTGCATACCAAGAATACCCAGATTTTCCGCGGGTTCTTCACCGGCCGCTACATTTTCGATAGCCCGGTTGGATTCATGCACTATGTCGAGGATGGCCCGACGGTCCAGGAGTGCCCCGACGGAACGTTCGTTGTGCCTCCGGCCGGGTGCGCAGGCGGTGCTAACACCACTGGTGGCCCGCTGCTGCTCTTTTTGCAACACGGCCCCGCCACGCTGGGCGAGACGTTTGATCAGTCCGGTTTCTCCTCGATTACCAATGAAGAGTTTGCACTCTTCGCACAAGACACCTGGAAACTTATGCGCAACCTGACGGTCAACTTTGGCCTGCGTTGGGAAGCGCAACAGTTCCCCGATCCCGTTATTCCGCCATCGCAAACTGCTTACGCACCGAACCTGAGTGATCCGAACTTCCCGTCCGACGGTAAGATTCACAACCAGAACAAGATGTTCCAGCCGCGTTTGGGCTTTGCCTGGGACCTCTTCGGCAATGGTAAATCAGCACTGCGTGCCAGCGCCGGTATTTATAACGCGCGGCAGAACATGCTGACGCAGGTCGGCGCGATTACGACGAACGGCGTTCAGCAGCAATCGTTCGCGGCGGGTTCGGCCTTTGGCACGCCGCCGGCGTTTGGTACAAACGCTGGACCGATCGACAATCCGCCGCCCGCTGGCACCATTCCCACGGGCGTGGACGTCACGGTGTTCAGCAAGGACTACGCCAACCCGCGCATCTACTCGTTTAACGCAGGCTACGAGCAACAAGTCATCGGCGACTATGCTGCTTACGTTGACTTCACGTGGAACAAGGGCGTGCACCTCACGCGTTTCATCAACCCCAACGTTGGTGTTGATCCGAATTTCAACTGCGGGTCGGGTTTCACCAACGTGGATCCGGGCGTCTGTGTGCCGGACAGCGGCGATACGGTGACGTATCCAAGCGCGATCTTTGGGTCGGGTGTTGCGGTCCCGTTCCCGAATCTTGGCGCGATCACAGACACGGTTAGTTCTGCCAAATCTTTGTATCGCGGTTTGACGGTCGGTTTCCGGAAGCGCATGAGCCACCGTTTCCTCTTCGACGCCAACTACACCTATTCGAAAGATTACGACGACGATTCCAACGAGCGCGATCCCTTCACGTTCCGCTACGCTAATCTTTTCGACCTCGCGTCCGAATATTCCTACTCGGATCGCGACGAACGCCATCGCTTCAATTTCTACACGGTCGCGAACCTGCCCGCACACTTCGACCTCACCGTCCGCATGCAGGCGCACTCGGCGCAACCGATTACCGCCGAGCCGCGTTTCCAGGGCGGCGTGGACACGGGGCGCAACTCGCTCCGCAAGGACAACGCGTTCTTTACGTTTGACTTCGGCATTGCGCGGCCGTTCCGCTTCGGCGAACGCTTCGCGGTCATCCCGAAGGTCGAAGTATTCAACGCGTTCAACAATAAAAATAACGTCAACCCGCTCTCGACTCCGGCGCTCTTCGACTTCAACGGCTTCTTGCGCTTGGGCGTCGGCGACCCGCGTCAGGCACAACTTTCGCTGCGTTTCGAGTTCTAAAAGTCATTCCCGGAGATCAATGAAGAGGGGCGCTTCGGCGCCCTTCTTTCTTTTTTGTTAAAGTGGAAGACCACTATGAAGGCCCGGACAGGGTTTTTTCTGGCACTGCTCCTGGTTGCGGCCCTGGTCTGCGTCGGCGGAGCTTTTTGGATTCACCGCGGCTTTCGCGCGCGGTCCACACCGACCGCCTCAGAAGCTTACCTGGCCCGTAAAATCCGCAACTTTGCGATTCCAACGTCCGAGCGCCATTCCAAGAACACGCTTGATGCGACTCCAGAGAATCTGCAGCAAGCCCGCGAACTTTTCATTGAGCATTGCGCATCGTGCCACGGGCTTGACGGCAGCGCCCGCACCAAACTGGGCGAAAATCTGTATCCTCGCGTACCCGATCTGCGTGCGACGCAGACACAAACTCTTACTGACGGCGAACTACACTACATCATCGAAAACGGCGTGCAGCTTACCGGCATGCCTGCGTTTACCGATCTTCACGCAGGCCCGCCGCGCGGCGCGTGGCTGCTGGTCTCCTATGTCCGCAACCTGGCTGCACAGGGTCAAGCGCAAAAGAGCGAACACGCCGCCACGAGTTCGCCCGCTCACTTCGTTGGCTCGCAAGCTTGCGCCAAGTGCCACGCGGAAATTTACCGGCGCTGGAAGAAGACACCCATGGCTAACGTGGTACGCGATCCGCGCGAGCATCCGGACGCCATCATCCCTGATCTGAAAACGAATCACATCGCGCCGTTCACAAAAGAACAGGTTGCGCTGGTCTATGGCAGCCTGTGGAAGCAACGCTATTTCACCAAGGTTGGCGACGACTATTTCCCGCTTGATGCGCAGTGGGAAGTGAAGAACAAAAAGTGGAGCAAATATCACGTGGCAGACGGGGCGGACTGGTGGGTTCCGTTCTACCCAGCGGACAACGCAGGACGTCCGACGGGCCCGCTATGCGACGGTTGCCATTCGGTTGGGTACGATGTTCACACGAAGCAAGTGACCGAGTGGAACGTCGGCTGTGAGCGCTGCCACGGCCCGGGCAGCGAACACACCTCGCGTCCATTGCGAGAGAACATCGTCAATCCCGCGGGGATGAACTACGTCGATGCCAGCGACAGCTGCATCCAATGCCATTCGCAGGGCCGGCCTCTCACCGATCCGATCGACGGCAAGCACTACGACTGGCCGGTCGGTTACGACACCGGGCGGAACCATCTTCGCGATTACTGGAAACTCGAGCAGGTGGATTTGGGCAAGACGGATTTTTACTACTTTCCGGACGGCACGGCGCACAAGAACCGCATGCAGGGCAACGATTTTGTGCAAAGTGTGATGTATACGCGCAGCATCACCTGCTTTGATTGCCATGATGTGCACGGCAGCTCGAACTACGCGCAGCTGCGCAAGCCTGCGCAACAACTTTGCCTCGATTGCCACGGCCCGCAATCGCCCAGCGGCCCGCGCACGGCGACGATTGAGGAGCACACGCACCACAAGAAAAGCAGCGCCGGCAGCGAATGCATCGCGTGCCACATGCCGCAAATCGAAAGCGAAGGGCCGCCGAACACGTTTGTTCGTTCGCATACATTCAAATTCATCACGCCGTCCTTGACAGTAAAATACAAGATTCCTAACCCGTGCAATTCGTGCCACGCAGATAAATCGCCGGAATGGTCCGCCCAAACCATCAGCCAATGGAGTGAGCGCTCGCCCTGGCGCGACAACTAGCTCCTCCGCTGCCTCCCACAGTTTAGGATTTCGCAAACTGGCTTCATTCGCCGGCCGATACTCTTGACTCTGCACTCGCCACTGCGCTCTACGCTCTGTAAAATCACTCCGAGCGGAATTCTATGAAATCCTTCTCCATTCGTGGCGTGCTCTTTGATTGGGACGGCACGTTATTGAATTCCTACGCCGCGGATTCGGCTGCTTACTTGGCGATGTTTCGCGCAATGAAGGTGCCGTGGGGTCTGGCGGAACTGGAAGCACATTATTCGCCGAACTGGTATCACGTGTATCGCGCGGCGAATATACCGCGCGGCAAATGGGATGCGGCGGACAACATCTGGCGCACGCACTATGCCAAGCAAGCTCCGAAGCTGTTACCTGGAGCGCGCCGCGTACTTTCTCTCCTTGCACGCCGTCATTCGCTCGGTCTCGTAACCAGCGGGGACCGTGACCGTGTCCACGGACAACTTCGGGCATTCCGTTTGTGGGAGCACTTTGTGGCGCGCGTTTGCAGCGGCGATACACGTTTGCGCAAGCCGCATCCGGCTCCGCTACGACTCGCTTTGCGGCAAATGAAGTTGCAGCCGGCTGAAACGGTCTACGTGGGAGATTCGCCGGAAGATCTGGAGATGGCGCGGCGCGCAGGCGCCCGCGCCGCCATCGCAGTACTGGGGCCGTTCCCGACAGAGAAACGCTTACGCGCGGCGAAGCCCGACCTTTTGCTGGATTCGATAGAAGAACTACCCGGGGCCCTCGCGGGTTTTCAAGACTAAGGGGATCGCAATCCTCAAGCGCTCACCGCAATTGCCTGCGGATCAAGCCTTCGCGCCAGTTGGTTCGGCTACGTTGACGGGCTGGCTTTCGGTTTCCTTATTGCGAAATCCCAGCGCAAAAAACCCCAGCACGACGGCCGCGGCAGCCGCTGGCACCATCCAGATTGATCGCCAGTCATGGCCGACGGAGCCGTCGGTGCTTGAGGTCTTAAATATATCCACAATCCGGCCACAAAATAACGAGCCAACGAACATGCCGATCCCGTAGGTCAGAAACGTCATGAGGCCTTGGGCAGCGGAGCGCAAGCCCGAGGGCGCCTTCTGATCCACATAAACCTGGCCCATGACAAAGAAAAAGTCATAGCAGATACCGTGAAGGATGATTCCGATGTAGAGCATCCACGAAAGGGCGCCGGCATTGCCGTATCCAAACATAAGGTAACGCGCCACCCAGGCCAACATGCCCAGCATGAGCGTGCGCTTGATGCCAAGCCGCTTGAAGAAAAAAGGAAGAGTCAGCATGAAGAGCACTTCGGACATTTGGCCCATGGACATTTTGGCGGCTACATATTTCACACCAATCTCATTCAAAAAAAGATTGGTGAACGCATAATAAAACTGAAGCGGTACACAGATCAGGAAGGAGGCGATCGCAAAAATAGCGAAGTTGCGGTTCTTGAAGAGGCCAAACACGTCGGGCGGGAAGATGCTGCTCAATTTGAAGCCGTGGCCGGTGCGGAGCGGCGGCGTGTGCGGCAAGGTCAAAGCGTAAATGCCGAACAAGATTGAACCAACGGCGGCGATGCGAATCGGGACTGCGCTCGCCTCCACGCTGGGAACAAATCGGTTAAAGGCGCTGATGGTTAATCCGGCCACGATCCATCCAGCCGTACCGAGCCCACGGATGCCGCCAAAGTCCTGGCTGGGATCTTTCATCTGCCGGAAAGCCAGCGCGTTGGTGAGCGCCATTGTGGGCATGTACAAGAGGGAATAGATGAGAAGCAGGACGTACATCGGGCCGAAATGCGTTTGTGAAGATGCGAACCAGAGGAGGACGCCGCCTACGCCATGTAGCGCCGCGAGCAGGTGTTGGTTAGCGAAGACTTCATCGGCCATCAGACCGACGAGAAATGGCGAGACAATTGCACCGATTGTAGTGGTGCCGGCAATAATGCCAATCTGATCGCCAGAGAAGTGCAGCGTTTGCCCCAGCCATGTTCCGATTGTGACGTACCATGCGCCCCAGATGAAGTATTCGAGGAACATCATCACGGAGAGCCGAAGTCTCATTTGCAGCTGCACGGAAGAACCTCCCCTGAAAAAGAAACTGGAAATGGAATCGGTGAGCACCCACCCACTCGTTGCCCAGCTACTCTACATGCAAATCGTCTTTGCGGAAAATGTTCTAATGCTGCGCGGCTTGTTTGCGCGCGCTCCCATTCAGCCACAAATCAATGGGCTTGTGGACGCCTGCCGGAACCTGATACGGCAGCGAAATTTTGCGCCCTTCGCCGGCCGACGCGTAGCCCGCATAAAGCGCATGCAATACCACCAAACCATCTTCGCCAGTGGCCTGCGGCGTTTCCTTGCCGCGGGCGCAGCGCGCAAAGTGGATCAATTCCTGTGGCGTGCCGTAGTTCCATAACTCCTCGAACACCGGATACGTCCAGCCTTTGGTAGTCGGCGCTTTTTCCACCGCGTAGCCGTAGCCGTTTTCACTGTACGTTGGCAAGGCATTGCCCATGTGCAAATTGGCGTATGTGACGCCTTCCGAACCGAACACCTCGATGCGGTCGTCCATGCCGCCGCGGCGCGCCCAGCTGTCTTCCACCAGGCCCATGGCTCCGTTGGCGAATTCCAGGATGCACAGACACTCGTCTTCGGCCTTCGTTTTATCGCCGTGAACGTACGTGCCCATCTGGCAGTAGACCGACTTGATTGGCGAGCGCCCAAGAAACCAATAGCAAAAGGCGATGCCATGGCAGCCCAGGTCCATCAATGCGCCGCCGCCGGAGCGATTGACGTCCCAGAACCATGGACTGTGCGGGCCGAAATGTTTTTCGCTCTGCTTGACCAGATGGATTTTGCCGAACGCACCGGCATCCGCCATTTCCTTGGCTTTCAGATATTTTGGCGTAAAAAAAAGTTCTTCGCCGTACATGAGTAAGACGCCGCGACTTTTCGCGGCGTCGATCATTTCTTCGCCTTCGGCAATGGTCATGGCCAGCGGCTTTTCGCAGACGATGTGTTTGCCAGCCGCGGCGATGTCTTTCGTCATTTGCGCGTGCAACGCGTTCGGCGCGCAGATGTTCACCATTTCGATGTCGCGCTCTTTCAGCATCTCGCGATAGTCGGTGAAGACGCGCGGAATGCTGTACTTTTTCGCGAGTTCCACAGCGTTGCCCGGCGTTGGTGAAGCGACCGCCACCACCTCCGCCTCGTTGGGCATGCTCGCGTAGGAAGCGGCTTGAATGTCCGCCTGGAATTGCGAACCGATGATGCCGACTTTCACTTTTCCGTCTGCCATTGTTTGCTCCGCCGAGAATGAATTGCCGAACCTTGCGTTGCTCTACGTCGTGGCCGCGCCCTGATCGTCGCAGCCCACGTATTCCTTCAAAATACGATTGCCTTTGTACTGCAGTTCATCGTGAATGCCGATTTTCGACGTGTAGTAGCCCTCAACTGTGATGCGCTTCAACTCCTTAAAGAACCGAACTTCGGGAAGTTCCGTCATGTGTACGTTATCGGAAAGCACGCTAAGCACCGCGATTCGCTCCTCCGGCGAAGCGTTCACAAAGGTTTTGCCGGTATAGTGCTGGCTCATGCTGTCCACCAAGGGCAACGCCTCTTTCCACAGGGCTCTCTGGGTGTCATCATGGGTTTCGCGCAACGTCTGCTCGATGAAATCAGCAACCTTCGCCGCCTTGGCGCCGCCGGAAAGGCTGTCAGCCGGAATAATCGTCTCCGACAATTCTTCGACCAGTGCGTGTTGCTCCGGCGTGAAGAAGCGCGCAGCCTTTTCTTCATGAGGGTGCGGCGGCGGCGCGATCGATTTCGCAAATTGTTGTGGTTCCTCAGCGGTCACAACCGAAGCGGGCACCAGCGCCGCGCCGATCATAGTCGCGGAAGTCTTCAGCCATTGCCGCCGGTCCTGCAATAGATCAATCGGATTCTTGAGCGACATGGCTCCTCCTACAAATTCCCTTTTTTCATTTCGTCCACCAGGTAATCGCAAGAGCGCCAGCAAAGCGACATAATGGTCCACGTCGGATTCTGGCAACTGGCATTCACAAATGCGCTGCCGTCCACGACGAACAGATTTTTCACATCATGCGATTGCTCGAACTGGTTCAGCACCGATGTTTTCGGATCATTCCCCATTCGCGCCGTTCCGAGTTCGTGGATGGACCAGCCTTCGGTCAATATACGGTCGTTGACATACATGATTTCAAAACCGGCTGCCTCGAACATCTCCTGCGCGGTAGCCTTCATGTCCTCAACCATGCGGTGTTCGTTGTCTCCAAACTTGTAGTGGAAGCGCA
>Ga0207641_10001771_pt1 | contig 20796 bp, 15 predicted proteins | sample KBSSwiS62_FD_184306 | JGI IMG/M metagenome (GOLD analysis project Ga0207641, IMG submission 184306) | Switchgrass rhizosphere microbial communities from Kellogg Biological Station, Michigan, USA - KBS Switchgrass S6-2 (SPAdes) (version 2) | ecosystem: Host-associated > Plants > Roots >... | reverse complement strand
GATGCGTGTTCTCGTCCACCAGCTTCCGCTTGTCCTCGTCGATCAGGCGATGGATCTTGATCGCCTGGGCAATCATCGACGCCACGATGACGAGGAACTTCAGGCTGCGGTCGAACGTCCGCTCCGGCTTGAACTTGAGGTCGATCGCCAGGGCGCCGATCGCCCGGCGGTTCAGCACGATCGGAACACAGATGAAGCTCAGCTCCTGGTGCGCCAGCTCGGGACGCCGCGCGGCGCGGTGCAGGAACGCCGGCTCGCGGCTGACGTGCGGGACGACGATCGGCTTGCCGCTCTCCACAACCTTGCCGGTAATCCCCTCGCCGACCTGATAGCGGACCGGCCGCGAGGTATCGGCCAGGCCGTCCGAGGCCTCCACCCGGAGGGCGCCGTCGGCCTGCAGGAGGGACACCAGGCCACGGACGGCGCCGTGGTGGTTCGTGAGGATCTCGAGCACGCGGTGCAACGAGGCCTTCAGGTTCAGCGTGCCCGACAGCGCCTGGCTGACCTCGAGCAACGTTGACAGCCGCCTCGCCTCGCTCGCGACATTTCCGTCGGTGCTGGCACTCAGGACGACATTTCTGTTGGATCGTCCGACGGCGGTCGCGGGCCGTGGCGCCGGTGATCCTACATTTTTGTCTGACACATCGATCGCTCCGACACCATTGTCGTTCTTCTCGAACGGGATGACCAGTCGATTCGCGGATATAGGCCGGTTTTTATGCATGGTGGACGCTCGCGTGTCTGGTCTGCATCTTGCTCGCCAGCTCACGCATGCCCCTTCGTCGCGTCGTCCTCACGCTCCCGATGTTCCTGCTCGCGCTCACGCTCACCCCGACGCGCGTCTGCGCCCAAGCGCTGGTTCCGCACCTTCGGCCGGAAACACCGGGCCTGCGGTCCCTCACGACACAGGCCGCGGAGCGATCGCCGATCGTCCGCGAGCTGATCGACCGGCTGGATCAGTCCTCCGTCATCGTCTATCTCCGGCACCGCGTCTTCGGACCGGTGGCCGTGGACGGCCAGACCGGCCTGCTCTCGGCGTCCGGCACGCATCGCTTTCTGGTGATCGAGCTGGCCTGCGACCGCAGCGAGCTGACGCAGATGGCCACGCTCGCCCACGAGCTGCATCACGCGCTCGAGATCGCCGGCGAGCCGTCCGTCGTCGACATCCCCACCCTGATGCGCTTCTACACGCGCGTCGGGTCGAGATTGCAGCCGATCGGCGTCACGATGACTTTCGAAACGCGGGGCGCCGCGGATACCGGCGCCCGCGCCCGGCACGAGCTGCTCGCGTCACAGACAAGGAGTGGACATGGATATTGAGGTCGTCACGCGCCGCGTCCGTGAGGAGTTCAGGGAAATGCCGGGCCTGCGCCTGACGCCGGCGCAGGCGACCCGGTTGTGGGGCCTCGAGCAGGACGTCTGCCGTCAGGTGATCGAGGCGCTGATTGCCACGGCCTACCTGCGCTGGACGGCCGCGGGGTCAGTAACGAGAACTGAGAACTGACGTTCTCAGTTCTTAAGCTTCTAAGGGCGGCGAGGCCGGTAGACGTGTGTCGCCTGACCGAAGAACACTTCGGCCGACTCCATCATCGTCTCGGTGAGCGTGGGATGCGGGTGGATCGTGAGCTTCAGGTCCGTCGCCGTCGCGCCCATTTCGATCGCCAACACGCCTTCGGCGATCAGCTCGCCGGCACCGGGGCCGACCAGGCCGACGCCCAGCAGCCGCTCCGTCTCCGGATCCAGAATCAGCTTGGTCAGGCCATCGGTTCGATCAAGCGTGATCGCGCGCCCTGACGCGCCCCATGGAAACTTCGCGACGGTGACCTTCCGATTCTCCTTCGCGGCCTGCGATTCGGTCAGCCCCGCCCAGGCCAGTTCCGGGTCCGTAAATACCACCGCGGGAATCGCGCGAGGGGCAAAGGCGACATTCTCACCGGCCATCACCTCGACGGCGACCCGCCCCTCGTGCGACGCCTTGTGCGCCAGCATCGGCTCGCCGACGACGTCGCCGATCGCGAAAATCGACGGCTCGTGCGTGCGGCGCTGTTCGTCGACCATGATGAAGCCGCGTTGATCGATCTGCACGTGCGTCTTCTCGAGGCCGGGAATCTTCGAGTTCGGCCGGCGCCCGACCGAGACCAGCACCCGGTCGAACAACTGTTCGTTGGGTTCGACCTTGCCTTCGAAAGTCACGCGCACGCCGTTCGACTCGGGCTTGACCTGCACGACCTTCGTCTCGAGCAGCACGCTCGTCATTGTCTCGTTCACGCGCTTCGCGAGGACGTCCACGAGATCGCGATCGGCGCCCGGCAGCAGGCCTGGAGTCATCTCCACGACGGTGACCGCGCTGCCGAGCGTGGCATAGACCGTTCCCAATTCGAGGCCGATGTAGCCGCCGCCAACCACCAGCAGCGATTTCGGGATGTCGGGGAGATCGAGCGCCGCCGTCGAGTCCATCACGCGCGGGTCGTCCACCTTCAGCATCGGCGGAATCGCGGGCAGCGAACCGGTGGCGAGAATCGCGTGCTCGAACTGCAGCTGCTCGTCGCCGCCCGCGGTCAGGTTCACCTTCAGGTGGTGCGCGTCGACGATTTCGGCGAGCCCCTGCAGATACCGCACCTTCCGATGCTTCACCAGCTGGCCGGTGCCGCTGGTCAGCCGCTTGACGACGTTGTCCTTGAAGGCACGGAGCTTCGCGAGGTCGACCTTCGGCTCGCCGAACTCAACTCCCCATGCTTTCGCATGGCGTGATTCGTCGATCAGCTTGGCGACGTGCAGCAGCGCCTTGGACGGGATGCAGCCGCGATAGACGCAGACGCCGCCGGGATTCACTTCCGGGTCGACGAGCGCTGTGGAGAGTCCGAGGTCCGCGGCCAGAAACGCAGCGGCGTATCCCCCCGGACCGCCGCCGACGACGACGACTTGGACAGATGTCATGGTTTGCGACGCTTCATCACGAAGGCGCGAAGAACCCGACGATCACGAAGTTCGTTAAATAGGGATCGTCGTTTCTTCGTGTCTCTTCGAGTCTTCGTGAAAAGCCGTTCATCCCTGCAGCGCGAGCACGAACGGCTGCTCCAGCGCCTCGCACACCCAGCGCAGGAAGCGGATGCCGTCCGCGCCGTCGATGGCGCGGTGGTCGTACGAGAGCGACAGCGGCAGCATCAACCGCGGCGAAAACTGACCGCTCTCCTTGTTGTATACGGGCTCCATGCGCGCGCGCGAGACGCCGAGAATCGCCACTTCCGGCGCGTTGACGATCGGCGTGAAGTAGGTGCCGCCGATCCCGCCCAGGTTCGAGATGCTGAAGCAGCCGCCCTGCATCTCCTCGAGCGCGATCTTGCGGGTGCGCGCCTTTTCCGACAGCTGCGCCAGTTCCACCGACAGCTGCACGATGTTCTTGCGGTCCGCGTCCTTGATCACCGGCACCAGCAGACCACGATCGGTGTCCACGGCGACGCCGACGTTGACGTATTTCTTGAGGACGATCTCGCTGGCCGCCTGATCGATCGAGGCGTTGAACTGGGGAAACACCTTCAGCGCTGCCGCGACGATCTTCACCGCGATCGACGTCACCGTCAGGTTGCCGCCGGCGGCTTCCACCTGCTTCGCGTACTTCTTGCGCAGCTCCTCGAGCCCGGTAATATCCGCGAGGTCGCATTGCGTGACGTGAGGAACAGTGGCCCAGGCGGCGCTCAGATGCTCCGCGGTCTTGCGCCGCACGGCGCGCATCGGCTGGCGCTCCACCGGTCCGAAGCGCGAGAAGTCCGGCAGCGGCTCGGCTTGCGCGGCGCCGCCGCGCGACCCGCCTTCCACCAGCCGCTTCGCATACGCCTTCACGTCCTCAATCGAAATCCGCCCGGCGTCGCCCGTCCCGGCGACCTGGTTGATGTCGACACCGAGCTCGCGCGCCATTCGGCGCACCGAAGGCGCGGCCGGGGCCGGGGGCAGTTCCGGCGACGCCGATGACGCCGCCGCCGGTTCGGGCGCCCGGGCGCCTCGGCTGATATCGACGACATTCCTCCCGCGGGAGGGCGCGTCGCCATCCGCGGCACCGGACTGGGCCTGCGGACCGACCGACGGATCCTTCACGCCGGTCTTGTCCGGTGTGGTCGATTGATTCCTGGCCTGGATGTCCGGCTGGACGTCGGGGATCTTTTCCTTCGCTGGCTGAGAAGCCGGCGCGGCATCCGCCGCGGTCGCCCTCCTGCTCCCGTCCGCCTTTCCGCCTTCGCCGCCAGCCTTTGCTGGAGCGGCTTCGGCGGACTTCGCCGGCGCCTCTTTCGCGGCCGCCGGCTTCGCGTCGGCACCCTCCTCCACGCTGAGGATCGCCTGGCCGACCGTGACCTTGTCGCCCGCCTTGACCTTGACCTCCTTCACCTGACCGGCGACGGACGAGGGCACCTCGATCGTCGCCTTGTCGGTTTCGAGCTCGAGGACCGATTGTTCTTTCTGAATGGTGTCGCCGGGCTTCACGAGCACGCGGAGCACGTCGCCGCTCGAGATGTTCTCGCCCAGTTCTGGCAGCGTAAAGTCAGTCACGAAAAGCCTTTCGGCACGAAGGACACAAAGGAAACGAAGGACACAAATGAGCAGACCGGTAAAGGGCCTGGCCTTGGTGTCCTTGGTGTCCTTGATGTCCGATCATCGCCGCTCGATAGCTAGCCGTTACGAAATCGCGGGGTTGCTCTTGTCGGGATTGATGTTGTGTGCCTTGATCGCCTCGTCCACCACCGATCGCTCGATCGTGCCCTCGCGCGCCAACGCGGCGAGAGTGGCGACGATGACGTACCGGTAATCGACCTCGAAGAAGTCGCGCAACGCCGCACGGCTTTCGCTGCGGCCGAAGCCGTCGGTCCCGAGCGTCGTGAGCGACCGCGGCAGCCAGCGGTCGATCGAATCGGGCATGGCCTTGACGTAGTCCGACGCGGCAATCAGCACGCCCGGCGCGTTCGCCAGGCACTGCGTGACGTACGGCACGCGCGGCGTCTCGCCCGGATGCAGCATGTTCCAGCGCTCGCACGCGTGACCGTCGCGATACAGCTCGGTGTAGCTGGTGACGCTCCAGACGTCCGAAGCGACGTTGTACTTCGATTCGAGCACTTCCTGCGCCTTGATCACTTCCGGCAGGATCGCGCCGCTGCCAAACAGCTGCGCCCGCAGCGGAGCGTTGGCATTGCCGGCCGCGCGGAACTTGTAGAGGCCCTTCAGGATGCCGTCGGGCGCGCCCTCCGGCATCGCCGGCATCGCGTACTGCTCATTCATCACGGTCAGGTAGTAGAAGACGCTTTCCTGATCGATGTACATCCGGCGGATGCCGTCCTGAATGATGACCGCGATCTCGTACGCGAACGCCGGGTCGTAGCTGATGCAGTTGGGATAGGCGAGCGCGAACAGCTGGCTGTTGCCGTCCTGGTGCTGCAGCCCTTCGCCGGCGAGCGTCGTCCGGCCGGCGGTGCCGCCGAGCAGGAAACCGCGCGTCCGCGCGTCGGCGGCCGCCCAGATCAGATCGCCGATCCGCTGGAAGCCGAACATCGAGTAGTAGATGAAGAACGGGATGGTGTTGACGCCGTGCGTCGCGTACGCCGTGCCGGCGGCGATGAACGACGACATCGATCCCGCTTCGGTGATGCCTTCTTCGAGAATCTGGCCGTCGGACGCTTCCTTGTAATAGAGGAGCGTGTCCATGTCGACCGGCTCGTAGGTCTGCCCGGCGTGGGAATAGATGCCGACGGCGCGGAACAACGCCTCCATGCCGAACGTGCGCGCCTCGTCTGGCACGATCGGCACGACGAGCCGGCCCAGCTCCTTATCGCGCAGCAGCTTCGACAACAGGCGCACGAACACCATCGTCGTCGAGGCTTTGCGCCCCTCGGTGCCTTTGTGAAACTCCTCGAACAGTTCGCTCGGGACGGCGGGCAGCGGCTCGCTGCGAGCTTTGCGCGCCGGCACATAGCCGCCGAGCGTGCTCCGCCGATCGCGCATGTACTTGATTTCGATGCCGTCTTCGCTCGGGCGGTAGAAGGGCGTATTCCCGATCTCGGCGTCCGAGATGGGAATGCCGAAGCGGGTGCGGAACGCTCGCAGCTCGTCTTCGTTCATCTTCTTCTGTTGATGCGTGATGTTCTTGCCTTCGCCCGCCTCGCCGAGGCCGTAGCCTTTGATGGTGCGGGCGAGGATGACGGTCGGCGCGCCCTTGTGCTCGACCGCCGCTTTGTAGGCGTTGTAGACCTTGATCGGATCGTGCCCGCCGAGCGTCATCTTCTTCAGCTGGTCGTCGGAGAGGTGCTTGACCATGTCGAGCAGCCGTGGATCCGCGCCCCAGAAGTGTTCGCGCACGTAGGCGCCCGACTCGACGGCGTACTTCTGATACTGCCCGTCGACGATTTCGCCCATCCGCTTGACGAGCAGACCGTCGCGATCCTTCGCGAGCAGCGGATCCCACTCCCGGCCCCAGATGCACTTGATGACGTTCCAGCCGGCGCCGCGGAAGGCGGACTCCAGCTCCTGGATGATCTGGCCGTTGCCGCGCACCGGCCCGTCGAGCCGCTGCAGGTTGCAGTTGATGACGAAGATCAGGTTGTCCAGCTTCTCGCGCGCGGGCAGCGTGATGGCGCCGAGCGCCTCTGGCTCGTCGGTCTCGCCGTCGCCGAGGAAGGCCCACACCTTGGCGTTGGACGCCGGCTTCAGCCCGCGATCCTCGAGGTAGCGCATGAAGCGCGCCTGATAGATCGCCATGATCGGACCGAGCCCCATCGACACCGTCGGGTATTCCCAGAAGTCCGGCATCAGCCACGGATGCGGGTACGACGACAGACCGCCACCCGGCTTCAACTCGCGCCGGAAGTTCTCGAGATGGGTCTCGTCGATGCGCCCTTCGAGATAGGCACGCGCGTAGATGCCCGGCGCCGCATGACCCTGAAAAAAGATTACGTCCCCGTCGCTGCCTTCGCCATGCCCGCGGAAGAAGTGGTTGAATCCCACTTCGTACAGCGTCGCCGCCGACGCGAACGTCGAAATGTGGCCGCCGATGCCTTCTTCAGCTTTATTGGCGCGGACGACCATGGCCGCCGCATTCCAACGCACGAGGCTCTTGATCCGGCGCTCCAGGTCGGGGCTGCCGGGCATCAGCGCCTGCTCGTCGGCTGAGATGCTGTTGATGTAGGGGGTGCTGGCGGTAAACGGGAGCTTGACGCCGTTCTGGCGGGCGTGAATCGTCAGTTCGCGGAGCAGGCGCGCGACCTTTGCAGGTCCGCCGCTCTGCAGCACATAATCAAGCGACTCGAGCCATTCGCGTGTTTCGGTGGCGTCGAGCTCCGCCGCGTCCTTCGGAGCGATGTGTCTCACGGAAAAGGATCCTTTCAGCTCGTCGAAAGTGTCGGCTCGCTGGCGATCAGGCTGTAGGGCAACCACTCATTGTACCTTGACCGCCAGGGAAGGGGAACCATGCGCCGCCAGCTCGTCGCTCTGACGTTCGTCGCCATTCCGCTGGCGGTCGTGCTCGCCAACGCGCAGGGCGCGCGGCCAGCCGCGGCGCCACGCTCCGTGGAGTTGGACGCGCTCGACAAGACGACCGAACCCTGCACCGATTTCTACCAGTACGCGTGCGGCGGCTGGATCGCGAAGAACCCGATTCCAGCGGACCGCCGTTCGGTCGGCCGCTTCGCGGAGGTCCAGGAGCGCAACTTTCTGATCCTGCGCCGTATCCTCGAAACGACGCCGCCCGACACCGGTCCATCGGATCGTAAGCGGGCCGCGGACTACTACGCCGCGTGCATGGACGACACGGCGATCGAGAGAAAGGGACTCGTGCCGCTTGCCCACGATCTGGCGACCATCGATGCCCTGGTCAATCCCGACGACCTGCCGATTCTCGTCGCTTATCTCCACACCATCGGCGTCCCGGCCTTTTTCCGGTTCAACGCGCAGACCGACCTTCGCGACGCCATGCAGTCGATTGCCTCCGTCGATCAGGGAGGCCTGAGCCTTCCGGATCGCGACTACTACCTCAAAACCGATGCGCGCTCCGAAGAGATCCGCGGCAAGTTCGCGGCGCACGTGGAGCGCACCTTTCTGCTGGCCGGACAGTCCGCCGAAAACGCCGCCCGAGCGAGCCGGTCGGTCATCTCAGTCGAGAACAGGCTGGCCCAGACGGCACTCGATCGCGTGAGGCGGCGCGATCCGGCGCAGACTCAGCATCCGATGACCGTCGGCGAACTGCAGCGCATCAGCCCGGCGTTCGACTGGAAGCGCTACGGGGAGGCGTCGGAGGCGCCGAAGTTCCAGGCGCTCAACGTGTCGGTGCCCGAATACGTCAAGGCGTTCAGCGAGTTGATTGCCTCGACGCCGGTGGACGATCTCAAGGACTACCTGCGCTGGCATCTGATCAATGCGTCCGCTGACATGCTGCCGAAGAAGATTGCGGATGCCGATTTCGACTTCTTCAGCCGAACCCTGGCCGGCCAGCCGCAACCCGAGCCGCGGTGGCGCCGATGCGTGACCCAGACCGACCAGCGCCTCGGCGAAGCGCTCGGCAAAGCGTTCGTCGACGAAGCGTTCGGCGCACAGGCGAAGTACGACGCCCTGAAGATGGTGCAGGACATCAAGAACGCGATGCGGCAGGACATCGACGCGGCGCCCTGGATGAGCGGCGAGACCAAGAAGGCGGCGATGGTCAAGCTGGAAGCGGTCGTCGATCGCATCGGCTATCCGGAAAAGTGGCGTGACTACTCCGCCGTCCAGGTCGCGCGAGACGATGCGCTGGGCAACATGCAGCGGGCCCTTGCCGCCAACCGGAAGCGATCGCTCGCGAAGATCGGCCAGCCGGTCGATCGCTCCGAGTGGAGCATGACGCCGCCGACCGTCAACGCTTACTACAGCCCCGATCGCAACAACATCAATTTTCCCGCCGGCATTCTGCAGCCGCCCTTCTATCGCTCGGGGCGTGACGCCGCCGTCAACTACGGCGCGGCCGGCGCGGTCATCGGCCACGAACTGACGCACGGCTTCGACGATCAGGGCCGCAAGTTCGACGGCGAAGGCAACCTGCGCGACTGGTGGACGCCCGCTGACGGCAAGGCGTACGACGAGCGCGCGGCCTGCGTGGCAGATCAGTACTCCGGCTACACCGTGGCGGGCGACACCCACATCAACGGCCGGTTGACCCTCGGTGAAAACACGGCGGATAACGGCGGCCTGCGGCTCGCGCTCATGGCGTACCTCGCCGGCCCGGGCGCGCGAAACAACGACAAGGTCGATGGCTTCACGCCCGAGCAGCGGGTCTTCCTCGGCTGGGCGCAGATCTGGTGCGAGAACGCGAGGCCCGAGGCCGAGCGGATGAAGGCTGCCACTAATCCGCATTCGTCCAACCAGTACCGCGTCAACGGACCGCTCTCGAACATGCCGGAGTTCCGGAAGGCCTTTTCGTGTAAAGCGGACGCGCCGATGGTCCGGCCGAGCGCGTGCCGAGTGTGGTGATCGCGTCGAGCAGAGAGATGCCAATGATGAAACGTTGTCTCGCCGCCCTCCTTTTCGTCGCGCTGCCCATCGCGGCGGCACTCACGCATGCCCAGACCAGCACGGCTTCGCGGCCCGGATCGTCCGCGTCCGCATCCGGGCTCGACCTGCAGTTCCTGGACCGCGGCGTGGATCCCTGCACCGACTTCTACGAGTTCGCCTGCGGCGGCTGGACCAAGAACCAGCCGATCCCGGCGGATCGCTCGGCGTGGGGCCGCGCCCAGGAGCTGCAGGAGCGCAACAACACGACGCTGCGGCGCATTCTCGAAGAAGCCGGCCGCAACGCGAGCGACGTGGACACCCGGAAGATCGGCGATTACTACGCGAGCTGCATGGACGAGGGCGCGATCAACGCCAGGGGCGCCGCACCGCTCGAGCCGGCGCTGATCAAGATCGCGGCGCTGACCGGCCCTCGGGACCTGCCGGCGCTCCTTGCCGAGCTCCACTCCATGGGCGTCAGCGCGTTCTTCAGTTTTGGCGCCGAAGCCGATTTCAAGGAAGCCAACATGGTGCGCGCGATCGCGGACCAGGGCGGACTGGGCCTGCCGGATCGCGACTACTACTTCCGCGACGACGCGAAGTCGGTCGAACTGCGCACGCAGTACGTCGATCACGTCGGCAAGATGATCGCGCTGGTGCGACCGACAGGTGATGCCGCCGCCGCCGCGAATACCGTGATGCGCATCGAAACCCAGCTGGCAAAGGCTGCGCTCGACGCGGTCGCTCGTCGCGATCCGTCGGCGCTGTACCACAAGATGACGCCGGCCGAATTGCAGAAGCTGACCCCGGCCTTCGACTGGGCAACCTACTTCAAAGGCGTGGGCGCGCCGCCAATCGACGCGATCAACGTCACCGAGCCGGAATTCCTCAAGGCGTTCGAGTCCGTCATGTCGTCGGCACCGGTCGCCGACCTGAAGACCTACCTGCAGTGGCAACTCGCGCACGCGTCGGCTGCCGTGTTGTCGGCGCCGTTCGTCAACGAGAACTTCCGCTTCTACGGGACGACGCTCACGGGGGCGAAAGAGCTCCAGCCACGATGGCGGCGCTGCGTGCAGTACACCGACGGCGATCTCGGCGAAGTGCTGGGCAAGGCCTATGTGAAGGAGGCCTTCGGTCCGGCCGCGAAGGAAGACACGCTGAAGATGGTGCGCGAGCTCGAAGCGTCGATGGAGGCCGACATCCAGTCGCTGTCGTGGATGACGGACGCGACCAAGAAGCAGGCAATCGCGAAGCTGCACACCGTCGCGAACAAGATCGGATATCCCGACAAGTGGCGTGACTACGGCGGTCTTTCGATCGTACGCGGCGACGCACTCGGCAACTCGCAGCGCTCGAACGTCTTCGAGTTCCGCCGCCAGATGAACCGGATCGGCAAACCGCTGGACAAGAGCGAGTGGAGCATGACGCCGCCCACGGTGAACGCCTACTACAACCCGCTCGAAAACAACATCAACTTTCCCGCCGGCATCCTGCAGCCGCCCTTCTACAACGCCAAGGCCGACGCCGCGATCAATTACGGCGCGAGCGGCGGCATCATCGGCCACGAGCTGACCCACGGATTCGACGACGAGGGACGCCAGTTCGACGCGCAGGGCAACCTCAAAGACTGGTGGACGCCCGAGGACGCCAAGGCCTTCGAAGAGCGGGCGGCGTGCTTCGTGGACGAATACTCGGGCTTCACGGCCGTGGACGACATGAAGGTCAACGGCAAGCTGACGCTGGGCGAGAACGCCGCAGACAACGGCGGTCTTCGAATCGCGCTGATGTCGTACATGGCGTCGCTCACGCCGGCGTCGCGAAGGACGCTCGACGGGTTCACGCCGGAACAACGGTTCTTCGTCAGCTACGGCCAGGGCTGGTGCGAGAACGCGCGGCCCGAACGCCTGCGGATGCAGATCCAGACCAACCCGCACGCGCCGCCGAAGTTCCGCGTGAACGGTGTCGTGTCGAACATGCCGGAGTTTCAGAAGGCGTTTTCGTGCAACGCCGACGCGCCGATGGTGCGCAAGAACGCGTGTCGGGTCTGGTGAGGCGACGGCGGTCCGGACAGGAGCGGCGGAAACAATCAGATGGCGTATCCGGCTTCGGCCGGACCGCCCTGACTGCTGTCCATCAGAACATCGTCTCCTGCACGCGCTGTCCGCGCTTGCGACGCTTTTGCACCGAGATCGCGCGGACGAAACGGCGGGCGTACCGTGACGAGATCTATTGGGGCAAGCCGGTCCCCGGATTCGGCGATCCGCGAGCGCGCCTGCTGATCGTCGGTCTCGCGCCGGCCGCGCATGGCGCCAACCGCACCGGGCGGGTGTTTACCGGCGACGGCGTCGGAGGATCCGGCGACTTTCTGATGTCGGCGCTGCACCGCGCCGGCTTCGCCAATATCGCGACTTCCCATCACATCGACGACGGGTTGAAGCTGCGTGATGTCTTCATTGCCGCGGCCGTACGATGCGCCCCGCCTGACAACAAACCGACGCCCGAGGAGATCGCCAACTGCCTTCCGCATCTCGCCGACGAGATGGCGGCGCTGCCGCGCGCGCGCGTCGTCGTGGCGCTGGGCCGGATCGGCTTCGACGCGTATCTGCAGCTACTGAAGGGCCTCGCCATCGCGTTGCGGCCGAGGCCTACATTCGAACACGCGGCTGAGTACGAGTTGCCCAACGGACAGACGCTCATCGGTTGCTATCACCCCAGCCGCCAGAACACCAACACCGGCAAGCTGACGCCGCACATGATGGACGAGGTATTCGGTCTCGCGGCCCACCACTTGCACCCGTCACCTCGTACTTAGTCCGGCTCCCGCCTCCGCTAAAGCTTCGGCGGACGAGTTAGCCGGACCAGGAGGTGAGCTCATGCGAGGGATTCTGTTGTCGGTCGTGCTGGCGGGTGCCTTTGCGATCGCCGCTCCGACGACCCGGGCGGCAGCGGCGGTGACCACGGTTCCAGCGATCTCGGCGGCGACGCCCCCGGTGTACGCGCTGCAGGTGCCGGACAAGCAGATCGAGATTACGGTGAACGACCGCGGCGGCGTGCGCGGTATCGCAACCCGATCTGGATCGCGCTCGCAGCGTTTGGCGGAGTCATCATTCTTCTGCTGATCATTCTCGCCGTGCGCGGCGGTGGCACGACGATCATCAAAGAGTAGGGACTCGGGGCTAGGGGCTAGGGGCTAGGTACTCGCCGTTGGCCGCTAGAGGAACTTACCAGGCGAGGCGGGGTCCAAGCTCTTACAAGGAGGTTGGCCATGCCGCCTCGCCGCTTCATCACATTTCTGTCGGCGCTCGTTCACGCCGCGATCCTCTCGACGATTTTTGTCACTCAACTTCTGTCGCTGGGTCCGTTGCCGGTACCGCGGACCGTGCTCGCATTCAGCGACGCATTGCCGGTTTCCATCCATGACATTCCGCTGCCGCCTCCGGCACGAGGCGGCCCGGCTCCGTCGGAGGGCACGTCGCCAGCCGTCGCACCCATCGAAGCGCCGGCTGACATTGCGCCGGAGCGGGACGTGTCCGATGCCCAGGCGGGTCACGACACGACCGGTGCGCACGGCGTGGAAACGGGAGTCGTCGGCGGCATCGATTTGCCGGGCAACGGCCTGCAGGTCGAACCGCCGCCGCCACCGCCGGTATCGCGAGAACCGATCCGGCTTCATGCCGGCATGCAGGCACCGCGGAAGATCGTCAACGTGCCGCCGCACTATCCGCCGCACGCCCAGGCCGCGCGCGTCGAAGGCACCGTCGTACTCGACGCCGTGATCGACCCGACCGGACGCGTCACCGACGTGCGCGTCACGCATTCAGTCAATTTGCTGGATCAGGCGGCGGTCGAAGCGGTTCGACAGTGGCGCTTCACGCCGACGTTGTTGAACGGCGAGCCAGTCTCGATCCTGCTGACCGTAACGGTCCGGTTCACGCTAGGACCTTCTTGAGCGTGCCCTGGTCGACGTTGCCGCCGCTCATGACGCAGACGACCTTCTTGCCGGCGAGTTGATCGCGAAGTTTGACGGCCGCCATCAGCGAGGCGGCGCCGGCGCCCTCGGCGAGATTGTGCGTCGCGCGCAGCGCAAGCCTGACGCCCTCCGCGAGCTCGTCTTCGGTCAGCGTCACGATGTCGTCGAGCTCTTTTTTCAGAATGCCGAACGGCAGATCGAACGTGACGCGGGTCGCCATCCCTTCGGCAAAGGTATCGGCACGCTCGCCGACGACGCGCTCGGCGCCGCGCCATGATCGCGTGAACGCGTCGGCGCGGGCGGCCTGGACGCCGATGACCCGGGCGCGGCTGCCGAGCCCGCTGCGCACGATGCCGCAGCCACACGCGCCGCTGCCGCCGCCGATCGGCACGAGGATGACGTCGGTGTCCGGCTGCGCCTCGAAGATCTCGAGCGCGTAGGTGCCGACACCGGCGATGAGCGCCGGCTCGTTGGCCGAGTGCACGTAGCGCAGCCCTTGTTCCGCCTGCAGCTGCTCCACCTTTTCACGCGCCTCGTCGAAGTCTTTGCCGAATTCGAGGACGGTCGCGCCGAAGGCGCGCATCGCCGCGTTCTTTTCAGGATTGTTCCCCACCGGCGTCACGATCGTGCACGGCACGCCATCGCGCTCGCAGGCGAGCGCGATCGATTGCCCATGATTGCCCGTCGTGGCGGTAATCACGCCGTTGCGCTCGCTGGCGGTCAACTGGCCAATCAGATTCAGCCCACCGCGAACCTTGAACGCGCACGTCGGGTTGTGGTTTTCGTGTTTGACGAGGATGTCGAGCCCGGTCTCGGCGGCCAGCAACGGATGCCGCTGCAGCGGCGTCGGCCGCACGACTCGGTAGACACGCGAGCGCGCGGCGTAGATATCGCTGAGGGTCGGAATAGGAAGCACGCAGGGCGTAGCATAAACCATCCGCCGTGCTCGAAACGCGATGGACGATTGATGTCGAGGTCCCTAGCCGCCGCCGACGCGCTTCCCGTCGGCGTCGTAGGTCTCCACGGTCCCAAATTTCTTGAGCGTGTCGGCTACTTTCGCAGGGTCGCCCACCGCGACGATCTGCAGTCGATCCGCCGCGAGGTACTTCCGCGCAATGGCCTGCGCCTGTTGCTTGCCGATCGCACCGACGCGATCGGCGTAGCGATCCCAGTAGTCGGCCGGCAAGTGGTAACGCCACCGCGTCACGTAATAGTTGAGTAGTTGTGACGGGTTCTCGAGCGACAGCGCGAAGACCGCGATCATCGCCCGTTTCGCGTCGGCCAGTTCCTGATCCGAAACCGGCTGATCGCGCATCAGTGCGATTTCTGCGAGCAGGTCGTGGAGCGCCGGGTCCGTCACTTCCGTACGAACGCTCGTCGACGCCGCCCATTCGCCACGGTGGATGGGCGCGGTGACCGAGCTGCCGACACCATAGGTGTAGCCCTTTTCCTCACGGAGGTGGATGAACAGCCGCCCTGTCGGGCCACCGCCGAGGACCTTGTTCATCACCTGCAGCGCGTCATAATCTGGATTCGTGCGCTCGATCGCCTGGCCGCCGACGATGAGGTTCGTCTGGACGGAATTCGGGCGCGCGACGAAATAGATCTTCGAGCCGGAAATCGGCGCGGGGTCGGTGACCGCCGCTGGTGCCGTGCCCGCCTTCTTCCAACCGGAGAACTTGTCGAGGATCAGCGCGCGCACCTCCGCCATCGAGACGTCGCCTGACACGGCGATGGCCGCATTGTCCGGAACGTAATGAGTCGTGTGAAATTGGACGATTGCGTCGCGCGTCGTCTTCTCGAGCGACGGAATGGTTGCCAGCAGACGCGACGCGGGATGATCGCCGTACACGACGCGCTGGAACATCTCCTGCGCGAGGAACCCGGGGTTCGCCCGCGTTTGCATCAGCGCGACGCGCGTCCGCTGCTTGAAGCGCGCAACTTCCTCCTCGGGAAACGCCGGATGAAGCATGACATCCGCCGCCATCTCGATAAGCGCTGGAAAATGCTCGCTGAGGCAGCCGCCGGTGACCGTGGCCTCGGTCGCTGACCCGCCGGCACCGACTGCCAGGCTGGCGGCCATCACTTCCAGCCGCTGAGAGATCTGCTCCGAGGTCTGCGTCGCGGTGCCTTCGCGCATCAGCGACGCCGTGAATGAAGCCAGCCCCGCGTTGTCCGGCGGATCGTAATACCCGCCAGCGCCAGGGATAAACACCTGGAAGTTGACCTGGGGCAGCCGGTGATCCTCGAGGACCATCAAATGCGCGCCGTTCGGGAGGTCGATTTCGGTCGGAGCGGGCAGCTTGGTCTTCAGGATCTCATTCGAAACCGGAACCTTTCCCTTCCTCACCAAACCCTTGGTCGGCGACTCCTGCTGGGGCGGCGCCGGGCCCTGTGCCGCAAGGACGGCACTGAATGCGATCGTCGAGAGCACGATGGCAGAGCGATGGCTGCGCATCATAGACCTCCCCTCCCGCCGCCCGCCGCTTTGGGACGCGTGATAACGACGCTGCGCGTCTCCGGTGTCAGATACTGCTTCGCGACGCGCTGGACGTCCGCAACGGTCAGCTTGTCGAGCCGCGCATAGCGCGTGTTGACCTCGCCGGGGCTGTTGTAGATGAGCGCGGATTCGGCGAGTTCGATCGCCCTGTTCAACGACGACTGCAGCCCGGCGACGAACTGCCGGCGTGTCGCGTTGCGGGCCTTCTCGATCTCCCAGTCGCTGATCGGTCCGCTCTTCACGCGCTCGATTTCACCGTAGATCGCCGCTTCGAGATCCTCGAGAGACTTTCCAGGAATCGGCGTGGCGCTGATGCGGAACAGGCGCGGGCCGCGGCTGTTGGGCGCAAACGCCGCTGCGCCGGTCGCCAGTTGTTTCTGTCGGACGATCGATTCATAGAAACGCGAACTGCGGCCCGACCCGAGAATCAGGGCGAGCACCTCGATGCTGTCGTCGTCCGGCGACAGGTTGGAGGGAACGCGGTAGCTGATGTCGAGCCGCGGCACGCGAGCGAGTGCGTCGTCGAGCGAGAGCCGGCGCTCCGCGACTTGTGGCGCCTGCGTGATGTCCACCGGCGGCGGCGCCGGCTGTGCCGGAATCGGCTCGAAATACTTGCGAGCCAGCTCCAGCACGCGCGAGGTCGTCACGTCGCCGGTCACGGCGATGATCGCGTTGTTTGGCGCGTAGTAGGTTCTGAAGAACGATGCGACGTCCTCGACGGACGCCGCGCTCAGGTCGGTCATCGACCCGATCACCGAGTGCCTGTACGCCGGGTTGTCAATCGCCTGCTCGTCGATGGCTTCGAACGTGTGACCGTAAGGTTGATTGTCGAGGCCTGAGCGGCGCTCTTCCTGAACCGCGTTGCGCTGGTTGTCGAGGCTCTCCTTCGTAATGGCGAGCGATCGCATGCGGTCGGCTTCGAGGAAGATCCCCGCCTCGAGCTGATTGGCCGGCATCGTTTCGAAATAGAGCGTGCGCTCCTTGTTCGTCGTGCCGTTCATCGTGCCGCCGTTGCTGAAGATGGTGTAGAAGTGTTCGCCGACGCCGACGTTCTCGGATCCCCGGAACATCATGTGCTCGAACAGGTGCGCGAATCCGGTACGCCCGGGCCGTTCGTTGCGCGATCCGACGTCGTAGACGACGGCGATCGAGAATACGGGCGCCACATGATCTTCGGCGATGATCACGCGCAGACCGTTCTTCAGTTTTGCGTCACTGAACTTGATCGTGGGAGGGGTGATTGCCGCCGCCGACGCGCCCAGGGCCAGCGCCAGACCAACTGTCAGCAGACGCCTCATACATCCTCCAGGCTGGACACGATGATCAGCTACGCCGCGACGGCGGCGATGATAGCACTACCGGAACGATTACTTCAGGTCGGTCGGTGATGAGCGCGTCCACTCCCCAGGCGAGCAGGCGACGCGCGGCCTCTTCCGTGTCCACGGTCCACACCTGCACCGCGAGATCGGCGCGGTGCGCGTCGCGCACGAAGCGCTCCGAGACGACGCGCGTGCGCCCGGCCAGCTCCGGGACCTGATATCCTCCGTACGCGACGCGCATCACCGGCCAGCGGCAGCGCGATCGGTAGAGCGCCCATCGCACCTCTTCGCGCGCAGCACTCGTTGCGACCGCCGGTTCGATCGCCCGGACGGATCGCAGGACGCGCCGTCCGAACGATCCGAAGCAGACACGATCGACGGCGTCCACCCGGCGCACGACATCAACCGCCGCCCGGGCAAGATCCTCACTGTTCACCTTGAGCTCGACGATCACGCGCACGTCGCGGTGACGCGCCAGCACCTCCGCGAGCGTGGGAACGGCCGCCGTTCGAAGCTCGCCGGTCGTGCGATCGGCGATCGGTCCACGGAGACACGTGGTGCGGTCGAGCGTCCGGTCGTGGTGAACCACGACGCCGCCGTCGCGCGAGAGGTGCACGTCCAATTCCAGCCCGTCGGCGCCGTGCGCGAGTCCCGTGTCGAACGCCTGCATCGTGTTCTCGGGCGCCAGGGCGCTGCCGCCGCGATGCGCAAACACCAGCGGGCGGCGCGAGACGAAAAACGGGTGGCGCACGAGGAGCGAGTCTACAATGCGCCGGTCGCACGTCCACGTCGTATCGCGTCAACGCCGCGGCGATCGGATCGCGGACGAATGCGCCCGACGAGGTCGCCGTCAACCCCTCGCTGAGCAAGACAGACTTCAGCCGCTGATCCTCGCCTGCTGATAGAATCGCTGCATGGCGGCCATAGAGACCCTTGGAGAACTCCGCGCGTCCGGCTATCGTTCACGACCCGTCAAACAGGAAGTCCGCGACAACCTTGTGCGCAAACTGCGGGCGGGCGATGCGCTGTTCCCGGGCATCATCGGCTACGACGAGACCGTCATTCCGCAGCTGGTCAACGCCATCCTGTCGCGCCACAACTTCATCCTGCTCGGTCTGCGAGGACAGGCGAAGAGCCGCATCCTGCGCGGCCTCATCGACTTGCTCGACGAGCGGATCCCGGTGATGCCCGGCTGCGAGATTCACGACGACCCGCTGGCTCCGTTGTGCGCCGCGTGCCGGCAGCGGGTCGCGCTCGACGGCGATCGGCTGGCGATCGGCTGGCTGACGCGCGACGCACGCTACGTCGAGAAGCTGGCGACGCCGGACGTGACGATTGCCGACATGGTCGGCGACATCGATCCGATCAAGGCGGCGCAGGCGGGCCTCAACCTCTCTGACGAGCTGACGATGCACTACGGGCTGTTGCCGCGGGCGAATCGCGGCATCTTCGCCATCAACGAGCTACCGGACCTCGCGGGCAAGATTCAGGTGGGGCTGTTCAATATCCTTCAGGAGGGCGATGTCCAGATCAAGGGCTACCCGATCCGCCTGAAGCTCGACGTGATGCTGGTATTCACGGCGAATCCGGAAGATTACACCGCGCGGGGGAAGATCATCACCCCGCTCAAGGATCGGATCGGCTCCGAAATCCGCACGCACTATCCGGCCACACGCCACAACGCGATGGCGATCACGAAGCAGGAAGCGTGGACCGACCGCGTCGATGCGGTGAAAGTGGAGATCCCGTCCTACGTCCGCGAGGTTGTGGAAGAAGTGGCGTTCCAGGCGCGTGCCGATCGGAAGATCGACAAACGGTCGGGGGTCAGCCAGCGGCTGCCGATCACGACGCTCGAGCTCGTCGTCTCCAACGCCGAGCGGCGCGCGCTCGCGAACGGCGAAGGCGTGGTCGTGCCGCGCGTCACGGATGTGTATGCGGCGCTGCCGTCAATCACCGGGAAATTCGAGCTCGAATACGAAGGCGAGCTGCGCGGCGCCGAGCAGGTGGCGCGCGACCTGATTCGGTCCGCGGTCGGTTCGGTCTTCACCGGCATGTTCGAGGGGGTCGACACGCGCACCGTGGTGGAATGGTTCGACCTCGGCGGATCGCTGCCGCTCGAAGACGGCACGTCCGCGGAAGACGTCATCACGCTGACCAAAAGCTTGCAGGGCATCCGCGAGCTGGCGGAGCGTGCCGGGCTGTCGAAGGGCGCGCCCGCACCGGCGGTCGCGTCCGCGATCGACTTCGTGCTCGAAGGCCTCTACGCGCAGAAGAAGATCAGCCGCACCGATGAGCGCGGCTACTCCGCCGTCGAACAGACGCAGCGGCGGCCGACGCGACGCGAAGAACAGGCGATGGACGAGGAGATTCGGATTCCGAGCGGAAAGAAGAAGTATTACAACTAGCATGAAATACCGCTACACGAAGTTCACCGGCGACGCGTTGGACGACCTGGATCTCGAGGATCTGGTGTCCAAGCTGTCGGACCTGCTCCTGTCGAGCGGCTTCGGCAACCCGTACGCCATGGACGACGAAGAGCGGACGATGCAGGCGCTGCACGACGCGATTCTCGATGCGCTGTTCAACGGCGGCGTGCTGCCGGAAGAGACCATCGAACGGCTGCTCGGCGATCCGGCCGACGCGGACCAGGGTGACGCGCGATCGAAGCTCGAAGAACTGATTCAACAAATCATCGAGCGCATGGCCGACCAGGGCTACATTTCGACGCCGCCTGACCTCGACGCCGAGCGCGAGCGCCGACAGGGACGTGGCGGCCACGGGCCCGACCAGCAGGCGCCGGCCAAATTCGAAGTCACCGACAAGACGCTGGACTTTCTGGGCTACCGGGCGCTCCGCGACCTGCTCGGCTCGCTCGGCAAGAGCAGCTACGGCCGCCACGACACCCGCGAGCAAGCCACCGGCGTCGAGACGACCGGTGCACCGAAATCGTATGAATTCGGCGACACGTTGAACCTCGACGCGGCGGCGACCCTGCTGAACGCGGCGCAGCGGCAACACGAACACGGCGAGAGCACGGCGAGGCTCAACGTGACGCACGAGGATCTGATGGTGGTGCAGGGCGAGTATCAGAGCTCCTGCGCCACCGTGCTGATGCTGGATTGCAGTCACAGCATGATCCTGTACGGCGAGGATCGGTTTACGCCGGCCAAACGTGTCGCGCTCGCGCTCGCGCAGCTGATCAAGACCCAGTACCCGGGCGATGCCCTCAAAGTCGTTCTCTTCCACGACTCGGCCGAGGAGATCCCGCTCGCCGAGCTCGGGCGCGTGCGCGTGGGCCCGTATTACACCAACACGCGCGAGGGCCTGCGGCTGTCGCGCCGGATCCTCGACCGCCAGCGCAAGGACATGCGGCAGATCATCATGATCACCGACGGCAAACCGTCGGCGCTGACGCAGCCGGATGGCCGCATCTACAAGAACGCGTTCGGCCTCGATCCGTTCATCGTCGCGGAAACCTGCGCCGAGGTAGCGGCGTGCCGCAAGAGCGGGAT
>Ga0207641_10001770_pt1 | contig 20809 bp, 18 predicted proteins | sample KBSSwiS62_FD_184306 | JGI IMG/M metagenome (GOLD analysis project Ga0207641, IMG submission 184306) | Switchgrass rhizosphere microbial communities from Kellogg Biological Station, Michigan, USA - KBS Switchgrass S6-2 (SPAdes) (version 2) | ecosystem: Host-associated > Plants > Roots >... | reverse complement strand
GATCAAGGTGGTCGGCATCGGAGGCGGCGGCGTCAACGCCGTCAACCGGATGATCGAGGTGGGCCTGAAGGGCGTCGAGTTCATCGCGGTGAACACCGACGCGCAGGCCCTGCTCATGTCCGACGCGGACGTGAAGCTGGACATCGGCCGCGAGCTGACCCGCGGCCTCGGCGCCGGGGCCAACCCGGAGGTCGGCCGCAAGGCCGCGGAGGACCACCGCGAGGAGATCGAGGAGGTACTCAAGGGGGCCGACATGGTCTTCGTGACGGCGGGCGAGGGCGGCGGCACGGGCACCGGCGGCGCGCCCGTGGTCGCCTCGATCGCGCGCAAGCTCGGCGCCCTGACCATCGGCGTCGTGACGCGCCCGTTCACCTTCGAGGGCCGCAGGCGCGCGGGCCAGGCCGAGGACGGGATCACCCAGCTGCGCAACGAGTGCGACACCCTGATCGTCATCCCGAACGACCGGTTGCTGCAGCTCGGCGACGTCGGCGTCTCGCTGATGGACGCCTTCCGCTCGGCGGACGAGGTGCTGCTCTCCGGTGTGCAGGGCATCACGAACCTGATCACCACGCCCGGCCTGATCAACCTGGACTTCGCGGACGTCAAGTCGGTGATGTCGGGGGCGGGCTCGGCGCTGATGGGGATCGGCTCCGCGAGAGGGGAGGGCCGGGCCGTGCAGGCCGCGGGCTCGGCGATCAACTCGCCACTGCTCGAGGCGTCGATGGACGGCGCGCAGGGCGTGCTGCTGTCGATCGCGGGCGGCTCGGACCTGGGGCTCTTCGAGATCCACGAGGCCGCGTCGCTGGTCCAGGAGGCCGCGCACCCCGAGGCGAACATCATCTTCGGCACGGTGATCGACGACTCGCTCGGCGACGAGGTCCGGATCACGGTGATCGCGGCCGGGTTCGAGGGCGGCCAGCCCACGCACAAGAAGCTGGAGCCCACGGCCTACCGGTCGCAGACGTCGGCGGAGCAGCCGGTCGCGCCCGCGACCCCGCCCACCCCGCCGCCGGCGAGCACCGGCTTCGGTGCGGGCGCCAACCAGAACGGCACCCTGCCGCCGGTCGCGCCCTACAGCCCGCCGGCGCCCCGGACCCCGGAGCGCGAAAACCCGGCGATGACCGAGATCAGCACCCCGGCCGCCGCCCCGGAGCCGCCCGCCGCGACCCACCCGGCGTCGCAGCCCACGACGGCGCCTGCGGAGACCGTGGCGGACGACGACGTGGACGTCCCGCCCTTCATGCGCCGCTGAGCAGTGCTCCGCCGCTCCGCGCCGGGCGGCGATCTTGAGCGTGGCTACGCTGGCGGCGTGGCGCAGCAGACGGTGGTGCGGGTCCGGCGGGTCATGACGACGCGGGCGGGTGGGCGCTCGTCCGCCCCGTTCGACTCGTTCAACCTCTCGCGCAAGGTCGGCGACGCGCCCGAGAACGTCGACGCGAACCGGTACCGCCTGATCCGCGAGCTCGGCCTGCGCGGCGCGGTGTTCCTGGACCAGGTCCACGGCACGCGCGTCGCGACCGTCACCGCGCCCCCCGCGCGCTCCGCCCCGGACGTACCCGAGACCGACGCGGCCGTGACCGCCGAGCCGGGGATCGCGCTCGTCGTGCTGGCCGCCGACTGCGCGCCGGTGCTGCTCGGGGACCCCGTCGCGGGCGTGGTGGGCGCCGCCCACGCCGGGCGGGTGGGGGCCGCGGCCGGCGTGGTCCCGGCCACCGTGGCCGCGATGGAGGCCTTGGGCGCGCACATCCCGGACATCGAGGTGCTGCTCGGCCCGGCCGTCTGCGGGCTCTGCTACGAGGTCCCCGCCGCGATGCGCGCCGAGGTGGCCACGCAGCTGCCGGGGAGCGCGGCGCGGACCCGCAGGGGGACCCCGTCGGTCGACGTCCGGGCCGGCCTGGTCCGCCAGCTCCACGACCTCGGCGTGACGAAGGTGGGGATGGACCCGCGCTGCACCCTCGAGGACCGCACCCTCTTCAGCCACCGCCGCGACCCGCGCACCGGGAGGCACGCGGGCGTCACCTGGCTCGACCCGAGCTGATCCGCCGGTCACGCGGGGGTCGAGGGCGCTCGTCGGAGGCGGTGAGCGCACCGACCGCGCCGGCCTAGGGTCGAGGAGTGAGTGCTGAGGTGTCCCCGGAACGCCGCGCCGAGCTGGAGCGGCGGCTCCACCAGGTGCGGGAGCGGATCGCGAAGGCCGCCGTCGCCGCCGGGCGGGCGCCGGAGGAGGTCGAGCTCCTCGCCGTCACCAAGACCATCCCCGCGTCGGACGTGATCGCCCTCGCCGAGCTCGGCGTCCGGGACTTCGCCGAGAACCGGGCCCAGGAGGCGACACACAAGGTCGAGGAGATCCGCGCCGCCCGCCCGGACCTCGAGCTGCGCTGGCACTTCATCGGAGGGTTGCAGCGCAACAAGGTGCGCCTGGTGGTCCCGTGGGTGACCCGGGTCGAGACGGTCGACTCGCCCCGGCTGGCCGCCGCGCTGGACGGGGAGGCGGCCAGGCGCGGCACACCGCTGCCCGTGCTGGTCCAGTACAGCGTGGACGGCGACCCGGCCCGCGGCGGCGTGTCCGACGCGGGGCTACTCGACCTCGCGGCGCAGGTCGCCGAGGCGCGCTCGCTCGTTCTCGAGGGGTTGCTCAGCGTGGCACCGCTGGACGCCGACGACGAGGAGTCGTTCGCCGCCATCGAGGCGGCGGGACGGAGACTGCGCGCCGCACACCCCGCAGCGACCGTCCTGTCGGCCGGGATGAGCGGCGACCTCGAGGTGGCGATCCGTCACGGTTCGACGGTCGCGCGTGTCGGAACGGCCCTTGTGGGGGACCGACGGTTAACCTCGCGGTGATCGCAGGCACCACGCGGGAATGGGGACTCCAGGGATGAGCGCGATGTACCGGCTCAAGGCCTACTTCGGCATGGTGCCCGCCGAGGAGATGGACTTCGTCGACGAGCCGGACGCCTACGCCGAGCCGCGACGCGCCCAGCGGAGCGACCGTTGGTCGGATCCGGACGACCGTTTCGACGCTCGCCGCGACTACGCGGAGTACGACGAGCCCCGCCGCGACCGCCCCCAGGCCGCGCAGGAGCGCCCGGACGACACGTGGTCCGGCCGGTCGGCGCGGGAGTCCGTCCGCCCGGCGCGGACCGTCCGGGAGCCGGTGCGGGTCTCGGCGAGCACCCACGGTGGCCTCTCGGGGATCGGCCCGACCACGCGGGGGGCCCTCGCCGTGGACCGGGAGGAGCCCGTCGTGCGGCCCGTTCCGGACCCGCCCGCGCCGGCCCCGGCCGGCGCGGCGGCACCGTCGTCCGTGCCCGAGCAGCGAGACCGGGGGGCCGCCGCGTTGGCGAAGATCACGACCCTGCAGCCGAGCAGCTTCACGGAGGCTCGGACCATCGGCGAGCGCTACCGGGACGGGGTTCCGGTGATCATCAACCTGACCGATCTCGACGAGGCCGCCGCGCGCCGTCTCGTCGACTTCGCCGCAGGTCTGGCGTTCGCGCTGCGCGGATCGATCGACAAGGTGACCTCCCGGGTCTTCCTTCTCACCCCCGCGGACGTGGAGGTCTCGGCGGAGGACGCGCGCAGGCTGGCCGAGCGGGGCCTGTTCCGTCAGGACTAGTGCAGGATGGTGGCCGTGCCACTCGTCCTGCAGTTCGTCATCTACTACGTCCTGTTCTTCTTCTGGCTGCTGCTCGTCGCGCGGATCGTGGTGGAGCTCGTCCACTCGTTCGCGCGGGAGTGGGTGCCCGGCGGACGGCCCGCCGCGGCTCTCGAAGTAGTGTTCAGCGTCACCGACCCACCCGTGAAGTTGTTGCGGAGAGTGATCCCCGTCGTCCGGATCGGGGGCGTCGGACTGGACCTGTCGATTATGGTTCTGCTGCTGGTGGTGTTCATACTGATGAGCATTGCCAGACCGGCGGTGGGGTGAGCCCCAGTCACCCGCCAGCCGGTTTGCCGCCGAGGAGTCCATGAGGTGATCCGATGCCGCTGACGCCCGCCGACGTCCACAACGTCGCGTTCAGTAAGCCCCCGATCGGGAAGCGGGGGTACAACGAGGACGAGGTCGACGCGTTCCTCGACCTGGTCGAGGCCGAGCTGGCCCGACTGATCGAGGAGAACGAGGACCTGCGCGAGCAGGTCGGGCAGCTTGAGCAGCGGCTCGACGGCGCGCAGGCCGAGCTGGAGGACGCGCGCCAGCAGCGTGCCCAGGCTCCCCTCGCCGCGCCGCAGGGCCCGCCGCCCACGCAGCAGATCCGGCCCGTCGAGCCGATCCAGCAGCGCCCGGAGCCGCCGCAGCAGCGGCCGTTCGCGGACGCGGACATGGGTGGTGGCGACCACCACGTCCAGGCCGCGAAGGTCCTGGGCCTGGCCCAGGAGATGGCGGACCGGCTCACCGCCGAGGCCAAGAACGAGGCCGACTCGATGCTGTCGGACGCGCGGACCAAGTCCGAGCAGCTGCTGAGCGAGGCCCGCACCAAGTCGGACGGCCTGGTGAACGACGCCAGGGCCCGCGCCGAGACGATGCTGAACGACGCGCGCACCCGCGCCGAGACCCTGGAGCGGCAGAGCCGCGACAAGGCGTCGTCGCTGGTCAGCGAGGCGGAGCGGAAGCAGAGCGAGATCATCGGCACCATCACCCGCGACAAGTCGGTGCTGGAGAAGAAGATCGACGAGCTGCGCACCTTCGAGCGCGAGTACCGCACCCGGCTCAAGACCTACCTGGAGTCCCAGCTGCGGGACCTGGAGGGTCGGGGGTCGGCCGCGCCGTCGGACGCCGCGCGCGCGTCGGGTAACGGTGGGGGCTACGCCGCCTCCGGTTACGGCCAGCGGGCCGACGCCGGAAGCTGACGTCGTCCGTCCGTCGTCCCAGCGACCCGGTGGGCGGTGCCCGCACCGTCCACCGAACTCGGGGTGAATCGTGCTGCTGCTGGTTCTCGTACTCGTCCTGATCGCCTTCGGGCTCCTGGTCGTCGCGCTGCTCTCGGGCAGTGTGCTGTGGGCCTGGATCTCGGTGGCGGTCTCCGTGGCGGCCGCCGTCGCCCTGCTGGTGGACTGGATGCACCGCAGGTCCGCGGTGAAGGCGGGTGCCGAGCCCGCCCAGGCGCCCGCCGCGGCGCCCGCGCAGAACCTGCAGCCGGGTCCGCCGCCCGGGTATCGCGCTGGGCCGGACATCGAGCCGGTCACCGAGGTGCTCCCGGTCGTCGCGCCGGGCGGGGCCGGTTCGGCACCGTCCGGTGAGGAACGTTCGGCGGATGCCGAGGCGACCTCCGTGATGCCCCGTGTGCAACCGTCCGGCTCAGCGGGGCGACCGCCCAGCGCTGTGGACGGAACTACTCGATCGAGCGAAGATTCGTCACCCAGCGTGACCGACGAGGGTGCCGCGGACCGCGGTTCCCGGGGACCGGCCGAGCCCGGTCCCGACGGCCCGGAGGCGCCCGCCGCGGCGGCCGCCGAGGGCGAGACCGGTGCGTCCGCGCCCGGTCATCCGGAGCAGGGACCCGGCCGGGCAGGCGGCTCGGCGGCAGCAGGCCCGGCCGGTGCTCCCGCCGCGGTCGAGGCCGGGGCGGACCCGGAGGGCGCGGCGGGGTCGGTGGGGTCGGTGGGGTCGGTGGACGGCCCCACGGTCGTCGCGCCCGCCGTCCGTGCCGCGGGGCAGCCCGTCGAGCCGGACGCGGCCCACGGCTCCCACGAGTCGCCGGACACCGCGCGCCCGCCCGCCGAGCACCCCGGCGAGGGCTCCCACGCGGCGCCCGCCGAGGGCGCTGCCGGCGCGGCGCCGGGAACAGCGGCCACGGAGACAGCGGCCACGGGAACAGCCGCCGGAGCGGTCGCTGCCGGGGCGGCCATGGGAGCAACGGCGTCCGCGAAGGAGGCCGAGCCCACGGGACTCTTCGAGTCCGGACCCCGGAACGGTCAGGACGCCGCGCCGGCACCCGACACCGCATCCGCGCAGGCCGAGGCCCCGGCGGCCGAGACCCCGCAGGCCCCCGCCGGCGTGCCCCCCGCGGGCCCGCACGGCGAGCCGCCCGAGGAGCCCCGGGACCCCGAGGTCGCGGCCGTGGTCGCGGAGCTCCAGGACGAGGTCGTGGTGGTGGACGAGCAGCCTCGCTACCACCTGGCGGGCTGCCGCTCGCTGCCCGGGCGGCCGGTCATCCCGTTGCCCGCCAAGGAGGCGGTGGAGCTCGGCTTCACGCCCTGCGGCTGGTGCAACCCGGACCGCACGCTGGCGGGCCGCCACCAGCCCGCGCACCGCTGAGGCACCCTCGCGGAATATCCGCGTGCGCCGCCGCGCTACGCTCGTGCACGAAAGGCACCGATCCGGCCATCACCGGGGAGCCTCCGGAAGAAACCCCGTCCCCGCGGGGGAGTAGAACCGGACGGGTGCGGCCCGTCATCGCCGTGCAATGAGTGGCCCCACCCGTGGGGCAAGCGGGGTGGTACCGCGGCGAGAGTCGTCCCCGTGCAGCAGAGACACGTACTGCACGGAGGAGAAGATGGCCGGCTACCCCCAGGTCCCCGCCCACCCGTCGTTCCCGGCTCTCGAGCGCGAGACGCTCAAGGTCTGGGAGTCCGACGACACGTTCCGGGCCTCGGTCGACCGGCGGCCCGCGGGCGAGCACGGTGCGAACGAGTTCGTCTTCTACGACGGCCCGCCCTTCGCCAACGGCCTCCCGCACTACGGCCACCTGCTCACCGGGTACGTCAAGGACGTCGTGCCGCGCTACCAGACGATGCGCGGGCACCGCGTCGAGCGCCGGTTCGGGTGGGACACCCACGGCCTGCCCGCCGAGGTCGAGGCCGAGCGGCAGCTCGGGATCACGCACAAGTCCGAGATCGTCGAGATGGGCGTCGCGCAGTTCAACGAGGCGTGCAAGACCTCGGTGCTGCGCTACACCGGCGAGTGGCGGGACTACGTCACCCGCCAGGCCCGCTGGGTGGACTTCGACCACGACTACAAGACGCTCGACCTGGACTACATGGAGTCCGTCATCTGGGCCTTCAAGACCTTGTGGGACAAGGGCTTGGTGTACCAGGGCTTCCGCGTGATGTGGTACTGCTGGCGGTGCGAGACCCCGCTGTCGAACTCCGAGACCCGCCTGGACGACGTCTACCGCGACCGCCAGGACCCGGCGGTCACCGTCGGGCTCCGGCTCGTGTCCGAGGACCCGGAGCTGGACGACGCCCTCGCCCTGATCTGGACGACCACGCCGTGGACCCTGCCGTCCAACCTGGCCATGGCGGTCAACCCGGACGTCGAGTACTCGCTGCTGCGCGTCGAGGGGGAGCGGTACCTGCTCGCGTCGGCTCGCGTCGGCGCCTACGCCCGCGAGCTGGGGGAGGAGCCGGAGGTCCTGCGCGCCTACACCGGCCGCGAGCTGCTCGGCACCCGCTACCGGCCGCCGTTCGACTTCTTCGCCGGCAGGGAGCACGCCCACCGCATCCTGGAGGCGGACTACGTCACCACCGAGGACGGCACCGGGATCGTGCACATCGCTCCGGCCTTCGGTGAGGAGGACAAGGCCGTCACGGACGCGGCGGGCATCGAGGCCGTCGTGCCCGTCGACTCGCGCGGCGAGTTCACCGTCGAGGTGCCGCCGTACGCGGGCATGCAGGTGTTCGACGCCAATCCGCAGATCATCCGCGACCTCAAGGCAGGCGGCCCTCACGTGAGCGCCGTCCTGGTGCGCCACGAGACCTACGACCACCCCTACCCGCACTGCTGGCGCTGCGGCAACCCACTGATCCAGCGCGCGGTGGACTCGTGGTTCGTGCAGGTCACGGCGTTCCGGGACCGGATGGTCGAGCTCAACCGGCAGATCAACTGGGTGCCCGGGCACATCAAGGACGGGCAGTTCGGCAAGTGGCTGGAGGGTGCCAAGGACTGGGGCATCTCCCGCAACCGCTTCTGGGGCAGCCCGATCCCGGTGTGGCAGTCGGACGACCCGCGCTACCCGCGCACGGACGTCTACGGCTCGCTCGACGAGCTGGAGCGGGACTTCGGCGTGCGCCCGACCGACCTGCACCGTCCGTACGTCGACGAGCTCACCCGTCCCAACCCGGACGACCCCACGGGCAGGTCGACCATGCGCCGCGTCCCCGAGGTGCTGGACTGCTGGTTCGACTCGGGCTCGATGCCCTTCGCCCAGGTCCACTACCCCTTCGAGAACACGGACTGGTTCGAGCACCACTACCCGGGCGACTTCATCGTCGAGTACAACGGGCAGACCCGCGGCTGGTTCTACAACATGCACGTCCTGGCCACGGCACTGTTCGACCGCCCCGCCTTCGAGAACTGCGTGGCCCACGGGATCGTGCTCGGCGACGACGGCGCCAAGATGTCGAAGTCGCTGCGCAACTACCCGGACGTCAACGAGGTCTTCGACCGAGACGGCTCCGATGCCATGCGCTGGTTCCTCATGCAGAGCCCCATCCTGCGCGGTGGGAACCTGGTCGTCACCGAGCAGGGCATCCGCGAGGGGGTCCGGCAGGCGATCCTGCCGCTGTGGAACACCTGGTACTTCCTGTCGCTCTACGCCGGGGCGGCGGGGACGACCGGGCGCACGTCCACGTCGTCGTCGAACGTGCTGGACCGCTACGTGCTGGCCAAGACCGCCGCGCTGGTGGACTCGGTCACCGCGGCCATGGACGCCTACGACGTCGCGGGCGCCTGCGAGGAGATCCGCGACCACGCCGAGGTGCTGACCAACTGGTACGTCCGGCGCTCCCGGGACCGGTTCTGGGCGGGCGACCAGGAGGCCGTCGACACCCTGCACACCGTGCTGGAGGTGACCGCGCGGGTCGCCGCGCCGCTGCTGCCGCTGACCATGGAGCAGCTGTGGCAGGGGCTGACCGCACCCGCCCCGGAAGCCTCGGCTGCCGCCGACCCGCGGCCGGGCGGCCGGTCCGTGCACCTGACCGACTGGCCCGCCTCGGGCGACCTCCCGCACGACGACGCCCTGGTCGCCGCCATGGACCGCGTCCGCCAGGTGGCCTCGGCGGGCCTGTCGCTGCGGAAGGCGCGCAGGCTCCGCGTGCGCCTGCCGCTGGCCAGGCTCACCGTCGCCGCCGCGGACGCCGAGTCGCTGGCGCCCTTCGCGGACGTGCTGCGGGACGAGGTGAACGTCAAGGAGGTCGTGCTGACCACGGACGTCGCGACGTACGGCGAGTTCGAGCTGACCGTCAACGCCCGCGCCTGCGGCCCGCGCCTGGGCAAGGAGACCCAGACCGCGATCAAGGCCGTGAAGGCGGGGGACTGGGTGGCCAACCCGGACGGCACCGTGACGGCGGGTGGGATCACGCTGGTCGAGGGTGAGTTCTCCGAGCGCCTGCAGGCGGCCGACCCGCAGTCCACCGGCGCCCTGCCCGGCAACTCGGGCCTGGTCGTCCTGGACACCGAGGTCACGCCGGAGCTGGCGGCCGAGGGCACGGCCCGGGACGTGGTCCGCACGGTCCAGCAGGCCCGCCGGGACGCGGGACTGGACGTGAGCGACCGCATCACCCTCACCCTGTCCGCCCCGGACGAGGTCGTGGCCGCGGTCCGCGAGCACGAGCGGTTCGTGGCGGGGGAGGTCCTGGCGGAGTCGGTGTCCTACGCCTCCACCGACGGCGCCACCGGCACCGTCGCCACCCCGGACGGCGCGACCGCCGAGATCACGGTCGCCGTCACCAAGCGCTGACCCCAGGGCCGGGCCCCCGGGCCCGGCCCCCCGACCGCCCCCCAGGTCCGCGAGTCCCACACCACGGTCCGCGAGTCCCACACCACCGTCCGCGAGTCCCACATCACGGTCCGCGAGTCGGACATGGCCACGAGTCCCGAACCCACAGCCCCAGGTGCTCGGTGGGCTCGTGTCCCCGCTCGTCACCGGTGCCGCCCGCGCCGACGTCCGCCGGTCGCGGTCCGGCCGTGCTCGGCGCCGGGTTCGAACGAGCACCGTCGGAGCCCCCGGCCGCTAAGGTGATCACCGTGGGGAGTGCTGCCGCGCGGTGGAGTGAGCTGCAGTCGGGGCGGGGGATCCCGCCCGAGATCCTGGCGGCGGCGCCGCGCAGTCCGTGGGGCCACGATCCCGCGGACTTCGCCCCACCCGAGGAACCTGCGGACACCCCCTCCCGCGCCGCCGGGTTGGCATTGCTGGGCGCGTCCGGCACCGTGCTCGACGTCGGGTGCGGCGGCGGCGACGCCGCGTTCGCCCTGGTCGGACCCATGGTCGAGGCGACCGGGGTGGACGCCCAGCAGGACATGCTGGACCTCTTCGAGTCCGGTGCGGACGTCCGTGGCGTCCCCGTCCGCACGGTCCTCGGCCGCTGGCCGGAGGTCGCCGAGGAGGCGGGCCCGGCGGACGTCGTGGTGTGCCATCACGTGCTGCACAACGTCGTCGACCTCGGCCCGTTCGTCGCCGCGCTGACCGCCGCCGCCCGTCGGGGTGTGGTGGTCGAGATGCTCGCCGAACACCCGATGGCCTGGTTGGACCCGCTCTGGGAACGCTTCCACGACCTCCGCCGCCCTGAGCCTGCGACCGTCGAGGACGCCGTCGCGGTGCTTCGCGAGGCGGGGATCGACGCCGACGTGGTCCGGTGGGACCGGGAACGGCGGCACCCGCACGATCCCGCCTGGGTCACCCGCCGCCTGTGCCTCCCCGAGGAGCGCGAACCCGAGGTCCGTCGGGCGATGGCGGACATCCCCCCGCGTGCCGCGGGCGCAGCCACCCTCACGTGGCGTCCCTGACCGCGACCCGAACCCGACCCACCCCGCCGCCGATGTCCGACTCGCGGCCGGTGGTGTGGGACTCGCGGCCGGTGGTGTGGGACTCGCGGGTCAGGCCACCACGAACCAGGCGAGGACCACGCCCAGGGAGTTCGTGGCCAGATGGGCGAGGATCGGGGCGGCGAGGTGGTCTCGACCCCAGCTCCGCCACCAGCACAGCAGGATCCCCGCGCCGAACGTGGCGACCACCGCCAGCGCCGCGCGCCCGACGACGCCCCAGCCCCCCAGCGTGGCACCCACCGCCGCGTTCGCGCTGTTCAAGCCCAGGGACGGCACGATGTGCCAGAGGCCGAAGGCCGCGGAGGCCCAGAGCGTGCGCCGCCACCAGGTGCCGCCGACCAGCCCGGGCACCACGGACCGGAAGGCGATCTCCTCCACCAGCACGGTCCCGAACGGGATCCGGACCAGCGCCGCGTAGAGCATCGCCCCGACCGGGCCCGCGGCCCGGGTGTCCACGAACGCCGACCGTGTGGCGGGCAGCGCGAGCCCGATCCCGTAGACCACCGCGACGAGCAGCACCGCCAGCAGCCCGACGAGCACGCCACGCCCCAGCCCGCGCCGCCCGAGCCCCAGGTCCCCCCAGGTCAGCCCGCACGCGTGGGCGATCACCAGCAGCAGCGCCGCGACCACGAGCTTGGCGGGCACCGCCACCGCGGGCCACACGATCCCGGTCAGCACGTTCACCGCGGCCAGCAGTCCGAGCGCGGCGACCAGCCCCGGGACACGCCGTCTCGTGGGGGACGAGGTCGTTTCGGCGGCGCCGTGCATGCCACCATCCTGCGCGAAGGGGAGGACCATGAGCGACGAGACACCCACCACGAGCGCCCCGCGCAACGCCTACGCGGACTTCCTGCGCGCGTTCTCGATCGTCGTCGTCGTGCTGTGGCACTGGGCGTTCACGATCCTCGTCTGGGGTCCGGACGGGCCCACGGCCACCAACCCGATCGGCTTCACCTCCGGGCTGTGGGTGCTGACCTGGCTGTTCCAGGTGCTGCCGCTGTTCTTCTTCGTCGGCGGGTACGTCCACCTGCTGGCCTGGCACCGCGCGCGCAGCCGGGGTGAGCACCTCGGCCACTTCGTGGGGCGGAACCTGCGCAAGCTGTCGGTCCCCGCGCTCGTGCTGCTCCTGGCGTGGGTGGCGCTCGGGCTGGTCGTCGGCGTGGTGTTCGGCGTGCGCTGGATCCCGCGCACCGTGCTGCTGGTGGTCAGCCCGCTGTGGTTCATCGCCGTGTACCTGCTGCTCATCGCGCTGATCCCGGTGTGGTTCCGGGTACTGCAGCGCTTCGGCGCGGTGTCCATGGTGGTGATCATCGGGCTCGTCGTGGTCGTGGACATCCTGCGCTTCCGCTACGGGCTCGCCACGGTGGGCTACGTCAACCTGGTCCTGGTCTGGGGCCTGGCGTTCATGAGCGGCTTCTTCCACGACGACCTGGTGCGCGCGCCCAGCCAGGCCGCGTGGGCGCTGCTGTGGGGCGGACTGTTCGGGCTGGTGGGGCTGGTGTTCTCCGGCCTCTACCCGGGGTCGATGGTCGGGGTGCCGGGGGAGCCGACGTCCAACATGGCGCCCCCGACGTTGTGCATCGTGGCGCTGCTCGCCTTCCAGGTCGGGCTGGCCGAGGTGGCCAGGCCGTGGATGGAGCGCACGCTGGAGGGGCCGCGGTTCCGCCGGGTCGTGGAGGTCGTCAACCGCTTCGCGATGCCCGTGTTCCTCTTCCACACCACGGGCATGGCGATCGGCCGGGCGCTGCTCTACGCGGTCACCGGGCGGCTCGGCGAGCGCGAGGTGCCCGACCTGACCTGGTGGCTGCAACGGCCGCTGTTCGTCGGGCTGTCGCTGCTGTGCACGCTGCCCGTCATCTGGCTCTTCGGGCATTTCGGACACCGCAGACAGACCGTGCCGTCGGGCGCCTGACCAGCGGTCGATAGGCTCCCTCCGGGTGGTGGGGGATGAGCCTGGAGGTCCTGCTCGGCGTCGTCGCCGGTGTCGTGCTGATCGGCGTGCTCGCGGTGCGGGTGTCGGTGCGCCTCGGCCTGCCCTCGCTGCTGCTCTATCTCGGCATCGGGATCCTGCTCGGCGAGTCCGTCCTGGGTGTGCAGTTCTCCGACGCCGCCCTCACCGAGAACCTCGGGCTCGCCGCCCTGGTGCTCATCCTGGTCGAGGGCGGCCTGACGACCCGGTGGCAGGCCGTCCGCCCGTCGCTCGGCATCGGGATCGGGCTCTCGACGATCGCCGTGGTCGTGAGCATCGGGGTCGCGGGCACGAGCCTGCACTACCTGCTGGACCTGGAGTGGCGCACCGCCTTCCTGTGGGGTGCGGTGCTGTCCTCGACGGACGCGGCGGCGGTGTTCTCGGTGCTGCGGGGGGTCGGCGTGTCGCCCCGGCTGGCCGGCGCCCTGGAGCTCGAGTCCGGCATGAACGACGCGCCGGTCGTCCTCGCCGTCCTGCTGCTCGCCTCGGACGACCCGCTCACCTGGTTCACCCCGCTGCTGGTGGTCTACGAGCTGGTCGTGGGCGCCGCGATCGGGTTCGCCCTCGGCTGGCTGGGGGCGTGGGGGCTCAGACGGGCCGCGCTGCCCTCGACCGGCCTGTACCCCTTGGCGGCCCTGGGCGTCTGCGTGATCGCGTTCTCCGGCGGCCAGCTCGCCCACGCCTCGGGGCTGCTCGCCACGTACGTCTGCGCGCTGGTACTGGGCAACTCCAAGCTGCCGCACCGCCAGGGCGTGCTGTCCTTCGCCGAGGGCACCGGCTGGCTCGCCCAGATCGGGCTGTTCGTGCTGCTCGGCCTGTACGCCACCCCCGTCCGGCTGCTCGACGCGATCGTCCCCGCCCTGGTCTCCGCCGCCGTCCTGCTGGTGCTGGCCCGGCCGCTGTCGGTGGTCGCCGCGACCCTGCCCTTCCGCGTCCCCTGGCGCGAGCAGGCCTTCCTGTCCTGGGCGGGGCTGCGCGGGGCGGTGCCGATCGTGCTGGCGCTGATCTCCCTGGTCGAGGGCGCGCCCGGGGCGCAGCGGTTCGTGGACGTGGTGTTCGTGCTCGTCGTGATCCTGACGTTGCTGCAGGGCACCACCCTGCCGTGGGTCGCCAGGCGACTGGGGGTGGCCCGCGCGGCGGAGGCCCGGGACGTCCAGGTGGACGCCGCCCCGCTGGACGAGCTGCACGCGGACCTCCTGCAGGTCAGCATCCCGCCCGGGTCGAGGCTGCGCGGCGTGTACGTGCGCGAGCTGCGACTTCCGGTCGGGGCCCAGGTCAGCCTGGTGGTGCGGAACGAGGAGGCCTTCACCCCGAACGGGCAGACCCGGCTCCGCGAGCACGACCAGCTCCTGGTGGTGACCACGGCGGAGGTCCGCGAGCGCACCGAGGAGCGGCTGCGCGCCGTCGACCGCGGCGGCGCGCTGGTCCGGTGGCGGGAGAGCGACCCCGGGCCGCGTCCGGAGGGTGGCGGCGCCCCCGCATAATCGTCGGGTGACACCCGAGACCGCAGGCCCGCCGCGCACCGTCTGGATCACGGCGGTGATCGCGCCCCTCGTGCTCGGGCTGGACCTGCTGACCAAGACCCTCGCCGTCCACCACCTGGAGGACCAGCCGCCGGTCCGGCTGTTCGGCGGCTTCCTCAACCTGGTGCTCGTGCGGAACCCGGGCGCCGCGTTCTCCATGGCCACCGGTTACACCTGGATCATCTCGATCATCGCGTTCGCCGTCGTCGTCGTGATCATCCGGATCTCGCGCAGGCTGCGCTCGGTCGGCTGGGCGATCGCGCTGGGGCTCATCCTCGGCGGGGCGATCGGCAACCTGGTCGACCGGCTGTTCCGCGCTCCCGGGGTGCTGCAGGGCCACGTCGTCGACATGATCTCGATCGTCCGCACGGACGGCTCGTTCTTCCCGGTGTTCAACCTCGCCGACTCGGGCGTGGTCTGCGGCGGGATCCTGCTGGTCCTGCTCGCGCTGACCGGCCGGGAGCTGGACGGCACCCGGGCCGTGCGGGAGGAGAAGGCGAGTGACTGACCTGCGGCAGCTCCCCGTGCCGGACGGGCTGGACGGCATGCGGGTCGACGCCGGCCTCTCCCGGCTGCTCGGCCTGTCCCGCACGGTCGTCGCGACCCTCGCCGAGGACGGCCGCATCGAGGTCGACGGGCGGGCGGCGGGCAAGTCGGACCGGCTCGTCGCGGGCACGTGGCTGGAGGTGGCGCTGCCCTCGCCGGACGTGCCGACCGAGATCGTCGCCGCGCCCGAGCTCGTCGGCGGGATGACGATCCTGCACGAGGACACCGACATCGTCGTGGTGGACAAGCCGGTCGGGGTCGCGGCGCACCCGTCGCCGGGCTGGACCGGGCCCACCGTGATCGGCGGACTTGCGGCACTGGGCATCCGCGTCTCGACCTCGGGCGCCGCCGAGCGGCAGGGGATCGTGCACCGGCTCGACGTCGGGACGACGGGGGCGATGGTCGTCGCCAAGTCCGAGCACGCGTACACGGTGCTGAAGCGGGCGTTCAAGGAGCGGACCGTCGAGAAGCGGTACCACGCGATCGTGCAGGGCCACCCGGACCCCAGCAGCGGCACGATCGACGCCCCGATCGACCGGCACCCCAAGCACGACCACCGCTTCGCCGTGGTCGCGGACGGCAGGCCGTCGGTCACGCACTACGACACGATCGAGGCCTTCCGCGCGGCGTCCCTGCTGGACGTGCACCTGGAGACCGGCCGCACGCACCAGATCCGGGTGCACTTCTCCGCCCTGCGGCACCCGTGCGTGGGCGACCTGACCTACGGCGCCGACCCCACGCTGGCCAAGCGCCTGGGCCTGACCCGGCAGTGGCTGCACGCCCGCACGCTGGGCTTCGACCACCCCGCGGACGGCCGGTGGGTCGAGTTCACCAGCGAGTACCCGGCGGACCTGGCCGCAGCGCTCGAGAAGCTGCGTGACTGAGGACGGCCTGTTCGGGGCCCGGGGGCGCCGCGTGCTGGTGTACGGCGCCGGGATCGTGGTGCTCCTGCTGCTGGTCTACGTCGGGGTGCGGGCCCTGTCCGCGCCGCCCGCCGCCCCCCGCGTCGCGCAGGGGCAGGTGCGGCTGGGGCCCGACCCGGGGGAGACCGTGGCGGGCTACCGGGCGCGGGCGGCGCAGTCCCTGCCGCCGCCGGGGCGACGGGCGGTCGCGCTCGTCCAGCTCGGGGCGGAGGTGACGACCGAGCAGGCCGCCGGGCTCGCCGGGTCGCTCCCGGTGGACGAGGCGGTGTTGCGAGTCCCGCTCCCGCGCGTGCAGACCGCCCTGCGCTTCGCGACGCTCCCGGCGGGCGCCCCGGTCGCGGGCGCGCTGGACACCGCACGCCAACAGGCCCGGTACGCGGCCGAGGCGGACGCGGGTCGCCTGACCGGCCGCCCCGCGGCGGTCGCCCGCGCCGAGGCAGGCGAGTACGCCGGGGCCTGCGCCTGCGTGCTCGCGCTGGTCGTCGAGGGGGATCGGGCCGCCCTGGACACGGTGGCCGCGGCACCCGGGGTGCGGGTGGTGGAGGCCGCTCCCGTGGGCGTCACGGCCCCCGAGCTCGCGCTCTCCCCGCTCCTGCCGGAGCAGACCGAGTCGGCCACCCCGCCCCCCGACGACGGCCCCCTGTAGAAGATCCGCGAAACCGTGCGCTGAGCGTGGTCGCACCACCCTGAGCGCACGCAGACGCGGATCATGCCACTCTCACGGCACGAAACGTGCGATCTCGGTGGTCCGCCGACACCGCGCTGCTCGGGGTGAACCCCGAGAGGACCGGGGGTTCCCCCTCCTCGACTTCAGTGGATCACCGGATTCCGGGCGGGGCGCCGCGCTGAGAGCGTTCTCCGCATGGACGAGCTGGGGGTCGCGGCACCGGGGACCGGGCGTCGGGAGCGTGGGGGAGCGGTCGCCGCCGTGGTGGCCGCGGCCGTCGGGATCGCGGTGTGGGCGATCCTGGTGCTGCACGTGGCCGGGGGAGTCGCCGGGGTGGACCCGTTGCGACACACCCTCTCCGACTACGTCGTGCTGCCCGGCGGGTACCTGGTGCTGGGGATCGCGGCGGGCGCGATGGCGCTCGCAGGCGGTCTGCTCGCGGTGGACGCGCATCGGCTCCGCGCGGGCCGCGCGGTCGTGCTCCTGTTCGCGAGCTGGGCGGTCGCGATGGCGGTCGCCGGGATCTTCCCGACGAACCCGCCCGGCACCCCGCCCGACGTCGTCGCGGCCGTGCACCGGTACGCGGGGGCGTGGGTGTTCGCCGTCCTGCCGGTCGCGGTCCTGCTGCTCGCCCGCGCGCTGCCCACCGCGCCGCTCGCCGTGCGACGTCGGCTCACCGCCCTGGCCGTCCTCACCGGACTGCTCGCGGCGGGGTTCCTCCTCGCTCATGTCCCGATCGTCGTCCTGGGTTCACCTGCATTTGCCCTGCTGGGTGGGGTGGAGCGAGTTCTCTACTGCGTGGTGACCGTGCTGCTGACCGCGACCGCCCACGCCTGCCGGACGGCGGTGCCCGCATGATCGCCGCCGCCCTGCTGTGCGCCGTGCTCGGCGCCGCGTGCCTCGCGGGCGCCGCCGTGCTCCAGCACGGTGCGATGACCGGCCCCACCCTCGACCTCGCCGGGCTCCGGGCCCTCGCCGCCCGCCCCCGCTGGCTCGCCGGCATCGGGCTGGCGGCCGCGGGTGCGGGCCTGCACGCGGTCGGGCTGGTGCTCGCGCCGGTGAGCGTGGTGCAGCCGGTCGGGGTGCTCGCCGTGCCGATCGCCGTCGGGATCACGCTGCGCGGCCGCTGGCCCGGGTGGCGGGTCGCGGGCGGGATCGGGCTGTGCGCGGCGGGGATCGCGCTCGTCGTGCGGACGACGGCCGGTGCCGTCCCGCAGCCGCCCGCGGACCCCGCACAGGCCATCGCGGTCGCCGCGACCACGGCCGCCGCGCTCGTCCTGGGGCTCGCGGTCGTGGCCGCCCGGACCACGGGCCGGGTCCGCTGCCTCGCCTGCGCCGCGGGCGGCGCCGTCGCGTTCGGGCTGGTGTCGGCGGTCGTCCGGGCGGTCTCCCTGCAGATCGCCGCCGGCACCGCGACCGCGGCCGGTGTGCTGGGCGCGGCCGCCGGGGTGGCCGTCGCGCTGGCCGTGGGCGGCTGGCTCGTGCAGCAGGCGATGGCGGCGGGCCGACCCGCGGTGGTCGTGGCCGTGCTGACCGTGGTGGACCCGCTCGTCGCCGTCGGGTCCGGGGCGCTGGTGCTCGGCGAGGCGGGCGGCCTCGGCACCGGCGGTGTGGCCCTGCTCCTGCTCTGCGGCGTCGCCGCGGCGGCCGGCGTCGCCCTGCTCGCCCGACACCATCCCGACGCGGTCCCGCGCCGGGCCGACGAGGAAGAGGTCCTGACGTGAGGATTCTGCTGGGTGCCGACACGTTCGCCCCCGACGTCAACGGGGCCGCCCGGTTCGCCGAGCGGCTGGCCACCGGTTTGTCCGGGCGGGGGCACGAGGTGCACGTCGCCGCCCCCTCCGCCGCGGGCCCGGCGGGCCGGGAGTCGTTCGGGGACGTGACGGTCCATCGCGTCCGCTCCCACCGCTACCCCCTCCACGAGTCCTTCCGCATCTGCCTGCCCTGGCAGGCGAGACCCGCGACCGCGCGGATCCTGCGCGAGGTGGAGCCGGACGTGGTGCACGTGCAGGCCCATTTCGTCGTCGGACGCGGGCTGGCGGCGGCCGCGTCGAGCGCCGGGACCCCGCTCGTGGCGACCAACCACTTCATGCCGGAGAACCTGTTCGCCCACGCCCGGGTACCCACCGCGCTGCGGTCCGCCGCCGCGCGGTGGGCCTGGCGGGACGTCCGGAACGTCTTCGGTCGCGCGGCGGCGGTGACCGCGCCGACCCCGCGCGCCGTCGAGCTGCTGACGGGGGCGACCGGGCTCCCCGCCACCGCGATCTCCTGCGGCATCGACGCCGACCGGTACGCGGGCGGTTCGGAGCGCGCCGACACCGTGCTGTTCGTCGGGCGGCTGGACCCGGAGAAGCGGGTGGATGAGATCCTGCGGGCCCTGGTCGCCGTGCCGGCGGCCCGGCTGGAGGTGGTCGGGGACGGCAGCGAGCGGGCGGCGTGGCACCGGCTCGCGGACGAGCTGGGGATCGCCGACCGGGTCGTCTGGCGCGGGTTCGTGAGCGAGGACGAGCTGGTCGAGGCCTACCGGCGCTGCGCGGTGTTCTGCATGCCGGGGATCGCGGAGCTGCAGAGCCTCGTGACCCTGGAGGCGATGGCGGCGGGCAGGCCCGTCGTCGCGGCGGACGCGATGGCCCTGCCGCACCTCGTCCGCCCCGGCCGCAACGGCTGGCTGTTCCCGCCCGGGGACGTCGACGCCCTGGCCGCCCGGCTCGGAGCGCTGCTGGCGGACCGGGCCACCCGCCGTCGGATGGGGGCGGCGAGCCGGGAGATCGTCCGCGGCCACGCCCTGGCGGCGACCCTGGACGCCTTCGAGGCGGTCTACACGGGTGTCGCCGCGCGCCCCGCGGCCACCCCGCTCGCGGCCTGACCCCCGGTCCCGGGAGGCTCTGGACGCCCGAGCGCCACTCGTCGACGCGGGCGTCCCGAGCATCATCGGGAGCCCGACACGCCCGGGGACCGCCCGACTCGACGACCCGCGACACGCCCCGGCGCGGTGAGCTGCGACTTCGCCGAACACCGCGCGACCGCACGCGGAACCGTCGGTGGCCGGGGCTACTCTGGCCGCACCCCGGTCCCGGACGGGCCGCGTGCCTCCCGGCCGGGGCGTCGCACCTCGGCGGCACCGCGGACCCAGCGCGGCGCCCGCACCACCCGCGCCCCGTGCGCGTGAAGGGAGTCCAGCAGCCTCATGGCCCCGACCAGCGGGAACTCCAAGGACTCCTTCGTCCACCTGCACACGCACACCGAGTTCTCCATGCTCGACGGTGCCGCGCGGCTGGACGACCTCTTCAAGGAGGCCGCGCGGATGGAGATGCCCGCGCTGGCGATGACCGACCACGGCAACGTGTACGGGGCGTACGAGTTCTGGAAGAAGGCCAACGCGGCCGGGATCAAGCCGATCATCGGCATGGAGGGCTACCTGGCGCCGGGCTCCCGGCACGAGCGCAAGCGCGTGGCCATCGGGGCCAACGGGGCGGCGAGTGACAACCCCGACCTGATGTACACGCACATGACCATGCTGGCGGAGAACACCGAGGGGATGCACAACCTCTTCCGGCTCTCCAGCCTGGCCAGCCTCGAGGGCTACTACTACAAGCCCCGCATGGACCGCGAGCTGCTGGAGACCTACGGCAAGGGGATCATCGCCACCACCGGCTGCCCGTCCGGCGAGGTGGCCCGCCTGCTCCAGCAGGACGACTTCGAGGCCGCCTGCCAGGCCGCGAGCGACTACCGGGACATCTTCGGCAAGGACAACTTCTTCTGCGAGCTGATGGACCACGGGATCGAGATCGAGAAGCGGGTCCAGGAGGACCTCTTCGCGCTGAAGAAGAAGCTCGACCTGCCCGGCCTCGCCACGAACGACCTGCACTACACCTACCAGGACGACAGCAAGCCCCACGAGGTGCTGCTGTGCGTCCAGACCGGCAAGACCCTCGCGGACCCGAACCGCTTCAAGTTCGACGCGCAGGACTTCTACCTCAAGTCGGCCGCCGAGATGCGGGCCCAGTGGGACCCCATCCATCCCGAGGCCTGTGACAACACCCTCCTCGTCGCCGAGCGCGTGGACGTCGGCTTCTCCCACCAGGACCTCATGCCGCGAGCCCCCGTCCCGGAGGGGGAGACGGAGGAGTCCTGGCTGATCAAGGAGGTCGAGCGGGGGCTGCACAAGCGGTTCCCGAACGGCGTCACCGAGCAGTACCGCCGTCAGGCGGAGTACGAGCTCGGCGTGATCATCCAGATGGGCTTCCCCGGCTACTTCCTCGTCACGGCGGACCTCATCCAGCACGCCAAGTCCGTCGGCATCCGCTGCGGCCCCGGTCGTGGCTCCGCGGCGGGCTCGCTCATCGCGTACGCCCTGGAGATCACCGACCTGGACCCGATCCGGCACAAGCTGATCTTCGAGCGCTTCCTCAACCCCGAGCG
>Ga0207641_10001769_pt1 | contig 20811 bp, 15 predicted proteins | sample KBSSwiS62_FD_184306 | JGI IMG/M metagenome (GOLD analysis project Ga0207641, IMG submission 184306) | Switchgrass rhizosphere microbial communities from Kellogg Biological Station, Michigan, USA - KBS Switchgrass S6-2 (SPAdes) (version 2) | ecosystem: Host-associated > Plants > Roots >... | reverse complement strand
ACCCGACACCGTCGCAGATGCCATCCGGTTGGCAACGCTGTCACCCTTGGCGAACCGCGGTATGACGACAGCGGCAGAACGCAATGCCGAGGAGATCGTGTGGCAATGCCGCCGCGCGCTCGGCGATCTCCTTGGCGCCGATCCCGGTGGCGTGATCTTCGGGCGCAGCATGACCGCGCTGACCTTCGACCTGTCCCGAACGCTGTCGTCGACGTGGCGCAAAGGTGACGAGATCATCGTGTCGCGTCTTGACCACGACGCCAACGTAAGACCGTGGGTAATCGCCGCCGAACGGACCGGCGCGGTGTTGCGGTGGGTGGACTTCGACCCTGCCACCGGTGAGTTGCCGACGGCGAACGTCGAGGCGGTACTCACCGAGCACACCAAGCTCGTCGCAATCACGGCGGCTTCCAACCTGATTGGCACGATGCCCGACATACGGGCCATCGCCGCGCTTGCCCACGACGCCGGCGCGTTGACGTACGTCGACGGCGTCCACTACACGGCCCACTGCGTCGTCGACGTCGGCGAGCTCGGCGCCGATTTCTACGCTTGCTCGCCCTACAAATTCCTTGGGCCGCACTGCGGCGTCGTCGCGGGCCGCGTCGAGCTTCTGGCCGAGTTAAACCCCGACAAACTGCTCCCGTCCACCGATCGGGTACCGGAGCGGTTCGAGCTCGGCACCCTGCCGTACGAGCTGATGGCCGGCACGACGGCGGCGGTCGACTTCCTAGCCAACGCGGTGGGGGCGCAAGGGGATCGCCGGATCCGGCTGGCGGCGGGCATGGCTGCCGTCGCGCACCACGAGGACGGCCTCCGCGAGGCCATCGAGGCGGCACTGCACGGACTGCCGGGCGTCACCGTGTACTCGCGTGCCAAACGTCGCACGCCCACCCTGCTTGCCACGTTCGAGGGACACGACCCCGCCGCGATCAGCGCGTTCCTTGCCGACCGCGGCGTCAACGCACCTGCCGGGTCGTTCTACGCGTACGAACCCTCTCGGCGCCTCGGCCTCGGCGCGGCGGGTGGCGTCCGTATCGGTTTGGCTCCGTACAACGATGCCGCTGACGTGGACCGGCTCATCGCGGGGCTGACCGAGTACTTCACCCCCACCAGAACGCGGTAGCGATCGCTGCGTAAAGCGCGCAGAGCACCGCTCCCTCGAACCAATTCGACTCGCCGTCGAAGGTGACGATCACCGCGACCAGCGCCGACATGATCATCGCCGCCAGCAGCAGCGGCGAGAACACCAGGTTGAACTCCGGCTGGCCGAGCCACACCGCGGCCAGGCAGATGATGGGTGCAATGGTGAGTGCGATCTGGACCGGCGACTGCAGGATCACCTGAACCGCGTAGTCCATCTGGTTCTTTGCGGCCAATTGGATGCCGACGAAGTTCTCCACGGCGTTGCCTGCGATGGCCACGATCACCAAACCGGCGAAGACCTCGTTGATGCCAGCCGCTTCCATCGCGGGCTCCAAGGCGGCCACGAACCACTCCGAAACGAAGGCCGCGCCGACGCCGGCGGCGGCAAGCATGCCGATGGCCATCGCCAGCGGCCACTCGCCGTGATTGGCCGCGACGCTTGCCGCCTTGGCCGAATCCGGGCTGGCCACGATGGGAGACGAAGCTCTCGCGGGTGCATCCGCGTCGCTCGATCGTCTTCCAAGCGTGAAGGGCAGCGAGAGGACGAACAGCAAGAGCATGACGATGGAGACGACGACGGACACCGCTCGCTCGTGCGAGGCCGCCGGGGTGTGTAGCGACGCGGTGAGCGATGGGATGGCGAGGATGAACACCGCGAGGGTGAACATCAGCCCGAGCGTGCGTACGTCGTCGGCGGCGAAACGCTGACGACCGTGCTTCAAACCCCCGACCACGAACGCCAGCCCCAGCACCAGCAAGGCATTGGAGAGAATCGAGCCGACGAGGGTCGCCTTCACCACGTCGAACAGGCCCGCCTTGAGCGCGAACATGATGACGAACAGCTCGGGAAGATTGCCCAACGCAGTCTGCAAGATTCCAGTTGCGTTGGGGCCGAGGCGATCTCCGAGCGCCTCCACCGAACGGCCGACGAGCGACGCCAGGGTGGCCAGAGCCAGCGCGGACACGATGAACGACAGCACGGCATTCGCGTGCGCGAAGGACAAGACGCCCGCGGCCACGGCTGCAACCACGGTGATGCTGAGCATGATCCGGTCGCGCCGGGTCAACAGCGGCGGCCGTTCGGTGTGCGCGGTCGTCACGGGCTTTCTCCTGGTCTGGTCACGCCGACGTGAGCAGAGCCTAGCGGTCACCGGTCTTCGCTGCGCAGACGGGAAGTGCGAAACCCCGGCGGCGCGGACCACATCGAATTGCCGTCCCTCAGAAATTCGTCGCGAACCACTGCGCGCTGCCCCAGCTGTTCGGTTAGTTACCGAGCGGTCGACCCACGGATCTAACCCAACTCGCGGTTTCTCGGTAATATCTGCCGATGGGCAAACACCGACTGACGCGTTGGGCATCCCGTCACTTCTGGTCATCCGGTTCGCCACGCGCCGGCCTGCGCGTCACCGCCGCGCTGGCCGCCGCCATCCTGTTCATCGCGCCAAGCGGTCTGTGGCGAGGCATCCCCTCGGCCAGCGCCGACGACTGCCCGGACGCCGAGGTGACGTTCGCCCGCGGCACCGACGAGCCAGCCGGTCTCGGACGCGTCGGCCAAGCACTCGTGGACGCGCTGCGTGAGCAGACCGGCTTGAACATCGGTGCCTACGCGGTGAACTACAAGGCAACCCTGTTCCAGTTGCACACCGACGACGGCTCGAAGGACGCCGTAGCGCACATCAAGTCGATGGCCGACAAATGCCCAGACACGCCGCAGGTGCTGGGCGGATACTCGCAGGGCGCGTCGGTGGTGGACATCGTCACGGGAAATTCGGTCGGGGGACTTCTCAGGGGCACGACGCTGCCCGCCCAGTACGCCGACAACGTCGCGGCGGTCGTCACCTTCGGCAACATAGGCGACCGCAGCGGTGCACCGATCACGACCCAAAGTCGGCTGCTGGGGTCCAAGGCGATGGATCTGTGCAACCCCGCCGACCCGATCTGTCACGCGGGCCCTGGCAACGAATGGAGCGGGCACACGGAGGGGTACGTACCCTTCTACACCGACCAGGCGGCGAGTTTCGTCGTCGCCAAGATCGTTGGAATGCAAATCCCCACGACGACAGGGCCCCTTGCCACGCCCACGCCGACCACGGACGTCGAAACGCCCATCGCCTTCCGTTGAGCGCCGGTCGGCGCCAACGCCGCCACGGCTCGTTCGTCGTCGCGGGATCTTGGTGGGCGCGGACGGTATCGAACCGCCGACCGCTGGTGTGTAAATGGTTTTTTGACGTATCTCTGGCGTCTCGTCTGACCCGTCGTTCTCGGGTCTGTGCAGGTCAGCGCGTCGCAGTTGTTCCACGCCGTCGACGGCCTATCGCCTGTTTTTGCGCGTCTTGGCACACTCTCGGCACAACGGGGGTCGCCCTACGCTCCGCGCTCGATCGTTCACGGCGGGCGGATTTTAAGAGCGTCCGAGAGCCCTAACGGCACTTCCGTGTTGCACCGGGCTCGCGTTGATAAAGCTGCCCTATCTGGGCAGATTCCGTTTGGAGGATTCGGCTATTGTCGGCTATGACCGAAGTTGCTGCGGACTGGTCGCGGACTGACCGGCACTGCCCAACGTTTACCGCGTGTCGCAAGACCAGAGATCCACGGGCCAAGTCCCACTCAGGTAAAAAATACGTATGAGTCGCAAGAGTGGCGGCTAGGGATGACGATGCCCGCCGATGCTGGGCAGGGGGCCAAGTCGGCGCTGGCTAAGCAGGTACGGGACGCCGCTGCCCAGATACGTGGTCACCACGCCGTAGCAGTTCTAGGGGCGGGGCTTTCGGCATCCCGCTATCCGATGACTGCACAGACCCCTCCACTCGTCTGGGCCGCACTTGATGCACATCCCGCTAGCCGCCGCAGCGTGGCGTCGCGCCTCCAACGCGCAGACGACAAGGCAAAACACTTGGTGGGGACCGACCCCGATGCGCTCTACATCGCTTGGAGCGAGATCGCATCGTCACTCCCCGCCCGACGGACCTTTCAGCAAGCGTTTACAGATCTCGATCTGGAACGTGAACCTAGTCCAGCGCATTTCGCACTTGCACAAATGCTTCGCGCAGGTCTGTTGGAGTACGTCATCTCGTTTAACTGGGACACAGCTTTAGAACGGGCATACGAACACCTGTACGGCGTGAAGATTCCGATCGATATGTTGGTCAAACCCCACGGCGATGCAAATCGACCGGATCTCAATTGGGTACTGCCCCATGAGGAAGGCGTGGTGCCTCCACAGGTGACCTCGCGCCTTCGGGCACTAGCGGAAAGCCATCCGAGAGTCTTCATGATTGTCGGATACTCAGGGTCCGACAGCACCGTCGTCTCGCAGCTGATCGAACCGTTCACGGGAAGCTGGCCAGTTGCAAGAATCGGCCCGAGTAGTGCTGGGCAAGAGTCGATTCAAGCTACGGCCGACGATGCCCTCCCTGCGCTTCTTCACGACCTGAATCTGGGCGTCGCGACTCGACGATGGCGAAGCGTCACCTTCGACCGGCAGCGCAGTTTGAGCGCCGCGCTGATGGGCTACCGCCTTGGCCCCAACGACGTTCGAGCATGCCCCGAACTCCCTGGCGTTGCAGGGATCGTCTCCAGAGTGACGGCAGCACAATTCGTTGCGATCGCTGGCGTCAGCGGTTCAGGTAAGTCGATCACTGCATTCCATGCCGCGCACCGACTGAATCAAGATGGTTGGAGCGTCATCGAGCTGGTCAATCCCGGTAGCGCAGACGGCAACTCGGTCGAAGAGTTCATATCGTATCCGGGCCCAGTCGTTGCGGTCGTCGATGATGCCCAATCAATTCCGTTCGACACTATCCGCGAATTTGAACGAGCGACATCGCGGGATCATGCTGTGATTCTTTGCGTTACATCCTGGGAGTCTCCCGCTGAGCAGGTCCAACTCGTGGCCAAGCACGCAGTAGAGTCGATGGCCAGCTTCTGCTTTGACCATGCGGACGAAGTTGGCGAGTTGGTCACACAACTCGACGACCGAGTCGGCTACGGCATGGCGAGCGAACGCATCCAACGCCGCATCGAAGTGGCAAGCGCAGCCGAATTTCCTTGGCAATTCATGCACACCTTATCTGGTGGTGAACGAAGGCTCGGAGAGGCTCTTGGAGCACTGCGGGACGAAAACTTCGATATCTTGCTGGGCTTAGTGGCCCTCCAGCAAGTGATATCCACCGACGAAGGCAGCTCCATCGAAGAGCTTCAAAATCACGCGAAGACAGTGGGATTCGATGCAGAGTGGCTCACATCAGCACTAAGTGAACTGGAGCGGCGGCGCCTGGTCTTCAAGCGTGACAGTCGTGTCCGCACTCCCCATATCCGGTTCGCGGTACGGCTCCTAATCGACATATTCAAGACGCCTACTGCAGATCCGGCTCCCAAGATTCTTGAGATTGCACGACAGGCGCTGCGATCTCAGAGCGTAGGCGAGCGGGGGAAGTTTTGGCTGCTTGATGCCGTCCAGCCTGAGGCGCTGCGTCGCTCACGTCTGCTGGTCGACGACGGCACCAGAGATCATCTGACAAGCGAATGGCTTGAGTCGATGGAAGGCGGTCTGGGCCTGCAACCATACCTGCTCTGGACCGTCGACCGGTGGTGGAATGATCTCCCTCAGCATACGTGGGATCAGATCGCGAAGCTGTTACCAGAATGGATCTTGACGGCAAACGATGATTCCGTCTACGGCACATGGTGGCTCCTGAATGCTTTACGCGGAAGGAGTAAGGAAGCTCACTACGAGGTCAGTACGAAGGTAGGGGTGGCCCGATACATCAATCGAATGATTTCCGTCGCGACCGGCAGTTATGTAGGCAACTGGGAAGGTCTCATCGGAGAGTTAAGCCAGGTCGATAACGACACCTGGCGCGGATGGGCGTCCTCGATCGCCTCTGACGTCGACTTGCAAGAGTTCGACGCGTGGGTCGCAAGGGAGTTACCACAGTCCCGCTATTTGCGCGGATGGGCAGACTTGGCCCACAGTCTGTGGACGTGCTCGGCGCATATCGTCGAGACAATCGTTCGCGAAATGACGCCGCGAATAATCGAAGGATTCGAAACGGAGCCCATTGAAACAAGCAGTCAATTAATCGAATGGTATATGAGCTTTCTCCCGCTTCTGGTTGAGAATGACAGAGAATTGCCTGCGGAGCACGCAGAAGATATAGCGACGTACAGGCATGCAATGATTGGATGGATCGATCAAGTGGACTGGGCCAAGGCGGGCGGCTCGCTCTCGAATGTTCATCCGGAAGAATTTCATAACTTCTCAATGCTCACCCACTACCTCAAATTGATCGACCCACTCAAACTCGACTTGATGTGCCATAGCATCGATATCGATCTCCTCGATGCCCGCTGCACGGGCTGCTGGGGGGATCAGATTTGGCGATTGGGTGACGCGATGCTGGCGCTTAGCATGTCGAGCGACAGTGAACCTGCCAGGACCCTCCTGTGCGACACGCACACGAGCTCACCGAATTGCCTCCATGGGCAATCAGGGTGGTCCCAGAATTGGCCGTTCAGCTCGCACCCGTAGGAGGGATTTACTTGAAAGACCGGCGCTTCTCATTCGATTGGGGGCAATGCGCCGAAGCAATTGAATCATTAGCGGCTGTTGATGGGCCCGCGACGCTGGAGATTATCGAGAAAAACCGATCTGACCTGCTCCAGGAGCTCAGATCGGCTTCTCAGTATAGCGGTAAGTATCTTCCCCGATTCATATCCATCCTGGACTCACTGGACCCCGACCTCTTTAATGGCCTCCTCGCGCAACTTGATGTGCGGTCTGTTGCTGGTGCGTGGGTAAGACAGCTCGAGAACGGGGCCGAAGAGTCGGCGGTCGTGTCGACACTTCTAGCGCGGATGAATCTCAGCGACGTCGAGTTACGCCAAATTGCGAATGACTAGAATGAGGTCGGGCTCTATCAAACATATCTGCGTTGGCGCCCCACCACCAATCTGGCCTATCGTGGGCGGCATTACGGGAACGGCATCCGATTTTTTCGCACCGCTTCGTCACACGCGCGCCAGTCGAAAGCTGCTGGGGTGCCCACCATTCGGCTACACGATGTCCGCCACACTGCTGCGACCATGCTTCTCGACGGCGGCACGACGGCGGTCGCGACCGCCAAGTGGTTAGGCCACGATCCTGCGATCACACTGCGCGTTTACGGGCATGCGTACGACGATGCGTCAGCGGCGGCTGGAGATGCGCTGCTAGGCAGATCCCGCACCCCAGACCTGCGTTCGTAGCGAGTTCCTGGCGTCGTCTTCAAGCCCACTGGCGGCACGGCACCGTAAGCCACGCAGGTAGGGTGCGCCTATGTCAGACGCCCTTCCTCTCTACGTGTTCGTCGCCACGCCCGGCGATGTCGCTATGGAGCGAACGTTAATCTCAACCTGCATCGACGAACATAATTCGCGACAGGGGTCGAGTGGCGTCAAATTCAAAATGGTGGGCTGGGAAAGCGTGCGCGGAACAGCACGGCGGCCCCAAGAGGCAATCAACGAGCTGATCGGCGAGTCCCACTACCTGATCACCATGTTCAAAGAGTCCTGGGGAAGTGAACCTGGGAGCCCATGGGGCTTCACATCAGGCACCGAAGAGGAGTTGTTCACCGGATTGCTGGAACTTGGTCGGCCTGAACAGCCCATGCGCGATGTGTGGGTGGCGTTCTTGCCCTCCACGGCGCCCGATCCGCGGATTAAGTCTCTGCAGAACCAGATGAAGGCCAGTCACGCGGTGATGTACGAACAGCCATCCGACATCCGCGATTTGAAGTCCAAGATCGCCGATCGCCTCGAAGGGTGGGCCGCGACTGCAACAGCTAGAAAGGTGTCCCGACACGTTGAACTGCTTCCGACCTCAGGGCGGGACATCCTCCGAGCGGCAAATCTGCGCCGCGACGGCGAGAAGTTGATCGAACTCGGCCAGCCGGGTATCGGTCGGGACAAGCTGAAAGAAGCCGCGGCAGTAGGCGGCCCGCCCGAGCAACTTGCGTACGCAAAGTTTCTCGAACGTCGAGGCGACCTCGATGACGCCAGGCTGGTGATCGAGGGCGTAATCGAATACTTCGCAACCGGGCCAGGCGTTCTCCACTCAGCTCTGGCTGCTGAAACCTTCTCCGCCGACGCCCGCATACTTCGCCGCCAGGGGGACGAAGTCGGCGCAATCGGCCGCTTGCAGCACGCCCTGACGCTTCTGGTAGACAGCGACCCATTCTCCACGAGGGTCAAGTGCCGGATCCTCGACGACCTCGGAATTGCCTACCAGGCCGTGAACGACTACGACTCGGCGTTGAGACACTTCGAAGCGGCGCGTGAGATTCGCGAACGAGATGGCGATAGTGTCGAAGTTGCTCAGTCGCTAGTAAACATAGCTCGCGTGCGCGGCAGGGCCGGTGACCATAAGGCGGCAGAGGAATTTGCGCGATTGGCGCTAACTGGCCTTCGCGAAGTACCGCCCGACACTCTTCGTGCCAACGCAGAAATCCTGCTCGCCCAGACGTTACTTCGCTTGGGAAAAGCTGCGGAGGCAATCGAAAACGCGGAACGTGCCGTCGCGATAAATCAGCAGATCGGCAATCGACAAGGCGAGGCAATCGCACATCTTGTGATGGCTCAATGCTGCCGGTCCACTGGCCAAGGCGACAAAGCGAGACTCCACGCACAGAAATGTCTAGATCTGAATACAGCCATGGAAAATCACTATGGTATCAACCGGGCGCGCTGGCTTCTCGAGAAGCTTGATACTGAGGTCGATGGATGAGTCAAGCGTTAGACGACAGCCGTACCGTCGCTTTCGACCTGGAAATACGTCCGCGCCGGCCATATGAAAGCAGTTAGTCGGCCGTTCGCGAACGATCCACATCCGGTATCGATTCGCGCACCGTTGCTTTCGATCAACGGCTCCGGGCCGACAGATACATGGGCTGACACTCTGTAGCGCACGTCGGGCCCTGAAATATGTACGTGTGAAGCAATCACATCTGCATCCTCAAAAGTATCCGGCATGCGACGAATGAAATCGATATGTTTTTCCGGTACTTCCGATACAAGCTCAGCAATCACGTTGGGGCCCACCGGACGACGCAAGTAAGAATGGATCGTTTTCGCTCCCCCGATCTTGAGAAAATGCGCCAAATCGGCGCTGTCGAGAGCCTCCAAAAAGACCTTTTCGTGATTTCCCTTCAGCAGCACCATGGGCAGCCGCTTTGACTCATTGAGCAGTAGCTCGATTACACCAGCCGAATCGGGTCCCTTATTAAGGTAATCTCCAAGAAAGACGGTTTTCTCGACGCCCGTTTTTTCGATGACGGCCATCAATCCTCGAAGCGCACGAGAATTTCCATGCACATCACCAACGAACGCGATTGCATTCGGACTCATAGAAGAATCTTATCCACTTCTGCGTAGTCACTATCGGCACCAACAAGACCAAGCGCCATAAAGCCGATCGCCAGGAGATCCCCTCCTCGGTCCCATTCATTAACTATTAAAGCTTCTAGAGAACCGTGAGGATTCGAGGGCAACTCACCAATGATGTGTTCTAGCCGGACAAGGCATTCTCGGAGGTCAGCGACCTGGGGTGGACCTGAGTGCCTAGACGCCAAAAGTGACACCAATGATGGATCATCATGGCGTGCTGCAAGCTCACGGACCGAGAAACAGGGGTCGCTGGCGGCGATTGCCTGCACGTAGAGGCTGCTCCGCAGCAGGTAACGAGCCTCACGCAGGAGACCGCTTAGGTACTTGGGCAAGTCAGTATCCAACGCGCCGAAGACCTTCGACATGTTCCTGACCCTGGTGAGAAGGCGGTCTGTGTCGACCTCCCCTAGTCCATCCACAATGGCCTGCAGGCGCCCTGTAGGATCCCAAACGACTCGGGCATCGCGCCGAAGGTGCGCGCCGAAAAGCGTTCCCACACCCGACTTCAATTGATCAACGGTGTAAAAACTGACATTTACAAGGCCCGAATAGGCGCTGGGCGACATTCGCTCCGAGAGAGCCAGAAGGTCCAAGTCGGAGTCCAAGACTGAATCTCCCCTGGCTCTACTCCCATATACCAATAGCCCTTGCACTCTTCCCGGAAGATCGGGGACATCGCGCAGGATTTCCTCGGGAAGCTCCAACCCGCGGAGAGCCTGCAAGACGGCCTCTCGCTGCAACCTTGTTCCTCCGCGGCTCCGCGTTACTTACTCGAGGCAAACAGATTATCGGAGCGTATGTCGCCGGTGCTCTGCTACCCAGCAGTTGACACCATGGAAGCCGATATCAGTTGCCGCTCCACGACGCACCCGATCATCCGATGCAAATGGCTATGGAGTCATCGCCTGAGCAGCGCGGCCCACCCCAGTCGCCTCGATCGAAGTCAGCGCCGGAACACGTCCGTATCTGCTGGCACACTCTTGGCACAACGGGGGTTCGCCAATCTGCGGAGAAGACCACTCGCGAGACCCTGACCTGGGGATTTGTTGGTGGGCGCGGACGGTATCGAACCGCCGACCGCTGGTGTGTAAAACCAGAGCTCTACCACTGAGCTACGCGCCCGTCGCAGGAAAGGTACACGCAGACAGCACGTCACCGGAAATCATTCAGCCCGGCTGCAGCGCCCGCAAGGCCTCGGCCCACACCTTCTGATCGCGCGGCTCCCCCGGTTGCTTGCACTCGGCGAATCGAACGACGCCGCTGCGGTCCACCAAGAAGGTGCCCCGGTTCGCGAACCCGGAGTCTTCGTTGAACACCCCGTAGGCCTGCGCCACCTCGCCGTGCGGCCAGAAGTCGGACAGCACCGGAAAGGTGAATCCGCTCTGCGTCGCCCACACCTTGTGCGTGGGTGGCGGCCCCACCGAGATCGCGAGAGTCTGCGTCTCGTCGTTGACGTAATCGCCCAGATGGTCCCGGATCTCGTCGAGCTCGCCCTGGCAGATGCCAGTGAACGCCAACGGGAAGAACACCAACAACACGTCCTTGGCGCCGCGATACGAACTCAGCGTGACGGGCTGCCCGTGCTGGTCCTTCAACGTGAAGTCAGGCGCCACCGCACCTTGGGCCAACACTTAGCGCGTCTTGCCCTTTGACTTCGGCTGCACCAGCCTGGTGGCGATCCAGTCGCCCAGGTTGGCCGACGACGTCTGCATCAGTCCCGCCGTCGGCGCCGCCTCGGCGATCTCGGCGGGAAGCACATGCCCAGGATGACCGGTCTTCGGCGTGACGACCCAGATCACGCCGTCGTCGGCAAGGGGTGTGATCGCGTCCATGAGGCGGTCGACGAGGTCTCCGTCGTCGTCGCGCCACCACAGAAGCACGACGTCGACGACCTCGTCCGCGTCCTCGTCAAGCAGCTCGTTGCCGCAAGTTTCCTCGATGTCCAGGCGGATGTCGTCGTCAGTGTCCTCGTCCCACCCCAACTCCTGGACAAGCTGATCTTTCTCGATGCCCAGTCTGTGGGCGTAGCTCGGCGAGTCCGCCGCAACCACCGTGTCCTCCTCGCGCCTGTTTGTCTGCTCGGGTCTTATAGTCGCACGCCCACTGGGTTCACCGACGGCTGGCAGCGCGGTTTGGTCCACGACGCGTCAATACCCGGCATCGCATTTCTGCAGCGCGACCCGTTTGGCCTCGTTCATCCGGTTGGTGACGGAGTTGAACGCGTCGACGCCTGCGTTGCTCGCGATCGCGGCCGAGACCGCTCTCGCCGCCGCCACGTAATCGTTGAGCGCGCCCGAAAGGTCTTGCGAGAGTGCGCCAGACGACTTTGCCGCCACCTCGTCCGCCGTCCTGTTGAGTGCGTCGATCGCGGGCCCCGCCTTGGCCGCGGCGTCGGCGGCCTGAGCGTTGTGAGCTCGGACGTAGGCGTTGACCGCGTCGATCGCGTCGACACTGGTCGAGCTCAATGCGTCGCAGGCCGTATGGAGCGCCTGCCTCGACAGCGTGACGAGCCGTTCGGATTCCTTCGAGCTGGAACTCTCCAAGGAGTCCGCGATGGACGACGAAACCGAAGCGCGGTACATCGGAGCGTCGGCCTTGTCGATCGTCGCCTCGCCATGCGTCACCGCTTCGCATCCAACGACCACCATGGCCAGCGCAGCAAGACTTCCCGTCAGGAGTGCCGCCGCACGAAGCGACACCCGTCGACGCCACCACCCATTCACAGCCTCCAGACGCTACCGGGTGCACCGTTGAGTCGCCGGTTCATCCGTGAAGGCCAGCCCCGGCGCCACGAGTACGGCACGATGGGGGGACGATGGGAACGTGCTGAGCGCCCATTCCGCCGATCTAGGAGCAGTGCGTTGACGACCGAGTTCGCACGCCAAGACCTTGCCCAAAACTCAGGCAACTCAGGCGAACCCGATCGGGTTCGGGTGATCCGCGAAGGGGTTGCGTCCTACTTGCCGGACATCGACCCCGACGAGACCACCGAGTGGCTGGAATCGTTCGACGAGATGTTGGAGCGGTCCGGGCCTGCTCGGGCGCGCTACCTGATGTTGCGGCTGCTGGAGCGCTCGAGCGAGCAGCGGGTGGCGATACCCGCTCTGACGTCGACCGACTACGTCAACACGATCCCGACCGAGCTGGAGCCATGGTTTCCTGGCGACGAGGACGTCGAGCGCCGCTACCGGGCGTGGATCCGCTGGAACGCCGCGATCATGGTGCACCGAGCGCAGCGTCCCGGCGTCGGCGTTGGTGGGCACATCTCGACGTATGCGTCATCGGCCGCGCTCTACGAGGTGGGCTTCAACCACTTCTTCCGCGGCAAGGCCCACCCGGGCGGCGGCGATCAGGTGTTCATACAGGGCCACGCGTCGCCGGGCATCTATGCGCGTGCCTATCTCGAGGGCCGGTTGACCGCCGACCAACTCGACGGCTTCCGTCAGGAGCACAGCCACCCCGGCGGCGGCTTGCCCTCCTATCCGCACCCGCGCCTGATGCCGACATTTTGGGAGTTCCCGACGGTGTCGATGGGGCTTGGCCCGATGAACGCCATCTATCAGGCTCGGTTCAACCACTACCTGAACGACCGCGGCATCAAGGACACCTCCGATCAGCACGTATGGGCGTTCCTCGGCGACGGCGAGATGGACGAGCCGGAATCGCGCGGCCTCATCCAGCTCGCCGCCAACGACGCGCTGGACAATCTGACGTTCGTCGTCAACTGCAACCTCCAGCGCCTCGACGGCCCCGTGCGCGGCAACGGCAAGATCATCCAGGAGCTGGAGTCCTTCTTCCGCGGAGCGGGCTGGAACGTCATCAAGGTGGTCTGGGGACGCGAATGGGACGCGCTGCTCCACGCCGACCGTGACGGTGCGCTGGTCAACCTGATGAACACCACGCCCGACGGTGACTACCAGACCTACAAGGCCAACGACGGCAGCTACGTCCGCGACCACTTCTTCGGCCGCGACCCACGCACCAAGGCGCTCGTCGAGCCGATGAGCGATCAGGAGATCTGGAACCTCAAGCGCGGTGGCCACGACTACCGGAAGGTGTACGCGGCCTACCGGGCGGCGGTGGAGCACAAGGGTCAGCCGACGATCATCCTGGCCAAGACGATCAAGGGCTACACGTTGGGCCACCACTTCGAGGGCCGCAACGCCACCCACCAGATGAAGAAGCTGGCGCTCGACGACCTCAAGGGGTTCCGCGACGCCACACGGGTGCCCATCTCGGATGCCGCGCTGGAGGAGAACCCGTACCTTCCGCCGTACTACCACCCTGGGCCGGACTCCCCCGAGATCCGTTACATGCTCGACCGTCGCAGGACACTCGGCGGCTTCCTTCCGGAGCGACGCAACAAGACCAAGTCGCTGACACTGCCGGGACGCGACGCGTACCAGGCGCTCAAGAAGGGGTCGGGAAAGCAGCCCGTCGCCACCACGATGGCGATCGTCCGAACCTTCAAGGAACTGTTGCGCGACAAGGAGATTGGCAAACGAATCGTCCCAATCATCCCCGACGAGGCACGCACGTTCGGCATGGACTCGTGGTTCCCGAGCTTGAAGATCTACAACCGCAACGGGCAGCTGTACACCGCCGTCGACGCCGAACTCATGTTGGCGTACAAGGAAAGCGAAGTCGGCCAGATCCTGCACGAGGGCATCAACGAGGCGGGCTCGACGGCCTCGTTCACCGCCGTCGGCACGTCGTACTCGACCCAGAACGAGCCGATGATCCCGATCTACATCTTCTATTCGATGTTCGGGTTCCAGCGCACGGGTGACGGCTTCTGGGCCGCAGCCGATCAGATGGCACGGGGCTTCGTGCTCGGCGCAACTGCGGGGCGGACGACGCTGACCGGCGAGGGTCTGCAGCATGCCGACGGCCACTCACTGTTGTTGGCATCCACGAATCCTGCTGTGGTGGCCTATGATCCAGCGTTCGCCTACGAGATCGCCTACATCGTGGAGAACGGATTGTCGCGCATGTACGGCGACAACCCCGAGAACGTCTTCTACTACATCACCATCTACAACGAGCCCTACGTCCAGCCCGCCGAGCCGGACGACTTCGACCCCGAAGGCCTGCTGCGCGGCATCTATCGCTATCGCGTGGCGAAGGAGAAGCGGACGAGCACTGCCCAGATCCTGACCTCGGGCGTGGCCATGCCCGAGGCGTTGCGGGCGGCCGACATGCTCGCCGCCGACTGGGACGTCGCAGCCGACGTGTGGTCGGTGACCAGTTGGGGCGAACTCAACCGCGACGGCGTGGCCGCCGAGAAGGAACAGCTGCGGCACCCCGAGCGTCCGGCTCCCGTTCCGTACGTCACGAAGGTGCTCGCCGAGACCGCGGGCCCCGTGGTCGCCGTCAGTGACTGGATGCGCGGCGTACCCGAGCTGATCCGACCGTGGGTGCCCAACACCTACGTCACCCTCGGCACGGACGGCTTCGGCTTCTCCGACACCCGTCCTGCCGCTCGGCGCTACTTCAACACCGACGCCGAGTCGGTGGTGGTGGCGGTGCTGGAGGCCCTGGCACGCGACGGTGAGATCGACCCGTCCGTCGCGATCGCCGCGGCCAAGGAGTACCAGATCGACGACGTGCTCGCCGCAGGCGTGTCCTTCGCCGACACCGGGAGCGCATGAGCCGCACTCCTAGCGCCGCCGAGACTGCGGCGCGGTCACGAATCGTCGGGCAATCACGATCTCGCAGTTTCGCGGACCGCTGACGCCAAGTTAGAGGAATCCCCCAGAAAAAGCGCGTAGCTTTTAGGGGTGACTGACAACGGCACCCCGGCGAGCTCTGATTCGGCGGCAGCGACGTCGCTCGAACTGCTCGACTCGGTCCCGGAGTCGCTGCTGAGGCGCATCAAACAGCATTCGGGGCGGTTGGCGACCGAAGCCGTCCACGTCATGGGCGACCGGTTGCCGTTCTTCGCCGAACTGGAAGCCTCTCAGCGCGCCAGCGTCCAACTCGTGGTGCAGACGGCACTGGTGAACTTCGCCGAGTGGATGCGGGACCCGACCGGCGACGTCGGGTACACCGCAGAGGCGTTCGCGCTGGTGCCCCAGGAGTTGACCCGGCGGATCGCCCTGCGCCAGACCGTCGACATGGTGCGGGTCACGATGGAGCACTTCGAGGAAGTGGTGCCCATGCTGGCCCGCAACCCCGAGCAGATGACCTCGCTCACCGTCGGGATCCTGCGCTACAGCCGAAACCTCGCGTTCGCGGCGGCATCGGGTTACGCCGACGCCGCCGAGGCACGCGGAGCGTGGGACACCCGGATGGAGGCCAACGTCGTCGACGCAGTGGTCCGAGGCAAGGTTGGCCCCGAATTGCAATCCCAAGCCGCTGCGCTGAACTGGGACACGACGGAGGCCGCGACGGTAATCGTCGGGCTGCCGCAGCCCGCTCGCGTCGACCTCGCTAGCGAGGACGTCCACGAGATCGTCAACCGCAACGGGCGGGCGGCACTGTCCGACGTGCACGGCACCTGGCTGGTGGCGATCGTGTCGGGCAATCTGTCGCCCACCGACCGCTTCCTCGCCGAACTGATGCAGGTGTTCGCCGACGGACCCGTCGTGATCGGGCCGACCGCATCGTCGTTGACGGCGGCCCATCACAGTGCCGTCGAGGCGATCGCGGGCATGAATGCGGTCGCAGGGTGGAGCGGGGCACCGCGGCCCGTCGCGGCTCGCGAGTTGCTCCCCGAACGCGCGCTGTCCGGCGACCCGACGGCGATCGCCGCCTTGCGCGCGGAGGTCATGCACCCACTCGCCGACGCCGGGCCCGCACTCACCGAGACCCTCGATGCATACCTCGACTCGGGCGGCGCAATCGAGGCGTGCGCTCGCCAATTGTTCGTTCATCCAAACACGGTCCGATACCGGCTCAAGAGGATCGCCGACTTCACCGGGCGGGATCCGACGATCCCCCGCGACGCATACGTTCTTCGGGTGGCCTCGACGGTCGGTCGGATCGGTCGTCAGGCTGCTCTTTCCACCACACCAAATGCAGCTGTGATGCAGGTAACTCGTGGTGTTGTGGGCGCTCCAGGTGCTTAAACGCCGAGCAAAACCAAGATCATAAGGTCGCGGTTGGATGTCGGTAACGTTGCATGACCGGCAGTTTTGTGGAGTACCTACAAAAACTTAAGACGAGGTTCATAATCTCTTACACCGCGCAAATGGCACTTCACAGTGTTTTCTTAATCCGTGGCCCAAGAAACCGTGCTTGCTCTGCTTGCTCCCGGCCAGGGATCGCAGACCCCCGGCATGCTCGTGCCGTGGCTAGAGCTGCCCGGCGCGAGCGAGCGTCTCGCGACGTGGTCGGGGATCAGCGGCCTCGACCTCGCCCGTCTTGGCACTGTCGCCACCGCCGATGAGATCACCGATACGGCCGTCACACAACCACTCGTGGTGGCCGCCACGCTGCTGGCGCACGAAGAGCTGACCAAGCGAGGTCTGCTGTCGAACGTCGCCACCGTCGTGGCAGGACACTCAGTCGGCGAGATCGCCGCTTACGCCATCGCTGGAGTCATCACCGCCGACGATGCCGTATCGCTCGCCTCGATTCGTGGCGCCGAGATGGCCAAGGCCTGCGCGATCGAGCCAACGGGCATGGCAGCCGTGCTCGGGGGTGACGAGGCGGAGGTGCTCGCCCGCCTCGAGGCACTCGACCTGGTGGCCGCCAACCGCAACGCAGCGGGTCAGATCGTAGCCGCCGGTGCGGTGTCCGCCCTGGAGAAGCTCGCCGAGGATCCGCCTGCCAAGGCCAGGGTCCGCGTGCTCGCCACCGCAGGCGCCTTCCACACCCATTTCATGTCCTCCGCCCTTTCCGGTTACGCAGCCGCGGCCGAAGGCGTGGCCGTCAACGAGCCGACCACCAGCCTGCTGTCCAACGCGGACGGGCAGCCGGTCACCTCCGCGGCCGACGCCATGTCCAAGCTGGTGGCTCAGATGACGCGCCCGGTCCGTTGGGACCTGTGCACTAAGACCATTGGCGACCGACTAAGCACGGCTGACGTCGCGGCGATCGTCGAGTTTCCCCCAGCAGGAACGCTCGTGGGCATCGCCAAACGTGAACTTCGGGGTGTACCGACGCATGCCGTCAAGTCCCCCGCAGATCTGGAAGGGCTCGTCGAGTTCTCCCAGTAACCGAAAACCGAACAACCAACGTCACGGCGGCACTCCACACGGGAGTGCCGCTTCAACAAGAAATAGAAGGAGCCGTTGTGGGCGCCAGCCAGGAAGAAATCATCACCGGTCTTGCCGAGATCATCGAAGAGGTCACCGGTATCGAGCCTTCCGAGGTCACCCCGGAGAAGTCGTTCGTCGACGATCTGGACATCGACTCGCTGTCGATGGTGGAGATCGCGGTGCAGACCGAGGACAAGTACGGCGTGAAGATCCCCGACGAGGACCTCGCGGGTCTGCGCACCGTCGGTGACGTCGTTGCGTACATCCAGAAGCTAGAGGAAGAGAACCCCGAGGCTGCCGCAGCGCTGCGCGAGAAGTTCGCACAGTGACCCGTCCTTCCACTGCTAACGGCGGTTTCCCCAGCGTGGTGGTGACTGCCGTTACGGCGACTACTTCCATCGCTCCGGACATCGAGAGCACGTGGAAGGGCCTGCTTGCAGGCGAGAGCGGCATCCGCGTCCTCGAAGACGACTTCGTCGAAAAGTGGGATCTTGCAGTCAAGATCGGCGGCCACCTCAAGGAGCCGCTCGACCCACTGATGACTCGGTTGGAGATGCGGCGCATGTCGTATGTCCAGCGGATGGCCAAGTACGTCGGCAACCAGTTGTGGGAAAACGCGGGTAAGCCCGAGGTCGACCCGGACCGGTTCTCGGTAGTGATCGGGACCGGCCTGGGCGGCGGCGAGAAGATCGTCGAGATGTATGACGCCATGAACGAGGGCGGGCCCCGCAAGGTGTCCCCGCTCGCCGTTCAGATGGTCATGCCGAACGGCGCGGCTGCAGTCGTCGGACTAGAGCTGGGCGCTCGCGCCGGGGTCATCACCCCGGTGTCGGCGTGCTCGTCGGGTTCGGAGGCGATCGCTCACGCATGGCGTCAAATCGTCATGGGTGATGCGGACTTCGCCGTCTGCGGCGGCGTCGAAGGCATGATCGAGGCGCTGCCCATCGCGGGCTTCTCGATGATGCGTGCCATGTCGACTCGCAACGACGACCCCGAGGCTGCGTCACGGCCGTTCGACAAGAACCGTGACGGCTTCGTGTTCGGTGAAGCGGGCGCGATGATGATCATCGAGACCGAGGAACACGCCAAGGCTCGCGGTGCCAAGCCGCTCGCCAGGCTCATGGGTGCCGGAATCTCGTCGGACGCGTTCCACATGGTGGCCCCGGCCGCGGACGGTCTACGGGCCGGCCATGCCATGAAGCGTGCGATGGAGACCGCGGGGTTGGAGGCGAAGGACATCAACCACGTCAACGCCCACGCCACGTCGACCTCGATCGGCGACACCGCGGAGGCGAACGCCATCCGTGTTGCCGGAGTGGAACACGCGGCGGTCTATGCGCCGAAGTCGGCGCTTGGGCACTCAATCGGCGCCGTCGGTGCGCTGGAGTCGATCCTCACGGTGCTTTCGCTCCGTGATGGCGTGATTCCTCCGACGCTGAACTACGAGACACCCGACCCGGAGATCGATCTGGATGTCGTCGCGGGCGAGCCTCGGTACGGCGACTACCAGTACGCAATCAACAACTCGTTCGGCTTCGGTGGTCACAATGTGGCCCTGGCGTTTGGGCGTTACTAACTGAGAGGGAAGTTCGGGAGCAGTCATGGCAGGGTTGAGTACGGGGAATGGCCTTCCCGATGTAGTGGTCACCGGGTTTGCCATGACCACTGCTCTCGCAACCGATGCTGACAGCACCTGGAAGGCATTGCTCGACGGCCAGAGCGGCATCCGCACGCTAGAGGATCCGTGGATCGAGGAATACGACCTGCCGGTCCGCATCGGTGGCCACCTTCTGGAGGACTTCGACGGGGAGCTGACGCCGGTCGAACTGCGTCGGCTGTCCTACCTGCAGCGGATGTCGACGGTGGTCAGCAGGCGTGCGTGGGAGAACGCCGGCTCACCGGACGTCGACCCCAAGCGCTTGATGGTGTCGATCGGCACCGGGATCGGCTCGGCTGAAGAGCTTCTCTTCGCGTACGAGGCGATGCGGAGCAAGGGCCTGCGGGCCGTGTCACCGTTGGCGGTGCAGATGTACATGCCCAACGCATCGGCTGCGGCAGTGGCACTGGATCGTCACGCGAAGGCAGGGGTCACCACGTTGGTGTCGGCCTGCGCGTCGGGATCGGAAGGAATTGCGAACGCGTGGCGGCAGATCGTGCTCGGTGAGGCCGACGTCGCGATCTGCGGCGGCGTCGAGACCAAGATCGAAGCCGTGCCGATAGCAGGTTTCGCACAGATGCGAATCGTGTTGTCCACGACCAACGACGACCCCGCAGGGGCATGCCGTCCGTTCGACAAGGATCGCAACGGCTTCGTGTTCGGCGAGGCAGGTGCGCTGATGGTCATCGAGACCGAGGAACACGCAAAGGCGCGTGGGGCAAAGGTCCTCGCCCGCATCATGGGTGCCAGCGTCACCTCGGACGGCTATCACATCGTCGCGCCCGACCCCAACGGTGAACAGGCGGGACACGCGATCACCCGCGCCATCCAACTGGCGGGGCTGCAACCGAGTGACATCGACCACGTCAACGCGCACGCCACCGGTACCTCGGTGGGCGACGTGGCAGAGGGAAAGGCGATCAATAATGCCTTGGGCCGCAACCGACCTGCGGTCTACGCACCGAAGGCTGCACTCGGCCATTCGGTCGGAGCCGTGGGAGCGGTGGAGTCGATCCTCACCGTGATGGCCCTGCGGGACGGTGTCGTCCCACCTACGCTCAACCTGCGCAACCTCGACCCGGAGATCGATCTGGACGTGGTGGCCGGGGAACCCCGCGTCGGCAATTTCAAGTACGCGGTGAACAACTCGTTCGGATTCGGCGGGCACAACGTCGCACTCGCATTCGGGAAGTACTGACAAGGAAATTCCAAGGAAGCGCGTCCATGGTGGACGGTGGCTGACTCGAAACCCAATCCACAGGAGACCAGATGACGATCACGGCCCCAGAGACGGCCGCTGAGTCGCTCGACCCGCGCGACCCGATGCTCCGCTTGGGCACGTTCTTCGACGACGGCAGTGTCGAACTGCTGCACGAGCGTGAC
>Ga0207641_10001768_pt1 | contig 20818 bp, 14 predicted proteins | sample KBSSwiS62_FD_184306 | JGI IMG/M metagenome (GOLD analysis project Ga0207641, IMG submission 184306) | Switchgrass rhizosphere microbial communities from Kellogg Biological Station, Michigan, USA - KBS Switchgrass S6-2 (SPAdes) (version 2) | ecosystem: Host-associated > Plants > Roots >... | reverse complement strand
CGCCGCAGCAGGGTGCGCAGGATCGCGACGACCGCACCTTCCGGACGGGTCGCCAGCTCGCCGTCTCGCACCACCACCCGTCCCCCGACGACGACGTGCCTCGGCCGCCGCCCAGGGCTCGCCCAGAGCAGCCCGGCCAGCGGGTCCGCGACGCCCGCGTCCGCCACCCCGGTCACGTCCCAGCAGACGAGGTCCCCGGCGCACCCGGGCTCGAGCCGCCCCAGCTCCGGTCGCCCAAGCCCGGCCGCGGACCCGGCGGTCGCCCAGCCCAACACCTCGCGCGCCGCGACCGGCCGCCCGACGAGCGGGGCGACCTGCATCGCGAGCCGGGCGTCCGCGAGCAGGTGGCCCGCGTCGTTGCTGCCGCCGCCGGAGGTGCCGAGCCCGACCGCGACCCCGGCGTCGGCGAGCGCGGCGACCGGCGCGATCCCCCAGCCCATCGGCAGGTCGCAGCCGGGGGCGTGGGTCGCGGAGACCCCGGCCGCGGCGACCCGGGCGAGCTCGGCGTCGGTGATCCCGCACAGATGGGCGAGGGTGACGTCCGGGGCGAGCCAGCCCCACTCGTCGAGCAGGTCGAGGGGGCGGCGGCCGTAGCGTTCCACGGCGATCTCGACGTCCACCTGCTCGTTCGCCTGCGTGCGCCGGCGCAGCCCGTGCCGGGCGGCGACCTCGCCGAGCAGCGCGAACGTCTCGGGGGTGTCGCTGTGCACGCCCGCCGGGCCGACCGCGACCTGCACCCGCGTGCCCGAGAAGGCCGCGGCGATCGCCTCCGCGGAGGACGCGGCCTGCTGGGGGTCCTCCCGCGCCGAGCCGCGGACGAACACCAGCCGCGCCCCCGTCTCGGCCGCGGCCTGCGCCACGGCCCGGGCGATCGCGACCCCGTCCCCCGCCGGCCAGGTCAGCTGGTGGTCGGCCACGGTCGTCACGCCGCACAGCAGCGCCTCGGCCAGCCCCACCGCCGCCGCGGCGTGCGCGAGCTCCGGATCGATCCCGACGGCGGCGTACGCGGCCGCCATCGTCGGGAGCCACTCCCGCATCGGGACCCCGCGGGTGCCGGGCAGCGTGCGGAAGGCGCTCTGTAGCAGGTGGTGGTGGGCGTTGACCAGGCCCGGGGTGACCACGCAGCCCGACGCGTCGAGCACCGCGCCGCCGGCAGGCGCGGCCGCCGCCACCCGGCCGTCGACCACGTGGACCTCGCCGCCGGGGAGCTCGGCGCTCCCGGTCCAGACCAGCTCGGCGCCGCGGACGGTCAGCATGCCCCGATCATGCCCGGCGCAGGCGCTTCAGCGGCTCCGGGAGGTCCGCGGCGTGGATCACCGTCAGCCGCTGCGTGGCGCGGGTGAGGGCGACGTAGAGGTCGTTGAGCCCGCGCGGGCTCTCGGCCAGCACCTCCGCGGGCTCCACGAGCACGACGGCGTCGAACTCCAGCCCCTTCGACGCCCCCACCGCGAGCACGACGACCGGTGCCTCGAGGTCCTCGGGATCGTCCGGCGCGGCGTCCCCCAGCACGGCCGCGCGGACCGCCCCGACGCGCGCGGTGGGCACGAGCACCGCGGTGCTCCCGTCCCCCACGGCCGCCCGGTCCTCGGCCACGATCCCGGCCAGCACGCCGTCCGTTCCGTCGAGCGAGCCGGGCGCGACGGCGACGGCCCGAGGCGGCACCCCCGTGCTGCGGACCGAGCTGGGCGGGGAGAGCGAGGGGTCGATGGCGGCGAGCACGTCGTCCGCCACGTCCGCGATCTCGGCGGGCGTGCGGTAGTTGACGGTGAGCTGCTCCAGCCGCCAGCGGTTCTGCACGAAGGGGGACAACACGTCCGACCAGGCGCTCGTCCCGGCGATGTCCCCGGTCTGCGCCACGTCCCCGACGATCGTCATGGACCGGCTGGGCACGCGGCGCATCACGAGCCGCCACGCCATGGCCGACAGCTCCTGCGCCTCGTCCACGATCACGTGGCCGTAGGTCCACTCGCGGTCCGCGGCGGCCCGGTCCGCCGTGGACTCGTAGGTGCGGACCTGCATGCGCTCGGCGAGCCGGTCCGCGTCCACGATGTCGGTGGCGCGCAGCAGCTCGGGGTCCAGGTCCTCCTCGAGGTCCAGGACGTCCAGCACGCCCTGCGCGTACTCGACCTCCTCGCGCAGCGCGGCCTGGGCGGCGGCGCGGGCGGCCGAGCCGTCGTCCCCGAGCAGCTCCGCCGCCTCGTCCAGCAGCGGGACGTCGGCCGGGGTCCAGCGCAGCTCCTCCGGCCCGTCGACGGGGGCCCGCTCCAGCAGCGCGCGGTCCTCGGCGGGGATCCGGCGGGCGAGGGAGTTCAGCTTGCGCCGGTCCGCGAACAGGTCCGTGAGCAGCTCCTGCGGGGACAGCGTGGGCCAGAGCCGGTCCAGCTCCCGGCTCACCGCCGCGTCCTCGGCGAGCTCGTCCCGGATGTCCTCGACGTCCAGCCTCCCGAGCAGGTTCCGTCCGCCCAGCGTGCGGGCGACCTGCTGGGCCAGCAGGGCCAACGCCTCGCGGCGGAAGATCCGCTTGGCCTCGTTGTGCGGCTTGCGCGAGCGCCGGGCCCGGGAGCGGGCCTGGTTGACCAGGTCCCGGTCGATCCGCGCAGGCTGCTGCTCGACGACGAGCTGGATCGGCTGCCGGGGCAGCTGCTGGCGGTCCCGCACCGCGGCGGCGATCACCGCGGCCATGTCCACCCGGCCCTTGACCTCCGCCGTGCGGGCGTCCTCGGGGCGGCGGGCGTGCAGGCCGGGGAACAGCTCGGCGGGCGTGGCCAGCACCACCGAGGTCTCGCCGAGGGACGGGAGCACCTGCCCGATGTACCGCAGGAACGTGGGGTTCGGCCCCACGACGAGCACGCCGCGGCGCGCCAGCCGGTCCCGGTGGGTGTAGAGCAGGTAGGCCGCGCGGTGCAGGGCGACCGCCGTCTTGCCGGTACCCGGCCCGCCCTGCACGACCAGCACCCCGGAGGGCTTCGAGCGGATGATCCGGTCCTGTTCCGCCTGGATGGTCGCGACGATGTCGCCCATCCGACCGGTCCGCGCCTCGCTCACCGCGGCCATCAGCGCGGCCTCGCCCGCCAGCCCGGACGACGACGTCTGGGCCGCCGGGTCGGAGATGTCCAGCACCTCGTCGTCCACGGCGACGACGGTCCGACCGCGGGTCCGCAGGTGTCTGCGGCGGCGCATGCCCTCGGGGTTCGCGGCGGTGGCCGTGTAGAAGGGCTGCGCCGCGGGGGCGCGCCAGTCCATCAGCAGCGGCTCGTACTCGTGCTCCTCGTCCAGGATGCCGAGCCTGCCGATGTAGCGGACCTCGCCCGAGTCCGCGTCCAGCCTGCCGAACGCGAGGCCGTGCTCGGCGGCGCGCAGCGCGGCCAGGCGGTCCGTGTACATCGCCGCGGCGGCGTCCCGCTCGGTGAGGGCCTGTGGGGTCCCGACCGTCTCGGAGTGCAGGACGTCCTGCAGCCGGCGCGAGGTCTCCGCGCGGCGCTCGTCCAGCCGCTCGTAGAGCATCGCGACGTAGGCGCGCTCGTGCTCGAGCGGCGTCTCGGGTTCCGGGGTCGGCACGGGCACGGATCCTCTGGGGTGAGTTCGACCGGGTTGCGCTGCGGTGGCTCTCGCGACGGCGCGGCTGACCAACCTACCAGCGTGGGCCCCGCGTTTCCGGAACGACGTCCCCGGGTAGGCCTCTGCGTGCCGCTCTCGCCGAACGGACCCGCGCCCCGTGGCTGACGGACCCGCCTCCCCCACCCCGGGCTCGGAGCGGGGCTCGGCCGAGTACGCCCACCTCGCGCCGCTGTTCGAGAAGCTCCGCGCGCTCTCCGACGACCATCCCGACCGCGCTGCGCTGCGCGCCGAGCTGGTCACCGGGCACCTGCCCGTCGTGCAGCACATCGCGCGGCGCTTCGCCAACCGCGGCGAGCCGGTGGACGACCTGGAGCAGGCGGGCACCGTCGGGCTGATCAACGCGGTGGACCGGTTCGAGCCCGACCGCGGCGTCGACTTCCTCTCCTACGCCGTCCCGACCATCACCGGCGAGGTGCGCAGGCACTTCCGGGACCGCACGTGGGCCATGCGGGTGCCGCGGCGGCTCAAGGAGATGCAGGCCGCGATCAACGGGGCGGTCGGCCCGCTGTCCCAGGAGCTCGGCCGGGCGCCGAGGCCCTCGGAGATCGCGGAGCGGCTGGGGCTCTCGGTCGAGGAGGTCGTGGAGGGGCTCGACGCCCAACAGGCCTACCGCGGCCCCTCGCTCGACGAGATGGTCTCCGGTGCCGACTCCCCGCTGAGCGAAACGCTGGGCGAGGCGGACGCGGAGCTCGACAAGGTCGAGTACCGCCAGACCCTCGCCCCGCTGCTGGACGAGCTGCCCGCCCGCGAGCGCACGATCCTCGTCCTGCGGTTCTTCGGCAACAAGACGCAGACGCAGATCGCCGACGAGGTCGGGATCTCGCAGATGCACGTCTCCCGCCTCCTCGCCCGCACCCTGGCGGCGCTGCGCGAGCGCATGAACGAGGACTGACCCGCCCCGGCCGACCGGTCAGTTTCCGTGCTGGCGCTGGCGGGGGGCGCGGCCGTAGGGCTGCTCCACCGGGTCCACGGTCGGCGGGGACGGGAGGGGACGGACCTGGGGGTCCTCCGCGAGCGCGACCGGCTCGCCGTGGTGGCGCAGGCGCATCGGTGGGCCGCTGACCAGCCGGTACTCCACCTCGTCCTGGGTCACGGTGACCCGGATGTGCCTGCCCTGCCAGCGCAGCCCGAACGACAGCCGGGACAACGCGGGCGGCAGGACGGGCGCGAACGCCAGCCCGGTGGCGTCGCATGTCATGCCGCCCAGCCCGGTGGTGATGGACACCCAGGTCCCGGCCATGGAGGCGATGTGCATCCCGTGGTCGGTGTTCCCGGCCAGGTTGTTGAGGTCGATCAGCGCGGCCTCGGCCAGGTAGTCGTAGGCCAGGTCGAGGTGACCCGTGCGCGCCGCCACCATGGACTGCGTGCAGGCCGAGAGCGACGAGTCCCGCACCGTGATGCCCTCGTAGTAGGCGAAGTTGCGGCGCATCTGCTCCGCGGTGAAGGCGTCCGGCCGCAGCTGCATGGCCAGCACCAGGTCCGCCTGCTTGATCACCTGCTTGCGGTACAGGTCGAAGTACGGGTAGTGCAGCAGCAGCGGGTAGGTGTCCTGCGGGGTGTTCTCGAAGTCCCAGATCTTGTGCTTCGTGAAGCCCTCGGACTGCGGGTGGACCTTGAGCTCGTCGTCGTACGGGATGCGCATCGAGGAGGCCGCGTCCCGCCAGGACGCCATCTCCTCGGAGTTCACCCCGAGCTTCGCGGCGCTGCGCGGGTGCTTGGCGGCGACCTCGGCGGCATAGCGCAGGTTCAGCTGCGCCATGAGGTTCGTGTAGACGTTGTTGTCCACGATCGCCGAGTACTCGTCCGGGCCGGTCACCCCGTCGATCCGGAACTCACCCGCCGAGTCGTGGTGGCCCAGCGAGCGCCAGAGCCGCGCGGTGGCCACCAGCAGCTCCAGGCCCACCTCCAGCTCGAACTGGGTGTCCCCGGTCGCCGCGACGTGGCGGCGGACGGCGTCCGCGATGTCGGCGTTGATGTGGAAGGCGGCCGTGCCCGCGGGCCAGTACCCCGAGCACTCCTCGCCGCGGATCGTGCGCCACGGGAACGCGGCGCCCTTGAGCCCCAGCTGCTCCGCCCGCTCGAACGCCGACGGGAGGATCGACTGCCGCCAGCGCAGCGCGTCCGCCGCGGCGTCCGGGGCCAGGAACGAGAGCACCTGCAGGCAGAAGGTCTCGGTGTCCCAGAAGGTGTGGCCGTCGTACCCGTCCGCGGTGAGGCCCTTGGCCGAGATGCAGCGGCGCTCGGCGCGGGCGCCCGCCTGCAGCACGTGGAAGGTCGCGAGCCGGACGGCCTGCTGGAGCTCCGCGTCTCCGTCGATCTCGACGTCCGCGGTCTCCCAGAAGTCGTCCAGGTAGGCCTCCTGCTCCTTGAGCAGGCCGTCCCACCCGGTGTAGCGCGCGGCGGCGGAGGCGGCGCGGACCTGGTCGTAGACCGCGGGCAGACTGCGCTGCGAGGACCAGCCGTAGGCCAGGTACTTGACGACCTTGAGCGTCTGCCCGGGCGCGACCCGGCCGATGATCGTGGTGCTGCCCGCGTCCTCGGTGGCGTCGGAGGTGATCTTGATGCCCTCGGGGCCGTGCACCTCGTGGTCCATCGACGCGGCGACGCGCAGCTCGGACCTGCGGGTGCTGTGCACCAGAGTGGCGCCGGCCTCGTCCGCCCGGAACAGCTCGGACTGCAGGGCGTTGGTCAGCGCCGCCTCCAGCCGCGGGTCGTCCCCGCCGCGGGTGGGTAGCTGCTCGTTGGCCACCAGCTCCGACTGCACGACGAGCAGGGCGGGCTCGTCGAGCACCTCGACCTCGTAGCAGATCGCCGCGATCGCGCGCTGGGTCAGCGAGACCAGCCGCTTGCTGCGCACCCGCACCACGCGCCCGGCCGGGGACTCCCACTCGACCTCACGGGACAGCGTGCCCGCCTTGAGGTCCAGCACCCGCTCGTGCTTGCGGAGCTTGCCGTAGCGCAGGTCGAACGGCTCGTCGTCCACCAGCAGCCGGATCAGCTTGCCGTTGGTGACGTTGATGATCGTCTGGCCGGACTCGGGGTAGCCGTAGCCGCCCTCGGCGTACGGCAGCGGCCGGATCTCGTAGAACGAGTTGAGGTACGTGCCGGGCAGGTGGTGCGGGTCGCCCTCGTCCAGGTTCCCGCGCAGCCCGATGTGCCCGTTGGAGAGGGCGAAGACCGACTCGGTCTGGCCCATCGCCGCGATGTCCAGGGTCGGCTCCCGCACGACCCAGGGCTCGACCGTGAACGTACGGCCCGCGTCCGGCTTCACTTCTCCTCCAACAGTTCCTGCAGGTCCTGCACGACGACGTCCGCGCCGTGCTCGCGCAGGGCCTGCGCGTGTCCCAGCCGGTCCACGCCGATGACCAGGCCGAACCCGCCGGCCCGGCCCGCCGCCACCCCGGACAGCGCGTCCTCGTAGACGACCGCGTCGCTCTTCTCGACGCCGAGGTCGGCGGCCGCCGCGAGGAAGGTGTCCGGTTTCGGCTTGCCGGCCAGGCTCCGCTCCCGCGCGGTGACGCCGTCCACCCGGTGGTCGATCAGATCGGCCAGGCCCGCCACCGCGAGCACCTGCTCGGCGTTCGCGCTCGACGACACGACCGCCGTCTTCAACCCCGCGGCGCGCACGGCCTCCAGGTACGGCCGGGAGGCGGGGTAGACGTCCACTCCCTGCTCCTTGATGACCACCTGGACCAGGTCGTTCTTCTTCGTCGACAGGCCCCACAACGTCTCCGCGGTGGCCGGGTCCTCCGGCGTGCCCTCGGGAAGCTCGATCCCGCGCGAGGCGAGGAAGCTGCGCGTGCCCTCCAGCCGCGGCTTGCCGTCCACGTAGGGTCCGTAGTCCTTCGCCACGTCGAACGGCCGGTAGCCGGGGCCCTCGCGGGACTCCAGGTACTGGTCGAACATCGTCTTCCACGCCGTCGCGTGGACGCTCGCGGTGTCGGTCAGGACGCCGTCGAGGTCGAACAGGCAGGCACGTGCGCCCGCGGGCAGACCGAGCATGGGGGGACCGTAGCGTTTCGGTGATCGCACGCGGAGACCGGCGGTGGGCGCACCGCCCTCTTGTCACACGAGCTTCACACGGGGGTGGACGCCGTGGCGTGCAGGGCCATGCGCACCGCGCTGTGCCCCTCGTCCGCCACCTCGACCAGCGCCCCGCCCGCCGCGTCCGGGGTCACGGTCACCCGCACCGACCCGCCGCTCGGCCGCGGCTCGACACCCTCCTGCACGGCCGCGCGCACGGCGACCAGGATCTGCAGCGGCGCGACGACGACGTCCTCCAGCCCCTCTGCCACCGCCACCGACGTCCGGAGCCTGCGGCCGAACCGGGCCTGCTCGATCGCGAGGTAGGCCCGCACGGCGGCGAGCTCGTCGGACAGGGGGATCTCCGGGGTGCCCACCCGGTCCGCGATCCGGGAGAGGTCCGCGAAGCCCAGCAGCAGCTCGCGGGCCTCGGTGGGCCGGGTGCGCATCAGCGCGGCGATCGTGGTGAAGGCGTTGTAGACGAAGTGCTGCTCCAGGCTGCGGTTCACCGAGCTCGGCGCGACCGGCGGAGTGGGGGGCGGGGCCGCGCCCCCGACCTCCGCACGCTCGGCGGCCTCGCCGTCCTCCCGTCGCCAGGGGGTCCCCTCCCAGGCGGTGTCCCCGACCTGGTCGGGGGCGAGGATTCCGCCCCAGACGGGCAGTCGCAGGTGCGCGCCGCGCGTCCAGCCCTGGTAGTCGGCCTGCCCGACGAGCGTCGGGACCAGCCAGCGGGCGTCCGCGGCCACCGGGGCGGGCACCGCGCCGGGCCCGTCGGCCACGAACGGGCTGACCTTCGCGTGCACCGTGCGCAGCGCCTCCGTGAGCTGCCGCCGGGCGTGAGCGGAGCCGATCCCGACCCGCCCGACGTACCGCAGCCGCCCGCCGGGCCGCTCCGGGATGCCCAGCAGCAGCGCGCCGATCCGGCCGCGGCTCGGGTCCGTCGGCATCCACCCGCCGACGACGACCGGGCGCGTGCGCCGCAGCGGCACCCGCAGCCAGTCCTTCGTCCGGCGGCCGGACTTGTATGCGGCGTCGAGCCGTTTGAGGTGCAGCCCGTCCAGCCCGAAGCGCTCCGCGGCCTCCATCACGAACGCCGCCTCCGACGCCGGGTGCGACGGTGGGACCAGCACCGGTGGACCGGCGATCGCGAGCTCCTCCAGCCGGGCGCGGCGCTCGTGGTACGGCCTGCGCAGCAGCGACCGGCCGTCCAGCCAGAGCAGGTCGGTGACCACGAACCCGACCGGCACCCGGTCGCGCAGCGCCTCGGACGGGGACATGGTCGACGTCCGCTTCATCAGGGGGCGGCGGGAGGGGCGCCCCGCGTCGTCCAGGGCGACGACGACGCCGTCGAGCACCATCCCCGCGCCCTCGACCCGCTCCCCCAGCACCGCGAGCTCGGGGAAGACGGAGGTGACGCTGCGCCCGGTCGAGGACAGCAACCGCACGGACCCCGGTTCCACGTAGGCGACGCACCGGAAACCGGTCCAGGCGAACTCGACGGCCCAGGCGCGGCGGTCCTCGTCCCCGAGGTCCCCCTGGGAGGGCAGCATCGGCGGCACGACCAGTGGCATCGACGACGCGGGCATGCCGCTGCCCACTCCCCGCCCACGCACGACCTCCACGGTAGACGTCGCGACCGGCGGGCCGTCACCCTTTCGGCCGTACGGCGTCACCCGCGCGCCCAGGGAGCCGTGAGCTGCGACGGATGGCGGGTCTGGTGAGTGAGCCGGCGCAGTGGACAATGGGATCACCATGACCTCCTCCCTGCTCACGGACCGCCTGCCCCCCGGTGACGACGCCGACGCCCTGGTCGAGACGTTCGCGGACTGGGCCTTCGAGGAGCGGGGCCTGTCGCTCTACCCGGCGCAGGAGGAGGCGCTGCTCGAGATCGCGACCGGCGGCAACGTGATCCTCTCCACGCCCACGGGCTCCGGGAAGTCCCTGGTGGCGATGGCCGCGCACGCCGCCGCGCTGGCCCGCGGCGCCCGCACCTTCTACACCGCGCCGATCAAGGCCCTGGTCAGCGAGAAGTTCTTCGCGCTGATCGACGTCTTCGGCCCGGAGAAGGTCGGGATGCTCACCGGGGACGCGGCGGTGAACGAGGGCGCGGAGATCATCTGCTGCACCGCCGAGATCCTGGCCAACATCGCGCTGCGGCAGGGGGCGCGCGCGGACGTCGGGTCCGTCGTGATGGACGAGTTCCACTTCTACGCGGACCCGTCGCGGGGCTGGGCGTGGCAGGTGCCGCTGGTGGAGCTGCCGCAGGCGCAGTTCCTGCTGATGAGCGCCACGCTGGGCGACACGTCGTTCTTCCGGGACGACCTGACCCGGCGGACCGGGCGGCAGACTGTGGAGATCACGTCGGTCGAGCGGCCGGTGCCGCTGTTCTACGAGTACGTCGTCACGCCGCTGCACGAGACGATCGACGACCTGCTCAAGGGCAGGCAGGCCCCCGTCTACATCGTGCACTTCACCCAGCAGTCCGCCGTCGAGCGGGCGCAGTCGCTGATGTCGGTGAACGTGACCAGCAAGGAGGAGAAGGCCGCGATCGCGGAGCTGATCGGCTCCTTCCGGTTCACCGCGGGCTTCGGGAAGACGTTGTCCCGCTTGGTCCGGCACGGGATCGGCGTGCACCACGCCGGCATGCTCCCCCGCTACCGGCGGCTCGTGGAGACCCTGGCCCAGGCCGGGCTGCTCAAGGTCATCTGCGGCACGGACACGCTCGGCGTCGGGATCAACGTGCCGATCCGGACGGTGCTGTTCACGGCCTTGGCGAAGTACGACGGCGTGCGGACGCGCCCGTTGAAGGCGCGCGAGTTCCACCAGATCGCGGGGCGGGCCGGGCGAGCGGGGTACGACACGGTCGGCACGGTCGTCGCCGAGGCGCCGGAGCACGAGATCGAGAACGCGCGGCGGCTCGCCAAGGCCGGGGACGACGTCAAGAAGCGCCGTCGGGTCGTCCGGGTGCAGGCGCCCGAGGGGTTCGTCGGCTGGTCGCAGACCTCCTTCGAGAAGCTGCAGGCCGCCCAGCCCGAACCCCTGACCAGCCACTTCCACGTCACGCACGCGATGCTGCTGAACGTGATCTCCCGGCCCGGGGACGCGTTCGCGGCGATGCGGCACCTGCTGGAGGACAACCACGAGCCACGGCCCCGGCAGCGCAAGCACATCCTGCGGGCCATCCAGATCTACCGGGCGCTACTCGCGGCCGGCGTCGTCGAGAGGCTGGACGAGCCGGACGCGGAGGGCCGCACGATCCGCGTCGTCGGTGACCTGCAGCTGGACTTCGCGTTGAACCAGCCGCTGTCCCCCTTCGCGTTGGCCGCGTTCGACCTGCTGGACAGGGAGTCGGACACCTATGCGTTGGACGTGGTGTCGGTGGTCGAGGCGACGCTGGACGATCCCCGCCAGGTGCTGCACGCCCAGCTGAACAAGGCCAAGGGCGAGGCCGTGGCCGAGATGAAGGCCCGGGGGCTCGAGTACGAGGAGCGGATGGCGCTGCTCGAGGACGTGACCTACCCGAAGCCGCTCGCCGAGCTCCTGGAAGGGGCGCTGGGGACGTACCGGCGCGGCGCGCCGTGGGTCGAGGACGCCCGGCTGTCGCCCAAGTCCGTGGTGCGGGACATGTCCGAGCGGGCCATGACCTTCCACGAGTACGTGGGCTTCTACCAGCTCGCGCGCTCCGAGGGGCTGGTGCTGCGGTACCTCGCGGACTGCTACCGGGCGCTGCGGCAGACCGTTCCGGCGGCGGCGCACACCGAGGAGCTGACCGACCTCATCGAGTGGCTCGGCGAGCTCGTCCGGCAGGTGGACTCCTCCCTGCTCGACGAGTGGTCGGAGCTCGCCGCGGGCGGCGGCGTCGAGGACGAGACCGCTCCCCCGTCGGTCGACGCGACCCCGGCGGGTGTCACCCGCAACGCCCGCGCCTTCCGGGTGCTGGTCCGCAACGCCCTGTTCCGCCGGGTCGAGCTGGCCTCGCTGGGCCGCTTCGACCTGCTCGGCGAGCTGGACAAGGACGCCGGGTGGGACGCCGACCGCTGGCGCGAGGCCTTCCAGCCGTTCTTCGACCTGCACGGCTTCGGCGGGATCGGGATCGGCCCGGACGCCCGCGGCCCCAAGATGATCGACATCGTGGAGGAGCCGGAACGCTGGCTCGTCCGCCAGGTGATCGACGACCCGGAGGACGACCACGACTGGGCGATCACCGCCGAGGTCGACCTCGCCGCCTCCGACGAGGCGGGCGAGGCGGTCGTGTGGATCACGGGCTTCGGCGACTCGTAGCCGCGGGGGCGCGGGGGCGCGGGTGCGCCGGCCCCGCGGTGGTGCACCCGGTGCCTCGGGGGGTCCGGTCGGACACCCTTTGCCCTGAGAGCGCATCCGCACCGGGGTCGTCGGGGCACGTTTCGTGCTCTCACCGTGGCTTGATCACGAATTGCGTGCGCAGAGCGTGCTCGCCGCAACGCTGAGAGCACGCAACCAGCGATCATCCGTCGGGCCCGCGATGGTGCGGATCTGCGCTCAGGGCAAGGGTCCGGAGAGGCGACCCGCGATGGTGCCGATCCGCGCTCAGGGCAAAGGGTCCGGAGAAGGGCACGGCGCCGCGCATGCCGCCCGGGAGCGCGAGGCCCGCGCGGACGCACAGGCCGGACGGAACCCCTGCTCGTCGAGTGGGGTCAGAACCTCTCAGAGCCTGCGCAGCCCCGCAAGCACCCGCTCCATCAGTGCGACGTCCGGGCCCTCGGCGGCCACCGTGGAGTGCACCTCGAGGCCGCCCGTCATGGCGAGGTCGCCGACCACGACCCGCGCGACGCCCAACGGCATCCCGAGGAGCGCGCCCACCTCGGCGATCGACCGGGGCTCCCGGCACAGGTCCAGCAGCGGTCCGTGCTCCACCAGCTCGGGGCGGGCGAGCGCGCCGGAGGCGGTGGACACCAGCGTCTCGATGGCCAGCTCGTAGCGGGAGCGGGTGCGGCCCTTGGTGTAGAAATACGGCCGCACGGCCAGCGAGCGGCCGCGCTGCTCGTCGACGTACTCGTCGTCGACGACCTCGGCCGCGGCGGGCGTCGGCGGCAGCGGACGGGGCTCGGGGAGCACCCGGATCGGCTCGGGGTGCGCCTCCCGCTCCCGACGACGGCGGGTGGACCCGCCGAACCGGGCGCCGGTGTGGCCGACGTCCGGGACCTCGTGGAAGGCGACCGGCTGGGGGGCCGCGGCGGCCGCGGGTGCCGGGGCTTCGGCGACCACGGGCATCGCGGCGATGTCCGCCTCGTCGGCGGAGTCCTTCTTCGTGCGCCGCTTGCGCAGGCCGCCGAAGCGGGCACCCGTGAAGCCGATGTCGTAGTCGTCGGCCGGCACCATGGCTCGAAACGCTCCCCAGCTCTCGTTACGGATCTGTTTCATGGGTGTTCCACCACCATGACGATCGCCGTCCGTGGTCGCACTGGGCCATCCGGGCGTGAGCGAGGCCACCCTGCGCCATCGCGGCGGCTCCGACGAACCGGTCCGAAGGGGACGGACCGGACCGTCACCTGATCGCGTCCCCCTCGTTGCCGACGCGACCGCGGACGGGGATTAGGTTGCGCGCGTGGCCCGGTACCTCGCGTTGGCACGACCCTGGTTCGGGCTCGTGGCCGTCCTCGCCCTGCTCGGCGTGATCCTGCAGGTCGTGGCGACGGCGGTCTTCCCGCCCCCGCTGACGCCCGTCTTCACGAGCCACGGCGCGCAGGTCGCGAACGTCTTCGCGTTCTTCACGATTTTGAGCAACCTGATCGTCGGGGTCGCGTTCGGGCTGCTCGCGGCCGATCCGCACCGCACCGGGCGGCTCGCCTGGGTGCTGGTGCTCGACGCCGTCGTGGCGATCGCCGTGACCGGGATCGTCTACAACCTGGTCCTCGCGCAGGTCACCCACCCACAAGGGCTGCACCAGGTGGCGAACGTGCTCTGCCACATGATCACGCCGCTGGTGGCCGTCGTCGGGTGGCTGGTGTTCGGGCCGCGGGGGCTGCTCGACCGGGACGTCGTGCTGCTGTCCGCGGTCTACCCACTGGCCTGGCTGGTCTTCACACTGGTCCGCGGGGCGGTGATCACCTGGTACCCGTACCCGTTCGTGGACGTCGTCGCGCTCGGGTACGCGCGGGTGGCGATCAACTGCGTCGTCGTGGCCGTGCTGTTCCTGGGGCTGGGCCTCGGCGCCCTGGCACTGGACCGCAGGCTCCCGGGTGTGCGCGGGGATCTCGCGTGACGGTGATGCCGGACCGTGAACCGGGACGGCACGCGGTGTAGTCGGGCATGCTGGCCGCATGGCCGTCACCCGCGGGTTCACCGGACGTCGACGCGCACGCGACCCGCGGCTCCCACCCGGGCAGTACGACGTCGGCACGGACTGGCCCGTACTCAACGCCGAGTCCACCCCGCACCTCGGCTCGGAGCGCTGGAGCTTCCTGGTCGACGGGCTGGTCGCCGAGCCGGTGAGCTGGACGTGGGACGAGATCCGGGCGCTGCCGGGGTCGAGCTACTCCGGGGACATCCACTGCGTCACGAGCTGGTCGAAGTTCGGGATGCGGTTCGACGGCGTCTCGGTGGACACCCTGCTCGAGGCCGTCGCCCTGGACCCGGCCGCCGCCTACGTCATGGCGACCTCGCACACCGGCTACACCACGAACCTGCCGCTGGCGGACGTCGCGGGCGGGAAGGCCTGGGTCGTCTGGGACGTCGACGGGTTGCCGCTGAGCGACGAGCACGGCGGCCCGGCCCGGCTGCTGGTGCCGCACCTGTACTTCTGGAAGTCCGCGAAGTGGGTGTCGGGCCTGCGGATCATGGCCGCCGACGAGCCCGGGTTCTGGGAGCGCAACGGCTACCACGACCGCGGCGACCCCTGGCTCGAGCAGCGCTACCAGGGGGACTGATGGCGGCACTGTCCTGGCAGAGCGCCACGGTCGTCGAGATCCGCCGCGAGACGCCCACGGCCAAGACCTTCCGGCTCAAGGTGCCGGACGCGGTCCCGCACGTCGCGGGGCAGTACTACGTGCTGCGGCTGACCGCGGAGGACGGGTACAGCGCGCAGCGGGACTACTCGGTGGCCTCGGTTCCGGGGAGCGACACGGTGGACCTCACCGTCGAGCTGCTGGCGGACGGCGAGGTGTCCGGGTTCCTGCACGAGGTCGTCGAGGTCGGCGACGAGCTGGAGGTCCGCGGGCCGATCGGCGGGTTCTTCGCGTGGCGTGGCGACTCCCCGGCGCTCGGGGTCGCGGGCGGGTCGGGGGTGGTGCCGCTGATGTCCATGCTGCGGCTCTCCCGCGGGCTCGACCCGTCGCTGTTCCGGCTCGTGGTCTCCGCGCGGCGTCCCGCGGACCTCTACTACGCGGACGAGATCGTCGGGGACCGCACCACCGTCGTCTACACGCGGCAGGCCCCGCCGGGGTTCGGGCGCCCGCTCGGGCGGCTCACGGCGGAGGACCTGGCCGCGGTGCTTGAGCCGGGGCAGACGGTGTTCGTCTGCGGCGCCCCGCCCTTCTGCGACCACGCCACCGACCTCCTCCAGTCGAAGGGCGTGCCGAGCGACCGGATCCGCGTCGAACGCTTCGGCCCCAGCTGAGCGCCTCGCAGGCCACCGGAGCGCGACTCGCGCACGATCCGGCGGGCCGGGCCGCTCAGGCGCGGCGGTACATCTCCGCTGCGGCGCGGGAGAAGCCGTCGGGGACGCCCGCCGCGGCGAGGGTGTCCCCCGCCTGCTCCATCTCCGCGACCCACCGCCGGCCCTTCTCGGCCGCGCGGTCCCGGATCTCGGCCAGGGCCGCGGGGTAGTCCACACCGGTGCGGGCGAGCTCCTCGCGCAGCGGCGCGTCCACACCGAGGGTCCGGGCGGCCTCGTCGAGGGCGAGCCAGATCGCCGGCAGCGCCTTGCTCTGCAGCGCGAAGCAGGCTTTCAGCGCGCTCGCCCGGCCGATCTCCGGGCCGAGGTACCGCACCTCGAACGGGGTCCCGCGGAAGAGGGCCTCGACCAGCGGCGCGTGCGGGCCCGACAGCCACAGCACGGTGCCGCCCCGCTCCCAGGCGGGCGGGCCGATCACGGCGCCGTCGACCACCCCGTCGTCCGGGAAGAGGGTGGCGATCGCGGCCATCGTGGCGGGCGAGACCGCGTTGGCGTCCACGTAGAGCGGCGGGCGCTCCCGGTCGGCGACGGCGGCCGCGACCTGCTCGGCCACCGACCGGGCGCCACCGGGCGGGCAGATCGAGATCACGACGTGGGCGCGGCACGCGAGCTCCCCGACGTCCGGCACCGCGACCAGGTCCGCCAGCTCGGCCCGCTTCGACGTCGTCTGCGAGCGGTCTGCCGCGGCCCAGATCACCGCCCCGGCGCGGGGTTTGAGCGCCGATCCCAGCGCGGCACCCATGGCGCCCGGGTGCAGGATCCCGATCACGGGCCGGTCCGGCAGCGTCCACTCACTCACCGGACCATCATGCTGCAGGGCGGTGTGGGCGGTGCGGCGGATCAGCGCCGGGTCGGGGTGAGCGCGCTCGGGACCTCCGCGGTCCGCCGCCCCGTGACGCGGGACAGGTCGTCCCGCAGGCCGTCCAGCCAGACTCGCAGGTCGGAGAGGTGGTACAGGGCCGGGCCGAGGTTCGTGGGCCACACCAGGTCGGGCGCGGGCAGGGTCGGCGCCGACAGCGCGGCGCGGTCCCGGCGGGCGAGGCCGAGCGCCACGTGCTCGAACCGCGCCGCCACGTCCGCCGCCGCCCGGTCCAGCGGTCCGACGCACTCCAGCAGCCGCCCCGTGGGACAGTCCCGCACGAGCGCCTCGGCCCCGCGCACGGCGTGGTGTCCCGCGACGAGGGTGGCCTGCCAGTCCACGACCCGCTTCGCGGGATGTCGTTCGCCCTGGTAGAGGGCATACGCGGTCTCGGCCAGCCCTTCGGTGTGCCGGGCGCGGGGCAGCGCGCCCCCGGGCGGTGCGCCCTCGGCGACCACGCGCACGGTCTCCCGCACCACCCCGGCGGCGTCCGCCAGGAACTCCGCGACCGAGCGGTGCAGCTCTCCGGTGGCGCCGCGGGGCCAGGCCAGCAGCCCGATCACCACGCCGATGCCTGCTCCGACGGCCACGTCGAGCAGCCGCGCCTCGGCGAGGTGCCAGTCCGACGGGGCGAGCTGGGCGAACACGAACGAGATGACGAGGGTGAACAACGCCTGCGCGGGCCCGACCCCGAGCAGCGGCCCCGCCGAGAACCCGACGAGCATGATCACCGGGAGCAGGATCGCGTAGCTGAGCGGGGAGAGCCCCACGACCAGGATCCCGGCGGCGACGACCGCCCCGACCGTGGTCCCGACCAGGGCGGGCCGCAGCGTCGAGCGGGTCTCGGCGGCGGTCGTCCGGAGCACGGTCAGGATCGTGAGCAGCACCCAGAAGCCGTGCGAGAGGTCGAACACCCCGGCGAGGTACCGGGCCACGCCGAGGGCGAGCGCGAGCCGCAGGGCCTGCTGGAAGAACACCGAGCGGGGGGTCAGGTGGCCCTGCAGCCGCTTCCACAGCAGCTCCGGCCCGCTCTCGTGGGCGAACCAGAACAGCCCCGGGCGGGCCTCGCGCGGCGTGCGGTCCGGCGGGATCGGGGCGTCCGCGGCCACCCGGACCGCGGTGACCAGCGTCTTCGCCCACTCCCCCAGGACGAGCGCGTGCGAGCCGAGCCGCAGGTACTCGGGGGCGACGCCGTCCGCGGGGGTCGACTCGCGCAGCGCCCGGAACTCGGTGAGCGCGCCGGCGATCCGGTCGGTGTCCGGCAGCGGCCCCTCCCGGTCCAGCCAGTCCGCGACGGCCGCCACGCACCCCGCGACCTCCCGCAGCAGCACCGCGACGGCCGGGAGGTCCGGCGCCACCCGCTCGTCGGTGTGGGCGAGGTCCCCGGCCCGTCCGACGAGCATCCGGGTCGTGGCCGCCGCGACGCTCAGCGCCCGGTCGCGCCTGCTCGCCGAGGCCGGGGCCTGACCGGCGGGCAACCGCGAGGGCCGCAGCCCCTCCGCGGCGTCCGCCGCCGCGGGCAGGGCCAAGTCGAGGCGCCCGCGACCACGACCGGACCAGGCGTCGGCTAGCGCGTCGAGGCACGTCGCCAGGTTCTCGACGGCGACGCGCAGCCGGTCACGGTAGGGCCGTGGCGGCGGGTCCGGCCAGAGGACGAGCTCGGCGGCGGCGAGCAGCAGCACCGCGAGCGCGTAGCCCGCGAGCCGCCAGCCGAGCGCGCCGGGATCGAACGGCGGGAACGACGGCAGGATGTAGAGCAGCTGGGCGCCCGCCGCCAGCCCCACCAGCCACGGCCCGCCGACGCCCCCGAAGCTGACCACGAACCCGAGCACGACCATGCCCGCCGTCGCCGCGAACAGGTTGACCGACAGCAGCGTCCCCAGGCAGATCAGGACGGCGCCGACGGGCAGCATCACCAGCAGGGTGCGGGCCTTGCGCCCGGGTGAGCCGGTGATCTGGGACAGGACCCCGAGCGCGACGGCACCGAACAGCGCGTACGGGGCCATGTCGGCGTTGTCCAGCAGGTACCGGCTCAGGTAGAAGCCGAGGCAGGCGACGACGGTGACCCGCGCCGCCCGTCGGACGGCGGCCAGCCCCGGATCGTGCCTGCGCAGCCAGTCCACGCAGGGATACTGTCAGCCCGGGTGCACCTGTGGAACGATGTTGCGCCGGTCGGAGAGACGCTTGGGCCAGTAGTGCTGGATGGACGCGTTGAAGTGTGCCCCGACGACGATCGCCATGCCGATGAAGAACGTCGCCAGCAGGAAGGCGATGGGCGCGGCGAGGGCGCCGTAGGTGTAGCCGGTGCCGAGCAGCCAGCTGATGTAGATCCGCAGGCCGGTGACCCCCACGAGGAACACCACCGCGGCCAGCACCGCCCCGGGCAGACCGCGGTGCCAGGGCGGCTTGGCGGGCAGCGCGAGCTTGTAGAGCGTGGTCAGGGCGAGGATCAGCCCGACGGCGAGCACCGGGTAGTAGAGCCAGCCGATCAGCGTGACGGCGTTGTCCTGCCAGGAGGTCGGCAACAGCTTGGGCAGCCGGTCCGGACCCAGCGCGAGCAGCGGCAGCGAGATGATCCCGCCGACCAGCGCCACCACGTACATGAGCAGCGCGAGGATCCGCTGCCACACGGGGTTGCGCACGCCGTACTGGTCGTGGGCGCGGGTGATCGCGTCCACGAAGGACGACATGGCCGACGACCCGGACCAGAGCGAGATCACGAAGCCCAGCGACACGAGCTCGCCGCGGCCGGTGGTGAGCAGCTGGGAGATGGTCGGGGCGATGATCTCGTCCACCGCGTTCGCGCTGAACACGATGGAGGCGCCGTCGACGAGCTGGCGCTGGGCGAGCGCGATGGTGTCCGGGCCGAACCAGTCCCCGATGTAGCCCAGCGCGCCGAGCAGCCCGAGGAGCAGCGGCGGCAGTGACAGGGTCTGCCAGAACGCGGCGGACGCGGACTCGCTGAAGATGTTGTCGTCCCACGCCCGCACGAGCGTGCGCTTGACCAGCAGCCAGGCGCCCCGCCCGCCGTGGGGCCGCGGCTCCCCGTCCGCCGTCAGCCTGACGGTGGGGGCCTCGGCGGCCGGCTCGGGTTCGGGCGGGGAGCCCTCGGGGCTCTCCGCGGGTCGCCCGGCCAGATCGGTCATGCGTACCAGCATGCGCGCAGCCGGCCGACCTGTCAGTTCCGGCGCGCGTCCCGACCCAGCCCGTTATGGAACCATGATGGGATCTCCGACTGGCTCAGATCCCGTCATGGTTCCATATCGGGATGGTGGCGCGGGTCGTCGCCTCAGGACAGGAGGTCGAGGATCTCGGTCGCCGCCAACGTCGGAGTGCTCTCACCTCGGCGGACCTCCGCCGTGAGCTCGGGGAGGCGTGCCCGCACCTTCGGGTCGCTCGTGAGGCGGTCCAGGAGCTGTTCGCGGACCATCGCCCACATCCACTCGACCTGCTGGTCGGCCCGGCGGCTCGCCAGCTCGCCGTGCTGCTCCAGGGCCGCTCGGTGCTCGAGGATCTTGCCCCAGACCTCGTCCAGGCCCATCCCGGTCTGCGCCGAACAGCTCAGCACGGGGGTGCGCCAGTGTTCGGAGACCGGGGTCATCATGTGCAGCGCGCCTGCCAGGTCCCGGGCGGCCGCACGCGCGTCCTGCTCGTGGGGGCCGTCCGCCTTGTTCACCGCGACGACGTCCGCCAGTTCCAGGATCCCCTTCTTGATCCCCTGCAGCTGGTCGCCGGTCCGCGCGATGGTCAGGAACAGGAAGGTGTCCACCATCCCGGCCACCGTCACCTCGGACTGGCCGACGCCGACGGTCTCGACCAGCACGACGTCGTACCCCGCGGCCTCCATCAGCACCATCGTCTCGCGGGTGCGCCGGGCGACCCCGCCCAACGTCCCGGCCGAGGGCGACGGCCGGATGAAGGCGTTGTCGTCCACCGCGAGCGCGGCCATGCGGGTCTTGTCGCCCAGGATCGACCCGCCCGTCCGGGTGGACGACGGGTCGACCGCGAGCACGGCGACCTTGTGCGACCGGGCCGTGAGCCGGGTCCCCAGGGCCTCGATGAACGTCGACTTCCCGACGCCCGGCACTCCGGAGATCCCGACCCGCACCGCTCCCCCTGCGTGCGGCTGAAGCTCCAGCAGGAGCCGCTGGGCGTCGGCGCGGTGTGCCGGCTTGGCCGACTCGATCAGGGTGATCGCCCTGGCCAGCAGCGTGCGGTTGCCGTCGAGGACCCCCTTGGCGAGGGTCTCGACGTCGACCTTACGAGGCATCCTGCGCGGAGTCCTGCTGTGCCCGGAGCTTCTCCAGCAGGGAGATCGCGGCCTCGGAGATGACCGTACCGGGCGGGAACACCGCGGCCGCGCCCATCTCGATCAGCTCGGGCACGTCCGCGGGCGGGATCACGCCACCGACCACGATCATGATGTCGGAGCGGTCCAGCTTCGCGAGCTCCTCCCGCAGCTCGGGCACCAGCGTGAGGTGCCCGGCGGCGAGCGAGCTGGCCCCGACGACGTGCACGTCCGCCTCGACGGCCTGCCGCGCGACCTCGGCCGGGGTCTGGAACAGCGGGCCCACGTCGACGTCGAAGCCGAGGTCGGCGAACGCCGTGGCGATCACCTTCTGGCCGCGGTCGTGCCCGTCCTGCCCCATCTTGGCGACGAGGATGCG
>Ga0207641_10001767_pt1 | contig 20843 bp, 19 predicted proteins | sample KBSSwiS62_FD_184306 | JGI IMG/M metagenome (GOLD analysis project Ga0207641, IMG submission 184306) | Switchgrass rhizosphere microbial communities from Kellogg Biological Station, Michigan, USA - KBS Switchgrass S6-2 (SPAdes) (version 2) | ecosystem: Host-associated > Plants > Roots >... | reverse complement strand
GCCTCGGTGGTCAGCGCGACGTTGCCGAAATCCTTGAGCGATTCGAGCTGCGCGCGGCGCGGATCGGCGCCGTCCGACTGTTTCTCGGCGGCGGCGATCGCCAGATGGGCGCGGATCTCGTCGTCGAAATCGTTCTCGTCGAGTCGCTTCCGCCGCAGTCCCTTGAGCCAGGCGCTGATCGACATGTGCTACTCCTCGGTTCCTGGCGCCAGGGCCGCCTTCATCACTCGGCCGATCGCCTGCACCAGCTCGTTCCATCGCGATTCCTCCCGAAGCAGCTGCTTCTTGCCTTCGGGCGTGAGCCGATAGAACTTCGCGCGCTGATTCGCCTCGGTCTGGCCCCACTTCGCGGTCACCCAGCCTTTCTTGGCGAGGCGCTGCAGGCCGGGATAGAGCGAGCCGGCTTCGACCTGCAGGACGTCCGACGACTGCGCCCGAATCGTCTGACCGATCGCATAGCCGTGCTGCGGTCCCCATTGAAGGGTCCGGAGGATCAGCATGTCGAGAGTGCCGTGGAGGAGGTCGGTGCGCGCGTCGGGCCGCGAGGAGTGAAGGGTCATGGCTATAGAAACTCTATAGCCTGAGACGTAGAGAGTCTATAGCCTGTTCCCTGGAACCGTCAGCGAGCCCGGCTGCGGCGCTGATCTATTCCTGGCGGAGGGCGGTCATGGCGTCGACCCGGCTCGCCCGACGGGCGGGCACGAAGCTCGCCACGAGCGCTGCGAGCACGAGGATCGCGACCATGGCACCGAACGTCGACAACTCCGTATCGATCATCCCTTCCACGAGCCTCTGCAGCACCCGCTCCGCGGCCCAGGCGGCACACGCGCCGAGCAGCGCACCGGCGGCAATCATCCGCGCGCTCTCGCCGAGCACCAGCCGCACCACATCGCGCGCCGTCGCACCCAGGGCCATCCGCACGCCGAATTCGGAAACGCGCTGGCCGGTCAGGTACGCCTGCACGCCGTAAATCCCGATGCACGCGAGCGTCATCGCGAGCGCGGCGAACGCGCCGAACAGCACGACGAGGAACCGCTGATCCGCCAGCGTCGCGTTCGCCAACTGCTCCAGGGTCGCGGTGGCGTACAGCACCTGATCGCCGCCCGGGCCGCGCAGCTCATGCCGCAGCGTCTCGACCAGACTGAGCGGCTCGACGCCGGTGCGCACCGCGATCGACATCAGCTCGGACCACCGCCGCACGTTGGCATCGGGAACCTGGGCGAACGGGTAGTAGAACTGGTCGCGCACCTGGGCGCGGTCGTCGGCCGCCAATCCCCAGTGACGCACGTGGCCGACAACGCCGACGACGATCAGGGGCTCTGGCGCGAGATCGGTCCACAGCCGCTTGCCGAGTGGATCCTGTCCCGCGAACACGCGCTGCGCCATCACCTCGTCAATCACCACGACCGGCTCGCTGCCCAGGCGATCGTGGTCGTCGAAGAATCGTCCACGGCGCAGCGGTATCCCCATCACGTCGAGGTACTCCGGCGTCACGCTGTTGGCGAGCGCAAGCGGCTTCTGCATCCGCTCCGGCTCGGGCGGCGCCGTCCAGTAGCCGACCTGATTGTTCCCCGCGCGCATCGGCACGGTGTCGACCATCGCAATCGCCCGCACGCCGGGCACGCGATGGCCGCGATCGATCACGGTCTGCCAGGCAGCGCGGACCCGGCCCGGATCGCTGAGGATCGACGGCGACACCGCCATCCGGCTGGTGAGAACGTTCCGCAGGTTCACACCGGGGTCGACCGATGACAGCCGCAGCAGCGTCCGCCCGAGCATGCCGGCGCTGACCAGCAGCACCATGGCGAGCGCAATCTCGGCCACGATGAAGACGCTGTGCAGCTGTCTCGAGCCGGTGACTGAACGGCCGCCCGCGCGCAATGCCGGGTCGGGCCGCTGCGACGGCGCCCGCAGGACTGGCGCCAGCCCGAACAGGAATCCGCATGCGAGCGAAACACCGAGGGCGAACGCCAGGACGCTCCAGTCGAGCTGAACGCGGTCAGCCCCGGGCAGCCCGCCCGGCCACAGCAGCACGAACGGTTGAACGCCGATCGCGGCGAGCCCGACGCCCAGCGTGCCGCCCGAGATCCCGAGCACCGCGCTCTCGGTCAGATGCTGACGCACGAGCCGTCCCCGGCCGGCGCCGAGGGCGACGCGCAGCGCGACCTCGCGATCCTGCGACACGGCGCGCGCGAGCAGCAGGCTTGCAACGTTCACGCACGCGATCAGCAGCACGAGGGCCACGGCGCCCATCAACAGCCACAGCGTCGGTCGCACGCCGCCGACATCCGGCCGCAGCGGCTCGGCAATGAAGCCGCGGTTCGCGTTCGATTCCGGATAGTGCGCAGCGAGATTGCGACCGACCGCATCGAGCTCGGCCTGCGCGGCGGCACGGGTCGCACCAGGCCGAAGCCGCGCCCACACGCTGATACCGGGATGCGCGCCGCGAAGGCGCATGAACGGGCGCGGGTTCTGCGCGATCGGTGTCAGGATGTCCGCGCCGCGAATCGTGAAGGTCGCTGGCGCCACGCCGACGATCGTGTAAGGCATGGACTCGAACGTGACCGTCGCGCCGACCGCCGACGGCGCGCCGCCAAAGCGGCGCTGCCATAGCGCCTGGCTGATGACGGCGGCCGGGGCCGCGCCCGGCCGGTCGTCTTCCGGCAGCAGGCTGCGCCCCGCGATCGGCGCAACGCCGAGCACCGACATCAAGTTGGCCGACACTTGCAGCGCGTCGACGAACTCCGGATCACCGGATCCGCTGACGGTCCCGCCACCGTAACGGAAGGCCGCCATGTCGAGCGAGCGGACGTCGCGCTGGCAATCGAGAAAATTGGGATAGGAGAAGGCCCAGCGATCGCCCCACCGGTAGTCGACGATCCCTTTCGTCTGCTCGTCGACCTTCACGAGCGTCGCAGGGTCGGCAAACGGCACGGGCTTGAACAGCACGCCGTGCATCACCGTGAAGATGACCGTTGTCGCCCCCGACCCGAGCGCGAGCGTCAGCAGCGCGACGGCGGCAAAGCCGGGCCGGCGCCGAAGGGTGCGCAGCACGTAGCGAACGTCCTGCCGCAGGTCGTCGACCCAGCGGGTCCCGCGCGCGTCCCGGCATTGCTCCTTGACCTGCTCGGGTCCGCCGAGCTCGAGCCGCGCCTGTCGTCGCGCGTCGTCCGGCGCGACACCGCGCGCGATCAGGTCGGCGGTGTGCCGTTCGAGGTGGAAGCGCAGTTCGCGGTCGAGTTGATCTTCCATCTCGGCGTGTCGCAGCAGCCGGCGCAGCCAGGTCATTCGGCACCACCTTCCGACAGCTTCAGAATTGCGCCGATCGCGCCGGCGAGCCGCTGCCAGTTCTCGGTCTCGCTGCCGAGCGCCGCCCGGCCTTTGCGCGTCAGGCGATAGAACTTCGCCTCGCGACCTGTTTCACTCTCGTCCCAGCCGGCGGCGAGGAGACCGCGGTTCTCGAGCCGGTGCAGCGCCGGATAGAGCGACCCCTGCGGCACCTGGACGACGTCGCGCGAGACCTGCTGCAGCCGCTGCGCGATGGCATAGCCGTGCACCGGTCCGAGCGCGACGATTTTCAGGATCAGGAGGTCCAGCGTGCCCTGCGGAAGGTCGGACTTCGGCGCCATGTCTAATACCTCGAGCTTCTACAGCTTGCCACAGCCACGTGTAGAAGTGCAAGGTATGGCGGCGGGTTATGCTCCTGGACGGGATTCGAAGGTCATCACGACATGGGCGTCGTCCTTACTCCGATCATCACGAAAGACACCATCGCGCTCGACGCGCTGCGCGGCCGGACGCTCGCGGTTGACGGCAACGGCGAGCTGTATCAGTTCCTCGCGCTGATCCGGCTGCGCGACGGCACGCCGCGGCGCGATTCGAAAGGGCGCACGACGTCGCATCTCTCCGGGCTGTTCTACCGCAGCACGCGTCTCATGGCCGATCACGGAGTGCGGCTGGCATTCGTGTTCGACGGCGAGCCGTTGCCGCTCAAGGCACAGGAGATCGCGAAGCGCCGCGCCGGACGGCAGTGCTACGAGGAGGAGCGTGCGGCCGCGCTCGCTCGTGGCGACGTCGCCACCGCTGACTCGAAGGCGACGATGACGTCACGCCTGACGCGGGAGATGGTGGCGGAGGCGCGCCAGTTGTTGCAGCTGATGGAAATCCCCACGGTACAGGCGCCGTCCGAGGGCGAGGCGCAGGCCGCGCACATGGCCGCAACCTCGGATCAGATCTGGGCGGCCCATGAGCGGGAGTGCTCGCGCGACCGCGTCGACGCCGCGATCGAGCGTACGTTTCGCAACCGGTTCCTCTGGTGATCGGCGGCCTCGCGACGAACTCCCTCGGAATCGGCGATAACGCGAGCACCATCCCCTCTGTGTCAGACCGCACACGGCTGTAGACCACGGGACACGCTTCTGCATGCGGACTCGCTCACTACGAAATCGGACCGAGCACCGGATCCATCTGCGTGACAAGGCGTTCCGAGCGCCTCGCCCGGACGTGCGCCGGCGGCAGACCGATTGCCCTCCCGAGTCGCATGAGTACCTTAATCCGACTGGCTGCCATCTGTGCCATCACTGTTCTGTCCTTGACGCCGCGAGCCGCAGCTCAAAGCGAGCGACCGCGCGCTGACAAAACCCTCTCGCCGTTCTTCTTCGTCGAGGGCGGCGATCCGGCGGTCGATCGACTGCCGTTGAAAGACACCCAGGTCGACGTCGCGATTTCCGGCGTGATTGCCGACGTCACCGTGCGCCAGCTGTACGAGAACCGCGGGCATCGGCCCCTTCATGCGCGCTACGTGTTTCCGGCGTCCACCCGCGCGGCGGTGTATGGCATGACGATGACGACCGGCAACACGCGCATCGTCGCGACCATCAAGGAACGCGAGCAGGCGAAGCAGGCCTTCCAGGCGGCCCGGCGGGAAGGGAAAAGCGCCTCGCTGCTCGAGGAGAGCCGGCCCAACGTCTTCACCATGAACGTCGCCAACATCCTGCCCGGCGACGCGATCTCGGTCGAGCTCAGATATACGGAGTTGCTGGTGCCGATCGATGGGGTCTACGAATTCGTCTATCCGACGGTAGTCGGGCCTCGTTACTCGTCGAAAAGCGAGGCCGAGGCATCCGACGAGGATGCGTTCGTCAAGACGCCTTATACGCACGCCGGTGATTCCCCGAAAAGCGCCTTCCACCTGGCGGGCCGGCTGTCGACGGGCGTGCCGATTCAGGAGCTGGTGTCGCCTTCACATCAGATCGTTTCGAACCCGGCGGTCCCCGGACGCGCGGAGTTCGTGATGGCCGACTCGGATCAGTCTTCGAACAACCGGGACTTCATTCTTCGCTATCGACTGGCGGGCCAGCAGATCGGCTCGGGGCTGTTGCTCTATCAGGGCAAGGACGAGAATTTCTTCCTGCTCACGGCGCAGCCGCCCCGGGCGGTCGTCGCCGACGAAGTCCCACCACGGGAATATGTGTTCGTTCTCGATGTGTCGGGATCGATGAATGGCTTTCCGCTGAATACCGCCAAGCAGCTGATGCGCAATCTGGTGAAGGTGATCCGCCCTTCGGATACTTTCAACGTGGTCGTGTTTGCGTCCGGCTCTCAGACGTTTGCGCGCTCGTCGATTCCGGCAACCCCTCTCAATCTCGAGAACGCGCTGGACTTCATCGGTCCGAAGACCGGCGCGGGCGGCACCGAGCTGCTGGCGGCGATCAAGAGAGCCCTGGCGATTCCACGTCAGCCGGGGTTTTCACGCACGGTCGTGCTGATCACCGATGGCTACATCGAGGCGGAAAAGGACGTCTTCGACTACGTCGCCGATCATCTCGACGAGGCCAATATCTTTGCGTTCGGGATCGGCACCAGCGTCAACCGCTATCTCATCGAGGGCGTCGCGCGCGCCGGGCAAGGCGAACCCTTCGTCGTGACTGAATCCGACGCGGCGGCGGACGCGGCGGTGACGTTCCGGCGCTATATCGAATCGCCGGTGCTGACCGCCATCGACGTCAGGTTCGCGGGCTTCGACGCCTACGACGTAGAGCCGAAGAAGGTCCCGGACCTGTTCGCGAACCGCCCGATCGTCGTGTTCGGAAAATGGCGCGGCGCCGCGGGAGGGACGATCGAACTCTCGGGCAGAACGGGACGTGGGCCGTACCGCGCGTCGATCGCGGTCGGGCAGACCCGGCCGGACGACGCCCATCGCGCGCTGCGCCAGCTCTGGGCACGGACCCGGATTGCGAACCTCTCCGACTTCGGCGTCGGAGCACCCGATGACGATCACGTCGGAAGCATCACGTCGCTCGGTCTCACGTACGGACTGCTGACGCGGTACACGTCCTTCGTCGCCGTTCACGAGATCGTGCGCAACGTCGAAGGCGCTGACCAGGTCGACCAGCCCAATCCCCTGCCGCTTGGCGTCAGCGATAACGCCGTCGGCGTCACCAGCGGCGCGGAACCGGAACTCGTGTGGGTCGTTGCCGCGCTCCTCGCGGCGATGGCCGTGTCCCTCCGACGGGCCGCGCGTGGACGTCCGGGAGCCACCGCATGAAACGGACGCTGGCGATCCTGCTGCTCGTGGCGCTTGCGATGTGGGGGATGAAGCGTTACTACGCCGAGGCGCCGGTTGACGAGCTTCAGTGGATCCTCGGCCCGACGGCAACACTCGTGACCGTGCTGACCGGCGTGCCATTCGAGTGGGAACCGGGGCAAGGCTATCTCTCGCGGGAGCGTTTCTTCCTCATCGCGAAGGCGTGCGCGGGGATCAACTTCATGATTGCCGCGTTCGGCATGGTGGCGGTCGTTCGCGGCCGGCTGGCCACGTCCTGCCGCGCCGCGGCTGGCGTTCTGTTGATGTGCGTCCTCGCGAGTTATTCGGCCGCGGTGTGCGTCAATGCGGCACGCATCGCGGTGGCGATGTGGCTGGCCGCCCACTCGGCTGGAGTCGCCGGAATGACCGCGGCGCAGGTTCATCGGGTGGAAGGCATCACCTGCTACTTCGGCGGCCTCGTTCTGCTGTACCAGCTGGTGCAATACATCGATGGAGGATCCGAGCGTGTGATCCCGGGAGCCGAGGGAGCCTGCCCGCCGAAGCACGCTCGAATCGGTCGGTGCGAAGGTGGGGTGCCGCTGTTCTGGTATCTCGTCATCACGGTCGCGGTCCCGCTGGCGAACGGCGCCGCCAGCGGTGGCAAGGTCTTCGTCGAGCACACGCTGTTCGTGGTGGCCGTGCCGCTCGTGCTCGTGGCGCTCGCGGCCGGCGGCCGGGAGTTGGTTCGCGTCCTCCGTCACCCGACGTAACATTGCGCCGTGCCCACGCTGCCAACCGACCGCACACGACGACCGTTCGTAATAGAAGAAGCCACCGCCATCCTGGCGCGAACGCCGGCGACGCTCGACGCCATGTTGCGCGGCCTGCCGGACGGCTGGATTGCCGCACACGAAGGCGGCGAGACGTGGAGCCCCTTCGACGTCATCGGACACCTGATCCACGGCGAACGGACCGACTGGGTGCCGCGCGCCAGAATCATTCTCGAGCACGGCGAGGCGCGCCCCTTCGAGACGTTCGATCGCTTCGCACAATTCGCGATCTCAGAGGGCCGAACGCTCCCCAGCCTGCTCGACGAATTCGCGGCGGCGCGCCAGGCGAGCCTCCGGGAGCTGACGGCCCTCGGCGTGACCATCGCGGATCTCGATCGCCGCGGCCGTCATCCCCAACTGGGCGTCGTGACGCTGCGGCAATTGCTGGCGACGTGGGTGGCGCACGACCTCGATCACGTCGTGCAGGTGTCGCGCATCCTGGCGAGGCAATACTCCGACGACGTGGGTCCCTGGCAGGCCTACTTGCGGATCATCAGCGGAACGCAGGGCTAGCGCGATCCGTCGTACTTCATGGCTGCCTCGACGCCCGGCAGGCCACGTTCCACCGTTCGGACGATATCGAACAATTTCGCGGACGTCGGCTTCCCACGCCCGGTCTTCATCGAAGCGACAATTCTCCGTCCAAGCGCGTTGTAGGCGCCCCCTGCTGGTGCCGATACGGGAATTGGCAGCGCTTTCAATGGGGCTCGGCCGCACGCCGCGGCCGGCCAGTCGGTGCAGAGACCCGCAATTATGAGCAGAGAGCGGACGAATGTCATCGGGATCGTAGCCCTGACAATCTGTGTCACGGCGGCAGCGCTGGTTGGCGGATGGCTGGCGGCATCACGTTATCTCGGTCTCGGCCAGCAGACCGTTACCGCCGCGCACGAGGACGCGCCGGCCGCGCCGGAGCCACGTAAGAAGGCGGCGCGCCTACCGCGCAGCGACGGCGGCCGTGCCGGTCAGCCGGATGGCACGGTGAAGAATGCTGGATCGTCCGACGCTCAAGTCGCAGTGAAGAAGGACACGGCCGCGCATGGCACCAACGAGCCGGCGAGTACGACGCCGCCGGCCGCGGACCCGCAACCCGACGCTGCCCCGGCCCGCGCGGCGGCAGAGACGCCGTTGCCGAGCACCGCGGTGCCTTCGAGTACTGCGGCGACCACAGAGAACCATACCGACGCCCGCGCCATCGTCGAGGAATCGCAGCGCCGCAGCGAGGCGCGGTTCTATCAGTACGACGGCCTGCTGCAGTCCTACGACACGAACAACACCATCACCGAAAAGCGGTGGATGTTCGACCGGCAAGGCTCGCACGGACAGAGCAAATCGGTGTTGCGATTCACGGCGCCGCCGGAGGTCAAGGGCGTGGCGCTGCTGATTTACAATCATCCCGAACGCGCCTCCGATCAGTGGATGTGGACGCCCGCCATCGAGCGCGATCGCCGCATCGCCTTCCAGGATCGATCGACGCGGTTCTTCGGGACCGACTTCACGTTCGAGGATCTCGAAGAGCGTGACGTCGACCAGTACGACCATACGATGCTCGGCGCCGACACCATCGACGGAGCCGCCTGTTGGAAAATCCAGTCGACGCCGAAGAAGACCCGGTCATCCCAGTACACGCGCTCGATCGTCTGGATTCGGAAGGACAACTACACGACGGTGCGGCTCGACAACTTCGTCAAGGACGACGTCGTCCGCCGGCTGCTATCGTCGAACCTCGAGAATATCCAAGGCATCTGGACGGCCCGACTCCTCGACATGACCGACCTGCGTCGCGGGACGCACACGCGACTGAGCCTGCAGCAGGTCAAATACAACTCCTTTATGAAAGACGAAGCCTTCACGCTCCAGGCAATCCGGCGCTAGCTCTCAGTCTTGCAAACCGTTCTCGGTCGATCGCATACTCCGGCTGCGTGATGATTTGGTGATTTGGTGATCTAGTGATTTGGTGATTGTCTGGTGATTGAGGGATTGGGTGGTCGCGTGATTTTGCAATCGTCCAACCACTCAATCAAGCAATCACACACAATCACCAAATCACCAAACCACTAAGTCACCAGATGCCGGAGAGCCGTTCATGACCGACGCACTTGCAGCGCTGTTCGATCGATTCGACCGTGGCCATCTGTCGCGCCGGCAATTGCTGATGGCGCTGGGCGCCGCCGTCGCCGCTCGTCCGGTTACGACATTCGCGCAAGGCCAGTGCGGCGGCGCACGCGCCGGCACGCCGGAATGCGATCCCACTCCCGCCAAACTACCGTTCGAGCCGACCGGATGGAAAACGGTCCTGCTCGATCATTTGTCCTGTCAGGTCATCGACTATCCGAAGGAGGCCGCGTACTACGCCTCGCTCATGAACTGGAAGATCAGGAGCGACGATGGCAAGCAGGCCTTGCTCGACATCGGCGACTGGGGCGGACTCGTGCTGCGTGGCGGCTATCAACCACCACCTGCTCCACCAGTGGCGTCGGCACCGCCGGCGGGCGATCCGGCGGTGGGCGGCCGCGGAGGCCGTGGCGGTGGACCGCGCGCGCCGCGGAACGCGGCGTTCGATTGTTTCTGCTGGGGCATTGAGCCGTGGGACGCGAAGAAGGTTGAAGCCGAGCTGCGGAAGCGCGGGCTGACACCGGTGGCCGACAACGTCGGTCAGGATTTTCAGAGCTTCCACGTGAAGGATCCGGACGGCTTCGATCTGCAGATCAGCAACGGCAGCCGGAAGAACCGCCGACAGGGGCCGGCGAACGGCAAAACCTCAGCGCCGGCGCCGTTCGAACCGACCAACTGGAAGACGGTCTGGCTGGATCACATTTCCTTCGAGGTCTCGAACTACAAGGAGACCGTCGCCTTCTACACGGCGCTGCTCGGTTGGAAGGCCGGCATGGACGAGGGCAGTCAGAACCAGTGCGAAATCGGCGACGTCGGCGACATCATCATCCGACGCGGCGGCGGCGGCACCCGGGGCGGCGGCGCGGCCACGATGCCGGCGCGCCGGGCGGCGATGGGCCACATCTCGTTCGGCATCACCCCGTTCGATCCGGATCATGTGAACGCAGAGCTGGAAAAGCGCGGGCTGACCGCACGCGTCGACACCGGCGGCAGGGGCGACATCCATACGTCGCCCTACAAGAGCTATCACACGACGACGCCGAACGGGTTCGATTTGCAAATCAGCGCGACGACGCGTGCCAATCGAGCGGGCTGAACGAATCGGCCGAATTACGAATCGACCACGGGATCGGTGCTCGCGGCGAGCTGTTCTGCGAACAGCGCGGTGTGCACAGCCGCACCCTCGAGCATCGGCACGACGATGGCCGTAATCGCCGCGCGCCAGTGCTGTTCGAGGATCGCGTCCCAGCTGACCGAGAGTCCGCGAACGGCAGCGATGAGCGCTTCGCGCGCGGTCACGTAGTCTTCGGGTCGGGCACCCCAATGCACGTGCTGAGCGCCAAGGTCGCGCAGCGGTTCGCGCAAGGCGCCCATTTCGTCGAGATTGCGGACGACCATCGCGATCGCCGCTTCGAAGTGTCCCTGCAGAAGCGTCAGATCCACCGGGAAGATCGGACGCAGGTTGGGCGCGGCAGCAAACAGCTCGCTGTAAAAGCGTGACGCCAGCAGGCGCGGCTGTGTCGCGACGGCCGCGTAACTGGTTTTGATCGCGCGAATCGCTTCCGGTGTCATAATTCGCGTTCCCCATGTCCCCGGGCGGCCAGACGGACGGCGGTCCCGGCAGCTCCGGCGAGCTGTTGCCGGAAGTCTATGACGAACTGCGGAAACTCGCGAGAGCGCGTCTCGCCCGCGAACGTCAGCAGAATCAGACGCTGCAAGCCACCGCACTCGTCCACGAAGCGTACCTGCGCGTGGCCGGCGACGGCCAGCCGCGGCAGTGGGATCGGCGCGGACATTTCTTCGCCGCCGCCGCCCTGGCCATGCGTCGCATCCTCGTCGAACGCGCCCGCCATTATCAGCGGATCAAGCACGGGCAGGGCGCCGAACGCGTCGATCTGGACAGCGCGATGCTGCGCGCCGACCCGGCGCTCACCGATCTCGTCGCCGTCGACGAGGCGCTGACGCGCCTGGAGCAGACCGACGCCCGCAAGGCGCAAATCGTGTCCCTGCGGTACTTCGCCGGGTTGAGCGTCGAAGAAACCGCTGCCGCGCTCGATCTGTCCGCCGCCACCGTGAAAAACGAATGGGCGTTCGCGCGGGCCTGGCTGTACCGCGCCCTTGGGCCGATCGGTCCGCCGACGTCCGAGGGCTTGCGGTGAGCCTTCCCGCCGCCGAGGTGATCTTCCTCGAGCTCTCCGGCGTCGATCCGGCCGATCGCGGCGCCTTTCTTGACGCTCGCTGCGGCAGCGATCCGGTACTGCGGCGCGACGTCGAGGTGCTCATGTCGGCGCTCGAGATTCCCGACAGCGACTTCCTCGATCCCGGCCAGATCCCGACGCTCGACATGGCGGCCGCCGACGGCCCGCTCCAGCCCGGGACCAGCCTCGGCGGGTTTCTGGTGCTGCACGCGCTCGGCTCCGGCGGCATGGGCGTCGTCTATGCCGCGCAGCAGGAGCGGCCGAGACGCACGGTGGCGATCAAAGTGCTGCGACGAGGTTTCCGCCATCCGGAAATCCTGCGCCGCTTCGAGCACGAGGCCGAGATGCTCGGGCGCCTCCAGCATCCCGGCATCGCGCAGGTGTACGCGTTCCAACCGGGCGATCGCGCGACGCCGGCACACCTCGTCATGGAGCTGGTCGCGGGCCCGCCCATCACCGACTACGCACGCTCCCACCAGCTCCCGACTGCCGCGCGCGTGCGCCTGTTCGTCAAGCTGGCGGAGGCGGTGCAGCACGCGCACGAGCGCGGCGTCATTCACCGCGATCTCAAGCCCGGGAATGTCCTCGTCGCGGAGAACGGCCAGCCGAAGGTTCTCGATTTCGGCATCGCTCGTGCGACCGGCGCGGACGTCCGGCGGATGACGATTCAGACGGCGCACGGTCAGCTGATGGGCACGCTCGCCTACATGAGCCCGGAACAACTGCGCGGACGATCCAGTGAAGTCGACACCCGGAGCGATGTCTACGCGCTCGGCGTGCTGCTGTATCGCCTGCTGGCGGAGCGCCTGCCGTTCGACGTGAGTGGCCTGCCGTGGGCGGAAGCGATTCAACGCGTGCTCGAGGACGAGATCGTACCGATCGGCAGACTGAACCAGGCGCTGGCAGGTCCGATCGAACAGGTCGTCGCGCGGGCGATGTCGCGCGACGTGGCGGGCCGTTATCAGACCGCCGTCGACCTGGCCGCCGATCTCGAGCGCTTCCTCGAGGGCCGGCGTCCGATCGCCGCGCCAATCGCCGGTTTGACGGCGGTTCGAAGCGGAGCTCCCTCTCGTGACGAGCTGCTGCCGCCGCCGATTGTGTTCGCGCCGGACGTCGACACGATCTGCGCCGCGACTCGATCGGACGAGGTGACTGCGCGATCGGCCTCCACCGGCAAAGAGCTCTGGTGCGTGAAGGTCGGCGTCGTCCGAGCGCTGGCGGCGAGTACGCCAGGTCGCTTCATCGCCGCAGGACTCGCGTCGGGCGCGATTTCGCTGATCAACGTGAATACCGGCGCCGTGTGCGCGACACTTGACGCGCACCAGGCGTCTGTCGCCGCCCTCGCGTTCTCGGACGGATGCATCGTCGCAGCCTGGGAGGACGGACGCGTCGAGACGCTCGCTATTCCGCTCGCTGTTTAATGCGCATTCGACAGATCTAGGCGGCGGCGACCGCGTCGCGCGCGGCGTTTTTCATCGTTGTCGCCAGCAGGCCGTAGACAGTGGCCCAGGCTTCCTTCACGTCCGCCGTGAATCCGCGGCCGAGTCCCGCCTCGAGCGTCCAGAGGAGTGCGGCGCCGACCGTGTCGTAGTGCTGGTCGGTGACGCCGTACCGCACGTGGCGCCGGCCGAGATCTTCAACGACGGGCACGAGCTGCTCGAGCCGGTCGAGACCTTTGACCGCAGCCGTCAGCATCTGCATCAGCTTCTTCCGCTGTTCCTTCATGTCGCCGCGAAACATCCGTTCCAGGGACGGATCGAGCTTGAACAGCCTCTGGTAGAACAGCGCCGCCGCATCGTCTGCGATCGGCGCAATGACGGCGAAGGTGTCCTGGACGAGCGTTTTCTGGGCCGCGGTCAGCATTGGGTGATCCTTCGATTCGGGCCGGGCCATTCCGGCTGCTTACCACCCAATGCGACGTTCCTGAAAAAAAGGCTAAAACGCCGACGCCGACTCGTCCTGGTAGCCGCAAAAGAGGCACCGACCCATTTGCGGCGACATCGTCGCGCCGCACTTGGGACAGGGCTTGGCGCGTGGAATCATCCGGCCGTCGGCTTGGCCGTCTCGCAGGTCGATCTCGACGATCTTGGCCTTCAACTGATCCTCGGTGACGCCGCTCGACGCCTGCATCAACTCGAACATCGCGCGGCAGATCAGGGCCAGGCGGTTGACTTTCTCGTCGAGGCGGGCTGCCGCGCGGAGATCGCTGGACCCCTCGAGCGCCGCCGCTGACTCTCGGACGTCCTCGAGCCGCCGGCCAATCTGTCCGATTTGATACTGTTGATAGAGATCCCAAAGCACCTGCACCTCCGCGGACGATCACGCCGGCGATGTTGAACTGGCGCCGGCGGTGACTGCCTGCTCCTCCGCCGCGATCAGCGCGCCCCATGTCGAGTTCTTGCCGAGCGAGAACGGCGAGCACGTGACCGCGAGCCGCACCGGTCGGCCACGTCGATTCGTCGCCGGCAGCTGCAGCTTTTCGGCTGACGATTCCCCTGAGAGGCACCTGCGGATCGGTTGACGGAGATGCTCGGTCGGCAGGCCGATGTCGAGGTTCATCAAATGCTTGCCGAGCACCTCGTCGGTGCGCAGCCCCCACAAATCCTCCGATCGGTGGTTCCACGCCTGAACCCGCAGCTCGCCGTCGACGACGATCAAGCCGTCGCGGAAGCTGTTGAGGATGTTTTCGACGAACGCGTTCGCGCGATTGAGCTCTTCGCTGCTCTGTCGAAGCTGCTCGTTGGTCGTCTGCAGCTCTTCGTTCGTCGACTGCAGCTCCTCGTTCATCGTCTCGAGCTCCTCGTTCGTCGACTGCAGCTCTTCATTCGTCGTCTCGAGCTCCTCGACCGTCGACTGCAGTTCCTCGTTGGTAGTTTCGAGCTCTTCGTTGGTCGACTGCAGTTCCTCGTTGGTAGTTTCGAGCTCCTGGTGCGAGTGCCTCAACTCGTCCTCGAGCCGCCGCTTCGGGGTCGTGTCCCGGAAGACGATCGTCGCGCCAATCGTCTCGAGCGACGCATCGACCAGCGGCATCACCTGGACGTCCAGATAGACGCGCTCACCCGTGACAGTCGTCCACTCGACGTCCTTGGCGTTAACCGGCTTGTGCTCGGTCCACGCCTGTTCGAGGATGGATCGAAGCTCCACAGGACGATATGAGATCGAAAGATCACCAAGCGGTTTGCCGAGGTCGTCCTGCGTCAGCCCGAACAGCGTCCGAACCCGCTCGTTGATCATGATGAGCGTCCGCGCACGGTCGATCACGATCTGACCGGAGGCGTCCGTCTGAAACGACAGTTCACGAAGGCGGTCGATCATGATCATGTCCTTGGGGTCCGTGCCGGCCGCGACGATCGGTGCCTGTCCGTCGAGAGTGATTGTGCCGGACGCTTTTGTGAACACCCGCTTGGTCAGATCCACCGGGATGAACGCCTTCGAACGAGCCAGCAGCAGCTCGGCCTTGCCGAGAAAAAGAAAGCCGCCCTCCGACAGACCGAAGCGGAACCGTTCCAGGATGCGCTGCTGGACTTCATTGTTGAAGTACATCAGCGTGTTCCGGCAGACGAGCAGCGTCAGGTGGGAAATCGGTGGATCGAGGATGAGGTCGTGGCGGCCGAAGATCACCCCTCGCCGGAACTCCCGATGGAAAACCCAGCGGTGACCGACGCGCTCGAAATATTTGTTCAGCAGCGGCTTCGGGATCGCGTCGACGGCCTTGTCGTCGTACGCGGCGGCGCGACCCTGGCTGAGTGCCTCCTCGTCAACGTCGGTTGCGTACACCTTGACGCGGTCGTTGAACCGTTCGGACCCGAGCGCTTCCGCTAGAAGCATCGCCAGGCTGTAGGCTTCTTCGCCGGACGAGCACCCGGCGCTCCAGACGCGAATCGCCGCGTCGCCCTGCCGCAGTTGGAGGATGCGAGGAATGATATCGCTCGCGATGTACTCCCACATCTGCGCGTCGCGGAAAAACGCCGTCACGTTGATCAGAATGGTGTTGAACAGGTCTGTGAATTCCTGGGGGTGCGCTTCCAGGTAGTCCGTGTAGCCCGAGTAGCTGTCGATGCCCGCATCCTGCATCCGCTTCCGGATGCGGCGATCGAGTGAGGCTCGTTTGTAAGCGCTGAAGTCGAACCCGCGGCTCTGCTGGAGGTGCTGAAGCAACTGCTCGAAGCCCTCCTGGTCGGGAAGGTCCGTTTCACTCATGGGTTTCTCCGCGCACGAGCGTCGTCAGCGCCGGGGCAATCTGATTGAGCGGAAGCACGAAGTCGACCAACCCGGTGTGAATCGCGGCCGCGGGCATGCCGAAGAACTCCGACGTGCCTTCGTCCTGACTGATGATCGTCCCTCCCATTTTCTTGATCGCGCGCAGTCCTTTAGACCCGTCGCTGCCGGTCCCAGTCAGCACCACCGCGATCGCCCGATCCTTGAAGCTGGCGGCCACCGATTCGAACAGGAGGTCGGCCGACGGACGGAGAAAGTTGACGAGTTCGGTTCTCGACAGCGACAAGGTGCCATCGTCATTGACCAGGAGGTGCCGATCCGGCGGGGCCACGTACACAGAACTCGGTTTCAAACGCTCGCCTTCGACGGCTTGCTTGACGGCCAGGCGGCTCTGACGACCGAGGAGTTCAGCCATCAGGCTGCGGTGCCGCGGGTCGAGATGTTGAACGACGGTCACCGCGGCGGGGAAATCGGCTGGCAGATCCGAGAACACGGCGGTCAACGCGCGGAGTCCGCCTGCTGACGCCGCGATCGCGATGACATCGAAGGCCGCCCCGGGATGGGGCCACCAGACGTCGGCCGGCATCCTATTGCTCAGCGGGATTGACATGACGCCTGACCGATCGGACTGTATCATGGCGGGATCGACGCCATAGTATTTAGCAGAAAGCACGGTAGCTTTTCTTGCAGATCTTCGCCAGAGGACGATAGACTCGAACCTCTACCACTCAACCTAGGGGTCCGGGCCAATGAACACCGCCCACGCGTCACAGCCGAACACGGAGCATTGCCTGGCTCTGCTCGTAGACCGGGATCCCGACTCCCGGCAGATGTACGCCGAATTCCTCAGACACGCGGCCTACGAGGTGGAACAAGCCGAAGACGGCCGCGAGGCGCTCGCCAAGGCCATCTCGCAGCGTCCACAGGTCATCATCACCGAAACCCAACTGCCGGGCATCGATGGATATCGTCTGTGCGAGCTGCTGAGGGCCGACGCCGCGACGCAGTCAACCCCCATCATCATCGTCACCGGCGACGCCTATCCGCCCGACCTGCTGCGCGCCGAGCGCTCGGGCGCCGACGTCGTGCTGACCAAACCGTGTCTTCCCGAGCGGCTGATGGAAGAAATCCGGCGGTGCGGGGCAACGTCGAGCGCTTTGAGAAAGCGGGCGGTCGCGCTCTGTTCCGACGTTGACGAACGGCTCGCGCGCGCGGCGCAGCAGGTGGAGAAATCCCGGAACATCCGCAAGCGCACGCCCCTCAGCAAGAGCTTCAACCGCCACACGACTGTGACGCCAACGTTGCCGCCCCCCACCCTCGTGTGTCCCACATGCGATACGCCGCTCATCTACCAGGACAGCCATATCGGTGGCGTCAGCGAGCATCACCGGGAACAGTGGGATTACTTCGAGTGTCCCGCGAACTGCGGCCGGTTCCAGTACCGCCAGCGCACTCGCAAACTCCGAAGACTGTCCTAGCTCTCTATCAGCCGTCGGCTTTCGGCTGCTCGCGCTGATCGCTGATAGCCGAGATGACGGCTACCTTTTGCGCGGCACTCCTCTGCGACAATGCAAGTTGTGTGGCCACCGCTGACATCCGGTCGCGTGGTCGGCATGGGGTGTATGCGGCTGTCGACGGAGGCGGACCGCGACGACGGGCGAGCCGTCGGCGTCCTGCACTCGGCATTTGATGCTGGCGTGACGTTTCTCGATACCGCCGACGCGTACTGCCTCGACGTGCAAGACTCCGGACACAACGAGCGGCTGATTTCCCGCGCCCTCGGCAGCTGGAACGGCGACCGCTCGCGCGTCGTCGTCGCCACCAAGGGCGGCCTGATTCGTCCGCAGGGACACTGGATCGCCGATGGCCGTGCGAGCCATCTCGTCGCCGCGTGCGAGGCGAGCCGGCGGGCGCTCGGCGTCGAACGCATCGACCTCTATCAGCTGCACGCACTTGACCCGCGAGTGCCGCTGGCGACCAGTGTGCGCGCGCTCGCATCGTTGACGCGCGACGGTCTCGTCGCCCGCATCGGTCTGTGCAACGTCACCGTCGGACAGATCGAGGAAGCCCGACGCATCGTCGAGATCGACGCCGTGCAGGTCGAGTTGAGTCTCTGGAATGACGACAACCTGTTGAGCGGCGTCGCGGCGTACTGCGTCGCCCACGGGATCCGCCTGCTCGCGCACACGCCTCTCGGCGGATCTCGCCGCGTCCGGCGCGCGAACCCCGACGCCTTGCTCGCCGACATCGCGGCACGCCACCGTGTCGGGCCGCTCGACGTCGCGCTCGCATGGCTCATGGATCTGTCGAACGTCATCGTGCCGATTCCTGGCGCGACCCGGGTCGAAACGGCAAACGCGCTCGGCCGGCTGCTGGACCTGCAATTGACAGACGACGATCGCGCCAGACTCGACGTGCGCGTGCCAGCTGCAGTTGGTCTGCGCCCGGCGGCAGCTGGACGAATCGAGCAGCCAGTCTCCACGCCCGGCAGTGGCGAGGTGGTGATGATCATGGGCCTGCCGGGGGCCGGCAAAAGCGAGGCGGCCCGAACGTTCGTGGCGAACGGGTACACGAGACTGAACCGCGATGACGCCGGCGGATCGCTCCGTGGTCTGCTGCGCGGATTCGAGGAACTGCGGCAGTCCGGCGTCTCGCGCATCGTGCTCGACAACACCTACGTCTCGCGCAAGTCGCGGGCGGCGGTTATCCAGTCAGCGGCGCGTGCCGGTCTACCCGTTCGCTGCGTCTGGCTGCAAACCAGCATCGAGGACGCGCAGGTGAACACCGTCGGCCGCATGCTGTCGAAATACGGAAAGCTCCTATCGCCGGAAGACATGCGCCTGGCGGTGCGGACGGATGTCAGCGCGTTCGGACCGGCGGTCCAGTTCCGCTACGAACGAGGCCTGGAACCACCGGATCCAGCCGAAGGTTTCGCGGCCATCGACACCGTCCCGTTCGAGCGGCGTCGTGAACCGTCCGCTCGCAAGCGCGCGCTGATTCTCTGGTGCGACGGCGTGCTCGCGCGCAGCCGATCGGGCCAGCGCTCACCTTCGTCGCCAGACGATCTCGAAGTTGTCGAACATCGCGGAGAGATGTTGCGACGCTACGCCGCGGACGGATGGCCGCTGCTCGGCCTGGCGTGGCGGCCCGAGGTCGCCGAGGAGAAGATGTCGAGCGCCGAGGTCGACGCCTGTTTCGACCGGATGATTTCAGCGTTCGGCGTGCCGATCGACGTGAAGTACTGCCCCCACGGTGGCGGACCGCCCGTGTGCTGGTGCCGCAAACCGCTGCCCGGCCTGGGCGTCGTGTTCGTCCGTCAGTACCAGCTCGATCCGACGCAGTGCATCTACGTCGGCCAGGGGCACCAGGACGCCGCGTTCGCCCGGCGCCTTGGCTTCCAGTATCGTGAGGCCGACACGTTCTTCACCGCTTGAGAGTCCCCGATGAACGCAAAAGTGCGCAAAGATTCCTTTGAAAGAGAAACTCTGCGGTCTTTGCGCCTTTGCGTTCTCCGTGGGTACGCATTCATTCCTGACGGAGCGCCAGCATCGGATCGGTACGGCTCGCTCGCTGGGCTGGAATCAGGCCGGCTAGCGCTGAGACGATCGTCAAGAGCAGCACCGTCGACGTCGCGATCAGCGGATCGCGGGCCTGGATGCCATACAACTGCGAGGCGACGTACTGACCGAGCCCCATCGCGGCGGGGATGCCGATGGCGAGACCGATCGCGAGGAGCAGCAGCACTTCGCGCATCACCAGCCAGATGACGAAGCCGGGTTGCGCGCCCAGCGCGAGGCGGATACCCAGCTCCTTCTTCCGCTGCGCCACGACGAACGCCATCACGCCGTACAAACCGACCGAGGCCAGCAGCGTCGCGACGAATCCGAATCCCGCGGACAGCATCGCGACCAGACGATCAGTGAGCAGCGTCTCGTCGAGCTGTCCTTCGACGGTCTTCATCTCGTACACGGGCATCGCGGGATCGAGTTGCTTGACCTCGTTGCGCACGACCGCAGACGCAGTCTTGGAAGGCGTCTGCGTGCGCACGTAGAACGCCGCGCTGTTCTTGCCCCAGTTCGGAATGAACACCTGGCGGCGAACGCCCTCGCGGGGCCCTTCGTACAACGCGTTGGCGACGACGCCGATGATTTCGATGTTCAGCTTCACGTTGGGGCCGCCGCCAAACCCGATGTGCTTGCCGAGAGCACTTTTTCCGGGAAAGAAGTGATCGGCAAAGCGCCGGTTCACAATCGCCACCGTCGCTTCCCGTTTCGCGTCGCTGATCCGGAAATCGCGCCCCTCGAGGAGCGGAATGTTCATCGTCTCGAAGTAGCCTGGCGAGAAGGCGTTCATGAACGCCTGCATGTCTTCGCCGTCCTTGAATCGATAGCCTTCGACGCTCATCGAGCTGTCCCATTCATCGCCTGCCAGAATGGCCACCGATGCGAGCGCGGCGGACTTGACGCCAGGCGCCGATCGCAGCCGATCCAGGAGCTGCTGGTAGAACAACTGGCCGCGGTTGTCGTCGTAGCCGCTGAGCGCCGGCGACAGCTGGAACGTGATGAGATTCTCCAGCTGCACGCCGGTGTCCGTGGTCTTCAGGTTCTGCAGGCTCCGGACAAAGAGCCCGGCGCCAAACAGCAGCAGAAAGCTGAGCGCCACCTGCGCCGTCACCAGCCCCTTGCGCAGAAACAGCGAGCCGCGGGTACCCGCGATCGATCCCATCGTGTCTTTCATCGTCGTCCAGGGATCGGTGCGGCTGGCGCGAAGCGCCGGCAGCAGGCCGAAGACGATACCGGTGAGCACCGTCAGGCTGAGGGTAAACGTCAGGATGCGCGGATCCGGAGACGCGGAGATGAGCACTGGCTGGCCCTGCGACGGCACCAGCGCGAGCAACCCTCTCGTCAGCGCGAACGCAATCGCCAGGCCGACCGCGCCGCCGGCAAACGACAGGACGAG
>Ga0207641_10001765_pt1 | contig 20850 bp, 18 predicted proteins | sample KBSSwiS62_FD_184306 | JGI IMG/M metagenome (GOLD analysis project Ga0207641, IMG submission 184306) | Switchgrass rhizosphere microbial communities from Kellogg Biological Station, Michigan, USA - KBS Switchgrass S6-2 (SPAdes) (version 2) | ecosystem: Host-associated > Plants > Roots >... | reverse complement strand
ACTCAATCCTGGTTCTTTCACCATTTCCGACACTCCCAAAGACGCCGCGATCGCGGCTCCGATCCGGTTGCGGTCCGGGATGCGGCTGATGTTCGGCCGGACGATTCACCTGCGGGGCGGGCTGCACCATTGGCCTTGCATCCCTGGTGGGCTGCTGGCTCGGCCGCGAATAGTCCCTGGCCGGTTGCTGCCCTTGGCGAAAATCGCCGCTGGGGCGCCGGTCTCGTGTAAAGCCGCCTCCTACTCGATCCGCAACGTTCCGGTTTGGATAAGGCACTCCTGCACGATGCTGGGGATTGTGCTCCCATACACTATTGCCGCTCCGTAGATAATTGTTTGGCGGCCCGTAATTGTTACGAACGTAAAAATTGTTGTTGATGATAACGGTACGGTTGCGCCAACCGGGATGCCAACCCCAACTGTTCCATCCGCCCCAGTAGTGAAACTGGCTCGCGATGGCCACGCCTAAAAAGAAACCAAACCCTCCCGCGACGATCACACTGCCGTAGCTGGGCCGGGGCGGATACCAGAACGCCGGATAGGGATTGTAAACCGGAGGACCCCAAATAGCCACAGGATCGTAGACCGGCACATAGATCACGTCCGGTTGAGCCGGCTGGATCGAAATGACGTTCCGGTTGTCCTCGGAAGTATTCTCGATTCTCTGCTGTTCATTTGATACAAGCCGCCCGGAACGTTCCGCGCTCTGCCGCTGCCTCTGGACCGCATCCATTACATCCTGTTCCTGAGCCAGGAATGCGTTCCCCAAATCCGTGGTCCATCTGAGATTCCGGTCCATCATCTGAATCACGCTCGGAAACACCACCAGCGCCTGCACGCTAGGGTCCCAGTTTTGATCGCGGGCCGCGTCTGTCAGTTCAGTCCCGCGCAGATTCGGATTCGCCTGCAGCCACCGATTCGCCTCCACGACCTCCAAAGGATAAGTCGCCGCAGCCAATACCTGGGCAATTAACGGATCCGCGTAAAGCGCTATGGGAGAAACCAGGCTATCCAGTTGCTCAGGCGGCATTAGCTGGACGTTGGGCGGGGGCTGCTGACCTTGATCCTGAAAAGCAAGCAGTGGTACTTCCACCGGCAAAATCAGTGCGACGCACAGAAGAGAGACTGTCCGGAGAAGCACAACGTTCGATTGGAAACTCATGACCTGTTATACCTCTCCACATACTTAAGGAGGGTAGCCGAACGAAAAAGGTTACATCCAGTTCTAGCGGGCAGGCCGTTGCATGAACCAGTTCTTCACGCCAACCACCTTGTCCTCGGAAACCACTTCAAACCCAAATCGACGGTAAAAGCCAACGTTTTCCGCCTTGTCCGTTTCCAGATGCACCATCGCCGACAGTTCATCCATACGCCGGCAGAACATCTTCATCATCGATCCGCCGATGCCTTTCCCCTGCAAATGGCGATCGACCGCGATCGGCCCCAAGTGCCAGTGCCGGTAACTTGGATCGTGACTCGACCAGTTCGATGTCCATTGCAGAAACTGTTTCAGCATGCCGAAAGAATTCCCTTTCGCCACCTGTGGAATAATCCTGAACTTATCCATCAGGCTGGGTTGGCAGCGTCCGGGCTCCGTCATTCCGCATACTCCAACCAACGAACCTGAGAGGAAGGCGCCCAGAACGGCTCCTCTGGTATGAATCATCGGCATGACCGGCGAGAACATATGGAACAGGGCCATCTGCCGGTGGTCGGGATCGGGGCCGAACACTTGAACGTGATTGGGATTGTCGCGCATGCCTCGCGCAAGGACGGCGATGGTTCTTTGCAGTTCTTCCAAGCGTAATTCGCGTACTTCTAAGATGTCAGATTTCATCAGGGCTCAACTGGTAATTGCGCAATCGCCGTCCGAAACAGCTCACCGGGGAAGCTACTCGTCCCGTAGCGCTGCCATCGGGTCCACACGGGAGGCGCGCCGCGCCGGGAGGTAGCAGGCCATTGCGGCAACAGCGGTCAGAAGAAGCGCAACCCCGGCGTACGTTCCCGGATCAGCCGGTGCAACGCCGTAGAGCAGCTTTGCCATCATCTTCGTGAGAAGAAAGGCCCCGGCAGCTCCAGCGGCGAGGCCCGTCATAGTCAGTCCGAGCCCATGACTGACAATCATGCGCATTACATCGCCTCCAGTAGCGCCCAGCGCCATCCGCAGTCCGATCTCACGCGTTCGCTGCGTGACGGAGTAAGACAGCACACCGTAGATACCGATCGAGGCAAGTAACAGGGCCAGCGAGGCGAATGCGTCCAGCAGTTGCATCTGCTGATGCCTGCTCGCCACTTCCGTCTCCGCCAGATCGTCCATCGTGCGAATCCCGTAGATCGGCTGTCCCGGGTTCACCGCCCAAATGGCCTGACGAACGGCATTCGCCAGCGCGAGCGGGTCGCCGGCCGTGCGGACCGCCAGGTACGACGCATCGGGGCGCTTCACTTGCGTAACAGGTATATACATCGCGGGCTTCATCTCTAATTCCAAACCGCGCTCGCGGATGTCGCGGACGACGCCGACAATGGTGAGCCATTCCGGACCGGCAGATGTTCTCAAGCGCTTGCCGAGCGGACTGCCACCGGGCCAGTAGAGATTTGCAAACGTTTCGTTGATCACCACCGCGCGCAGCGAGTTGTCCCTATCCTCCGGACCAACCAGCCGCCCCTCGCGTAGGCGGACCTGCATCGTCCGTAGGTAGTGGGCTGTAACTTCGCGGTACATCGCATCGGTTGCGGAACCGTGCGGCGGCTCGGGCCTTCCTTCCACCTCAAATCCATAGGTGTTGCCGCGTGACGTGAACGGCAGATTGGAGCTGAACCCAACGGACTGAACTCCCGGCAGAGCCTGAATTCGTTCCGTTACGGATGCGTAGTAGGCGCGGGCCTGCACATCGTCTCTGTACCGCGCCGCAAAAAGATTCGTCCGCATGGTAAGAATGTTCGCGGACTGAAAACCGGGATCGATGGCTCGGAGCTTCAAGAGCGTCTGTATCATCAACCCGGCGCCCACCAGCAATACCAGTGCCAGTGCGACTTCGGACACTACCAGGGATTGCCGCAACAACTTGCCACGCCTGGCGATGCCGCTGCGTCCACCCTGATTGAGCCGCTCACTCAGGTTGATGCCGGCAGCCTGCAGGGCCGGTGCCAAGCCGAACGCAATCCCGGTGGCAAGAGCGAGGCCCAGCGTGAAGAGAAGTACACGAGAATCGATGGAGAGGCCAGTAGAGGTGGCCATGCCGGCGGGGACGAACTGCTGCAAAGTTCGCATGCCGAGGCTGGCAAGCATCAATCCAAGCGTGCCCCCACTGAGCGAGAGCAGCAGGCTTTCGGTAATCATTTGCCGGACTAAACGGCTGCGGTCGGCGCCCAGCGCGGTGCGAATAGCCATTTCCCGTTGCCGCGTCGAAGCGCGTGCGAGCAACAGGTTTGCAATGTTCGCGCACGCAATCAGCAGTACGCAGCCCGCCGCGCCTAGCAATACCACCAAGGCGATCCGGGTATCGCCGACCATCTGTTCACGTAAGGGGACTACCACCGCGCCCAGCCGCTTGTTCGTCTCCGGATATGCCAACTCCAAGCGCTTGGCGATGGACGCCATTTCGGACTCTGCGCGCGAAAGCGTAATGCCCGGTTTCATCCTGGCCACCACAGTGAGAAAATGTGACCCTCGGTTCGCCAGATCCTTGGGCGAAAAGTGCATGGGCAGCCAAAAATCCACAGCTTTGTCCGGAAAACTGAAGCCGCGCGGCATGATGCCTGTAACCACTACCTTCTCTCCGTTCATTTCGATGGGCTGCCCCACCAGCGCGCGGTCACCTCCGAAACGGCGCTGCCACAGACCGTAGCCAATCACCACGACGCTGGCATTGTTGCGATCTTCCTCTTCGGAAAATGCACGACCCAGCATTGGCTTCACACCCAACACGTCGAACAGATTCGCCGTGGCTGTCCGGCCGATCACCATTTCCGGCACCCCACTGCCTGTCAGACTTGCAGAGCGGTTGCGCAGGGCAGCAACGTCGGTGAAGACCTGATTCTGTTTGCGCCAATCGACGTAGTCGGCCGGGGAGAGATTATTGCGGGGGAAGCTGGCGAATGTGGCGTCTCCCCAGAGCATCACCAGCCGGTCAGGATCAGGGTATGGAAGTGGACGCAGAAGAATGGCATCCACAGCGCTAAAGATCGCGGTGTTGGCGCCGATACCCAAGGCGAGCGCAAGAATGGCAATGGTGGCAAAGCCGGGAGCACGCAAAAGGATCCGAAAGGCGTAGCGGAGGTCGTCGAAGAGGTTTTGCATAGAAAGATGCCTCTACGTAGTACGATCGAGCGCGTTGAAAGTTTCTAATTCTCTTGCCACTCGCGTTCGAGCATGCGCGAGTATTCACCAGATGCGAAAAGGTCGAAATCGAAATTGGACGAACGAATCAGGGCGAAGGACCGCATGCTGCGGCTGCACTCGAACATATGATCCGCGTAGCGATAGTAATGCCGGATGAAATCATCCGCGAGTTGGTCTTTCCGGGGAGCCTCGGCGAAGACCATATTCAGACCAACGGCACGGGAAAAAATGGCCTTGTAGTCGGACACGCCCCACTTGATCAGCTTTTCCTTTACCGCCGGAGGAGGATCTTCGATCAATAGCGCGACAAAGCTCTGAGCTTCTACGCCCGCCGACTGCAACGCTTCTTCCCGTTGCACCATTTCCACACACTGCTCTACCCAACGCAACAGATCTTTGCCGACGTAGTAGAGCATCCTGATCTCACAGAACCGGCCTTCGATTAGCGTTTGGTCCAGTTGCTCGCGCGTGAAGGCGTCAGTCGGAAGCAGACCTTTCAGCATCAGACTGGCGCGAGAACTCTCGACCAGCTTTCCCGGGCCGGAAGAGTCTGCGAATGGGTGCAGAATAAGGGGCGGCAGCTTCCAATTGACCTCGGAGGTATAGGCGAATTGCATCGGTTACCTAGATTATCGGCCTTCTATGGAAAAACGTGAATGCAGTAGCCACCTATTTTCGTTGCTGCAAGAGTACCTTCGCTTTCGTCGGCTTGGCGTCGCGCAGAACCACTACTTCCACTTCATCGCCTGGGCGTTTGGCTCGCAAGGCATAGGTGAAGTCATAGAGATTTTCAATTTTCTTGCCGTCGAACTCAATCAGGATGTCGCCTGCCTTGAGTCCGGCCTTCGCTGCCGGCGATCCCGCCCTAATGTCGGCGAACCGCACGCCGGTCGGGGGCTCAGCAAAGTCTGGAATGCTTCCGAAATCAGGTCCATAACCGCTGCCGCCGCCGGAGCCGCTGGGGGCGGCACCGCCGTGCGGATTCTTCGGCTCCACGCGGACATATTTCGGACGCTCGTCATTGGCTTGGAGTTCGCTGGTAACGTCGGCAATAGCGTGCAGCAGCTTCACCGCGCTCTCTCCGTCAATCTTGTCCCAGGTGTCGCTGGGGCGGTGATAGTCGCCGTGCAGCCCGGAAAAGAAGAAAAGCACCGGAACCTGCTTCGTCGTAAACGACGTATGATCGCTCGATCCGTAGCCGCCCAACTCTGTCGCATCCATTTGGAATTGATATTTGGGCATGACGGTCTCCAGCATCTCTTTCAGCTTGCTACCGGTGCCAACGCCGCCAACGAACACCTTCCCGTTCCGGATGCGGCCGATCATGTCCATGTTGATCATGGCAACAGCCCGATCCAGCGGCAGCAGCGGATGGTTCACGTAATAGCTGGAACCCAGCAGACCCAATTCCTCGCCGGCGTAAGTCATGAACAGGATGCCCCGTTTCTGTTTCGGCTGCGCGGAAAACCAGCGGGCCAATGTAAGCACTCCAGCGGTCCCGGAGGCATTGTCGTCGGCGCCGGGATGGACAGTTCCAGCCAGGCTCGGAGCCAGAGAGAACTGTTGTCCCAATCCCAGATGATCGTAGTGGGCGCCGATCACAACGTATTCGGGAGTGGTTCCCGGCAGATAGCCCATCACGTTATGGACCGTCTTCATATCCCGCCGCACGTCGGTCTGCAGAGTGACCGCCACATTGGACGGAAAGGCAAACGACTTTGTCTGCAGATCCTTGTCGATCTGTTCGATGATGGCCGGCATGCTCTTTCCGGCCGCTGCGAACCACTTCTCTGCGACCTCTACGCGCACTTGCAAGAACGGAAGTCCGGGGCTCGCCGGGCTGACGTCGGTTCCAAACTTCTCCAGATGATCATCGCTTCCCGAATGCGTTGCCGCATCGTTCACGAAAAGAATCGCCAGCGCTCCATGAAATTTGGCATTCGCAGCCTTGCTGAAGAGTTGCGAATGTTCGGTGTAAGCCTTTTTTTCAAAGATGCTGTTGGCGTCGAATTCCTGAGGCTCGTGCCGCAACACGAGGACGATCTTGTCCTTCACGTTGATATTGGCGTAGTCGTCGTAGTTGTATTCTTTGGCCGTGATCCCATAACCGGCGAAGACCACTTCGCCAGACACCTTCCCGTTGCCGGAAAAGTTGAACGGAGTGAAATCCTGGCCTATCTTGAGCGAGCGCTTCTCGGAATCAATGCTGTATTCCAACCGGTTGAGCGGGCCGAGATGAGAATTTACGGAGACGGTGAAGGCCTGCTCATACTTTTTCCCGTCAATAGGCTGCAACCCCGCCTTATGAAATTGCTGCGCGATGTACCTGGCTGCTTTTTCCAACTCCGGCGTGCCTGTGCCCCGTCCTTTCAAGTTGTCCGCGGCCAGATAGCGGACATCCTCCATGTACCTCTGGGCGCTGATTTCGCCGGTACCGAGGCGTGCGGGAGAGGCCGCCATCAGAATCACAGAAGATACGCAAACCGCCCCGGCCGATCGAGTGAAGAACTTCATGGATGCCTTTAATTGTTCAATGGTGATGGTAATTTCACTTCGCAGCACTTTTCGGCGCTCGCGTCGCCGTGCGCCTTCTGATAGTCGATCTCAAAATCGATGATCTGCTTGAGTTGCGGCCAGCCGCCCTGCCCCACAAGTTTCCGGCCATTTACAAACAGGGTCGGAGTGGAATTGATCTGCAGCGCCTTTCCGTCGGCCATATTCTTGTCCACTTCCGCTTCGGTGGCCCGAGTGTCGATACAAGCTCCAAGTTGTTGTTCGTTCAGCTCCTTGGTCTTGCCGAACTCAATTACTTTGTCCTTCAGATTCTCCGCCGTGATGTCCGCCTGGTGTTCGAACATCCAGTCGTGATACTCCCAAAACGCCGCCGGCTTCTGGCGGAAGACGCAGCGTCCAGCAATGGAAGCGGTTTTCGCCCAAGGATGAATCTGCTCCAAGGGGAAGTCCTTGAAGTAGACCCGCACCTCCTTCGGATAAGTGCCCGGAAGGTTCTGCCGGATCATCTTCGCTTCTTCCTTGCAGTAGGCGCACTGAAAATCACTGAAGAGCACCAATACTACGGGAGCGCCTGGAGTTCCGAAACTCGGCTGAAGATCGGTCTTCAGCTTCTTCAGGTCCGCCTCAAAGGGGCTCTTGCCCACGTCGAAAATGACGCCGCGCACAATCTTCTGACCATCTTTGGAAACGTAGAACATCTCTTCCTGCGACGCGGCGCCGGCCGAGGCCAGGACGCTAACTTGCTGGAAGCCCATGAGTTCCGACGGTTTAGGGTCCCCCACTTTCACCTGAATTTGCGGCCCCCAAACGAACAGATGGCGGACGTACTCCTCCATCACAGCTTTGTTGAGGGCGGACTTGGGCTGTCCTTCGGAGGGCCTGGAGGAAGATAGGAGGAGGCAGAGAATCGCCACCAAGGGCAACAACGGAAAGCGCATTTCTTTATAGTAGCGTGAGATCGCTACTTCAAGAACGGGACAGCACCCGCGCCGGTCGGACGGCTTCGCCGGGACCCGGCTCCTGACGCGCTTCGCCCATGATACCCGAGACCAACTTTGAGAGGTCCCCGACGGCCGTGAGTGCCTGTTCCAGCCGTACGCCGCAAATGAATTCCGACGGTCCAGCCTCCCGCGAGTGGCACACTTCGCCCAGCAGGACCATGTCGTTGACATCCAGTCGAACCGCGCTGTTGAGGGGGACGGCGGATTTGGTGGTAAGACTGATGCCGCGCCCGGAAACATTCACCAGACGGGCGGGGACTTGTTGATCGGCCTCCCGGGAAGAACTGCTGAGAATCGTCAGATTGACGGCTTGGTTCGTCTCAAAGCGAAGATCTCTTCTCTCGTCCACGCTCCACTTATCGAACGAGTACCGGAAAGTATGAGCTCACCGGTGTTATGTTGGTTGTGATCTGCCTATGACTGTTCGCTAAGCTCTGCGCGATTGCGGTACGCCACACCATCAATGGACGTGTGCGTCCACATGCAATCCCCCAGAGTGCCCGCCGTGTAGTTTCTCAAGTACCCAGGAGAATTGCATTGACACGACAGGAAAAGCGAAATCAGAAGGATCTAACTAAGCTGGAAAGGCAACGCGAGTTGCAAAAATATCGCTCGGCGGCAGCCGGGCCGAAAGCCGAACGTCCCCCGCGGTCGCGGCTCGATACGAGAACGGAAGACTGGGATGAAATGGACCCGGTGGTATCCGAACGGAAACATAAAGGACCGGCACCCATTACGCTGGTCGCTACCGCCACAGAAGAAGGACTGGTCACCGGGATTGGACCCGGCGTCTGCCGGGTATACGGGAAAGGCGTAGTATCGATCTGCCGTTCCATGCCCGGACTCGCGGTAGGAGACAGGGTGCGCTTCGAATTGAGGTGCGTTCGCGAAATCTTACCGCGGCGGACGACGCTTTCGCGGCCAGATCCGCGCAATCCCAAAGCGAAACGGGTGCTCGCTGCTAATGTGGACATCGTAGTGAACGTGGTTTCCGTCTCGTCGCCGCCGCTGCGGCCGGGGTTGATTGACCGCTATCTGGCGGCCATTCAGCGTGGCGGCGCCAAACCGCTGCTCTGCGTGAATAAGATCGATCTGGTACAGGACCCGCGGGAACTGGAGGTACTCAACATCTACAGGGACCTTGGTGTCCCCGTTGTGCTTTGTTCGGCAGCTACCGGCGCCGGTATCCCGGAGCTGATAGGTGCTCTCGCGGGGCTGACTTGTGTCTTCACCGGACACAGTGGAGTCGGCAAGTCGTCGGTGCTGAATGCGATCTGTCCATCGCTGGCATTGGCAACCCGTGAGGTAGGCACAGTGGATAAGAGAGGAAAGCATACGACCACGTCGTCGTCGCTCCACATTCTCGCGAACGAGACCAAGCTAATCGATACGCCGGGAATCCGGCAATTCGGCTTGTGGGAAATCGGCGTGGACGAACTGCGAGGATACTTTCAGGAATTCGGTGCCTTCGCTCTGCGCTGCACCTATGCCGATTGCACCCACATGGGTGAACCTGGTTGCCAGGTGCAAGAGGCGGCGCGCCGCGGCGACATCGCACCGGCGCGGTTGGCCTCGTATCTGCGAATCAGGGAAACGCTCCTGGAATAAGATTGGAATGCTATGAAACTTCTGATTTGCTCCATTCTGTTTGGTCTTGTTCCGTTATATGCGCAGGAGGCGGGAGCTGCAAAGCCAAATCCCGCCTTCGTCGAAGTGCAGGACGCGCCGGGTCTGCCACGCGTCCTGTTGATTGGAGATTCCATATCCATTGGATACACGCTGCCGGTTCGAGCGTTGCTGGACGGCAAGGCGAACGTGCATCGCATCCTGACCAACGGAGGTCCAAGCCTGAATGGCCTGCGGAATTTGCAGGAATGGCTGGGAATCGGCAAATGGGACGTGATCCACTTCAATTGGGGCTTGCACGACTTGAAGATCATGGAAGGCGGACGTCATCAGGCTGAGATCGACGAATATGAGAAGAACCTGAATGAACTGGTGAAGCAGTTGAAGGCTACCGGAGCCAAGCTGATTTGGGCCAGCACAACGCCGGTTCCGGAAGGCAAGCTGGACCCGCCTCGCCGGCCCGCCGACGTCCCTGTTTACAACGCGGTGGCGAAGAAGATTATGGAGGCGAATGGGATACCAATTGATGATCTATATGCCTTCGTGCTGCCGCGGGAAAGCGAGATTCAACTGAAGGAGAACGTCCACTATACACCCGCTGGTTATGATGCGTTGGCGACGAGGGTTGTAGAGGCACTGCGTACAGCACTGCCGGCGAATTAGACTGGCTACTTCTGTACTTGGCGAGCGCTGGCTACCAGTTCAGGAAGTGCGGCGAATCGCGCTCCCCATATTTGAGCCGGCCGCTCGTACCCTTTGAGAGTGACAGTGCGTTGCTCCAGAAGCCGTTTCGCGACCGGATTCACCGCGAGCAGTTCGTAAGTCTTCGGACCCATGGCGAAGTCGAGGCCGATTTCTTTAGTGGAAGATTCCATCCGGAACGCAGCGTTCACCGTGTCGCCGACAGCGGTGAAGTCGTTGACGTCCGCCGAACCTGCATTGCCAATGGAGGCATGTCCGGTATTGATTCCGGCGCCGACGCGGAACGACGCGGGTAGCGCGAATCTGGTCTGAAACTCCGCGCTGACTCCTTCGAATTCCGCCAACGCCTCCATTACCTTGAAGATGTCTTTCTTGGCATCCGCGGCGCTGCGGTGAACCCAAATGGCCATCACGGCGTCACCGATGTATTTCTGCGACCAGCTTCCATGACGCTGCATGATTTGCCCGCCTTCGCGAAACCAGGAACCGATGGTCTCACACAAAACGGCTTTGTCGATTTGCTGAGTCAGCCCAGTAAAGTCCCGCACGTCGACAATGAGAATAGTGATCAGGCTGAAAGCGAAAATCACCTTGGTGGAATCACCAAGGGGCACCGGTTTCTTTTCGGTATTGATGGAGGCCTCTTGCTGGAAGGTAAGCAGATGCTCGCCGAATTGCAGAACATCGCCATCCTTTAAGACAACCGGAATACTCACCCGCGAACCGTTGACGAAGCAGCCGTTGCGGCTGCCCATATCAATCAAATAAAAGCCGTCCGATTGCTTCTGCAGAATTGCATGGTTGCGCGAGACAGAGGAATCGGCGATGACGATATTGTTGGCGTCCCCGCGGCCGAGTTTCCAGACGCTCCGCGATTCCAGCGGTATCTGCGTGTCCCCCAACTCTGGAGGCAAAACTATCCTGGCTGTAAGAACTGTATCTTGCACTAGTGTGTTCTCTGGCGTAACTTCTAATTATACTTTCCCTGCAGGGCTCGCTTGCTACATCTGGCAGACTCGCCTTCAAACCGGAATCCCAAGCGTTTTCTCGATGTACTCCTTGCTGATGCGGGCGGTCTCTTTGGGCGTAATGTTCGGCGAGGAGTCGAGTTCCACGGTTAGCCATCCGCGCCAGGACGTCTTGTCGAGATGAGCCTTGAGCGCCGGGAAGTCCACTCCGCCTTTACCGAGAGGGAAGAACGGAGGCTCTTTCATCATGTCGGGGCGGTCAATGCGCTGCTTGGCTCCACCACGATGTTCCGGCTTCGTGTCCTTGAGGTGAAATTCAATGACGCGGCTGCCAAGTTTCTTCGCCAGTTCCACCGGGTCGGAACCAGCCAGGTTGATATGGCCCGTATCGAGGATGAAGGATACGTTTGCCGGGTCGGTGTGGTCCATCACGTAGTCGATCTCGCGGCGGTTCTCAAATTGACTCCACATATGGGCGTGGACTCCAAACTTGATACCTTCTTCCAGTCGGATGCGCTTGCCAAGTTCATTGAGAGTGGCGGACATCACTTCGAGATCTGCGGCAGTGGTGCCTTCCGGACGACGCGGACCGGTGTTTATCTTGAGATGATCGCAGCCGAAGCTCTTGATATAGCGAACAAGGCGCAGATGATCGGCTATGATCTTCTCGCGCTTGGCGGGATCTTCGAAGTGCATTTCGGTAGGTGCGCCGCCGTTGGAAAGCGTGACAACGCCTACGCCGATCTCGTCGAGGCGTTTCTTGAATTCGTGAGGTTTGTCCGGATAATACTGGGGAAAATACGAGATGAACGACTCGACGTTGCGGAAGCCTACCTCGCGGGCCTCGCGGAAGCCGAGAAACGGATCCTTCTCCCAGCCGCCGACTGTATTCGTGGTGATGCCCACCTTATAACGCGACGTGGCGGCGAGGGCAGTTGAGGCCGAGAGAGCGAGGAATTGGCGGCGAGTTGTAAACATGATTCTAGAATCTATCGCATTGCGCACGCCGATGGGGAATGCGATGTAATGATGCTATGTATCTATCGCTGAATCCGACGTTGGTCGCGAACCGCGTGCCTTGGCCGCAGTTTGCCGCGCTGGCGGGACAGGTAGGCTACCGGGGCGTGGACGTCGCGCTCGATGAAGCGATGCAAGGTGGGCTTACGGCCACGCGAAGTCTGCTGGAGACCGCAAAGGTGCGTCCGGCGATGATCAACTTCCCGGCCGATTTCCGCAAGGGTGACGAGGAGTTTCGCGCGTCCCTGCCAAGACTGGAAGAGGCTGCGCCGTTTGCGGCGGCCATTGGATGTCCTCGAATGATGACGTATATTATGTCCTCAAGCGAGACCCCGAAGGACGAGCTGCGGCGGATTTACAAGAAGCGGTTCACCGAGAGCGCGAACATTTTGGCCCGGTCCCATGTGAGGCTGGCGCTGGAGTTTTTGGGGCCTCTGCACATCCGCACGAGATTTCCCAATGAATTTATCTGGCGCATGGGTGAGATGTTGGAATTCGCCAAGGAGTGTGGACCGAACGTAGGTCTGCTGTTGGACGTCTGGCACTGGCACCATGCGGGTGGCACGACGGCGGATATTTTGGGTGCCGGGAAAGAACGGATTGTGCATGTGCATTTCAATGATTCAGCCCGGCTGCCGCCGGAGGAGATTCGCGACAACGAGCGGCTGATGCCTGGCGAGGGTGTGATTGATCTGCAAGGAGCGCTCAAGGCGCTACGGGCCATCGGGTATGAGGACGCGTTGAGTGTCGAAGTATTTGGCCGCCATCTGAAAGAGATGCCTCCAGAAGCCGGCGCAAGACTTGGCCTGACTTCAGCGCGGGCGGTACTTGCGAAAGCTGGTATTCAGGAAAGCTAAGTCCCAGGAAGATGTACGAACCGAGGACTATTGGACGGTGTAAACTGCTATCCATGAAATACACCCGCCGAGACTTGAGCCTCTTACTGCCCGCGCTGGTAGCCGCAAACGCCACTGCCGCCGAATTATCTACTTTGCCGTCCAAGTCATTCGTGTTCGACGACCTTCCGGTCAAGAAGAACGGCGAAAACCGGTCCCGCGCCATGTTCAATGGGCTGACGCACAGCGGCTTCCCCGTCGAGATGCACCAGACAGAACTGGCGCCGGGCGATGCACCCCATCCGCCCCATCACCACGTTCATGAAGAAATGATGATGGTCCGCGAAGGCACTATGGAAGTCACAATCTCGGGGAAAATTTCCACGCTTGGACCGGGTTCAGTGGCTTACGTAGCTTCGAACGAAGAGCATGGCTGGCGGAACGTGGGCAAAACACGGGCGCATTATTTTGTGGTGGCCTTAGGCCAGAACAAGCCTTGAACGAAACGAAACTTACTTTTTAAGCCTCTAACAAACATGCGAACCTGTTATCTGACAATCGTCGCGCTTACTGTGTTCGCCGTCAGCGGCTGTAACTCCACCGTCGAGCAGAAGGAAAGACCGGCCAGCAGTGACACAGGTACCGCTTCGCAAAAAGCGGGGAAGGTGGCTCACGATATAGTGAAGGAAACCGACGAAGCGGCCAGAAAGGCGGGCCGCGAGATTAAAAAGGCAGCCGCTGGAGTGAAAGAAGGCTGGAAAGAGGCTGAGCGCGAAGACCCCATCAAGAAGAAGCCTTAACGCTTCACCTGTGCCGCGATCGCTTTTCTTGTTTGCTCCAGAGTTCCGCGCAGCGATTCAGCGGGAACGCTCTGTACAATAGGCGCAAACAACCGCCCCCCTCCAAACGGGACATCTCTTGTGAGAGTGATCGCCTCGCATTCGATGTATACGCCGCGATCCCGCTCTTCGAAGAACCAGTACACGTTCAGCCGCCACAGCAATCCTCGGTCGTTACCTTCCGGCAGTTCCCGTTCTTTGGCTGAGCCCGGGTCGGCCACTTCTGTAATTCTTGTGCTGTAAGCCTTGCTATAGGCTCGATTCGCGTCGAGGGATACGAAGTGAATGTCCTGATCGGTATTAAGCACATCCGAGAGGAAGAACTTCGTTTTCACTATTCGCATATACACCGCGAAATCGTTTCCACGGTGAGAACGAATCTTCGCATCAGCCACTTCCGGGTAAATTTCTTTATGCCGCTGATAGTCCTGCGTCACCTTGAGCGCATCGGCCAGCGTGCCGCCTTGTATAAACGCCGCTCCGATAAAATCGTGGATTAACCCGCCCTTGACTGTGACCGTCCCTTTGTCCACGGCCGGCTCCACAACTACAAGCCCTTGCATGATTTTTTGATGACGCTGCGAAGCCTGATCAGACCAGAGAAATTTGTCGCCGTGCAAGCGGGGTGCCAGGCGCGCTTCCACACTGGTGACGTGGCCGTTAAAGGCGACGACCGTTTCCTTCTTGAGTTCCAGCCCCCACCCGGTGACTGGACTTGTCGACACAGCTATCGCGATCCCGAAAGCCGTCGCGAGGTGTCGGCCATGTGTATTGCATTTCTGCCTCAGAGTAAACAAGCCTCGTAATAGCTTCGCATGGATCGCTTGCTTTACGGTACGCAGGCAATATCAGCGGGCTTAGTGAAGGCGATTTCGCGCAGCTTGGCGCCGTCATCAAAGCGCATTTGCACCTCTACTGGTCCCCGCTCGCATTCGAAACGCACGCGGACGTTCGTGCGGCCGTTACCACTTATAGTTTCCCCAGCGCGGCAGCTTCCATACGACATCAATTGCGGAATGGGTACCCCATTCATCCGCTTCGCGTGCGGCTTCCCAACGAGCGATGCCAGCCCATCCACCGCGGCCTTGGTTTTGGAATCGAGATTCACGGCAGGAGTGAACCGAAGGAATTGCAGACGCGGCGGCATGGTGGGCGCCAGAGTGAATGTGGCCTCCACGGCTCCGCGATCGCAGCCAATCCGGAATTTGCCGCGGAGTAGATTCTCAGGCACGACCTCACCAATCTGCCCGCACTGTCCCACGTCGGCCTTGATCTTCTCTATTTCCTGACGTCGGCGAGCAGCCGGCGTATCGAGAAAGAAGTTATCCGCGGCCAGCGCTTCCGCCTCACTCTCGTTCCAGTTGTTCCACAAACGCACAACCGAGTCACGGGTAGCAGTCAGAATGTGAGACGGCGGCAGCTTACGCGGCTGAAGCGCACCGGTCTTTCGCAGCGCATCATAGGCGTCGCTCATCGGTGGTGCAGGTCCCATGTAAGTCAGGTTGGCCATCGCGAACATCCCCACTCCATAGTCGGGGAGCCACATCATGTAACTCCCGAAGCCGGGCAATCCGCCGCCATGGCCGACGATGTGTTCGAACCGGCAATCCGCGGAGACCCGCAGTCCGTAACCATAGCTGTTTACTGTCGCCTGCAATACAGAGCCGGGAGTATTGTAGCTCGCCGTCAGGCTGTAGGGCCGCGCCGGATGCTGCATTTCTCGCTGCGAACTGCGTCGCACTGGACCACGTTCCTCGTCATCTCGCGGTGGAAAGGCGGAGAGTTGGTAAGCCACGTACCTGGCAAGATCGCCGGCCGTGGTAACCAACCCGCCCATGGCTCCGAAGGTGCCGTGCGCTAGCGATGGTTCCTCCAGGTATTGATCGTCGATCTTCTTATAGCCAATGGCGCGAACGTTCTCCGGAAGGCTCACGGGCTCAAGTGAAGAGGCCCGCATCCCAATGGGCGCCAGAATCTGTTTCTCCAGGTACTCCCGATATGGGATGCCAGACGCCTTCGTCACAATCCGCCCCAGCAGCGCGAAGCCATAGTTCGAATATTCGTAAGCGGTATCGGGCGTCGTGGAAAAAGGAAGTCCAGCTTGCAGCCACCGCGTCAATCCTTCTTCGCTGACGGCAAGTTGCCGGTCTCCCCAAGGATTGTCCTCAGGAAAACCGGCTCCATGCGTCAGCAACTCACGGATCCGGATGGGCAACGTGTCGCGCGTAGGATACTTCCACGCAGCCATCTCTGGAATCCATTTCGACGCGGGGTCATCCAGTGAGAGCTTCCCTTCGTCCCGCAACTTCAAAATCGCCAGCACCGTGAAGCTTTTGGTCATCGACGCGATGCGGAATGCTGTATCCGGTGTCACCGGGTCCTTCGTTTTTCGGTCACGCACGCCGAAAGTCTTCACTAGCGCCAGTTCACCGTCAATCACGACACCGAAAACCATCCCGGGAATGCCCTTCTGCTGCTGGAACCGATCGAAGATCTTTTCAATTTCTGGGAAGGCTGCTTCGAGCTTAGACCGGCGGGCCGGATCTGTGAACCGTGGGATCGGCAGGTTCTCCGCCCCGAAGGCGGGCAACAGGATTACAAACGCGACTGCTGCGGCGAGTTTCATAGTCGATCCATATATTGAAGCATGACGCTCTCGCCACTGGATAATTGAAGCATGCGTAAATTGATTCTGGGCGTCATACTCTGTCTGTCTTCGCTAAATGCTGCTGACGGTACTTCAGTCCGGCTGATCACTCTCGCTGAACTCGCCAGGAGCCTTCCGAAAGAACCTCTAAACGTCGTTTTCGATGTAGACGACACGGCGCTCTTCACCAGCGCCGGCTTTCAGTGGGGATCTAGAACCTATGGGCCCGATATTGTTTCGGCCGGCGTGCCCATCCGCGAAGAAGACCTGAAGACGGCCGAGGAGAAGCGAAAGTATCGGGAGTTTTGGACGAAGATGAACAACGATCTCGATCAGTACAGCGTGAAGAAGTGGATCGCGGGCGAGTTGATCGCGATTCACAAGTCGCGGGGAGACAGGATCTACTTCGTCACGAAGCGAATCTTCACCGGCAGCGAAAACCTGACCGAAACCCTGAAGAAGACGTTCGACCTTCCAGATCTAACCCCGGTAATCTTCACGAACCGCCAGTCGAAGGCGGCTGCGTTTCGTAAGATTGGCGCCGTGGTCAGCTATGGCGATTCAGACGGAGATATCCGGGAGTCCATTCAGGCCGGCGCACGGCCCATTCGAGTATTGCGCGCGCGCACCTCCGTAAACCAGGACCCTACTCACAACGGCGCATTTGGTGAAGAGGTGCTGATAAATTCGGAATTCGACTAGACAGGCAGAGCCGATACGTAACGCAGAGCGGTGATGCTGGGAAGAAAGAAATAGGCTCCGGCCTTCGTAGTTATGAAGGTCGACATACCACGCACCACAGTCTGCGGTTTCGTCGGCCCGGGAATGCGATACCGGCCCCCCGCCGGGGGCTGATTGCCGAGGATCGGATCTTTGTCCGTTCCCAAACCGGCAAAGTCTCCGTCATTCACCCAGTCCTTCATCAGGAATTCAAACTGGTCTCGTAGATCGCCGCAAATGAACAGTCCGAGAAGACCGCGTTCGACGCCGTCATTCGGATTTTTAGGGTCATACGGTGATCCGTACGGCAAACCGCGGCGCATGATTCGATGCGTCTCGCCCCCGCTACCTGCAACCAATGCCCGGCGCGGATTGGTGCGCCGGATATGCGAGCCCAGCGGGCACTTCCTGCCGGCTGGATCGTCCGCATGGTCGAACTGGTTCCACTGATCGAGCGGGACGCTCGCCTGTTGCGCGGCCTCAGGAGCTAATGACAACGGCACGCCGCTGCGCCAGCGGCCAACCAGCTTGGCCGCAATCAGTTCCCGGTCGAGCCCCGTCTGCCTGGCTGCGTCGTCCAGAAAGTTCTCAAATGCGTAACAATCCTGCTGTAAGATGCGGAACGCGGCAAAGCTTCCGTTCTTTCCCAGGGCATCCGGCGACGGCATGGCGTAGAAGTGCCCGGGATGCGAACTCTCGTACCCGAGAACAAAGGCTCCCGGCGCGACGAGTTCCAGGGGATCGGTGAACTCAGGCGTGTCCTGTTTTTGAGCCGGCACTCCAGCTACGCGCGGCTGAGAAATACCATCCACGTAACCAAAGTGGGCGCGGTGGTCGGATGGCATATAGCCGTCGCGGCAGAACACTTCCGTCGCGGCTCCCTGGCATCCGCCGCGAATGCGAGCTGTGACCGATTCCACAACTTCGTGCGACTGTCCGGTCAAGCTCAGCAGAATATGCACCTCTGTCGAACGAAACGGTTCAATCCAGTTTGCGGGATCGTTGACGCCGGTATCGCCGACCGCCGCCGCACGGCCAACGGCGCCCAGCAGAAATTCCGGGGGGAAGGAGTTAAGCGTGTCGTCTGGAATGCGGAGAGCTCTGAGACCATCCGCCGAGAAACCGATATTCAGACAATATTCGGGTTTACTTTCCCAACACTCGGCCGTCTGAATCGGGAGAGTCGACAGTAATGCCTTTACGCGCGCAGCATCGTCAACGCGCAATATCAGATTGCGGAGGACGGGCATTTTATAGCTGCGCAATACGATGCCCTGAATATCGGCGAGATCGAGCGGCATCAGCTATTCGGCGTCGGCTGCCTGGGCGAGAATCGTTTTCACGCCGAGGGTTGGATACGCGCTATAAAACGTTCCTAGGCAACGCAGGTCGTTCTTTCTCACATAGTCGAGAAATGCCGCTCGATTCTTCTGGACAGGGAGCGGCGGCGCATCCGCCATGTGCGCCAGCAGCGCATTGAAGATGTCGCCGATTGCATCGATGAAATCGTTGATGTAGTCCTCGAAGCTGTCATCGTAGCTCGTGATGACGGCGAGCTTGGTGTTATTCTCCAGAAACACGAAGCGGGCGAAATGAACCTTAGCCAGTTTGTCCAGGGCTACATCGATGGGATTTTTGTCGCGAGGCAGGGACAGAAACTTGTTCAGCATCGCACTCAAAGCGGCGAAGTCCGCCGGTGATTTGATCGTCATGATCAGAGTGAGAGGATTCTGCTTCATGGTCGGCGCCGGGGCCGGTGTCGACATGGATTCGGATGGTGACATTTTCTTAAATTCCTCCAAATGGACAGCACGGAAAATCGGACGTTTTATTATGCCACGACTGCCGTAACTGAGGCGAATAACCGTTAACTGTTAGTGATATACTTACCATGGCCAGAGGTAACTTCTCCGGCTTATCAAACGTTAAACGCAGGAAGAGGTTGGTGCTAATGCATTCTGAAGTGCGAAGCCTGATTTTTGCCTTGTCAGCGGCCGGATTGCTGCTAGCGGCAAATGCGTCGACTTCGAAATCCAGAGTGCCAGTGAAGACAGCCGCAGCTACGGCAGGCACTGCAGCTAACTTTGACAGCGTCGTAAAACCGATCCTGTCGCAGACGTGCCGGCCTTGCCACAACGATCGCATGGCCTCGGGCGGACTGGATCTGGCGGCTTTCTCAACTCTCAGCTCAATCACTGAACAGCGCGAGGGTTGGGAGAAGATTCTGCAAAAGATCCGCTCCGGCGAAATGCCTCCTAAGGGGATTCCACCACCCCCCGACGCGCAAGTGCAAGCGATGTCGAAGTTCGTCCAGGGCGAGTTTGAATGGGCGGATCGAAACGTGAAGCCCGATCCGGGCCGCGTAACCGCTCACCGTCTGAACCGGAACGAGTATTCCAACAGCATCCGCGACGTGCTGGCCGTAGACTTCCGCGCCGAGAAAGACTTCCCCTCCGACGATTCCGGCTACGGATTCGACAACATCGGAGACGTGCTCACCATCTCGCCGGTATTGATGGAGAAGTACATCAGCGCGGCTGAGCGGATTGCCGCCCGCGCCATCGGCGCCGATCCCCTGCCTAAGCCGCTGGAAGCGCAGTATCACGCCAAGGACAAGACCATCCGCCGCCCGGACGTCAGCACCATTGAAGCAACACATCGCGTGGAGTGGGACGGAGAATATACCGTACGCATCGGCCTGCCTGGAGAACGTTCCGCAGACGCCAAACCGGTGACAATGAACTTCTACATGGACGGGAAACTATTGCAATCCCGCCAGGTGGAAACCAAGCCCTCGAAACTGGTTTACTTCAATCCTTACTCCGACGAAGAACTGCACTTGGCTCTCCCTGAGGGCGACCATGTATTCCGTGCGGCGTTCGTGAATGATGATTTTGTAAAGGCGTTGACTGAAAAAGAGGCTTACAGTTCCAAGAAGAACAAGTATCTGGATTCCATCACGTTCGTCGGTCCCTTCGCCTCGAAGACAGAGAAGGCCAGCCGCAAGAAGATCCTGATTTGCGATCCGAATTCCGGTCCGGCCTGTGTGGAAAAGATTGTCGCGACAGTGGCCCGCCGTGCCTATCGGCGGCCGGTAACCAAACCGGAAGTGGCCGCGCTCCTCAAATTTGTCGCGATGGCAAAGGCCGAGAAGCAAACCACCGAACAGGGAATTCAACTCGCTCTGCAGGCCATGCTGGTGTCGCCTCATTTCCTCTTCCGCATCGAGCGCGATCCCGACCCGAACGATCCGTCGAAAGTCCATAAGATTTCGGAGATCGAGCTGGCCTCACGGCTCAGCTACTTCCTTTGGAGTTCCACGCCGGACGACGAACTGCTGACGTTGGCCGAAGCGAACAAGCTCCGTGCGCCGGGTGTGCTGGATGCGCAGGTCAAACGAATGTTGGCCGATGAACGAGCTGCGGCCTTCGCCTCCAACTTCGCCGGCCAATGGCTGGAGACGCGCAACCTGGACAGCGTAAAGCCCGATCCGCAGAAGTTCCCGGAATGGGGCTCAGATTTGCGAGACGCGATGAAGGCTGAGACGCGCCTGTTCTTCGAATGGGTCTTACGTGAGAACCGCCCGCTGTCGGACTTCCTTGACGCGAGGTACACATTCCTAAACGATAGACTCGCGA
>Ga0207641_10001755_pt1 | contig 20884 bp, 20 predicted proteins | sample KBSSwiS62_FD_184306 | JGI IMG/M metagenome (GOLD analysis project Ga0207641, IMG submission 184306) | Switchgrass rhizosphere microbial communities from Kellogg Biological Station, Michigan, USA - KBS Switchgrass S6-2 (SPAdes) (version 2) | ecosystem: Host-associated > Plants > Roots >... | reverse complement strand
TCGTCAACCCCGCCGCCCGCGACGACCCGAAGAGCGCCATCGCCGGCATGCCGATCATCGAGGTCGACAAGGCCAAGGCGGTGATGGTCATCAAACGCTCGATGAAGCCCGGCTTCGCCGGCATCGAAAACGAGCTCTACTACCTCGACAAGACCCACATGCTGTTCGGCGACGCCAAGGACTTCGTCGCCGGCATGGTCAAGGAACTCGCCGGCGCCAAGGCCGGCCACTAAGAGCCACCCACGACGGCGACTCCATCTCCGGCGTGACCGTGGCCGCCGCCCCAGCGTGGAAGGCGCGCGGCGCCCATGGGTTAGCCGCGGCTCGCCGGATGCTTGCGCCCCGCCACCCAAGCCCAGGCGATGACCAGAACCGCCGCCTCGGCCGCGGCGAGCGCCAAAGCCCAACTTCAGCCTTCATCCTCGGTGTTCTAGCGCCAAGACGGGCGCTGACGCGCTCCCCCCGCCTGTCTCGAGATGCACATGACGGAAACACCCTTCCCATCCAAAAAACGGGTGGGCGACCCCTTTCAGGCGACCACCTACGCCGGGTTCGCAGCGTCGGCGCAGCAGCGTCCGCCTGTTCACCATCGACGTGGCTTTCCGACGATGGCCGCGGCCGTCACCCTGGTCGCCACGTTCGCCTTGGGAACCGTGCTGGGCCTGGCGCTGCACCAAATTCCGGCCGAGGGCGTCGAGCGCCCCGCACCGGCTCGCATCGATGCGCCGACTCCCCCGCCAGCGGCGATCGACGAGGCTGCACCGCTGCCGCTTCCGAGCCGGGCCGACGCCGTCGCGCCGCCTCCCGAGCGCGAGCGCGCCCGCGCGACGACCGCCCCGCGGCGCCCTTCGCGCATCGCCAGCGCCGTTGCTCCGCCGCGGCCGGCCAGGATGCAGGACAGGTGCCGCGACCTCGCCTGTCAGGCGCGGTTCGCCGAGCTCGACCAGAAGCTGGACTCGGCCTTTGCCGAGGCCGTCCGCGCAGGCGCCGCGGCGGGACCGCTCAGCCACGAGCAGGAGGCCTGGATAATCCATCGTGACCGGCTGAGCCGCGAGCACCCCGAACTGCTGCCGGACCTCTACCAGGCGCGGATCGCGCAATTGCAGGCCAGGAGGCCCGGCGCAGCGGCCCATCCGTCCGACTGAGGGCCAAGCCTCGATGACGTCCCACCCGACATGCCGCATGTCAGGTGGGACAGGATCGGCTCAGGCCGCCCCCCCGCTCCGCGGCGGAGCATCTTGGGCCCCTGCGCTTCCCGGAAGACGAGCCAGCCCATACAAATTCCCCCATGGACTCATTCGGCGCCCGCGAGCTCCTGGCCTGCTACGCCCGCGGCGTGTTTCCCATGGCCGACGCCCGCGACGACGCGCGGGTCTTTCTGATCGATCCGGAGCGGCGCGGGGTGATACCGCTGGAGCGGTTCCACGTTCCGCGCCGGCTCGCCCGCACAGTCCGCGCCGAGCCCTTCGAGATCCGCACCGACACGGCCTTCGCCCGCGTGGTCGCCGCCTGCGCCGAGGCGGCGCCCGACCGCACCGAGACCTGGATCAACGGCCCCATCGAGCGCCTCTACCGCCAACTGCATGAGATGGGGCAGGCCCACAGCGTCGAGTGCTGGCGCGACGGCGAACTGGTCGGCGGCCTCTATGGGGTGGCGCTGCGCGGCGCCTTCTTCGGCGAAAGCATGTTCTCGCGCCGCACCGACGCCTCGAAGGTGGCGCTGGTGCACCTGGTCGCCCGGCTGATCGCCGGCGGCTTCTTGCTGCTGGACACCCAGTTCCTCACCGACCACCTGGCCCGCTTCGGGGCCGAGGAGATCCCCAGGCGGGAGTATCAGAAGCAGCTGGCGCGCGCCCTGCGCGTCGAGGCCGAATTTCAGCGGCTGGCGAGCACCGGCGGCGCTGCGGCCCTGCAGCTGATCACCCAGGCGTCGTAGACCGGGTGCTCCATCGGATTGAGCCCCGGCGACGAGGCGTACATCCAGCCCTTGAACACCTGGCGCGCCGGCGGCGTCGGCCGCCCGGCCTCGGCCCGCGGCTGCGAGTCAATCGTCAGATAGGCGATCGAGTCCTCGACCGGCTCTTCGGGGCTGGACCGCTCGCAGGCCCGCACGGTGAAGACCACGCCCTTGTAGCGGACCGGCTTGCCGACCGGAGCCTCGAACACCAGGGTCTCGGCGGTGATCTTGTCGACCGCTTCCAGCACCGCCATGTCGAAGCGCGCCCGGCGCGGCGGGGCGGAGGGCTTGTCGGGCGAAGCCTCGGCCTGCGGCGGCGCAGGCGCGATTTCCTTTTCCGAGATCGACGGCACCACCACGGGCGGTGGGGGGGAAACCTCCTGCGGCGGAGCTTCCTCCGGAACCGCGGCGCCGGGCGGGCCCGCGGGGGGGCCGGGCTGGCCCGGCGCCGGAGCGCTGGGCGGGGCTTGCGGGATCGGCTGGGCCGCGACCAGGCCCGCAGCCGCCAGCGCCGCGACGCCGGCCAGCCAGACGCTGCGCCTGGCGGCTCCGGCGAGGGCGGACGGTCGGGTCATCGGCGGCCTTCCGAGCTTATTTTGGGGTCCAGGCCTCGTAGTCGCCGGTCGCCCGCTGGCGTTCGCCGCCGCGGCCGATGGCGCCCTCGGGCTTGTAGGCGTGGATCGTGCCGGTCAGGTTCGGCTGGTGATCCTTTTCCCACGGGCGGCGCAGCAGCGGCTCGACGGTCGGCGGCTCGGCGAAGGTGTGGTGCAGCCAGCCGTGCCACTCCGGCGGCACCTTCGAGGCCTCGGCGTAGCCGTTGAAGACCACCCAGCGCCGCTTGTGGCGGTCGTAGCTGTCGCTGGCGTCCTTGGCCTCGTAGTAGCGGGACCCGAACTCGTCCTGGCCCACGAAGACGCCGCGCTTGGCGATGGTGAAGTGGATGCCGGCGGTGGCGCCGTTCCACCAGGTGAAGATGGTCTTCAGGAGCGACACGGGGACTCTTGTCTGCGGGCTGTTTGCGGGATGGCCGATGCGGCGCGACTATAGGCGGACGACCCCGGAGCGTCCAGCGCCAGCCCGTCGCTGGCGAAATGCAAGATGTTGGGGATGAACCTCGCCCAGCCCCCCATATCTATTGCTCACCCGTCGCGCCGCCGCCTAACCTTCCGCGATCTGGAGTCGCGTGTCATGGGCAGCCAAGTTTCGCCGGACGGAATCGAAGAGCGCGAGCTGGAGCTCGCCGACCGCGTGGTGACGGCGCGCGCGCCGTCGGGCTGGACCGATGCGCGGGTCGAGGCCTGGATCGACTGGGCCGGCGGCGAGCCCGACGTTTGCGCGGCCATCGGCGAATTCGTCGAGACCCTCGCCCGCCGCGCCCTGGCCAAGGGCCTGGTGCAGGACGCCGCCGGCCGGGCCGGGTTCCGCGATGCGCTGAACGCCGCGCTGCTCAACGGCGCTGTGGCGATCGGCGGCGCGCCGCAGGCCCGCGCAGCGACGATCCTCGACGCGGAGCGGGGCGACGCCCCGGAGGCGCTGCGCGACCTGGTCGCCGGCTTCCGTGGCGAGCAGGCCGCCGCGGCCGCGGCCGGCGAACTGGGCCGCCGGCTGCAGGCGGTGATGGACGCGGTGCGCCGCTGCGAGGGCGAAGCCGAGGCCTGCGCCGACCCCGCCCGCAATCCTGGCCTTGCCCGCGCCGCCCACGCCGCCGCCCAGGCGGGCGCCTCGGCGGCCCTGGTGCTGGAGGCGGTGGCGCTCGCCCGGTCCGGCGAGAGCGAGTGGCGCAGCGCCCCGCCCGCCGCCGCCTCGAACGGCCTGCGGCTGGTGCTGGCCGCGCCGCTCGCGACGCTTCAGGGCGAGCTGGCCCGCGCCGCGGCGCTCGCCGCCCACGCCACCGGCGCCCTGGCGCTGACCCCGTCGCGCGCCGCCGCCGACGCCCTGGCCGACAGCCCGCGCGCGGTCCGCGGCGGCATCGACCTGATGGCCTTCTGGTCGGCCGAGGGCTTCGACATCGCCCGCTTCGAAGCCTGCGTCGTGCTGCTGGCGCAAGCCCTGGCCGCGGCCAGCGGCGGGCCGGCCCTGCTGGGCCTGGCCGGCGTCGGCGACTGGCTGGCCGCCCACGGCCTCGACTATGACAGCGAGGCCGGGCGCGAGACGGCGCGCGAGCTCTATCTCGCCGCGGCCGCCGCCGTGCGGCTGTCCGGCGCCCCGCTGAAGGGCGGCGTCGGCGCCTTTAGCGATCCCGAACTGTCGCTGCGGCTGGGCGGCGGCGACCTTGCCGCGGCGCCCTTCGCCGGTGCGGCGACCCTCGCCCAGACGGCGGACGGCGCTGCGGTGCGGGTGCTGTCCGACGCGGCGCTGCGCGGCTTCGCCGCCCTGCGCCTCGACGCCGCCGACCTGCGCGGCCAGTTGCTCGGCCGCGACGAGCTGCGCGACGCGCCGGGGATCGACCACCGCGCCCTGATGGCGCGCGGCTTCACCGAGCACGAGATCGCCGCGGCGGAATCCGTGCTGCCCCGGGTCGCGCGGCTGGCGGACGCCTTCGCCCCCGAGGTGATCGGCGAAGGCTTCGTGCGCGACGTGCTGGGCGCCACGGCCGAGCAACTCGCCGAGCCTGTGCTCGACGTCCTGTCACTGGCCGGCTTCGCCGCCGAGGACATCGCCGCAGCCGAAGCCCATGCGCTCGGCTGCGGCGGGATCTGGGACGTCCAGGGCCTGCGTCCGGACCAGGCGCGGGTCTTCCGCACCGCCGCGGAGATGGGCGAGACGCCGCGGATCGCCATGCTGCAGGCGATCGGCCCGGCGCTGGCCGCGCCGCCGCTGCTGGAGCGGCGGCTGCCGTGGGACGCAGACCTGGCCGCCGTGGGCGAGGCGCTGGTCTGCCCGATTCCCGTGCGCGTCCGCCGCGACCCTGCCCCGCCCGGCCTCGAACTCGACCTGCCGGCGGTTTCCGAACCGCCGCGCGCGGCGGCCCGCGAGGCGCCGCCCCCCCGACCTGAAGCGCGGCCGGAAGAGCGGGTGGTGGAGCGGATCGTCGAGCGCCAGCGCACCCGGCGCAAGCTGCCCGACCGCCGCAAAGGCTATATCCAGAAGGCCGGCGTCGGCGGCCACAAGGTCTATTTGCACACCGGCGAATATGACGACGGCGAGCTCGGCGAGATCTTCATCGACATGCACAAGGAAGGCGCGGCCTTCCGCTCGTTGATGAACAACTTCGCCATCGCCGTCTCGATCGGCCTGCAGTACGGCGTGCCGCTCGACGAGTTCGTCGACGCCTTCGTCTTCACCCGGTTCGAGCCGGCCGGCGCGGTCACCGGCAACGACTCGGTGAAGTCGGCCACCTCGATCCTCGACTACATCTTCCGCGAGCTCGGCATCTCCTATCTGGGCCGCGACGACCTCGCCAACTCCGACCCCGGCGAGCTGAACGCCGACGGCCTGGGCGGCGGCGCCGGCGAGGCGGCCATGGACGCGCCGCAGCCGGCCAGCCACTTCATCTCGCGCGGCTTCTCGCGCGGCGCGGCGCCCGACAACCTGGTCTTCCTGCCGGTGAGCAATCGTCCCGGATCCTACGAGGCCGCCGAAGTCTGCGCCGCGTGCGGCGACATCGCCGTGGTGCGCAAGGGCCAGGCGATGATCTGCCAGACCTGCGGAACCCGCGCCCAGCACGCGAGCTAAGCGCTTCAAAATTACCGCGAATTAAGTGGCGGTCGGGTCCCGGCGGTTCCAGATGGAAACCGTGACAGGAGTTTCCGTTTGAAGTTTTTGCTCCTGGCCTGCGTGGCCGCCTTCGCCGCTCTCTCCGCCGCCGCCGCCTCGGCCGCCGGCGACAAGGCGGTGGTCGCCCGGCGGGACGCCTTCGGCGGCGCCTGCGCCAAATGCGAACTTTCCGGCCGCAAGCTGGCGGGAGCGCATTTTCTGGGCGCGGACTTCTCCGGCGCGGCCCTGGTCGGCTCCGACCTGCGCCAGGCGCGCTTCCTGGGCTCGGTGTTCGCCGGCGCCGACCTGTCGCGCGCGGATCTGTCCGGCGCGAGCTTCCTGGGCGCCAACTTCGCCGGCGCCAACCTCTCCAACGCGCGGCTGCGGGGGGCGGAAGCCCACGGCGTCAGCTTCGCGGGGGCCCGGCTGGACGGCGCCGACCTGCAGGACGTCGACGCCCTGGGCGCCAACTTCTCCGGCGCGGCGCTGCGGAAGGCCAGCCTGCATGGCGCCGCCCTGACCGGCTCGACCTTCAGCCGGGTCGACGCCCGCGGCGCCGACTTCACCGGCGCGGAGATGCACGGGGCCGTGCTCAACGGCGGGCGTTTCGACGGAGCCTCCTTCCGCGGGGCGGAGCTGGAGAGCGCGATGCTCAGCGGGGCGAGCTTCAACGGGGCCGACTTCGAAGGCGCCGACATGGACCGCGCCAACCTTGCGGGCGCCGACTTCTCGCACGCCCGCGGCCTCGATCAGGACCAGCTCGACGACGCCTGCGCCGACGGCCGCACGCGGGTCCCGCCCGGCTTTACGACACGGCTCTGCGCCGCCCGGCTGATGGTGCGCAACCCGCCGCCCCTGCCCCCGGCGCCGCCGGTCCCGCCCGCAGCCTCGCCGGCTCCCGCGGCGCCGCGCTTCCTCGTGGCGGAGCCTTAGGCTTTGGCATTCACACGTCTTCGATGTCGGCCTCTGGGCGAGGTCTGCCCCTCTCCCCGCGAGCGGGGACTCTGCGCAGGTTCAGCCAGGATCCTCGCTCCACTGTCCGGTCGCGCGGCGAAGCCCAGCCGTCCCCTCACCCAACCCTCTCCCCGCAAGCGGGGAGAGGGCTCGAAGATGCAGGGACACAATACCTGTCTCCAGCGGGATCTGTGGGGAGAGGCCTCGTGTCCACAAAACCCTCCCGGGTCTGCCCCCTCTCTCCCCACTCGTGGGGAGAGGGTTGGGTGAGGGGTGGCGCAGGCGATCGCGGCCTCTGCGCAGGTTCAGCCAGGATCCTCGCTCCACTGTCCGGTCGCGCGGCGAAGCCCAGCCGTCCCCTCACCCAACCCTCTCCCCGCTAGCGGGGAGAGGGCTCGAAGATGCAGGGACACAATACCTGTCTCCAGCGGGATCTGTGGGGAGAGGCCTCGTGTCCACAAAACCCTCCCGGGTCTGCCCCCTCTCCCCACTCGTGGGGAGAGGGTTGGGTGAGGGGTGGCGCAGGCGATCGCGGCCTCTGCGGAGGTTCAGCCAGGATCCTCGCTCCGCCGTCCGGTCGCGCGGCGAAGCCCAGCCGTCCCCTCACCCAACCCTCTCCCCGCAAGCGGGGAGAGGGCTAGCAGCATCTGATTTTCTACGCCTTGATCGGGGGCGCGAGGCGGATGTGCAGCTCCTTCAGCTGCTTGTCCGACACCTCGGACGGCGCATTCATCAGCAGGTCCTGGCCCTGCTGGTTCAGCGGGAAGGCGATGACCTCGCGGATGGCCGTCTCGCCGGCGAGCAGCATGACGATGCGGTCGATGCCGGGCGCCAGGCCGCCGTGCGGCGGGGCGCCGTGGCGGAAGGCGCTGAGCATGCCGCCGAACTCCGCCTCGACCACGTCGGGCCCGTAGCCGGCGGTCTCGAAGGCCTTCAGCATCAGGTCCGGGCGATGATTGCGGATCGCACCGGAGCACAGCTCGTAGCCGTTGCAGACGATGTCGTACTGGTAGGCCAGGACGTCGAGCGGATCCTTGGTCTCCAAGGCCGCCATCTCGCCTTGCGGCATCGAGAACGGGTTGTGCGAAAAGTCGACGCGCTTCTCCTCCTCGTTCCACTCGAACATCGGGAAGTCGACGATCCAGGCGAACTCGAAGCGGTCCTCGTCGACCAGCTTCAGGTCGGTCCCGACCTTGGTGCGCGCAGAGCCGGCGAACTTGTAGAAGACCTTCGGGTCGCCGGCGACGAAGAAGGCGGCGTCACCGGCCGCAAGACCCAGTTGGCCCATCACCGCGGCGGTCTTCTCCGGGCCGAGGTTCTTGGCGATCGGGCCGCCCCAGCCGCCCTGGTCTTCGCTCCAGAAGATGTAGCCGAGGCCGGGCTGGCCCTCGCCCTGGGCCCAGGCGTTCATCCGGTCGCAGAAGGCGCGCGACCCGCCCTTCGGCGCCGGGATGCCCCACACAGCGTTCTTGGCGTCGGTCAGGATCCGCGCGAACAGCCCGAAGCCGCCTTCCCGGAAGGGCTCGGAGACGTCCTGCATCTGGATCGGGTTGCGCAGGTCCGGCTTGTCGGAGCCGTACTTGGCGATCGCCTCGCGGTAGGGGATCCGCGGGAACGGATAGGGGGTGACCGGCTTGCCGTCGCCGAACTCCTCGAACACGCCATGCATGACCGGCTCGATGGCGGCGAAGACATCCTCCTGGGTGACGAAGCTCATCTCGACGTCGAGCTGGTAGAACTCCAGGCTGCGGTCGGCGCGCAGGTCCTCGTCGCGGAAGCAGGGAGCGATCTGGAAGTAGCGGTCGAAGCCGGCGACCATCAGCAGTTGCTTGAACTGCTGAGGCGCCTGCGGCAGCGCGTAGAACTTGGCGGGATGCAGCCGCGACGGCACCAGGAAGTCGCGCGCGCCTTCCGGCGAGGAGGCGGTCAGGATCGGCGTCTGATACTCCAGGAAGCCCTGGGCGATCATGCGGTTGCGGATCGACTGGATGACCTTGGAGCGCAGCACGATGTTGCGGTGGAGCGTCTCGCGCCGCAGGTCGAGATAGCGGTTCTTCAGCCGGATCTCTTCCGGATACTCCGGCTCCCCGAACACCGGCAGCGGCAGCTCGGCGGCTTCGGAGATGACGGCGATCTCGGCCGCCTGCACCTCGATCTCGCCGGTCGGCAGGTTCGGGTTCACCGTCTCGGGCGTGCGCGCGACGACGTTCCCGTCGACGCGGATGACGCTCTCGGCGCGCAGGTGCTCGACCAGTTTGAATCCGGGGTTCGACGGACTGACGACCAGCTGCGTCAGGCCATAGTGGTCGCGCAGGTCGATGAAGATCAGGCCGCCGTGGTCGCGCTTGCGGTGGATCCAGCCTGAGAGACGGACCGTCTTGCCGGTGTCGGCGGCGCGAAGCGCGCCGCAGGTATGCGTGCGGTAGGCGTGCATTTTTCTAGGGAAATCGGCTGTTTTAGGAGCCGCGGAAGGGCGCATGGGCGCCTTGGAATGTCAAGGCGACGCGCGGCTTTGCTGACGGGAGTTTCCTCCCGTCAGCGCAGCGCCGGGACTTAGCGGAACAGCGACATCAAGGAGGAGCTCGACTGGTTGGCGATCGACAGCGCCTGGACGCCCAGCTGCTGCTTGGTCTGCAGCGCCTGGAGCCGGGCGCTCTCCTTCGCCAGGTCGGCGTCCACCAGGTTGCCGACGCCGGCGTCCAGGGTGTCCTGCAGCTTGCCGACGAAGGTCAGGTGCGAGGCCAGCGAGCGCGAGCCGGTGCCGAGCTTCGACAGCGCGCTGGAGACCTGGATGATCGCCGCGTTCACCGTGGCGATCATGCCGGCCGCCAGGGTCTGGGTGCCGATCGAGGCGGTCGTGTTGATGCTGTTGCCGGTGGTGGCGTCGGTCAGCGTCGTCGAGCCCAGCGACAGGTCCTGGGCCGCGACGGTGATCTGCTGGGTGCCGTCGGCGTTGGCCAGGGCCATCACCGTCGTCGCATTGCTGGTGGTCGACTTGATCATGTTGGCGCCGTTGAACACGGCGTTGTCGACGGCCTTCTGGATCTGGTCGCGCAGCGACTTGAAGTCGTCGTTCAGCGCCACCCGGCTGTTGCTGTCGAGGGTGACGTCGGAGGCCGCCAGCGCCTTCTGCTTCATCTGCAGCAGCAGGTCGGAGATGCTCTGGCCGGCGGACATGGCGACGTCGACGGTGGACTGGCCGCGCTGCAGCGACTCCTTGACGGAGTCGAGGGAGCCCGACGTGGCGCGCTGGTTCTGGGCGATCGCCCAGATGGCGCCGTTGTCCTTGGCCGAGGCGACCTTCAGACCGGTGTTGATGCGCGTCTGAGTTGTCGCCAGGTCCATCTGGGTGGACGCGAGGTTCTGCAGCGCCGACATCGCCGCCACATTGGTGTTCACGCTATTCATAGGCACGGGTAAATGTCCTTCGTTTCGAGGGGAACAGGTCGCGTTTTGCCAACCCGGAGCTTTTTGCCCGGCAAAGGACGACGCAAGGCCCGGGCCACCCGGCAAAAAGCGGAAAGGGCTCAGGTTTTTCCGACCCCAAGCTTGCCGGGCGGCAAGATCTGCAGGCGCAAAAGCGCCGCCCGGCAGGAGTTGCCGGGCGGCGTGAGGCGGTCGAACCGCGCCGGGCGGAACGCGAGGCGCTCCGCCCGGTCAGATTTTCAAAGGCGGCCCCGGCGAACCGGGCTTCGCCAGGGCGGCGGGATCAGGCGTCCGCCACCACCCTACGATAGAGTCGCCATGAGGCGTGCCCGAACAGCGGCATCACGAAGATCAGCCCGGCCAGCGCCGGGATCGAGCCCAGGATCAGGGCCCCGGCGATGATCGCGCCCCAGGCCGCCATCGGCCCCGGGTTGGCCCGGATCGCCTTGATCGAGGTCTGGACGGCCGCAGCGATGCCGATATCGCGGTCGAGCAGCAGCGGGAACGAGACCGCGCTGATCGCATAGGTCACGGCGGCGAAGAGGAAGCCGACGGCCGTGCCGACGACGATCATCGTCCAGCCCGACGGCGTGAGGAACACCTCGTTCAGGAAGCTGCCCAGCGAAGCCGGCGGCTGCGGCCCCAGCGTCACGGCGTAGATGCCCCAGGCGACCGCCAGCCAGGCGAAGAAGATCATCGCCAGGATCGCGCCGAGACCGAGGATCGAGCTCAGCGCCGGGGAGCGGAACACTTCGAACGGCGTCGACCAGGACACCGGCGCGCCGTCTTCCAACCGGCGACTGACCTCGTAGAGGCCGACCGCGGCGACCGGGCCCAGCAGGGCGAAACCGGTCACCAGCGGCAGGATCATCGGCAGCAGGTTGAGACTGAAGGCCAGCCGACCGAGCACCAGGCCGACGATCGGATAGACCAGGGCGATAAACACCACGTCCGAGCGCGACACGGCAAGATCGTGGAACCCCTCGCGCAAGGCGGCCCAGAGGTCGCTGTAGGCGATCCGGCGGACCTCTGCCGGACGATCGGCCTCGTGGCGCCGGGGGGGCGCGGCGGCCGCACGGCCGATGTCCGAGACCGCCCAGCTGAGGCGCTCGATGACATATTCCAACGGATTCTCGACGTGGTTTCGCGCCGGCATGCTCAACCTCCCAGACCTTTGTCAAGGCGGGCCGCGGTCGAAAACGCCGGCCGACAGGTCTTCAGCCGACGGCGGCCACACCCGTGTACCTGCGCAGGCTAACACGTTTCGAAATGCTTCACACCCGCCCTCGACCCGCGTCGTCAGCCGCCGCCGAGGTCGAACAAGGACCGGACGTCGGGCGCGCCCGCCTCGCCCTTGCTGATCGGGTCGCACCAGCCGAACCGGCCCGCCGGCTTGTCCGCCGACATCCCCTGCGCGTGCAGCACCTCGGCGAGGTTCTGCTCGTCGAGCAGCACATAGGCGACGGTGCGACTGTATTCGTCGGTCCGGCCGGTCGGCTCGACGCGCAGATCATGGGCCGAGCGGACCATGTCGCGGACCGCGAGGGTCGCCTGCTTGGCCGCCAGCGCCTCGGCCCAGCACCGCGCGTCCGGGATCGGCTGAGGGACCGCGGCGCCCGCCAGCCTGACATGGCGGCCGTCGATGACCAGCACGTCGGCGTTCAGCACGCGAACCCGCTCGGCCACCGTCAGGCCCGGCGGCCCCTGCAGCGGCGGCTCCGGCTTTCGCCGGCAACCCGCCAGCGCCAGAAGGCAGAGCCCGCCCGCCGCGATCAGAGCCAGCCGCCGCACCCCCCGTCTCCTACTTCGGCCGGAAGCGCTTGCTGGCCGGGAAGCCCTTGGGCGCGAGCTTGCCCGACCCGGCCCGACGGCCCATCCACTCGGCCCACTCCGGCCAGGCGCGGGTGCGGCCGTCCGAGGTGGTCCAGGCTGCGCCCTCCGCGCCGCTGAACACAAGGGCGTCGCGCAGGCCGCCCTCGCGATAGGCCTGCAGCTTGACGCCCTTGCCGCGCGGCATCTCCGGCAGCTCGTCGATCGGGAAGATCAGGATCTTGCCGTTGTCGCCGATCACCGCCAGGTGGTCGCCGGCGACGGGCAGGCAGGCCGCCGCACCCTTGGCCCCGGCATTCAGCACCTGCTTGCCGGCGCGACGGAAGGCGATGGCCTCGTCTTCCGGCAGGATGAAGCCGTAGCCCTCCTTGGAGGCAACCACCCGCCGCGCCCCGGGCCGGTGCACGAAGACGTCCAGCAAGCCGACCTTGTCGTCCAGGTCGATCATCAGCCGGAGCGGCTCGCCGTGTCCGCGCGCGCCCGGCAGCTTGTCGCAGCCCAGGGTGAAGAAGCGCCCGTCGGAGGCGAAGATCAGCAGCTTGTCGGTGGTCTCGGCCGGCACCAGGAAGGCCAGCTTGTCGCCCTCCTTGAACTTCAGCTCCGAAGGATCTTCGACCCGGCCCTTGGCGGCGCGGATCCAGCCGCGCTCCGACAGGATGACGGTGATCGGCTCGCGGACGATCATCGCCTCGATGGCGGCCTCGGCGTCGACCTGCGGCGCATCGGCGAAGATCGAGCGGCGGGCGTTGAGCTCGCCCAGCGCCGCCTTCACGTGGCGCAGCCCCTCCCCCACCAGCTTCCATTGGGCGGCGTCGGAGGCCAGCATGCCGAGGATCCCGTCGCGTTCGGCCGAAAGCTCCGCGTGCTCACGGCGGAGCTCCATCTCCTCGAGCTTGGCCAGTTGGCGCAGCCGGGTGTTGAGGATGGCGTCGGCCTGGATCTCCGAAAGGTCGAAGGCGGCGATCAGCTTGGCCTTGGGCTCGTCCTCGTAGCGGACGATGCGGATCACCTCGTCGAGATTGAGGTAGGCGATCATCAGCCCGTCGAGGATGTGCAGCCGGGCCTCGATCTTCCCCAGCCGGTGGCGGGCGCGCCGGACCAGCACCTCGCGCCGGTGGTCGAGGAAGGCCTGCAACACGCCCTTCAGCCCCATGACGCCGGGGGTCCCGCGGGCGTCGAGGACGTTGATATTGACCGAGAACCGGGTCTCCAGGTCGGAGAGCTTGAACAGGCTCTCCATCAGCACTTCGGGTTCGACGTTGCGGCTCTTGGGCTCGAGGACCAGGCGCACGTCCTCGGCGGACTCGTCGCGCACGTCGCCGAGCAGCGGGGCCTTCTTGTTGTCGATCAGCTCGGCCAGCTTTTCGACCAGGTCGGCCTTCTTCACCTGGTAGGGCATCTCGGTGACGACGATCTGGTAGGTTCCGCGCCCGGTCTCCTCCTTGAACCAGGAAGCGCGCACGCGCACGCCGCCGCGACCGGTCTCATAGATATCCTGCAGGCTGGCGCGCGGCTCGACGATCACCCCGCCGGTCGGGAAGTCCGGCCCCTGCACGTGGGTCATCAGGGCTTCGGTGGAGGCCTCGGGCTGGTCCAGCAGCAGCAGGCAGGCGTCGATCAGCTCGCCGGCGTTGTGCGGAGGGATCGAGGTCGCCATGCCGACCGCGATCCCGGTCGTGCCGTTGGCCAGCAGGTTCGGGAAGCCGGTCGGCAGGACCATCGGCTCCTCGTCCTGGCCGTCGTAGGTCGGCTTGAAGTCGACGGCGTCCTCGTCGATGCCGTCGAGCAGCAGCATGGCCGCATGGGTCAACCGCGCCTCGGTGTAGCGCATGGCCGCGGCGTTATCGCCGTCGATGTTGCCGAAGTTCCCCTGCCCGTCGGCCAGCGGATAGCGCTGTGCGAAGCTCTGGGCCATCCGCACCAGGGTGTCGTAGATCGCCGTGTCGCCGTGCGGGTGGTAGCCGCCCATCACCTCGCCCACCACCTTTGCGCATTTGCGCGGGGCGCTGTCCGGGTTCAGCCGCATCTCGCGCATGGCGTAGAGCACGCGCCGCTGCACCGGCTTCAGGCCGTCGCGCACGTCCGGCAGGGCGCGGTCGGTGATCACCGAGAGCGCATAGGCCAGGTAGCGTCGCGACAACGCCTCGGCGAGCGGTTCGTCGATGATGCGGTCGCCGTCGCCGCCCGACGGCGGAGGTGTATGCAGGGTCATGGCAGAATCAACTTTGCTGAGCGGCGAGCATAGCGCGTGAGCGCCGCTGGCGTCGCTGTGACGACATGCCAGATCCTCTCGCTCAGCGGGAGGGGGATCCGCATTTGCGCCGAACGCTCGCGACGTGTGCGGGGGAGCCTCGAAGGACCCCGATAACCAAGTTCGTTCGGCGAACCTTAGGCGGCGGATGGCTAGCTCTGCGGGCAGGCTGGCGAGATCCTCGCCGACGGGGCCGGGGACGAGATGCTGATCCAGAATTTTCGCGCCAGCGCCCAGAGCGCCCTCATTTCCTCGATCATGGCGGTTTCCACCTTCGCCCTGGTGATCGGACCCGACGCCGTGCGCTACGCCGCCCTGGCCGCCCTGCTGGTGCTGGCGCCCACCGCCATGCTGGCGATCCGCATGGGAACCGTGAGCGCGCCGGAGATCGATCCGGCGACCCTGAAGAGCCTGGAGATCGCCGCGGCGCCGAAGGTCGACCAGGCGCTGATCGCGGCGGCCTGGCTGGGCGTCGCAGGGGCCTTCGTCACCGGCCTCGCCGCGGCCCAGGCGTTCGACCTGCCGGGCGGGCTGCCGCTGCGGCTGACGGCGATCGGCGCGGCCGCCCTGATGGCGCTGGGCGCTACGCCGGTGATCGCCGGCCTGGTCCGTCCCTGGCCGAACGCCGAGATCGCAGCGGCCGGCGTTCGGCTCTCCGCCACCCGGCTGATCCGCTGGCGCGACATGGAGACGGCGCGCGTCATCTGCCTTGGCGTGAACCGGCTGGAGATCATCCTGAAGCCGTCGCCGCGCGATCCCGGCGGCCCATCTCAGCGCGTGCTGGTGCGCCTGCCGGCGGTGCTGGAGCCCTGGATCCGCACGGCGGCCGCGACGATGATCGCCCGCAACCTGGCGGCGTCAGAGCCGGCCCGCCTCGCGCAACCGGTCGACAAGCCAAAGGCGCGCCGGGGGCAGCGGCCGATTCAACGGATTGAAGATAAACGCTTCCAGGAAGTGGCCGGTTAGGGTCAGGCCGGCGCCGACGTCGCCGGGCCCCAGCCCCGCCTGGGCGCCCAGCAGGAACGGCGGAAGCTTCAGCATGCGATCCTTGTACGGCTCGCCCGCCGCGCGGCTGACCGCGCGGCCGGTCCTGGGGCTCACATAGACCAGGTCGTCGAGCGAGCCGGTGGCGGCGCATTTCGACAGGTCGAGGCCGAAGCCTAGCTCCTGCAGCAGCCCCGCCTCGAACCGTACGAAGACCGCCGGCCAGATCTCGGGCACGGCCAGGGCGCGGGTCAGCGCCTCGAAGGCGAAATAGGCTCCCGGATGCGGCTCGCGCTCCGGCAGCGCCCCGCCCGCCACCGCCGCGGCCGCCGCCAGCCCGGCCAGGGCCAGGGGGTCGTCGAACAGGGCGGACGGCCCCTCGCCCACCGGCTCAAGGCTGGCCGAGCCCAGCTGGTCGGACATCCGGGCCCGGAACCTGGCGACCACCTGCGCGCCCGGCTGCAGCACGGGCTTGAGCCGGCGTGACGCCCCGCCGGCCACGTGGGCGGCGTACTTGCCGTGACCGGCCGTGAGGAAGTCGACGATGGCGCCGCCCTCGCCGTGGGCGCGGGCGCTCAGCACGAAGGCGTCGTCCTCGAATTCCATCGCCTACCGTTAGCGCCTGTTCGCGCGCGTGGGCTAGGTGTGATGGACGTGGCGACTCACGCCGCGCCGCCCCCTTCGGCTGCGTCGACGTCCGCGACGGCGGCGTTGATCTGGACGACCTCGGCCCGGGGGCGGCAGATCACGTGAACCATGCTGACGGAGCCGACGGGCTCGGCGTCCAGCCCGAGATCCGCGCCCGTGGCGTCCATCGCCTGCAGCTGCCAGGTCACCGCAGCCACCACCCCCTCCTCGGTCGCGCCGGCGAGAGAAATGGCGATCCGATCACCGATCTGCGGCGCCGTGAGCAGCTCGAAGTCGCGCGACGGGCCGTCGGCCCCCTGGATCCAGATGCGCACTCTCATCGGCCGTGAAAGAGCTGAAGCCACCGCCGGGTTCCGATTTGCAAGCATTCCGGCTGGCCGCATGAGACGGGCTCCGGTGTCCGCCAGTGGATCCTGCATCAGCTGCGACTGCGGGCGAAGACCTAGACTTCGGGCGTGTAATTCAGATCTTGGACGAACGGGAATGTCGGCTTGCGATAGGCAAAGCTTCACCGTCGGTCGTCAAGCCGAATGGCGTCTAGACGTCGAAATCCAGGCCCACGTCGCCGTAAAACTCGCGCTTGTCGGCCCAGCGCTCATCGACCTGGACATGCAGGAAGAGGTGCACCGGCCGGTCGAGGATGACGTTCAGCTCCTCGCGCGACTTCTGCCCGATCCACTTCAGCGTCTGGCCGCCCTTGCCGAGCAGGATCGGCCGCTGGCTCTCGCGCTCGACGTAGATGGTCTGCTCGATGCGCGCCGAGCCGTCCTTGCGCTCCTCGAACTTGGTGGTTTCGACGGCCGCCGCGTAGGGCAGTTCCTCGTGGACGCGCAGGTAGATCTTCTCGCGGGTGATCTCGGCGGCGAGCAGCCGCGCCGGCAAGTCGGCGGTCTGGTCCTCCGGATAGAACCAGGGGTTCTGCGGCATCAGCTCGGCGAGCCTGGCCTTGAGGTCGTCGACGCCGGAGCCCGTGGTGGCGGACACCATGAAGACCTCGGAATAGACGCCGGTCTCGAACAGCCGCTGCGACAAGGCCAGCAAGGTCTCGCGCTTGACCGCATCGACCTTGTTCAGCGCCAGGATCGCCTTGCGGCCCGAGGCCTTGAGGCCCTCGACGATGGTCTCCACGTCGATCGCCGCGCGCTTGTCGGCGGCCTTGGCGCCGGGCTCGGCCACGGCGATCTCGGCCGCCGCGTCGACCAGGTGCACCACCACGTCGGCGTCCTCGCTCCCGCCCCAGGCGGCGCGCACCATGGCCCGGTCGAGGCGTCGCCGCGGCTGGAAGATGCCGGGCGTGTCGACCAGCACGATCTGCGCCTCGCCGGCCATCGCCACACCACGCACCGGAAAGCGCGTGGTCTGCACCTTCTGGGTGACGATCGAGACCTTGGCGCCCACCAGTCGGTTGGTGAGCGTCGACTTGCCCGCATTGGGCGCGCCGATGATGGCGGCGAAGCCGGCCCGGGTCATGCGTTCGCTCCGAAGCCCTCTCCCCGCTTGCGGGGAGAGGGGGGCAGACCTGCGTCGCGAAGTGTCATGCGTCGGTTCCTTCGGCCGGCTGCGGCCCCTCGTGTTTCAACAACATCGCCAGGGCGGCGGCCTTTTCGGCGTCCTGCCGGGAACGGCCCTGGGCGCGCTCGGGCGCAAATCCTTCCACGCTCACCTGCACCGTGAAGGCCGGCGCATGGTCCGGCCCCTCGCGGGCCACGACCTCATAGGCCGGCAGCGGCAGGCCCCGGCCCTGGGCCCACTCCTGCAGCTGGGTCTTGGGGTCCTTGCTCCGCGGTTCGTGCAGGCGCTCGAACTCCTCGGCCCAGAAGCTCAGGAAGAAGTTGCGCGCGCACTCCAGGCCGCCGTCAAGATAGAGGGCTGCGATCAGCGCCTCGCAGGCGTCGCCCAGCACCGCGTCGGACTTGCGGGCCCCGACCTTGGTCGCGCTGGCCGACAGCCGCACGGCCTCCGGCAGGCCGGCCCGCTGCGCCGCCCGCGCGCAGGCGTGGTAGTTCACCAGGCTGGCCAGCCGCCGCGACATCTCGCCTTCGCGGGAATCCGGGTCCAGCTCCATCAGCCGCTCGGCGGCGCACAGGTTCAGCACCCGATCGCCCAGGAACTCCAGCCGCTCGTTGTGGCGCACCGAGCGGGCTCCATCGCCGACGCTGGCGTGGGTCAGCGCCCGCTCGAGCAGGTCGCGGTCCTTGAAGTGGTGGCCGATGCGCCGTTCGAGCTCGGCGACGGCGGCCGCCCGGGCGTTCATCGTAACGTCGGTCACTGCAGCAGGTGGAAGAACCGGCTCGGCCGGGCGTCCAGCACCCAGGTCCAGGGCTTGAAGATCGTCGCGCCGGGGTTCCACGACAGCAGGATGATCTGCGCCTTGCCCACCAGGTTCTCCGCCGGGACGAAGCCGACGCCGCCGGCTTCGGGCGGCACGCGGCTGTCGGAGGAGTTGTCGCGGTTGTCGCCCATCATGAAGTACTGCCCCTCGGGCACCACGAAGACGTCGGTGTTGTCGAGTTCGCCGTCGGTCCCGAAGTCCTGGGTCATGAACGATTTCCCGCCCGGCAGGGTCTCGCGATAGGCGGCCACGTCGCGGACGAAGCCGTAGCCGGAGTCTTCCTTGGTCGTTCCGGCGAAGGTCCGCGGCACCAGCTGGTCGTTCAGGTAGAGCAGGCCGTTCTTCATCTGGATGCGATCCCCCGGCAGGCCGATCAGCCGCTTGACGTAGTCGGTGTGGATGTTGCTCGGCAGCTTGAAGACGACGATGTCGCCGCGATGCGGCGGCTGCTGGAAGATCCGTCCGGAGAAGATCGGCGGGCTGAACGGAACGGAGTGGCGCGAATAGCCGTAGCTGAACTTCGAGACGATGATGTAGTCGCCCTGATAAAGGTTGGGCTCCATCGAGGCCGACGGGATCGTGAAGGGCTGGAAGAACAGCACCCGCAACACGAGGGCGATCAGCAGCGCGTAGACCACGGTCTTGACGATCTCGACGACCTCTCTGACCGCGCCGGACTTCTCGGGGGACTGTGCTGCCTGCACGTTCTCGCTCATGGATGATCCCTGACGGCGTCCGGCGCACCGGACCGGCCGTTGCTACGCGTTGCATGGCCGCGGAGCAAGGCCGCGCCCTGTGAAGTCTTGGTCATGCCGGCGCCATGCCGCACGGGCTCCGCCTCGAAGCGCCGGACCCGGGCCCAGGAAACGGGCGACGACGGCGGTTCTCGACGGCGGAACCTTCGCCATCGTCCTACGTTGCTGCGTCGCAGATCGGGGGGCCGGGAGCAGACCGATGCGTCATGCAGCACTCACCCTCGCCACCTTGACCGCCGCAGGCCTCCTGGCCGCCGGCTCCGCCGACGCCGCGGCCTGCCGCAACGCCGCCGGCAAGTTCGTCGCCTGTCCCGCCGCCTCGACGCAGCGCTGCCGCGGCCCCAGCGGAGCCTTCGTCAAATGCGGCACGCCGGGCGCCAGGCCGGTGGCGATGACGACCTCGAAGATGACGACGTCGAAAAAGACGACGTCCAAGATGGCGGCGGCGAAGACCGTCAAGGCGCCAGCCGCCAGGACCGGAACCGCGGCCAATACCTCGGCCAAGACGACGACCACCACCACCACCACCAAGCCCTAAGCCGTCTGCGGCAGCGCCTCGATGATGACGAAGGCCTGGGCGTAGGGGTGCTCGTCGGTGAGGCTGAGGTGGATCACCGCGGTGTGGCCCGCCGGGGTGATCGCCTTCAGCCGCTCCAGCGCGCCGCCGGTCAGCGCCATGGTCGGCTTGCCGGACGGCAGGTTCGCCACGCCCATGTCGCGCCAGAAGACGCCGTGCCGGAAGCCGGTGCCGAGCGCCTTGGCGCAGGCTTCCTTGGCGGCGAAGCGCTTGGCGTAGCTGGCGGCGCGGTCGGACTTGCGCTCCGAGCGGGCCCGCTCGATCTCGGTGTAGATCCGCTGGGTGAAGCGTTCGCCGAACCGCTGCAGGCTGTTCTCCACCCGCCGGATGTCGGAGAGGTCCGAGCCCAGGCCGATGATCATGCGGCGAGCCCGCCCGGGCGGGCTTCGTCCATCAGCGTGCGCATGCGCCTGATCGCCGGGCCGAGGCCGATGAAGATGGCCTCGCCGATCAGGAAGTGGCCGATGTTCAGCTCCATCACCTCGAGGATGGCGGCGACCGGCTTGACCGTCTCATAGTCGATGCCGTGGCCGGCATGCACTTCCAGCCCCAGCCGCGCCGCCTCGCGGGCGGCCGCCTTCAACTGCTCCAGCAACCGGGGGGCGGCCGGCGAGCGGTGGCGCACCGCCTCGCAATAGGCGCCGGTATGGAATTCGACCACCGCCGCGCCGACCGACTTGGCGGCCGCCACCTGGGCCAGGTCGGGATCGATGAAGCAGGAGACCCGGACGCCGGCGGCCGAGAGCCGGCCGACCAGCGGGGCGATGGCGTCGCAGCCGCGGGCGACGTCGAGGCCGCCCTCGGTGGTCACCTCTTCCCGGCGCTCCGGCACCAGGCAGGCCGCATGCGGCAGGTGGGCCAGGGCGATGGCCTCCATCTCGGCGGTGACCGCCATCTCCAGGTTGAGCGGCCGGCCGCGCTTGCGGGTGATGTCGGCCAGGGCGTCGATATCGGCGTCGGAGATATGCCGCCGGTCCTCGCGCAGGTGGGCGGTGATGCCGTCGGCCCCGGCGGCGAGCGCCGCCTCCGCCGCCCGCACCGGATCCGGATAGGTCTCGCCGCGGGCGTTGCGCACCGTCGCGACGTGGTCGATGTTCACACCGAGGCGGAGCCGGCTCATCGGCCGAGGACGTCTACAGTCTTCATGCTCGGGAGATAGTCCCGTTTCAGCGCCAGCGGAAGATCCAAGCCCTCTCCCCGCAAGCGGGGAGAGGGTTGGGTGAGGGGTGGCGCGGACTCGCAGCGGCGCATCGGTCGGGCGAGTGGACTCTCGCTGCACCTCGGCTGTCGCGGCGACGCGGAGCCACCCCTCACCCTGCCCTCTCCCCGCAAGCGGGGAGAGGGTTTTCAGTCTTCACCCTCACAGGCGTTGAGAATGCTCAGGCAGACGCCATCGAAACTGGTGAGCACCTGATGATTCCAGAAGCGGAGGACGCGCAGCCCCTTCGCGTTGAGGAAGGCCGTACGCCGTTCG